>Ga0208863_1001489_pt1 | contig 14682 bp, 14 predicted proteins | sample RifOxyD3_FD_184040 | JGI IMG/M metagenome (GOLD analysis project Ga0208863, IMG submission 184040) | Soil microbial communities from Rifle, Colorado - Rifle Oxygen_injection D3 (SPAdes) | ecosystem: Environmental > Terrestrial > Deep subsurface > Rock core/Sediment | place: Rifle, Colorado...
CGTCGCCGGCGGCACGGCCGAGGCCCCCGCCTTCACGGAGTCGCCCTCCGCCATGTCCGGTGTGGAGCGCTTCTCGGTGGAAGCGCAGAAGCTGGTCCGCGGCAAGCTCGTCAACGGCGACCTGCCGACGATCGCCGAGCGCATGGAGACGCTGCGCGGGGCCCTGGGGCCCCAGGAGTTCGCCGAGTTCTCGAACGTGGCCTTCCGCGACGGCCTGACCGGGACGCGCACCAAGGAGTTCATCGACGCCTCGGGCCCGGCCTGGAAGCAGAAGTATCCGGAGGGGACATCGGCGTCGATGGTCTCGGCGCGCGGCCTGAAGACCATCAACGACGCGCTGGGGCACGAGGCGGGCGACATCTACCTGCGTGAGCTCGGCCGCATCGTGGGAGAGGTGGTCGCCGAGCGGCGCGCCGCGGGCAAGCCGATCGAGGACCCCGTCCGCTTCGCGTCCAAGGACTTCCTGTTCGTCGGCAAGGGCGCCTCCGAAGCCGCGGCCGAGGCGGCCGCTCGCATGGAGACGGCCATGAGCGGCAGCTCCGTGCTGCGCCCGGACATGCGCGCGCGCCTGGAATCCTGGACCCGCCAGCGCGGCGAGACCGTGCCCGCCGACCTCGGCACGCTGCGCAGCGCCTCCGTGGAGGCCTCCGAGCCGGGGCTGACGGCGAAGTCGCACGCGGCCGCCAACCCGATGTCTCCGGTCGTGGACCTGCTCGTCAGGCGCCTCGACGGCGCGAAGAAGCTCGAGCAGGGCGCGGAGGCTGCGCCGACGTCCGCGGCCCCGAAGGCGGACTTCAAGCCCTCCGATGAGCCCGCGGCCGCCCCCGCGTCGCCGAACCTCGACGCCGTGGGCTGGATGCAGCGCGCCGGCGAGCAAGGCCTTCCTGGAGCCGGCCCAGCGCCGTTCCGGGCCCTACTGACGACCGCCTTACGCGGCTTCGCCAAGGACGCGCCCCGCGGCGAGGTCCTCGAGAACGGCTACAAATCCTACCGCCGCGGGGACGTGGCCGCGATCGAAGCCCTGCAGAAGGATTTCAAGTCGGGCCTGATGGGACGCGGCGCGGAGGTCCTGAAAGCGGAAGGGATCGACCCGAAGACCGTCGTCACGCACGGCACCTCGCTGAAGGGCTTCCTCGGCATGGTGATGAGCGGCGGCATGGAGGCCACGACCCGCCATGAGGGCTTCTCCGGCGAGGGCGCCGCGGTCTGGGGCGGCTATGGCCTGGAGGTCGGGGCCGGCTACGCGTTCACCAAGGCGCTGAACGCGCGTCAGCCCGGGGTCCTGCTCATCCTGCAGAACGCGTCGAACCCGCTGAAGATCGTCCACGGCGATACGATCAACCGCGCCCCGTCGGTGGAGTCCGACTTCGTGGCCGCCGTCATCAGCGACGGGACCCGCAGCGTGGTCCTCGGCCGGGAGCAGATCCAGGCTCTGCGCGCCTCGGCGTACTCCTGGCAGAAGCAGGCCGTGGCCAAGCCCATGTCACCTCAGTTCCGCGAATGGGAGAAGGCGCGGGACTACCTCGCTCCATGAGCGGCGACGCGTCCCGGCTGGCGGTCCTCAAGCGCGCCGAGGCGCTCGCCGGCGCACAGAGCTGGGCCGCGGCGATAGCGCTCTGCGACGAGGCCCTAGCCTCCGATGGCGAGAGCGCGGCCGCCTGGAACCTGAAAGGCTTCTGTCTGCGCGCGCTGGGCCGGAAGGAGGAGTCGCTGTCCGCTTTCAAGCGCGCCCGGCTCCACCTGCCGGTGTACGCGCCCATCCGCTACAACCTAGGAACGGCCCTGCGCGAGAACGGGGACCTCAAAGGCGCGCTCGCGGAGTTCGAGGAGGCGCTGAAGCTCGACCCCGCCGACCTTCAGGCGCGGCTGAGCCGCGCGGTCGTCAAGCTCGACCTCGGCGACGAGGCGGGCGCCCGCGCCGACTTCGACGGATGCCTGCGCCGCGACCCCGCCTTGCTCGACGGGCCGGCCCTGGACGCGGCGGAGGCCTTCGCCTCCGAGGGCCGCTGGACCGAAGCCCTGTTCGTGGCGCGCAAGGTCCTGGAACGCGCAGCGAAATCCGCCCGCGCCTGGTCGATCGCAGGCCGCGCGCTGGCCGGGCTCGACAAAGCGCAAGAGGCCGAGCGCAGCCTGGATGAGGCGCTGCTCCTGGCACCGGAGGACGCGCCGGCCCTCTCCGCGCGCGCCGCTCTCCGTCTGCGCCGCAAGGACGAGACCGGCGCGCTCCGCGACCTGGAGGCGATGCTGAAGGTCCTGCCGGCAGGCCCGGAGCGCGACGCGCTCCTGAAGGAAGCCCGGATATTGAGAGGCGAGACGCCATGAGCAAGAAGACCTGGTTCACGCTCATCGAGCTGATGTCGACAAGTACCTAGGCTTCATGCTGGACTCGGGCGACGAGCGGCGCCGCGGCGCTAGAGCGAGGAGATGAAAACGTTCTTGACCTCGGAATAGAGGTCGAGCGACTTCAGTCCCAGCTCACGGCCCAGGCCCGAGGTCTTGTAGCCGCCGAAGGGCGCCTCGAGGTGGACGCTGGTCGACGTGTTGACCGAGATGACGCCCGTCTGCATCGCCCGGGTCACGCGTAGCACGCGGCCCACGTCGCGGGTCCACAACGAGCCCGACAGCCCGTAGGGCGAGTCGTTGGCCAGGCGGATGGCTTCCTCCTCGTCCTTGAAGGGAAGAACGGAGAGGACAGGCCCGAAGATCTCCTCCTGGACGATCTTCATCTTCGTGTCGCAGTCGGCGAAGACCGCGGGAGTCAGGTAGTAGCCCTTGGCGAGCGCCCCGCCGGGACGCGCACCGCCGCAGAGGATCTTGGCTCCCTCGGCCTTGCCGGCGTCGATGTACTTGCAGACGCTGTCTCTCTGCTTGGCGGAGATCATCGGCCCCATCTGCACGCCTTTCTTCTCGGGATGCCCGATGACGATCTTCTTGGTGCCCGCCACGAATTTTTCCAAGAACTTGTCGTAGACCTTCCGGTGGACGATCGCGCGAGAACGCGCGCAGCAGTCCTGCCCGGTGTTGCCGAAGACCGACCAGATGGATTTCTGGACGCAGAGGTCGAGGTCGGCGTCGTCGAAGACGATGTTCGGGGACTTCCCCCCCAGCTCGAGGGACACCCGCTTGATGCTGTCGGCGGCGACCTTGGTGATATGGGCGCCCGTCGTCGTCTCGCCGGTGAAGGAGATCTTGCGCACGCCGAGATGCCCGGCCAGGGCCGAGCCCACCACGCCGCCCGGGCCGGTGATCACGTTGACCACCCCGTCGGGGATACCGGCCTCGGTGCAGACCTGTCCCAGCAGGAGGGCGGTGAGCGGGGTGTAGCTGGCAGGCTTGAGGACCACGGTGTTGCCGCAGGCCAGGGCCGGCGCCATCTTCCAGGCCGCGATCATCATCGGGAAATTCCACGGCACGATCAGGGCGCAGACGCCGATCGGCTCACGCAGTGTGAAATCCAGGCCAGGGCCTCCCACCGGAATGGTCTCGCCATGATGCTTGCTGACGGCGCCGGCGTAGAACTCGAAGCAGTCGGCCACGACGTTGGCCTCGTCGCGGGAGTCGGCCAATGGCTTGCCCGTATTGCGCGTCTCGAGGAGCGTGAACTCCTCCAGGCGCTCGCGCACGATGCGGGCGACCTCGAAGAGCCTGCGGGCGCGTTCGCGCGGGCCCATCTTGCCCCACGGCCCCGAGGCGGCCTTGATCGCCGTCTTGACCGCCAGGTCCACATCATGGACGCCCCCTTCGGCGACCTGCGCCAAGACCTTGCCGTCGGCGGGATTGACGACCGGGAAGGTCCGGCCGGAGAACGACGAGATAGGCTTGCCGGCGATCCACATTTGAGTGAGCATGGAGACTCCGAGGGCGTTTATTAGAAGTAGTTCGAGGTGATGCCGCCATCCACGACCAGCGCCGCACCGTTGGTCCAGGAGGACTCGTCGCTGGCCAGGAAGAGGGCCATGTTGACGATATCCTCGGACTTGCCGAAGCGCCCCATGGGGATGCGGTTGAGTCGCTTGGCCTTCTCCGCCGGCTCCTTGAACAGCCAGGCGCTGAGCAGCGGGGTCTCGATGGGGCCGGGGCAGATGGCGTTGGCGCGCACGCCCTTGGGCCCGAACTGGACCGCCAGGGATTTCGTCAGCGCCAGCACCGCGCCCTTCGACGCGGTGTAGGCGTCCTGGGGCACGGAGCAGCCGACCAGGGCCACGAAGCTGGCCACGTTGATGACCGAGCCGCCGCCAGCGGCGATCAACTCGGGGATACCGTGCTTGCAGACCAGATAGATCCCTTTCACGTTGACGGCGAAGACCTTGTCCCAGACAGCCTCATCGGTGTCGACGACGGAGTGATCCGCCGCGGGAAAGATCCCGGCGTTGTTGTAGAGCACGTCGATCTTGCCGAAGGCCTTCACTCCGGCCTGGATGCCCGCGCGGACCTCGTCTTCCTTGGAGACATCCATGCGCACGGCCAGCGCCTTGCCCCCGGCGGTCTCGGCCAAGGCGACGGACTCCTTGACCGCGGCCAGGTCCACGTCGGCGGCCACGACGCAGGCGCCCTCCCGGGCGAAGCGCACGACGGCCGCGCGGCCCATCCCGGAGCCAGCACCCGTGACGAGGCAGACCTTCCCGTCGAGGCGGCCGCTCATGGGATGACTTCGAAGCCGGCCTTGGACACGGCGGCCACGAGACGGGTGCGGACCAGGTCGGTCTCCCGGCCGCGGTCGGTCACGACGGTCAGGCCCCTCACCTGGAGCTTGGCGCCTTGGAGCTTTCCGACGAGGTGCTGGATGTCCTTGGCGGCGCGGCGCACGTTGGTGACGCCGTCTTTGGCGAACCAGCGGATGGGCAGGGTGGCGCTCTTGCGGCTGGGGAGGAGCTTCAACGTCAAAGCGGTGTCGGTGACGAAGAGATCTCCGACCTCGTACTCTTGCTGGGACTTCTCTGGCATGGGAAACGACCTCCTTCTCGGCGGACCACGACTCTAGCGCATGAGCCGAGGGGCTGTCAACGCGCCAGGGACGGCTGGACGAGCCAGCTGCGCTCAGCGGCGCGCCGGACGAGCTCCTCGTCGCGGTCGAACACGATCCGCAGGCCTTCGCCGTAGGATAGCAGCTCGAAATCGGCCGAATCCCGGCCCAAGACCAGGTCGGCGGGGCGGCCCAGCATGGATTGGAGGACCTCGGTCTTTCCCCCCCGCGTCGGGACGGGCTTGAGCACTCCCGCCCCCATGCGCGGACCCGCGGTCGAATTATGGACGCCGTAGACGCGCGAAGGGTCCACGTGGTAATCGACCGCGGAGGCCGCCAGCACCGGCTGGGGGACGTCGTCGATGACCCAGACGTCGAATCCCTCCTCACGAAGCTTCGCGACCAAGTCCCGGACCTCGGGGATGAGGCGCAGGCCGCGGCGCAGGCGCAGAGGAACACGGTCCTCAGGGTCGCCTCGCACGACCTCCAGCGTGGCCGAGGAGTTCTTCTCCCTCTCCAAAGTCTCCCGTGAGAAGTCGTAGGCGTCGTCGTCGCGCCAGCCGGCCCAGAGACGGGACAGGTAGGAACGGCACTCCTTGCGCCCCACGCCCCGGCACAGCTCGATGTAGCTCGACAGAATGTTCTTGCGGTAGGCGTCGTAGGTCGGGATGGACTTCCAGACGCTGCTGGAAATCTGGATGAACTGCTCGTACGCAGCCCGCGTCGGCTGGCGGCCGTAGGCGACCGGGATGATCTCCCAGAAATCGTCTTTGAACTCGAAGCGGACGTCCGTCACGAGGCGCAGGAAGACCAGCTCCGCCGGGTCGCCGGAGACGGCGGCGTCGCTCCATGGGATGACGGCAACGGGAGGCCGCTTGGCATCATAGTCCGGCGACTTGCGCCCCTTGCGCAGGATGAACTTCTCCAGCGCCTCGCGGACCTCCGCCTTCCAGCGCCCCGGCATCAGCGTCACCCTCTCGGGCTGAACCTTGGCCGTCGAGGTGGACTCCTCCACCTCGGCCTCGACGGGCGGCTTGGGCCGCATGCGCCAGTTCAGCGAGCGAGGCTTTTTGGCCAGGGCCGGCAGCGCCAGCAGGAGAACGAAAAAAATCGCCGACTTTTTTGCGCGCCCGCGCTCCATGATGCGGCTAATGTTATAAAATATCGCCGCATCGAAATCTTCGTCGAGGAGTAAGATCCTAATGGCAAACCTGAAAAAATCCGATCTGCTCAAGGAACCGATCGAGCATATCGACATCACCAAGAACGACACCCGCCCGCTCGTCGAGGCCTTCTCGAAGATGGCATTCTCCGCGCGCGACCTGGCGCGGGCGAGCGATATCTTCGACAAGATGCTCGCCGACAAGGAGTGCGGCGTGATCCTCTGCCTGGCGGGCTCGCTGTTCTCGGCGGGGCTCAAGAAGGTGGTCTGGCAGATGGTCGAGAGCAACATGGTGGATGCGATCGTCTCGACGGGCGCCAACATCGTCGATCAGGACTTCTTCGAGGCGCTAGGCTTCAAGCACTATAAAGGCACGAAATGGGCCGACGACATGGCCCTGCGCGGCGCGCGCGTGGACCGAATCTACGACACGTTCATCGACGAGGACGAGCTGGGCATCAGCGACAACACGGTCTCCGAGATCGTCGGCAACCTGAAGCCGCAGCCGTACTCCTCGCGCGAGATCGTCGAGGAGATGGGCAAGTATCTGGTCAAGAAGTGCAAGGTCAAGGACTCCATCGTGCTCTCCTGCTACAAGAAAGGCGTTCCGATCTTCATCCCCGCCTTCTCCGACTGCTCGGCGGGCTTCGGCTTCCTGCACCACCAGTGGCACAACCCCGATTCACACGCGACGATCGACTCGGCCAAGGACTTCCGGGAGCTGGTGCGCATCAAGCTCGCCTCGAAGGACACGGGCCTCCTGATGATCGGCGGCGGCGTGCCGAAGAACTTCGCCCAGGACGTCACGGTCGGCGCCGAGATGATCGGCCTGGACACGAAAATGCACAAGTACGCCGTGCAGATCACCGTGGCCGACGAGCGCGACGGCGCGCTGTCGGGCTCGACGCTGCGCGAGGCCTGCTCCTGGGGCAAGGTGGACACCACCTACGAACAGATGGTCTTCTCCGAGGCCACGTTAGCGCTGCCGGTCCTCGCCTCCTACGCCTACCACACGGGCAACTGGAAGAAGCGCCGTGAGAACCGCTTCAATGACCTGCTCAACGACGTGAACGCGCCGGTGCCCGCCGCTCTTCGCTAAGGCATCGTCGTGAGCAAGGTCTTCTCGGACCTGAAGACCGCGAAATACGGCGCCTTGGGACACCCCGAGGCGCCGTTTCGCGTCTTACGGACGCATGAGCGCCTGACGGCGGCAGGTCACTCCCCTTGCCTTCCCCCCGTGACGGCCACGGCCGATGACGTGACGTCGCTCCACGGGCCAGAACACCTCTCCTCCATCCGAAACGGGACTTTCTCGGACGCCGATGGCCCCGCCTTCCCGGGAATGGACAATATAGCGCTGATCAGCCTGTCGGGCGCTTTGTCGGCGGCAGACTCAGCATTGGCGGGCACGCCCGCCTTCTCTCTGATGCGACCGCCCGGACATCATGCGGGAAAGGACCGCGTGGCGGGGTTCTGTTACCTTAATAACCTGTCCCTGGCGACCGCACGGTTGCAGAAGACGAAGCCCGGCCTCAAGGTCGCGATCGTGGACTTCGACGTCCATCACGGCGACGGGACGCAGTCGCTGATGCTGGGGCGCGAAGGCGTGGCGTTCCTCTCCCTGCACCAATACCCCCTCTATCCGGGCACCGGCGGCCAGAACGAGGGCAACTGCCTGAACGTGCCTCTCTCCGCGGGGACCGACGGCGACCGCTACCTGCGGGCCTTCGAGCCCGCGTTCGGGAAGATCCTCTCCTCCAAGCCCGACATCCTCGCGGTCTCGGCCGGCTTCGACGCCTACAAGGACGACCCGATCGCCGGGCTCAAGCTCGACAAGACGACCTTCAAGAGGATCGGAGCGCTCCTGGCCCAGACGAAGCTCCCCCGTTTCGCGGTCCTGGAAGGCGGCTATTCGGAGGACCTCCCGCTCCTCGTCGAGCCCTTCCTGGACGGCTTCTTCTAGTCCAACGGGCACCTCCAAGGAATTAGGCCGCCCGCCCCGGTCTGCCTTTCCCGGCGTAGTTATCACCCACAACAAGATGGCGAAGCATCGAAATTCCCGTTATAATCCGCCAAGGGACCGCTTTAGCATCCCGAGTTATATAGACCAGTACAATCCACGTTAGACCCACCTAGCACCCCGCATCTTAATTACATCTGTTGACAATAGGCACACATCGTACTACACTTGTATGGATGAAGGCGATCCGCTGGGACCCCAAGAAAAACGAGTTGCTTCAGGCAACACGCGGAATCGGATTTGAGCTGGTGGCACTTAAGATTGCCAATGGCGACGTGCTTGATGTCGTTGAACATCCAAACCAGGCTCAATATCCGCACCAGCGCATGTTTATTCTCGAATTCAGCGGTTATGCACATCTGGTTCCATTCGTAGAGACTGAGGATGAGATTTTCCTTAAGACAATAATTCCAAACAGGCAGGCTACAAAGCGCTACTTAGGTGGAGCCGAAAATGAACAAACTGACAAAGGCTGAAAAGGAGATTGAGCGCTCGTACGAACGCGGTGAATGGAAGCCCGTTTCAAACCGCAAGGGCGAGATTCGCCGCTACCAGTCGTATGTTCGAGATGCGCTTCAGAAGAGCAAACGGATCAACATCAGGCTCTCCCCTCAGGATCTCGAAGGCATGCAACAGCGTGCTGTGGAGGAAGGCATCCCATATCAGACGCTGGTCGCGAGCGTCATCCATAAGTTCGTGACAGGGCGCCTCATCGAGCGTGGGGTCTAACTAAGCGCTTGTGCCGACGCGCGCTTTCTTTAGGGAGTTCCAGTAGCGCGCGCGGCACAGCATCCGTATATATTATGGATGAAGAACCTGGGCGGTCTTTCGCAGCTGATATACCGCATCCGTGGGCGTCGCGTATCGGCTTTCAGCGCCAGAAATAACACCTTCCGTCGCCATCATGTATAATCCCGCCATGCTCTATTTCGACCCCAATTCCGCCCCCGACGCACACGCCGGCGTCTTCGGACTCCCACACAAGGAGAAGGATGCCGCACTGATCCTGCTCCCCGTGCCCTGGGAAGCCACCACCTCTTATGGCGGAGGCACCGCGAAGGGTCCCAACGCCATCCTGGCGGCGAGCGGCCAGATCGACCTCTACGACGGCGACGTGATCAAGCCCTATGTCCCCGGAATCTACATGCGCCCCGAATCGCCCGAGGTCCGTGCCTGGAACCGCACCGCCCGCGCCGCCGCCCAGAAGGTCATCAAGGCCGGCGGCAAGGTGGAAGGCAAGAAGGACCTCCTGAAGGCCCTCAAGACCGCCAACGACCTCGGCGGCAAGCTCAACGACTGGGTCTACGGGCAGACCAAATCCCTGTTGGATGCGGGAAAGATCGTCGGCATCGTGGGCGGCGACCACTCGGTGCCCTACGGGGCCTTCCAGGCCGCCTCGGAGAAGCACGGGGATTTCGGCCTGCTCCATTTCGACGCCCACAGCGACACCCGCGTCGCCTACGAAGGCTTCGTCTGGTCCCACGCCTCCATCATGTACAACGCCTTGGAGAACATCCCACGGATCACCCGCATCACCCAGGTCGGCATACGGGATTACTGTGAGCAGGAGCACGAGTTCGTCCGCTCGCTGGGACACCGCGCCAAGGTCTTCTCTGATCGCGAGATCGCCGCCGCGCGCTTCGGCGGCAGTTCCTGGATGAGGACCGCGACCGATATCGTCGACACGCTGCCCGACAAGGTTTGGATCAGCTTCGATATCGACGGCCTGGACCCCAAGCTCTGCCCTCACACCGGCACGCCCGTGCCGGGAGGCCTGGAGTTCTCTGAGGCCAACTTCCTGCTGGGCTTGATCGCCCGCTCCGGCCGGACCATCATCGGCTTCGACCTCGACGAGGTCTGCCCCGCCCCGGGTGCTGCCGACGAGTGGGACGCCAACGTCGGCATGCGCCTGCTCTACAAGCTGGCGGCCTGGACCTTCGTCAGCCGCGGCTACTGCAAGTCCCACGCCTAGGACCATGCCCAGGAAGACCGAGGACCTCAAGGGGCTGCCCACCACAGAAGAGCTGTTCGCGCGCCTGCGCCGCCGCACCCGCGCCAACGCCGATGATATGGACCGAGAGCTCGAGGACCTGTGCGTGCGCGAGCTGGCCGTGATGATGTGCGACTCCTCCGGCTTCACGCGCAAGACGCACGATTACGGCATCCTGCAGTTCCTGACCGTGATGACCCAGAGCTACGACGCGCTGATCCCTCTCGTCGAGAAGAAGGGCGGCGCCGTCATCTCCCACGGCGCCGACAACCTGCTGGCCGTCTTTCCCGACGCGGCCTCCTCCGTGGACGCCGCCGTCGCGATGCTGAAGCTCCTCGAGCGCCGCAACGAGGGCAAGGCTGACCGCGACCAGTTCCACCTCTGCGTCGGCCTGCACTGGGGCAAGGTCCTGCGCCTGAAGGACGGGATCTTCGGCTCCAAGGTGAACGTGGCCTCCAAGATCGGAGAGGACCTGGCCTCCGCGGACGAGATCCTGGTCACGGGTGAGATGAGCTCCTTCCTCCCCGCGCGGATCAAACGCCGCTACGCCCGCTCCGTCGAGCTGGGCGGCAAGACCTTCGAGCTCCACCGCATCGTTTGGTGAGCCGACGACGCCGGCTCGATTGATCAGACGCGTTCGAAATTGCGGCCCTTCTCCCAGTCGGTCACGGCCCGGTCGTGGGCCGCCTGCTCGGCCTTGGCCGTGTGCAGGTAGTGCGCGAAGACCTCGGACCCGAAGGCCTCCTTGGCGGCAGCCGAGCCCTCGAGGAGCGTGATGGCTTCGGCCAGAGTCTTGGGCACGGGCTGGACCTGGGACTCGTAGGCGTTGCCCTTGAGCTCCGCCGGAGGCTCGATCTTGTTCTCGATGCCATGCAGGCCCGCCGCGATCGTCGCGGCCAGGGCCAGGTACGGGTTGGCGTCGGCGCCCGGGATGCGGTTCTCGATTCGTAAGGAGTCCCCCTCCCCGACGACGCGGAAGCCGCAGGTGCGGTTGTCGCCCGCCCAGGCGATGCGTGTGGGCGCGAAGGTCGCAGCTTGGTATCTTTTATAGGAATTCGTCGTCGGGGCGTAGAAGAAGGAGAACTCCCTCGCCAGCGACATCATCCCGCCCAGGAACCAGCGGAACTTCTGCGACTGTTTCCCCCCCTCGAAGAAGGCCGACTTCTTACCGGCGCGGTCCCAGAGGCTGGCGTGGATATGGCATGAGGAGCCGGCCAGCTTCGAGTCGAATTTCGCCATGAAGCTCAGGGAGCAGCCCCGCGACATCGCAATCTCCTTGGAGCCGTGCTTGTAGATCGTGTGGCGGTCGGCCATCTCGACGGGAGTCGAGTATTCCAGGTTGATCTCGTGCTGGCCGGGGCCCCACTCCCCCTTCGAGCACTCGACGGGAACGCCCGCGGCCTCCATCTGGTTGCGGATCTCCCCCACCACGGGCTCGACGCGCGTGCCCTGCATGATGTGGTAGTCCTCGATGTAGGTGCCGAAGTGCTCGAGGGCGGTCCAGTTCTTCTTCGACGCCGACTCGTATGTCTCGCGGAATAGATAGAACTCCAGCTCCGTGGCCATCTTCAGTGAGTAGCCGAACTCCCAGGCGCGCAGCACCTGGTCCTTGAGGACCTGGCGTGGCGCGACCTTCACCGGGCGATGTTTCCCATCGAGGACGTCGCAGATCACGAGAGCGGTGCCGGGCTGCCAGGGCAGCGCGCGCCAGGTACCATAGTCGGGAATCATCGAAAAATCCTGATAGCCTTTCGTCCAGCTCGTCAGCTCATAGCCGGGAACGGGGTCCATCTCCATGTCGACGGTGAGGAGGTAGGCGCAGGCATGCGTTCCGTGCTCCGCCACGCTCTGCGCGAAGTGCCGCGCGGTCATGCGCTTGCCCATCCAGCGGCCCTGCATGTCGGGGAATGCGAGGATGACGGTGTGGAACGTCCCCTTCTTGATCTCAGAGATGAGCGCGTCGGATTTCTTGGTGTCGGGCATGGGCCAAGTGTAAGAAATTGCATCTCATCAATCAACATATCTAATTGACTAACAAACAGCACCTAATAGCACTTAACGCTACAAAAGGATGTTTAATGGAATATACGACCCTATTGACAGGGTGTGGGCCAATTAGTAATATGTGATTGGTTTCCACGTGGAAACTATTCGCCCCTCAAAATAAACTGTTTTCACGTGAAAACACCATTATGGCCGAAATAATCGCAATCGCGAACCAAAAAGGTGGGGTTGGAAAAACAACCACTGCCGTCAACCTCTCCGCTGCCCTTGCCACTTTAGGTCAGGAAACGCTCTTGATCGACATGGACCCACAAGGAAACGCCACCTCCGGAGTCGGTTTTGATAAGATGGAATTCGACCCGAACATATACGATGTCCTTGTGGACCTCCTCCCGCTGGAAAAGACCATCAAAGCTTCCGCTCTTGCCAAGCTGTCTGTTTCAGGGGCGAACAACGAGTTGGCTGGCGCCGAAATAGAATTGGTTACGGCTTTGGCGAGAGAGAGCCGCCTGAAGGGTGCTCTTTCTGCGGTCAGAAATCGCTTTGCCTTCGTGATCATCGATTGCCCGCCTTCCTTGGGCCTTCTGACAGTCAATGCCTTGAATGCAGCCGATAAGATCGTGATTCCCATCCAGGGTGAATACTACTCAATGGAAGGTCTGGCTCAATTCACAAGCGCTGTGGATAGAGTGAAGAACTCCCTGAACAGCAAGCTGGAGGTGGAGGGGGGGGTTCTGACCATGTTCGACTCCAGAATGACGCTATCCAATCAAGTTAAGGAAGAAGTCGCCAAGTTTTTCGGCCCCAAGATGTTTCAGTCCATCATCCCCCGCAATATCCGTCTTGCCGAAGCCCCCGGCTTCGGACAAAGCATATTCCAGTATGACGCAAAATCACGCGGAGCCGAAGCCTACATGAGCTTCGCCCGAGAGTTCCTTTCTCGCCGCGGCCTGGCGCAGGAACCCGCTCCGGCTACGAGACCGGAGCATATGGAGAATCCCACATGACTCGAAAAGCCCTTGGACGCGGCCTTTCCGCGCTGATACCATCCACACCATCTCCGACCACCTCCGCAGCCCTTCCAGCCCCGGAATCAGGGATGATCAAGATATCGGTCGAAAAGATAAGACCCAATCACCTCCAGCCGCGCCGTCACTTCGATCCGCAGGAGCTGAGCGAGCTGGCCTCATCCATCCAGCAGCACGGCCTGGCCCAGCCCATAGTGGTCTCCTACGACACCGCAACGCGCTCCTACGAGCTCATCGCCGGCGAGCGCCGTCTGCGCGCGACCCAGTTGGCCGGTCATAAGGAAATCGAGGTTGTCGTCCGTCAGCCAAAGGACGACAAGCAGCGCCTGGCCCTGACCCTCATCGAGAACCTCCAGCGCTCCGACCTCAACCCGATCGAGGTCGCTCTCGGCTATCTTCGCCTGATGAAGGAGTTCGGCATCAATCAGAGCGAGTTGGGCCAGGAGGTGGGGAAATCCAAGTCCACGATCTCCAACACCCTGCGTCTGCTCGAGCTCGCTGATGAGATCCAGAAGGCGCTCTCGTTCAGCCAGATCTCCGAAGGACACGGCCGGGCTCTGCTCGCGATCACCGACCCGAACCTCCGGCATGCGGTGTTCAAAAAGATCCTGGAAGGAAAGCTGTCCGTGCGCGAGACGGAGGCCATGGCCAAGCAGGTCGAGGCAGGTGAGACCCCTTCTCTGGATGAACCCAAGGCGAAAAAGAAAACGCCACCCAAGCCGGCTGACCTGCGCGCGCTGGAGGAGACCCTTATGCAGACGCTGGGAACGAAAGTCGTCATCCGGGCTAAAAAGAATCCGTCGAAGGGGACGATTGTCCTGCATTATTTCTCTTTCGACGACTTCGAAAAGATTGTAAATATGCTTAAAAAATAATGATTTTTTCAACAATAATTCTCGCGATATCACTTCCCGTCTCCGCCGCCGTGCCTCCCGCCGACGGCCTGCCTCTCACGCTCTCGACCAGCGCCATCGTTCCGACCTACATCACGCTGGCACCCACCATCCACGACTACAACCGATTCGCCGATGGCGGACCGGATGCGAACTGGTATGTCGGCTTCAACAACGCGTGGATCGTGAAGCTCCCTCCCGCGCCCGAAGGTGAATTCGCGCGCGCCTTCATCGGCGCGCGCGTGGGGAGGGCCAAGACCCGCGCGAACCCGGAGAAACCCTGGATACGGGAAACCATCCCCGGCAAGGCGTACATTGGGCTCTCTCAAACGCCCGCTTGGACCTCCGAGCAGAGCTTCTTCCTCGCCGACAGCGGAGAGATCCCGGCGGAGCCGGACCTTCAGTCCAGCGTCGAGGGAGTGGGCGCCGCTGAATGGTTCTGGGCCGAGGTCCCCATGGCCATGGTCAGCTTCACCAGACCCAACTACCTCATCGTCTGGTCTCCGACGAACTATATGACGCGAGCCTCAAGCGCCGCGATCCTTGCAGGAGCGGACGTCGAGGAAGCCTCTTCTGTCCGGGACGCGCGCGCGTGGAACACGCGCTCCATCATGGGCGTGCC
>Ga0208863_1001493_pt1 | contig 14645 bp, 5 predicted proteins | sample RifOxyD3_FD_184040 | JGI IMG/M metagenome (GOLD analysis project Ga0208863, IMG submission 184040) | Soil microbial communities from Rifle, Colorado - Rifle Oxygen_injection D3 (SPAdes) | ecosystem: Environmental > Terrestrial > Deep subsurface > Rock core/Sediment | place: Rifle, Colorado...
CCCCAAAACCCCAAAACCCCAAAACCCCAATTAAATTAAATTAAATTAAATTAAATTAAATTAAATTAAATTAAATTAAATTAAATTAAATTAGTAAATAAATAATTTTAGTTTACTATTCTGCTAAAGACATTAATAATGCTGTACCTCTTTTAATCCAATATGATATTTATTGCTATCCAGATTTTAAGTTTATTATTAACATAAAAGATTCTTTATTATCTGTAGATTTTCTAATTGGATAATAATAACATGGACATGGATATATTTTTACTCCTAAATCTTTTTTCCCCATAAGATCTTTTCTTTTTTTTTGTGCAGGCTTAAATTGAATTGTTGGCATTTTTAATGTTAATTTCATAGGATCAGGTTCAGTTAATCAATTTTAATCTATATCCCATTTTGCACCTTATAAATATAATCCTTTTATATAAGCTCCTTATTTTGCATGATCATTTATTTCTTTTTGTACTGGAAATGCAAATTATATATATAATGAATCAATAGGTAAATCAAATTTTCTTGCATATCTTTGTCAAAGAGATGTTGTAAATCCCGTTGGAAATGTAAATGCAGAAATCCAAAATTAATATGGTTGTCCATATTGTCCCCATTTATTAAAAAATGACACTCTTTAATTTAAATCTTTAACCCATTCAGCTAAAGGTTTTAAGCTAAAATATGCTTTTAACCAATTTTTAGGCACTTTTTTTTAATATAATTTATTTAATACTTATTATTCATATTTAGATATTACATTAAATCCTTTTATTCATTTAACTAAATTTTTTATTTATTCATTCAAAGAAACTAATAAAAAATTATATCTTGAAATTTATTGAAGAAGAACTACTTTTAATGGACTATCATCATTTCTTTGCTTTACAATTACTTCATCTATATTTATTCATTCTGGTAATTTTTATTTGATACTTTATATTAATTTTAAAACTACATCTTAAGTATTTTATCCTTAATTTCCAATTATACTTGGTTGAATCATTAAAAATGAATTTATTAATGAATTTGTGTCAGCTATTTGAGAGCTAATTTATGCATTTATATGCTGTCCAAATGCTTATGGAAGATCATATCCAGGAAATAATTTTGTTATTTATTATGAATAAAATGAAAAATTAATTTTTTTTTATTATTAACCAGCTTTCTATGGCATTTAGGGTCAAACATAAGTTAAATCTGTTTTTTAAGGAATTGGTTTCCAATTAACTTATAATAATCTTTTTTAGAAAATTTATTGTGCGTAAACATTTATTAATTTTCTATCAAAATCATCTGTTACACGACCTCCATAATTTCATTACGCTATTAATTACTAAATTGCTGACCAAGGTATTGCTGATGGATTATTTGCTTTATCAAGACTTTAATTTTTTGATTTCGTAAATTAAAATATTAAATCTTTACAAACATTAAAATCTGCTTAATTAAAATCATATAAAATTGACCAACCTAAAGATTTAAATTTTTTTCTTTCAATTAAAATTGCATGAAACCAAACTAGTCCAAATATAGATCTGCTTAAAACAGTTTTTCTTGGTATCGTTAAATTTTAATAATCTGGAATATTATTATAAATTCTTGTCATTATTGATTTTATACCTTGTGGTGGTTAGGTTGTAAATTTAATACATTTTTGTAATATTAGAATCGGGAATTTTTAATGCGGAAAACTTGATAAAAATAATCGGAAATTTGAATTTGGTAATGATTGTTTTGACAAAACTTATATTCTCGATTCTAAATCTGGAAGCCAGCTTAAAGATAAATGACAATTTGCAAAATAAACCCAAGTTTGATTTTTTATTCCTTCTTTATATGCTTATAATGCTTTTGCTGACTGACCTTGTCCTAAGCTTAAAGGAGAAATAATATTTTTATTATTTGCTGCTAAATTTCACAAACTTTGAAATGGGTCTTAACCTGGGCTTAATATAAACAAAATAGGTGTATTAGCAGAGGAATCTTTAAATACATCTTGTAATTTTGAACTTCTTTTTTATAAGGTATTAAAATCTAATTTTGTATTGGCAAATGTATTTGCTGCAAAAATTACTCTGTCTGGTCTTAATCATCGTAAAATTAGCATTTTTTTTAATAAATCATCACATTTCGAATCCCATTATCCTGGTAAATTTGTTTTTTAAGGCTATGCTGATGTATACCATCTTTTCCATTATTTTGTATTGTATGTTAATGCACTACTAATTCCAGTAAATGCTGGTAATTTATCTAATTCTGTTATTAAATCCCACATTTTTTGAGAAATCCAATCATCTTTTGCTGGATTAGGTGGCTAATCTTTTATATCTATTACTAATCCTCCTTTTAAAAAGAATTACCATTCAGGATAATCTTTTTCGGCTAATGTAAGTTTAATTCACATTTGCAATGCTAATAACAATTTGTGCTTTTAAAATAAACTTCTTCATGCATTTGTATACACAGAAATTTTGTGATATGATAAAATATCTGCAATTCTTTGTTCTGTTACTTAAATTAAACTTTATTTTTTACTTTTTTTTAAAGAATCTTTAAATAAGTTGATATACCATTATAAAGAAAATTGATACATCGAATCTATTTTAGGTAAGTCATTTAAAACAAAAAATATTATTGAAGCTTTATTTGCACAAATTCTATATTTATTTCTTGTTGTTTATATTGATTTCATATTTTGTTACAATGTTTATAATTGCTATTTAATTTAATCCGCTTTTTATTTTGATGATTGTAGCGTATTAATTAAGTCAATATCATCTAGAATATCTACCTTTGATTATTTTAATAATCTTAAAATTTTATCTTAGTTTTCTTTAATTTATTTATTATTTTTTGATATATTTGTAATTAAATCAATTTTTAATTTGAATTGTTACTCTTATTAATTCTAAAATATTTCATCAAGTAATTGTTATTATAATCCATTTTCTTTAACAGCAAAATTTACAATTGTTACTTTTGATGAAATTTAAGGGGAATAATGTGGATTATGCAAATTAGTAGTAATATATAATTGAAAATTAAAATTATAATCAATTTAATTTACTCCTACTTTAATTATATTTCTATTAAGTAATTTTCTAACCTATTTGTTTAAAACTGGCTCTAAATCAGGATCTATTTATTATCCTATATCAGGTAATAATACTGGTTTTCCATGCTTTATACCTTTTTCTATTTATTTTAAATAAGCTTTAGATTTTCTGTTAGCAACAATTAATTTTGAGGATTACATATTTTTTATCCAAATACTTGCCTAATATTGAGGATCAATCATCAAAGGCCATTTATCAGTTTTTAAAACTCAAATTGCATTCTCTGTGGAATAATCATCTGTAGGTAATTTATTTAAATTCCAATTTCTTATTGTTGCTAAATCAACCATAAATTTTTTTCATTCAAATTAAGGTGTAATTTAAATATACTAATTTTCAATAAATTCAACCCATTAACTTCATAATTTTTTTCTATAATCACTTAAAAATGGTCCACAATAACTAATAAATGCTGCAGATCCTAATCAATCCCCAAATAATTTTTTTCTTTTTTAATCATTATCTAAATTAGATTTTTACCATCTTGTTTTTTAGCCTGATAAACCACTAATTAATTTCTCTCCTCTATCAATTTTTTATTGCAAATATTAAACTTATTTTTTATATGAAGCAACATCTTTATTTAATTTCTAAAATTAATTATCTAATTATATTAATCTATCTGTTAATACTTTTTTTTCTTCTATTAGCTTATTTAAGTCTTACATTTTTTTTTTAATTAATTCTAAAGTTGCATTTCTTTTTTTCCTTTTTGGTTCAACGGTTCTTTATGCTTTTGCAAAATCTTATAAGGATCTTACCCATTTTCACAATGCTTAAGCAGCTTTTGATTGGTTTCCAACAATTTATGGAACAAATTCATTTTTTTTAGTATATTTTTAAATAGCTAAAAGAGTTTTATCACTAATAGATTTCGGATTATAATTTTTAATAATCTTTATAAAATCAGGGTTTGCCATTTATTTTTTTGCAGATGCAAATGTTGTTTACTTTCCCATTACAACCATTACAGCAGATAGAACAGTTTATACAGCTGGAGGTGGTTTTGAAAATGATTTAACTTATGCAATATCTTTTTTATCTAAATTATCTATTGCTTATTTTGCAGCTTATAATGCAGGCATTGCTTTTTCTAATTCTGCTTATGCTTATTATAAAGCACGATCTGCTTATTATTTTTAATGGTCAATTTTAGCCTTTTATTAATCAATATATTTTTGTTTTTCATCTGCAGCAGCTTTTTAAATTTGAATTTTTCCTATTAATTATTAGCTTTGTTTATGCTTTTTACCCATTTAAATTTTTTTATTTTCAGCTTAATTGGTCATTTTTTGTACATCATTTTGAGCATCATCTAATTTTTTTAGTCCGTTTTCAAGCTTTTCAATTTGATCCGTAAGTTACTTTTTTTTTGATTTTAATATTTTTAAAAATAAATTCATTAAACCAAAATAATTTGTTGGAGTTACGTAAAAATATCTTTTTTATTTTAATTTCATTTATTTTGATTTTTGTTAAACAGAATTATGAATTAATGTAAGTAATGAAGGCAATGATTATTTTAATTATGAAGGAAGTTATTTATCTTATACAAATTTTTATGCTACTTATGTTAAAGCTTATTAAGGCCAGGGCATAAACCAATTTATCATTGTGTTATTAATTATTGAAGGATAAGTTCTTCAATAATTTCTAAATTTTTATCCAATTGGACTCATTCAAAGAACAATATGTAATTTATTTCTTACCTAGTTAACAAAAAATTCAAAAGCTGCTTATGGAGTTATATTTATATTAATATTTGATTTTCCAATCATTTATTTTGTCATAAGCTATGCAATATTTTACAATTATTATTGCTAATAAATATTTGGAACTTATCCACTTGATAGTATAGTACTAATATCTTCCAGAAAACTTTATTTTACTATATCAGTATCACTAAATACAAATGCAATTTAAATTTTTTTAACAGCACAATTTTGAAAAATTTATTTTAATTTTTATCTGAACATTTGACTATTAAAATCTCTTGTTATTTCAAGAATTTAAATTTTCATTTTTCCTACAAATGAAGATAATTTTGTTAAGGTTTTTCTTCCAGAACCTCCAATTCCCAGTAATAATGCATTTCCTCTTGACATTTTTAAAATTCTATAAATTTTTGAAAAATGTGATATTGCATCTTTAAATAAAACAATATTAATATTTACCTTATCTTTTTGTAAATTATATTAAACTAACTTTTAAATTAATTTTTGTCTTAAAACTTATATTTTAGATACTTATTTATAAACTACAACGTCTTAATTCATAAAATCGACAAAAATAGGATCTTCTCCGGATGTTTTTGCTTTAATATCTTAATATGTTATGTTGAAATTTGTTGTTAATTAATTATTTAAAAATTAAATAAATTTATCTCTATCTTCCTTATTAATTAATCTATCAAACAATACCCTACTTCATTAATGAGACCATAATCTTAAAATAGATTACTTAGATTAGTAATAATTTTTATCAGCTTTTTGTAAGCCTTGAAATATTTTTCAAATATCTCTTAAATTAAATAAATAATGGCATTTAGAAGGAATTGATAAAAAATTTACTCAAACCTATGAAAATAAATTTAAACTTGCTTCCGCTAATGTTTATGGTAATTGTCTAATTTATTAATCTTAAATTTTTAATAAACAGTAATCTCCAATTGTTTTAAAAATTCTTATTATTTGTTTATTTGATGGTATTGCAAAATAAATAACATGAAATTTTGATAATATTCTTTGATTTATTTATGCTCTTCCTCCTCCTGGGGGTGCCATTGCGCTAATTAATTGCATATCAATTATTTATTTGAAAAACATTTGCTTTCTATCATACCATCCTCCATTATCTATCCATTGTCTTATTAATTATAAAGCTTCCTAGGTGCCATATTTATCTTTTAATGGCATATTAAAATCATCAATAAATCAAATTGCTTTTTTACCATATTTAGGAAATAATTTTTTCGTTCTTTTTTAAAATTTATTTTATAAAATTTATTGAGTTATTGGAGACGAAGATTATCCAGTAAATATTAAAGTAAAATAATAATATGCAGTTTAATCTATATTTATTTTTAGCATATTTTGAATTAATGCAGTTTTTCCAACACCAGTATTTCCTACCACAAGAATATGCTTTTTATTTTTAATTAATTCATGACAAATATATCTATTTCTTAAAATATCAATTGTTTGTACTTGAATTTAATGATAAGGGGTATTTTAAGCAATTTTTATATCCGGTAATTTTTATTCCCAACTTCAAAATTATCCTTTTTAAATACTAATCATTAAATCATACATTGATCCTGAAGCTGGAAACATTGAATCTGAATCTCTTAAAAATTGATCAATTTATTTTCTTGAATTTTAATCAACAGTTGCACCTACAGACCATAATAATGCAAACGTAAAAAATTTTTAAAATAAGCTTTGAATATTATCACCTTCTTAATCTTTTTAATTTTTTTTTTTAACAGGTAATATTGCATCGAATAAATTTCAAAAATTAATAATTCATGCAATTTATGATGTTTGAACTGGTTAAGTTCATTTAGCTTTCTTAACTTTTAACATTTTTACAACGTATTTATCTATTAACTAATGTAAAAGTAATCTGGTTGTTTAATCAGGTTTTTGCTTTATCCAAGCTTAAACATATGGTTTCCATCCTAATGCTTAAACATCAAAGTAAATCATTCCTGCTCTTGATACTGTTGCAGGCGAAGCATGAGATAAATTTTCAACTTCAAATAATAATGATCAATTTGAAGTTAATCTTATTCTATCATTATTATTTAAAGTGAGTGTTTTTGTATCATCTAATAAGGAATTCATAGATTAAATCCAAAAAGTATCAACTGGGCCATCTAAAATTATCCATTTTCAAATATCTTATTTTGTATTTTAACAAGCTTGCTTTAATGTTGTCGAAAAAATGCCAAATTTCCATTATTATCCAAAAAAATTTCCATATAATTAATCAGTATTTATTGCTTTTGGATTTATTACAAAAATTTGTACTTTTTTATATTTATTTTTTCCAGCATTTGCAAGTCTAGTTAAAGAGCTAGATAGAATTTTCCATGAAGTACTTTTTCCAGATAGTGTTTTTCCAACTAACATATTACCATGTCTTGTATTTTTTGAATCATTTAATTGAATTATTTTTTATATTATAACATCATTTAATTATAGCTTTCTTTATTTAAATTAAATTTATGATTGATTTATTATATCTTAAATATCAGGTTAAGGTAAATCAATTCTAGGAAAATGATCCATTAATAAAGGAGCAAATAATTTCATATCTTAAGCAATTAATTTTGGCATATTCATATCATGAATTGCTTGCATCATAATAACACTTTAATTTAAATCTGGCCTTTGTCTTCTTAAATTTCCTGCATATGTCAAAACAGATTTTAATGCTCTCATACCAAAGTCATAATGGTCCTATTTTGATAACTATTGCTACATCATTTTATAAATAGTAACAACTTTTCTTGCTAATTCTCTATAAACTTACAATGTTTCTGTAGCTTTCTATGCAGAAAATCCTTAAGATAATAAAATAATTTCTGCAATTAAATCATAATCAGGAATCATCATTGCTATAGGTCTGAATAATGTTTTTAAATTGTCAGGTAATTATGTTCTTCCTTAATATCCTGGATTCATTGTTATAAAAATTCCACATTAAGGCTATATTAAAATATGACTTTTTTCAAAAAATCATTTAATTGCTTTTTATTACTTTCCTTATTTATTTTATTATTTTTTTTTAATTGCATTTAAAATTGTAGAAATTTGTTGAGCAACAACAGAAAGAACTTCAATTTCTATTCTATTAAATTAATCAAATCAACCCCATGCTCCTACTTGTGCTATTCCAGAAAACATTCTTCCTAAAGATTTTTAATCTAATGTTTAAGATCAGTTAAATACTATAACAAATTTTCCTAAATGTTTTCCTAAATCTTTCACACTTTACGTTTTTCCCGTACCTGCAGGACCCTAAGGTGAACTTCCAAAATGTAATTTTAATGCTGTAGTTAAAGTTAAAAATCATCTATCTGTAAGAGGTGTTATGACTAATCTCCCATTATTGCCTTGATATTAATAACCATAAGGAATTTAATTATTAGTTTGTTTTATGGTAACTTTTAATTTTATTTTTTCTTATGTTTTTCCATAAAATTTAAGAACTTTTTGCCATTAAAATGATTATATATGTGAAACCTTTTTAAAATTTAAATTTTATCTTATATCTCTGTTATGAACTTAAATTGTTATTAATGCTACTAATTTTAATCTTGTTAAAAAATCAATTTAATTTTATTTTTTATGCTTTTAAGTTTTTTTATCATATTTTGCTTATTTTTCTGTTTTCATTTATTTTCCAGATCCTAATCTGACAAGTGCTGTTAATTTTTTAATTAATACTTTCTATTTTTATAATAATTCAGTTAATGGCTATTTATTATTAGAGGTCATTGTTCCTTATCCTTGTTGTTTTATGCCTGATTATGTTTATTAGGTAAAAGATATTTGAGAAGCAGTTATAACAAGCTAACCAGGAAAATCAGTAATAAAAGTTTTTGTTTGCTTTTATCTTGTTCCTACTTTTTAATATCAGCTCTACATATGTTTTTTTAAATTTTAAATCATATGATTTTATAAACCCTTCATCCATTATTATGGTGTATTTGTAGCAGTTAAATTTGGATCAATAAATTAAACTTATTATTTTTAAGAAGAAATCATTCCAAGAATTTATTCTTGAGTTATTCTTACATTATTTTTATTTGAAACGGTATGTAATTATGCAATTCCTTAAAATAATTTTTTGAAATGCTTTTTTATTTTTTCAGGTTCTCTTGATTGTCCTAAAATTTCTAAAAGATCATCATTTGATAAAAAATAAAACCTTGGGAAATTATTTCTTTTTGTTTACAAAAAATCATTTAATGCTTTTTATGTTTCCTATAATTTAATATTTAATTTATCTAATGTGTTATATAAAGTTTTATTTTATCATACTTTATATACAATAGGATTTTTGCTGTGTTTTTACATTTAAGACATGAAACTTCTATGTACTTATTAAAATGTTGCAGTTTATTGCGCTAATTGCTTTGATAGTTATTGTTGAGTATGAAATATTCATTATAAATGAGACCATTGCTTTTGAACACTATTTAACATTTCTAAAGTATCAGAAATAATTCCTAAATCACTTTCCCATTTAAGAATTTCAGTTTAAAATGAGATGAATGAAGAAGAGCTTTTCATTGATGACAGAATATTAATATCTTTTTCTAATGTTTGATATAATTATTATGAAGGAGCATAAACATAAAATTTTCCTTAAGTTGTTCTTGGTATTTTTTATTAAATAGTAATTTTCATTTTACTCCAATTTTATTTAATTTTATTTAATTTTTTTTATAGTACTAAATCTTTCTGAGCTTATTAAGATAATTGATTAATAAATTATCCAAATAGATTAAGTTTTAAATCCATTAATTTTCCTAAAGTAAATTCTTAACTATTTGGATCAAAATCATCCTTTAATTATTTTTGTAATTTTTCCCAATGTCTTTATTTCATAGCTTATGAAGATAGTTGCTTGATAATTGGAATTAATTATTTAAATTGGTCCATAAATTTTTTAGTGTTTATATATAATTGCCATTATCTGATTTATTTAGGCAATGCATTTAATTATTAGATTAATTTATTTCCTTTTTATTACATTTAATCTGGAATTAATTTTCTAAACGAAATTGGTTTTCAATCATTCCAAGTTTAATCCCATTTAGCTTTTAAATTCCAAGCTTCTTATAGTAAGGATAATTATTTTTAAATCATAATTAAATCTTTATAAGTTCTTTGTTAAATCTAAAATAAATTCATACCAAATTTCATTTATTAAACTTTCATTTTTGCTTGGCGAACAATATCATTCCATTAACTTATAATTAATTTAGCATTTTGAATATTCATTTTTTAATCAGATTTTGGTGCTTTAGATTAAAATTGTTTTCTATTTTATTAAAGTTATTTTTAAAAATCAATTAATGATCATTACATATCCGTTTTCATTTGTCTAAATGCTTTATCTAAATTTCTTGCACATTAATCAGTTAATTAAATTTTAAATTTTTAAAATGCAGGCTTTAAATTAGCTAATTTATTTAATTATTATTCAGGAACAATATATTAAAAATCTTTTAAAACTAAATAATAAGATCCAACTGGTTATATTTTTTTTTCCATTTATTTTAAATTTTATTTTGTTTTTTGGTGAATTTACATATTTTATTTTAATTTAACCAATGATGCTGGATTTGTTTTAAATAAAACGATTAATTATTAAAATGTTTTATATAATCCATATAATTATGATTGTCCTTATTTGTGACACATTTATCACAAATCTGATCTATATTTACTAGCAGAAGATAATAATTTTTAAATGAGTTTTTACGAATTAATTTGTAAAAATTTTTAATTAATTGAATTAGTATGATTAATTACAGATTGATAAATATCAAAAACTCTTTGAAAATTATTTCTATATCTTGATGCAGGATCCAATTAAAGAGCGGCAGAATGAGAAAGTAATCTTTATTTTGCTTTTTTAGATTGAATACTTCTTAAAGTTTTAACTGAAACATCATTAAGCCATTTTTTCTTTTAATCTTAAATTTTTTTATTAATTCTATAAATAGCTTTTTATATATTTTTTGCTTTTTATTAGATTTAAGCTTATTATTTTTTTTTATCTTAATAGAATTTTGGTTTTTTCTGAAGTTCTGGAAGCTATTAAATTTAATATTTATCTTATTATAGCTTTTATTAAGTTCTACTTAAAGATTTTAATTTTTATTATTATTTTAATTTATGTCTATATAATAATTTTTTTTATCTATCATTTTTAAAATGCTGAGTTAAAGAAGGAATTTAATTTTGCACACATTTAATTTAATTAATTAAGTTAACAAAAGTCTAAAATAATGTTTAATAACTAGGTTAAATAATAATAGCGTCTTAATTAGAATTAATGTCAATATCTGTAAATAATTTAATAATTGGCTACGGGTCTGCTTTATTATCTCCTTGTAATGCTGCTAGAATTTATTGTAATGAGATACTAATTGATTTTTTTATAGCAAAAAATAAAGCAATTTATTTTGAATCAACATATTACAAAAATGCATATTGAATTTAATTTCTATTTTAAATGAAATTTTAATACATTTAATTAATTTTATTTCTGATTTATTCGAAAGATACTTTTAATTATTAAATATTTTGTTTTATTCATTATTTTTGTAATTGGAAAAATTAATCAAGTAAAGAAATTTTTTTTTTATCAATATTTAAAAGAATTTTGTTACTAATTTTTTAAAGAATAATATTAATTGATTTATTTTGATTTTTAAAATTTTGAATTATTACATCTAAAAAATCTCATTTTTATTTTCATAATCTTACAAATGTTTAAGTGTTAAAAAAAGTATTCCATTTGTGTTTTGTAATTCCAGGTAATCAAAGACTAAATAATTGTTATTTATGTTATTTAAAAATATTTTTTTAATCTTTAGAAATAGATTTAATTATTTTGTTATATTATCTTACAACTAACATTACTTGTTATCTTAACAATTTCCAATTTTATCTTCATTTATACAATGCTAAAATAGGATGAGGAATACTTATTTAATGCGATTGTAATTTTTCCCAATATTTGACTTATCAAAATAATTTTATTAATCCTTTATCAAAATTTCATTATAAAAGTTAAGAATCTTTGCTTTTTCCAAAAATAGGATTATGTAAAAGTGCATGTGGCAATTGTTATGCTTAATTATCTTTAACAATAAGTGGTTTATTTAGTTTAGAATTAAAATTTTAATTTTCAAAAAAATCGCAATCTTTTTTCCATCCATGAAAAACTTATTATTTAATTGATGTTTATAAATTGTTTCTAATGTTGTGATATTAATCTTAAGATTTTTTTTTAATATTTTGGTCTTATTTTTATTAATAAAGAAAGTATAATGTTAATATAGATTAATATTGTGAATCCAGCCTTATCACAAGAGATTTTATCCATAATGCCTTTCCTGAATAATGTGGATGATATATAGGTTTGAGAAATTTGGACTATTTGTTTTAATTTGAATAGATATTTTAAACATTCTTAATTTAATCAGTAAACATTTTATACACTTTTTAAGCAGATTTTTTTCTAACAAATTACTTAATAGAACCTTTTATTGCTAATTGATCGAAATTTTAAAGCATTTATACAGCTTATTTAACTGTGGAAATTCCAGTAAATCCTAAAGATATAATATTTTGAAACATTACTTCTAAATCTTTTGTATTACTTTTAAAATTATTATAATCATCATGCCATTTATTCTGAGAAAGATCTAAAATTTTATAATTTACATTTTTGAGCTTATTTAAATGCTTTTAATACTATTATTTTAATTGTTAAAGATTTCTTTTTATTTATTGAGCTTTTGATCCAGCAAAATAAGGCATTTAGGTTAAAGTTCCTTTACGAGCAAACTGAATTTGTCCTTATCATATTTATTTTAAGTCTTTTCATCTTTTGACAAATGTTCCAATTTTAGCAAATATTGTATTACTTGAATTTCCAATATCTAATCCTTTTTTGTTAGAAAATTTCTATAAATGATTGACTCCTTCCTAACAATGTAGTTGCCATCTTTATCCTCATTAAATGCTTTAATTTAATTCTTTAATTGCTTTTTGAACATCTCCTGTAAAGACATCTTAAATCTTAATATATTAACTTCATCTATAAATAATGATATTACTAATTTTTGTTAATAAATAAGTAATTCTTTATGAAGTATTATAAAATTTAGATAATTACCATAAAATTCTTATTTTTTGCATAATTTAAAAGATTTATGTTATTGTAATTTAATTTGGCGTTGCTTTTTATAATTTTTTAAATAATTATTGGAATATAGAAAGAAATTTGATATTATCTTCAGCTTATTAGGTTCCATACTTAATTTTATTTGCTGGTTATTAGAAATTTTTAAGATAATTAGAACCTGCAATTTAAAGAATTTGCTTAATTTTAATTAAAGTCGGGTCATCTAGTTGTGAAGTAATTTGAGAAAGATTGAGCTACCTATCTTTCCATTTTCTAAGTTATTATAATGGACCAGAAGAATCTTTTTAATGCTAAATTTACTAATTCTAAACTACGTCTTTAATTTGCTTTGTCCAACTAATAACAGTCGATTAAAGCCTTTGAACGAGATCTTTATTTTTAGCACATTATTAAATATTATTTAGATCTTATTTAGGAATATAAAGTTTTGTAATTCCTTTAGCAATATTAGTAACCTAGACTAGCAAAGCCATAAATTTTTGCATTTGCTATTTAAAGTCTTTTTTTAGTACTTCGGGCCAATTTTATTATTTTAAAAAAGCGGGTATATAATTACCTTAAATTTTTTTAAACAAATCTTATAATGGTTATCCATCAACAGATCCATAATTTATAATAGTTTAGATATTTTAAATGGTAATAGGTATTTATTTATTCTTTTTAGCAAAATATACAAATTGATAATCTTAAAGGTCAATATTAGCTTAATAAAATTTAGGGGGTTACTTAACAGAAATTTATAATTTTTTTTATTAGTTAAGCCAAAAAACAAGAAAATCAATTTAAGGCTTAGAAACAAAATTAATTATAATTTAATTATAAGAATGATTCCATTGAATTTAAGCATCAAATTTTGGAATTTATTAAGAGATCTATTTAATAATCCATAATATTCTTGGATCTTTAAGCTATTAACTTTATTTTCCTTATTAAATTTTTTATTATTATTTTTTGATTTATTATTTATTTTATTAATTATTTTTAGATTATTTCATTTAAGGTTGCCCTTGTATTTGTTATGATTCTTAACCTTATTTTTTTTAACTTTTATCTTATTTGTTTTTACCAATTTATTATTTATTTTATTAAATAATTTTAAATTATTATGAAGAAATTTTTTCTTAAGATTTTAAATTTTATTAGGATTTAATTTATTATTTTTTATTTTAAAGAAATTTTTTTTCTTATTTAGCTTATGTTAATTAATTTTTTGATGATTATAAACCAATTTGATTTTCCTTAGAATTGGCGGTTATTTATATCTTTTATTATTTTTTTAAAGGAGAATCAATTTTTATTTACTTATTATCTTAATTTTTTTATAAGGGAATTTATTTTTATATTTATTTAGGAGAACTTATTTATTTTGTTTATGGAATCATTTATTATTTTTTAATTTATGCTATATTTTAAATTTTGTTATCTTATTTTTTTTACATTGACATCAAAATATAAAGAAAGATTAATCTTTTCCAATTTTTTTTTTTTATTTATTTAATTTAATTAATTTAATTTTTTTTTTTAATTTATTTAATTTAAATAATTTAATTTTGGGGTTTTGGGGTTTTGGGG
>Ga0208863_1001497_pt1 | contig 14569 bp, 14 predicted proteins | sample RifOxyD3_FD_184040 | JGI IMG/M metagenome (GOLD analysis project Ga0208863, IMG submission 184040) | Soil microbial communities from Rifle, Colorado - Rifle Oxygen_injection D3 (SPAdes) | ecosystem: Environmental > Terrestrial > Deep subsurface > Rock core/Sediment | place: Rifle, Colorado...
CCTCATCGTAGCGCTGCTACGCCTACGGTTTTGCTCAATCGGCCCAGCCAAATCTGACCCCAATTCGGGCGCGATCCAGGTATATTAGTATTTTCCAAGTCCCTTAGGCGTAAGGAGTGAGGAGGTTAAAGGTGAAAGGTTAAAGGTTTTATACTGGTCGCGGTGGGAGGTGGCCGATATCTAAGCCGTATAGAAGATTTCGCCATTCTTGTCGTAATCTGGCTGAAGGCCGGCGCGGACACGCGGCCCGTCCATGTTTCAAAGCTGTTCAATGCAAGTACGCTTGACATTACTAACGTGGCTCGTTATTATTGGCCATGATCGCAACATTCAAGTGCTCCGACACGAAAGCCCTGTTCAACGGCAAGCGAGTTGCCCGCTTCGTGAATATCCAAATCGTGGCCTTGCGCAAGCTGGCGATGCTTAACCGGGCTGAAAATCTGGGAGATTTGCGTATTCCGCCCAATAATAGGCTTGAGCAATTGAAGCGCGGCCGAATCGGGCAATGGAGCATCCGCATTAACGATCAATGGCACATATGTTTCCGCTTCCAAGACGGTCATGCCTATGACGTTGAGATCGTCGATTATCATTGAAGGAGAGTGACCATGCCACGTGAAATACCTTACCCTACCCCCGGCGAAATTTTGCTGGAGGAATTTTTGAAGCCGATGGGGATTACCCAGTATCGGCTCGCCAAGGAAATCGGCGTGTCGCAACGGCGCATCGGAGAAATCGTCGCGGGCAAGCGGGCCGTGACCGCCGATACCGGCTTACGACTCTCTCGTTTTTTCGGTACCAGCGACGGTTTCTGGGTCGGCTTACAGACTGATTACGATACGGCGAAAGCCAAAGATGCCCTCTCTGATGTGTTGTCGCGCATTCATCGTTTCGAGCCTGTTCATGTTTAGCCCCGAGCGGCGGGTTTTTTTGAGTAAGGAGTAAGCGCCTCACGCCGCGGGCGGCGGTTTATCATAAAGTAACTTTTCGCCAGTTCTTGCCCTGGAAAAGGCAGAAGAGAATATCGAATATCGAACACCGCTCCCGCCACCCCTGGCTCCCGCGCGGCATTAGCCCTTCCTTGGGCGTCAAGGAATAATGAATGTCGAAGGGAAGCAGGGAGTTCGATGTTGAGGAATGGTTGATTGATTTTGCCGTTCGTATAGTTCGAACCGCCGAGACCTGGCAAAGACAAAAAATCGACAATCACAACCCGAAAAAAACTTCATGATTCGAAATTCCTTGTTTACCCCGCAAGGGGGCACAAGCTTTATTCGATATTCTCTTTAAAAACCTGAAACACGCAATTTCAACAAGTTAAGTTTAAGTTACTTGGCAGGAGTGAGGAGTAAGGAGTGAGGAGTGAGCGTTACGTTACTTGGCAGGGGCGGTTGTTTCAATAGTGCATCAAGTCCGTGCGCCAGGGAACAGGCCCAATTTCCTTCACCATTTTCATCATCTGCCGCCAAGAAGGTCTGACAGAGAACCGATTTCATTGAGGGGCACCGCGGTAATTGCTTCATCCATGGGGTAGCGATGTCGGCCAGGATAGACGATCAGGAGATGATCGAGGGTCAGGTCCGCCAGGGCCACTCGCATTGATCTGGTAATTGCCGGAGCGTCGGAATATTTGATTTCGATGCCAATGCGACGCCCCTGCTGGAACAACAACAGATCGATCTCGGCCCCGCTGTGGGTTGCCCAAAAGTATGCCTGAAAGGGACGAATGACTTGCAGGATATTTTCCATGACAAACCCTTCCCATGACGCCCCGATCTTGGGGTTGCCGGCAAGTGCGTGAAAGTCTGGGATGTCCATCAAGGCATGCAGGATTCCCGTGTCCCGCAGGAAGATTTTCGGTGATTTCACCTGCCTTTTTTTGAGATTTTCATGCCACGGCTGGAGTTGTCTGACCATGAAGGTCCCGGCCAGCAGATCGAGATAGGAACGGGCGGTTTTGTCGGAGATTCCCATGGCCCGGCCAATTTCCGAACCGTTCCAGATCTGTCCGTGATAATGGGCGAGCATGGTCCAGAATCGCCGCATGGCGGTCGCTGGAATCGTAATGCCGAGACTGGGAATATCCCGCTCCAGAAATGTCCGGATGAAACCTGCCCGCCAGGCTTGGCTATCGGCGTCGGTCCTGGCGAGAAAGGAACGGGGGAAACCGCCGCGCAGCCACAGATCCCGCCAGGAGTCTTCCCCTGTTTCCAGCAGGTCAAAGCCGGACAGTTCAATGAATTCTACTCGTCCGGCCATGGTTTCCGAAGCGTTTTTGATAATGTCCGGTGAGGCGCTGCCAAGGATGAGATACCTGGAGGCGCAGTCCGGTTTATCGACCATGACGCGCAGCACGGAAAAGAGTTCCGGCATGCGTTGGATTTCGTCGAGAATGATCAGGCCGGAAAGCGAACCAAGCATGAGTTCCGGATTTCGCAGACGTTGTTGGTCGGGCACTGATTCGAGATCAAAATAATGGGACTGCTGATTGTCGCCCACCGAGCGCGCCAGGGTGGTTTTGCCACATTGCCGCGGCCCGAGTAAGGCCGTGATCGGTGCGCGCTTGAGGCTATCGTTGATTTGGCGGGTATATGTCGGTCGGTGGATCATGGGTCACTACTAACATTGAAATGTCGGATAGTCAATCCGGATTTTCAATGTTGGTTCGGGTGGCCATGCTTTCCCCTTGAGTTACGGGAGAGCCCAGAAAGGAAGACGCTTCTGCTCCCAGCGCGGCAGCCGCTCGTGGGGGATTGGCTGATTGATATGGCTGGAGTTTTTGTGGGGATTTTTTAGGGCTGAGGAGTTTTTTTGAGTGAGGAGTGAGGAGTGAGGAGGGCGCAAAGGCACAAGAGGCCACAGGCCTGGCAACGGGCACGGGTTATTGGCGACCGGCCCTTTTCCAGTGAGTTATGAAAAGTTGTTTTCTCCTTTCTCCTTTCTCCTTTCTCCTTTCTCCTTTCTCCTCACTCCTTACTCCTCACTCCTTACTCCTTACTCCTTACTCCTCACTCCTCACTCCTTACTCCTCACTCCTCACTCCTTACTCCTTACTCAAAAAAAGCACTTCTTTTCCGGGTTTCAGGGACGGTTTTCCGGGAAACCGGAAGGCGGGGCAACAGGGATCTGGTCAGCAGCCGGCAAGGGGCAGGGTGGCAAGAGTCTGGGGCGGTCCGGCCAATGGCTCTGCCAGCAAGGGTTGCCGGGCGATGGCGGTATGGCTGGGTTGCCGGGCTGGGCCGGTTCTTTGGCTTTTTTCTTTCAGGCGTGTTCTTTGCATGAATTTTACAGGCGGTCGGGAGGGATTCCGTACGGCTGGAACCGATTCGGCGCAATGGTTGATTTTCAATGGGCGATGCGGAAAAAGGCGGCCGTGGCTGGCTGCTGGAATAATACAAACGAGGAGATGGCCATGAAAAAGCGGGCAGGGATTGTGTTGATAATGGCAATGGTGGTTGGTCTTGCTTGTATGGGGACGGCTTGGGCGGTGACGTGTGACTCTGCGAGTCCCGGGATGGTGAATTATCCCCCCGGGACATGCTTGATAATTAAAATTTGCGACAGTGGCAAGGTGTACAAATTGAGTACTAATAATTGCGTTGATGATAGTTCCTGCAGGAATGAAATAATTACTACCTCCGATGGCGAGCGGGTGTGTATAAAAAACAACTGATGAACTTGCCAGGTGCCAAGCTGAGTAAGTCAGTTACGCAAAATCGACAGGTTGCACTGAGGAAAACCTTGGACATTTATTTCGCGGTGCTGACAAGATGAACGCGGCCACCGGCTTAATACACTTCATCTTCGCTCATCTGCGGTGTGTTTTTTTCGCCAACGAGCGGTCATTGGCTGCACGGGGACAATGTTGTTAAGTGCCCCCTGCCCCCTCGGTTGTCGGCATGCCTCTTTTCCTCCTTTTGTTGGCCATTGTTCTTTCACCTCTCGCCCTAGGCGCGGTTGACCTCCCGGCCAAGATTCTGCTTCAGGCCATGGGATTGGGGGCGGCTTTTCTCTGTCTTGTACACCCGACGAGGCGCCCCGGCCTCTTGCGGGTTCCCGGCCTTCTGCCGCTCTTGCTCTTTCTCGGTTTTCTCTTAGTTCAGACAATTCCCCTGCCGACCGGGCTTCTCCAGTTTCTCTCGCCCGCCACCTTTATCCTCTATGAAAAAACCATTGGCCTGGCGGAGATGCCGGCCTGGCTGACCTTGTCCCTGGCGCCGCAGTCCACCCTGAAGGAGTTTTTCCGGTTTGCCGCCTATGGTTTTTTTTATATTCTGACCATCCAGCTTTTGAGCGACCGGGATCGGTTGCGGCGGTCGGTTTACTGGGTGGTGGGGTTGGCCGCGCTCATCGCCCTGCAGGCTATCTTGCAAAAAGCCTTTGACAACGGCCGGCTCCTCTGGCTCTGGCCGGCGCCGGCCGGCACCGAGTATGTCGGGCCCTTTATCTACCACAACCATTTTGCCGGCTACGCGGAGATGGTGGCTGGCCTGGCGCTTGGCCTGTTTCTCTATCTACGCCAGCAGTCGGGTCGCACCACTGGCCCGCTCCGGCAGCGGCTCGCCGCTTTCCTGGCCCGGCCGCGCCTTAATTTGTTTTTGCTTGCCGGCCTGGCCCTGCTGCTTCTGCTGGTGGCCATGGTGGTTTCCATGTCGCGGGGCGGCATGCTGAGCCTGGCCGTGGCCCTGGTTGTTTTTTTTGTTATTCTGGCCCGGCGGGAGCGATTCACCGCCACCGGCATCGGCGCAATTGTGCTGTTGCTCTGTGTGTTGATCGTCGGTTGGGTGGGCGGCGCCGTGGCGGATCGGGAGTTCGGCGCCATGTTTGACGCCCAGGGCAATCTTGCTGACGGCCGTCTCCAAGTCTGGCGGGACGCCCTGCTCATGGTTCGCGACTTTCCCTTATTCGGCACCGGCTTCGGGACCTTCGGCCATATCTACCCGACCTATCGGACGATCATCGGCGGCAAGTTCTACTACAACGCCCACAACGACATCCTGGAGCTGTTCACCGACACCGGCCTGATCGGTTTTTCTCTCATGGGCTGGTTCGTGCTGGCCGCGGTGCGAGCGGCCCTGGTTAAAGGTCGTAAACGGCGCGACCCGCTGGCCCGTTATATTTCCCTGGGCGCTTTAACCGGTGTTCTGGCCCTGCTCCTCCACTCGTTGGTGGACTTCAACTTCCAGAGCGGCGCCAACGGCCTTTATTTTTTCTTTCTGCTCGGCCTGGCCGTGGCCGCGGCCCATGTTGAAAGCCGCGGCCAGGCCAGCCGCCTGCCAGTGGTAACCGGCCGCGGCTGGCGGCCAGCCGGCGCGATCCTGGCCGGCCTGTTGTTGGTGGCCGGCGCTGTGATGCACTACGGTATGTGGCGGGCCGGCCAGGCTGTTGCCGCCATGGATGCCGCGGGTCCGGATTCCGAGACGCCGCCGGCCCAGGTAGAGGCCCTGGCCGCTGATCTGGCCGCTAGCCTGCGCCTGGCGCCCCTTGATTCGCTCGCCGCCTTCCGGCTGGCCCAGGCCCAGGATTTGCTCGGCAATAAAGCCGAGGCGGCGCGTTTTTTTCAGCGGGCCATCCGCCTCAACCCTGCCCAGGCCACCTTTCACTATTTCTACGGACTCTTTTTGAGCCGGCAGGGCGATCTTGACCGGGCCGACGGTTTCATGCGGGCCAGTGTCCGTTATGGCGCCTATGACCCGAGCCGCCGGCTGTTTTACGCCATCTGGCTCGTGCAGAACAAGGGCCACCAGGAGGCGGGTGCCGAATTCGGCCGAATGCTGGCCATGGCCCCTGCTGATGCTGCTGGCGGCATCCAGATCATGGCGGCCATGGGCTTAAGCGACGACGAGATCAGCGCCAGCCTGCCCGACCGGGTGCAGCCCCATCTGGCCTTTGCCGCCCATCTGCGGGAAAAGGGCGAAAAGGAAGATGCTGCCGAGGCATACCAGGCAGCCCTGTCGCACCTGGACCGGGAACCGACAATCACGGCCGCTTTCTTCTGGCCGGCCCATGATTTTTTTGTGAAGGAAAAGCGAAATGATGACGCACTGGCGGTTCTCCGGCAGGCCGTGGCGCGGCTGCCCGGCGATACCCGGCTGCGGGCGGCGTTGGAGAAAATGAGGACTGAGGACTGAGGGCTTAGGTGAAAGGTAAAAGGTGAAAGGCTAAAGGCGTGGTTTTTAGGCTGCCCTGCTGTGGCTGGCAAGCTGAAACAGTGAGGAGTAAGGAATGAGGAGTAAGAAAAAGTCTGTCCGCCGTTAAGCCGGCAAGTTGGATAGCCGGCAAGCCAGCATGCAAGGACTGCGGGCCGAGGAGAAATATACGCTGGCGCGGAAGGTTTATATTCCTGACCCAGCAGAGCTGGATAAGTCCCCTACCAGCAGTCAAAACCTGAATGTCTCGTGGGCGTTAGGGTAACGAATTTTTTGGCCGCAACCTGTTAACATCCAACGCATAAGGGACTAAACGCACGGGCATTGACTCCGTGATTTCTGTTGATATATTCCGAACCACACGAAATAAATCGTTAACCTGGGCTTCAAGTTGACAAAATGTCCATCTTGATCTATGGTTGACAAAAAGGAAACTTCTGAGAGGTTGGTGATTGCACGTCATATCCCGGAAAACGTTCAAGGATGCCGCAAAGCAGTACCCCAATGATGCGGCGGCCATTGAGCGGACCTATAAAGTTTTGCGTTCTGGTGATTTCAGTGCGCCAGACAACCTGCGGAAGGTTTTCCCGTCACTGGATAATTTTCGATACAAGGACAAATGGTGGGTCATTGATATCGGCGGCAATAACTTGCGGTTGATTGCGTTTATTGAGTTTCAGGACAACCGCATGTACGTTAAGCATATTGTCACTCATGCCGAGTATGACAAGCTTTGCAAGCGATATGCAAAAAAGGTGGATTGATATGGGCTTTGCAGCGATTAAAGAAAAAGCACGAGACCTGTTTCGCGAAGCAGACTTCATCGGTCATATTAAAAATGAAGAAGAATATGGGCAGGCGCTCGCCCTCATGGATGAACTGATAGAAGACTACGACAATCAGCGTCTATTGATTGAAGTGCTCTCGGTAGCGATTGAGCGCTGGGAAAATACATCTCAAGAGTTTGTTGCGTTTAATCGGCGAATCAGTGACCTGGATGGCGGGGTATCTGTTCTGAAGGTGCTGATGGAGCAGCATGGATTAGGCGTGGCCGATCTCCCGGAGATTGGCAGCAAGTCGCTTGTTTCAAAAATCTTGAATAACGAACGTAACCTTACCCGTAAGCATATCGAATCGCTCAGCAATCGATTTGGGGTGAGCCCAGCTTTATTTTTTAGTTTGCGCCGATAACCCGCGGATAATAGATCCGCGATTCCGGGGGCACCATACTTTAGAGCTTATTTATGGATAAGCTCTAAATTGAGTTAAGGAGTAAAGGCTGAGGGCTGAGGACTTCGGTCGGTCCAAACAGGGATGCGCCGGTATGCGGTGAACCGGTTACCGCTGTAAACCGTGTTCAGGCTGCCTGTTCGACCTCGGCAGTAACTTTCTGGCCAATCGCCTGCTCAGCTATCGCCAGTTCGTATCTGGTTTGCAGGTTCATCCAGAAACGGGCGCTGTTATCAAAATAACGGGAAAGGCGCAACGCCGTTTCAGCAGTTATGCCGCGCTTGCCGTTAATGAGTTGCGTAATACGACCCGAAGGCACCCGCAATGCCAATGCCAGCTTGTTAGCCGACAGTTCGCGTGCTGCCATTTCGCGTTTAAGAATACGCCCCGGATGTATTGGTTTCATAATGTTACCCCTTGTGGTAATCCGTAATTTCAACATCATACCTGAATCCGTGACGGCTTTGAGCTGAGCAACAATCTATCATGCCGTTATTAATTAATAATATGAAAATTTTCGCTTGATTATCGATTCACCCCGCCGCCTTTCAGGGCGCCCGAGAATGGCACATCTTCTTCGTTGGCAACTCGTTGATATCGCACAAGGATAATCAACATCGTCGCCGCCTCGCATCTGCACCATTCTCGAACGCTCACGGATTCAGGTCATATGCATCGCCATCCTTAAACAGGAAACATATAAAATACTACGTACTCCGTAGTACCGCAAACGACCTTTTATAGTTCCCAGGGATATCTTGTTTAATTGGGTGGGGAGTGAGGCAAAAGGTGAAAGGTGAAAGGATTGACGGCCTGGGATTTGCATACTGTAACAGATGCGCCCGGCATGGATGGGCAATCGGCCCGGCCTCTGGCCGTGGCAGCATATTTGCCGGCTGGTGGCGGCAGAGCCGTTGCTGGGCGATTGTTTCCGGAAAACCGGAAAGCTGGAGGGTTTTTCCGGTAAAACGGCGGTGGCGCTGGGGTTGGCCGGTAAAGCGGGCCGCCCGGCAAAAAAACTGAAGAAGTAACTATGCAGGTGGCTAGTCTGTAGGCGTTTAGGCGAACAGGTAACAGGGAAATGATTCACATGTTCACACAAATATTCAAAAAAAAGTTTTTCACTCCTTACTCCTCACTCCTTACTTCCTCATCAGCGGTTTCCTCCCATTGGCCGCGGCAGCGGCGACCGACGCCCCGGCGGTCTTGGCCGAGGACAAGGCATCCGCGGCCGGGCAGATCAGCGGCGACGTCTTTGGCCGGGCTGGCCACTATGTTCATCCCTTTGTCAGTGGCGGCTACAGCTATAACGACAACATCACCAACACCCGTGACAATCCGGAGAGCGATACGGCCTGGCATGTGACGCCGGGGATCTGGCTGGCCGTGCCCGGGGTCAAGGGCGAGTATGCAGGGATCAGCACCTCGAGCTTTACGCCTGGCGGCCTGGCCTTTGACTTTGAGCGGCCCGCTGCCTTCCGCCGCTATCAGGCCTACCTGCTGGCTGGCGCCGACCTGCAGCGCTATCTGGACCACCCGGAAGAGGACACCACGGACTCCAAGGTTGAGGGACTGTTCCAGTACAACTTCCGGGGCGGGCTGTCGGCCAACCTGGCGGACCAGTACTACAACGGCCATGACGTGCGCGGCACCGGCATCTCCACCGAGCTGGACAAATTCACCACCAACCTTGCGACCCTGGTCCTGACCTACGATCTTAGCAGCAAGTTCGCGTTGCGGGCCGATCTGGGCAATTTTGACGTGAACTACGACGGCGCCAGAAACGACTACCGAGATCGCGAGGACAACGCCCTGGCCACCTATCTCTATTACAAATACTCGGCAAAGACAGCGTTGTTTCTCGAATATCTGTTTCTGGACATCGCCTATGACCAGGATTACGGGCTGGACAGCAGGGAACATCATGTCTATGGCGGGCTGCGCTGGAAGCTTTCCGACAAGTCGCGGGGTACGCTCCAGGCCGGCTGGGTGGACAAAACCTTTGCCGCGCCCGGCGCCGGCAGTCAGGGTGAATTTTCCGTGAGCCTTTCAGGCAGCCACAATCTTTCCAGCAAGACCTCTTTGTCCGTGAGCGCGGCCCGGCGGCTGGTGGAGCCGGACATGCCCGGTGCGAGTTTTTCCCTGTCGCACAGCCTGAGCGCCGGACTCAACCAGCAGCTGACCGGCAAGATCAGCGGCTCTCTGAGTGTGTCGTACACCAGCCAGGACTACGACAGTCTGCTGCGCTACGGCGCCGAGATGCAACAGCGGAGCGACAAAATCTACAGTCTCTCGCCAGGCGTAAGCTACCGGCTGACCCGCTGGCTGGCGGCCCGGCTCTCCTGCAGCTATACGGAACGGGACTCCAATTTCGACGAGTTCGACTATACTGGCAAATCGGTGATGCTGAGTCTCGGGATGGAGATGTGAGGGAACAGTGAGGAGTTAGGAGTGAGGAGTGAGGAGTGAGGAGTGAGGAGAGAGGAGAGAGGAGTGAAAAGTGAGGAGTGTGAAGGTGATTGATTTGACGTCTGCTTTGCGGCGTGGCCTGTGGTTGACAATGTGGATCGTGCTGGGCCTGGTGCTCTTGGGCGCGGAGTCCTGCCCGGCCCAGGATTACATTGTCGGCGAGGGCGATGTGCTGAAGATCACGGTCTATGACAATCCGGATCTGAGCACCACGGTCCGGGTGGATGGCGAGGGCAATATCCTGATGCCCCTGCTCGGCCAGGTCAACGTGGCCGGCCGGCCGGTGGCCGCTGTTGCCGGGCTGCTGGTGAGCCGGCTGGCCGAGGGCTACCTGGTCGATCCGCAGGTCAACGTTTTTATCGAGGAGTTCAAGAGCAAAAAGGCGGTCATTCTCGGCCAGGTCATCAAGCCGGGCCAGTATGAGCTGCGCGGCTCCACCACCTTGCTCGAGGTGATTTCGCTCGCCGGCGGTCTGGCGGTTGACGCCGGCAACACCGTGACCATCAAGCGGCGGCATGACGGGGCCGACGCGACCACGAGCGACATCATCACCATTGACATGAATAAACTGGTCGAACAGGGCGACACCGCGTTAAACGTCCAGATCATGGATGGCGACACCATTAATATTTCCAGAACCGGCATGTATTTCGTGACCGGCGAGGTTAACAAGCCCGGTTCCTACAAGTATGACGAGAAGACCACGGTAATCAAGGCGATCACCATGGCCGGCGGTTTTACCGACACGGCGTCGATCGGCCGGCTGCGGATCATCCGCAAGGTGGAAGACAAGGAAACCGTGCTGGAGAACGTCAAGATGGAGGCGGCAGTGCAGCCGGAAGACGTAATCGTCGTGCCGGAGAGCTTTTTTTGAGTGAGGAGTTAGAAGTAAGGAGTGAGGAGGGAAAAAATTGGAGAAACCGCACAAGAGGCTGCGGGCCTGGCAGTTGGCCATGGATATTGTCGAGATGGTCTACAGCGTTTCTGAAAAATTTCCCGCTCTGGAGAAGTACGGCCTCATTTCACAGATGCGGCGTTGTGCGGTGAGTGTGCCAAGTAATATCGCCGAAGGGGCCGGACGGAACACGAAAAAGGAATTTGTGAATTTTCTCCATATAGCACAGGGGTCGCTCAGTGAACTTGATACCCAGCTTGAGCTGGCGAGGCGCTTGGCCTTTATCGATGACCCTGCTTGGAGAGATCTTGATACGATGGTTACCGAGGCAGATAAAGTTTTATCCGGGCTTATCCGGTCTCAGAAAGGAAAGTAAGGAGTGAGGAGTAAGGAGTGAGGAGTAACGGCCTGAAGAGACCCTGTTTTTTCTCCTTACTCCTCACTCCTTACTCCTCACTAAGAAAAAATGGAAGAAAAAGAAATACATCTTCGCGATTACTGGCGGGTGATTGAGGCACGCAAGACCACGGTGCTTACCTTTCTCCTGATCGTCTTTACCGTGGTTCTGGTCGGCACCCTGACCGCTACTCCCAAGTATGCGGCAGCCACCAAGGTGCTGGTGGAGGAGAACGAGACCAACCCCCTGGACAACCGGTATGCCTATTACCGGCAGCTCGATCCCGAGTTCATTGCCACCCAGAGTCAGATCATCAAGGGTGCCCGGGTGGCCCGCAAGGTGGTGGGCATCCTGAAACTCGACACGAACTATGCGGCCTTCTTCCCGGAGAGCAAGCAGGGCGGCACGTTCCTGGCCGGGCTCGGCAACTGGGTCGGGCAGCTGAAGGCGCGGTTGTGGAAGCCGGCCCCGCCGCCGGAAATGCCGGCCGGCATCGAGGGGTTGGCACCGGAGGAACTTTCCGAGGCTGAGATCATCGCCGATGTAATCAGCAGCGCCATCACCGTGACGCCGGTTAAGGAGAGCAAGGTGATCGAGATCGGCTTCATGTCCGAGAACCCGGTGCTGGCCAGGCTGGTGGCGAACACGGTGGCCAAGGCCTACATGGAGGAGATCCTCGAAATGAAGATGGCCACCTCCAGCCAGACGGTCAAGTGGATGAGCCAGAAGGCTGAGGAGGAGCGCACCAAGCTGGCGGCCTCGGAAAAACGGTTGCAGGAGTACATGCGCGACCAGGACCTGGTGACAGTCGAGGATAAGCTGGCGATCATCCCGCAGCAGCTCTCCGAATTCAGTACCCAGTTGAGCCGCACCGAGACCAAGCGCAAGGAGATGGAGAATCTCTACCTGCAGCTGCAGAACCTGGGCAACCGCATCGAGGAGGCGGAAACCATTTCGGTGATTGCCGGCAACAGCGTGGTCCAGACCCTGCGCGAGCAGATCATGCGGCTGGAGCAGCAGATCAACGAGCTGTCCCAGAAATTCGGGCCCAAGCATCCGGCCATGATCAAGGTGCTGGGTGAGCGGGATATTTTGAAGGAGAAGAAAAGGCTGGAGATCGGCCGGGTCATCCAGTCGATCAAGAAGGAATACGAACTGGCCCGGGCCAACGAGGAGAATGTCCGGGAGATGCTGGCCAAGACCCGAGCCGAGGCGATGAACACCAACGAGAAATTCGTGCAGTACGGCCTGCTGAAGCGGGAGGTGGAGACCAACAAGTTTCTCTACGAGGCCCTGCTTGCCAAGCTCAAGGAACAGAATATCACCGAGCAGAACCAGCGGGTCAACGTCTGGGTGGTGGAGGAGGCGCGGACCCCGCTTGCCCCGGCCAGCCCCAACAAAAAGCGCAACATCCTGCTCGGTCTGGTGCTCGGTCTGTTCGGCGGCGTTGGTCTGGCCTTTTTCCTTGAATATTTGGACAACACCGTCAAGTCGCCGGACGAGGCGGAAGAGCGGTTCGGCCTGCCGGTGCTCGGCGTGGTCAGCCGCTTTGCGCAGAAGGACGTGGATGCCGGTCCGGTCATCTCCCAGGCGGAGCCCGAATCGGCACTCAGCGAGAGCTACAAGACCATGCGTGCCGCCATTCTGCTGTCGGCGGCCGAGGCGCCGCCCAAGGTGATCCAGATCACCAGCATGCTGCCGGCCGAGGGCAAGACGACCACGGCCATCAACCTGGCCACCACCATGGCCCAGGCCGACCGGCAGGTGCTCCTGATCGACGCCGACATGCGCAAGCCTCGCCTCCACAAGATTTTCAGCCTGAATAATGCCAAGGGGCTTTCCTCCTACCTGGCCGGCTCCTCGGATGATGAGATTATCCAGGCCGGACCCGGCAGCCTGCGGATCGTCACTGCCGGGCCGACACCGCCCAACCCCTCCACCCTGCTGGAATCAAAACGGATGCAGGAGTTTCTCCAGACCTGCCGCGAAAAATTCGATGTGGTGGTGATCGACTCGCCGCCGGTTGTGTCCGTGGCCGACAGTCTGCTGATCAGCAAGGTGGTTGACGGCGCCATCGTCGTGATTCGCGGCCAAGTGACCGCCGCCGAGGTGGTGGACAAAGGCCTGAAGACCCTGCGTGACATCCATGCCCCCCTGCTCGGCCTGGTCCTCAATGCCGTGGATCTGAGCCGGCACCAGTACTATTACTATGGCTATTACGGGTATAAGGAAGAGAAGGAGAAAGTGAGGAGTGAGGAGTTAGGAGTAAAAAAACGCGCTTTCTTTATGCCTTTCCTCCTCACTCCTAACTTCTCACTCCTCACTCAAAAAAAATGATCGACCTCCACTGTCATATCCTGGCCGGTCTTGATGACGGGCCGGAAGATGTTGCCGATTCCGTGCGCATGGCCCGGATCGCCGCGGCGGACGGGATTAAAATTATTGTGGCCACGCCGCATATCAGAGAGAGGTTGACGCCGCCCGGGCTCATTTACGGGCAGGTGGCGGCGTTGAACGCGCGGCTGGCTGATGAAGGGGTGGCGGTGACGGTGGTGGCGGGCGGTGAGGTTTTTGCCATGCTCGATCCGGCGTTGCTTGGGGGCTACACCATTCAGGGCAGCCGCTACTTGCTGGTTGAGTTTCCCTATACCCATCTGCCGAAGAACGCCGGCGAGATTTTGTTTCGATTTGTTGAACAGGGGTTTTGGCCGATCATCAGCCATCCGGAGCGGAACCCGTCGGTGCTGAGAGATCCGGAGCTGCTGGCGTCGCTGTTGAACGACAACATCTCCGCGCAGATCACCGCGGACAGCCTGGCGGGAAACTTCGGGGCGCAGATACAGGCCTGCAGCTGTCATCTGCTGCGGCAGGGGCTGGTCAGTTTTCTGGCCAGCGACGGCCATTCGCCCGAAAGCCGGCGGCCTGTGCTGTCTACCGCCCTGAAGATTGCTCGGAAAATTCTGGGGCGGGAAAAGGCCGATCGCCTGGTGCAGGACAACCCGGCTGCGGTACTGGCTGATGCGCCCCTGGAGCAGTAACCCCGGGTGGAAAGGCTGAAGGATAACAAGGGGCAGGGCGATTAGCTGGCTGTTGAAGTGGGGCCTTCATCGAAGGGACTTTCCCTGCAATTCTGGGCAGTTTTTGTGAATTTTTCAACAGCCTGCTCTGCTGATCTGAGGAGTATGTGCAGTCGACCTCCGCGACGGCTGAGGTGTTCACCAAGCAGTGGAATATCGGCAAGCGGACCATGCTCGATGTTCTTGATACCGAGGCCGAGGTGGTCAACGCCAAGAAGTATCTGATTACTGCCAAATACGATGGCACGTATGCCCAGTGCCGGATCTTGAACGGCACCGGCATCCTGGTGCACGCCCTTGGCCTAGAATGACCTCTGCTTTTTTTTATCATGTTTTTCGATAGGGCAGCGGT
>Ga0208863_1001498_pt1 | contig 14567 bp, 12 predicted proteins | sample RifOxyD3_FD_184040 | JGI IMG/M metagenome (GOLD analysis project Ga0208863, IMG submission 184040) | Soil microbial communities from Rifle, Colorado - Rifle Oxygen_injection D3 (SPAdes) | ecosystem: Environmental > Terrestrial > Deep subsurface > Rock core/Sediment | place: Rifle, Colorado...
AGGCAACAAGCCGTATTCCTGCCGCCCGACCAGGCCTTCGCGCTGGAAGTTCAGACGCTGGATGCGCATACGCTGCAAGCCAGCTTCAGCGTTACGCCCGGTTATTATCTGTACCGCGACAAGGTCAGCTTTACGACTGACGACAGCGCAACAAAAATTACCGCCGTCAACTTGCCCGCAGGCGAACTAAAACACGATCCCAATTTCGGCGATACCTACGTCTTCCATCAACCGTTTCAGGCCGCGATTGCGCTGAATCGCAGCCGTGATGCCGCGACCAGCATCACGCTGAAGGCGTTTTATCAGGGTTGCAGTGATCAGGGTTTGTGCTATCCCGTTCAGGAAAAAGTGCTGACAATTGATCTGCCTGACGCAGCGCAGCAAGTGCAGGCTGCCGCGCCGGTCATGCCTGCACCGCCTGCCGACGATATACAGCAGACGATTAACCAGGCGCCGCAATCCGACAACTCAAAAATCGCCGAGTTGTTCAGGGATGGCAGTTTCTGGCTGATTATTTCTTTCTTCTTCGGTGCAGGACTGCTGCTTGCCCTGACCCCCTGCGTGTTCCCGATGATCCCCATCCTGTCCGGCATTATCGTCGGGCGAGGCCACAAGATAACCAAAATGCACGCCTTCATCCTCTCCCTGTCCTACGTGCTGGGCATGGCCATTACTTACGCCGCCGCCGGGGTCGCTGCGGGGCTTAGCGGCGATCTGATCTCCAACGCGCTGCAAACCCCCTGGGTGCTGGGCAGTTTCGCGGCAATCTTTGTATTGCTGTCCTTGTCCATGTTCGGATTTTACGAGCTGCAACTCCCCAGTTCATGGCAAAGCAAACTCAGCGAAACCAGCAACCATTTGCATGGCGGCCATCTGTCCGGCGTATTCGTGATGGGCGCGCTCTCTGCCATCATCATGGGACCGTGCGTCGCCGCCCCGCTGGCAGGTGCCTTGCTCTATATCGGCCAGACGCATGATGCCGTGCTGGGCGGCGTCGCCCTGTTTGCGCTGGCACTCGGCATGGGCGCGCCGCTGCTGTTGATCGGCACTTCGGCGGGCGTGCTGCTGCCCAAAGCCGGCGCCTGGATGGATAGCGTCAAACGATTCTTCGGTGTGCTGCTGCTGGCACTGGCAATCTGGATCATACAACCCCTGTTGCCTGTGTCCGTGCAGATGCTGCTATGGAGTATTTTATTGATCCTGTCCGCCACCTATCTGCACACGCTGGACGCTCTGCCGCACAATGCCACTGGCTGGACCAAACTCACCAAGGGTATCGGCCTGCTGACACTATTGCTGGGCATCGCCCTGCTGATCGGTGCCCTGTCCGGTGCGCGCGACATACTGCGACCGCTGGATTCTGTTTGCGCCGTTTGCAGAGCTGACACGCAGGAGCACGTCACCTTCACGCGCATTGCAGATATCGCAGAGCTGGAACAAAGACTGGCGACGGCTGGCGGCAAAACCGTGATGCTGGATTTCTATGCCGACTGGTGTGTTTCCTGCAAGGAAATGGAACGCTTTACCTTTTCCGACCCTGCCGTACAAGCCAAACTTAACTCCGCCATTGTGCTTCAGGCTGATGTCACCGCCAACAGTGCTGCCGACAAAGAATTGCTTAAACGCTTTGGTCTGTACGGACCGCCCGGCATTCTTTTCTTTGACGCAAAAGGTCAGGAAATGAGCGATTTCCGTGTAGTAGGCTACCAAAATAGCGAACAATTTCTGAGCACCTTGCAAGGCGTGGGTCTTTAACGCTTTTTATCTATTTACATAAAAAACATAGACAAATAGCCTCAAATTACGGCAAACTGCGAATATGAAAGCCATTCTCGTCCTGCACGGCCCCAACCTGAATCTGCTCGGAACGCGTGAGCCAGATGTCTATGGCAGCACCACGTTGGATGAAATTAACGCAAGGTTAACGACATTAGCCGACAAGAACGGGGCAAGCCTCACCTGCTTTCAAAGCAATGCCGAGGTCGCGCTGATTGAGCGTGTGCATCAGGCGCGCGGCGATGGCACACAATTCATCATTATCAATCCGGCGGCATTCACGCATACCAGCGTAGCCTTGCGTGACGCACTGGCAGCCGTTGCGATTCCGTTTATTGAAATACATCTTTCCAACGTGCATGCGCGCGAAGCGTTTCGCCGTGAATCTTTTTTTTCCGATCTCGCCGCAGGTGTCATCAGCGGCCTGGGCGCGAGCGGATACGAATACGCAGTGCAATATGCGCTGAACTATAAAAACTAAGCAAGGAGAATAGTATGGATTTACGCAAACTCAAGACACTGATAGAACTGGTTGAAGCTTCCGGTATTGCCGAACTGGAAATCAGCGAGGGTGAAGAACGCGTGCGCATCACGCGCACGGTCGCCTCCGGGCAACAGATGTACGCACCCGCACCGCAACAGCAAATCATGACAGCCCCTGTTGCAGCAGCCCCCGTCGCAGCACCGGCGGCACCCGCCGCTGAGGAAGGCCATGTCGTCAAATCGCCTATGGTAGGCACCTTCTACCGTTCTCCGTCGCCCGGTTCCAAGCAATTTGTGGACGTAGGTCAAAACGTGAATTCGGGTGACACCCTGTGCATTATCGAAGCCATGAAACTGCTCAATGAAATTGACGCCGATCATACCGGTGTTATCAAAGCCATTCTGGTAGAGAACGGTCAGCCCGTCGAATTTGGACAACCTTTGTTCGTTATCGGTTAATGCCGTCACGGGTGCGCCACTACGACGCAACGCCGCATCCCATAAGTCCGGAGTATTCAAATGTTTGAAAAAATATTGATCGCTAATCGCGGTGACCAACCGCCGTCAGGCGGTGCAGCGGCGCAGCCAAATTGCCCTGCGGCTGTAGGCCGCAAATGCTATTCATCGCGGAGATAAAACATGTTTGAAAAGATACTGATCGCTAATCGCGGTGAAATAGCATTGCGCATCCAGCGCGCCTGTCGCGAGATGGGTATTAAGACGGTAGTCGTGCATTCCGAAGCGGATGCCGACGCCAAGTATGTAAAGCTGGCCGATGAGTCTGTCTGTATCGGCCCCGCACCATCGAGTCAAAGTTACCTGAGCATTCCCGCCATCATCAGCGCAGCTGAAGTAACCGATGCCCAGGCCATACACCCCGGCTACGGCTTCCTGTCCGAAAATGCCGACTTTTCCGAACGCGTGGAAAAAAGCGGTTTTGTGTTCATCGGGCCACGCGCTGAAACCATACGCCTGATGGGCGACAAGGTCTCCGCCAAGATCGCGATGAAGAAAGCGGGCGTGCCCTGCGTGCCCGGCGTGGAAGGCGCGCTGCCGGACAACCCGGCCGAAATCATCAAGATCGCGCGCAGCATCGGCTACCCTGTCATCATCAAGGCATCCGGCGGCGGCGGCGGACGCGGCATGCGTGTCGTGCACACCGAAGCGGCCCTGTTGGGCGCAGTCACGATGACCCGCACCGAAGCACAGGCTGCGTTCAACAATCCTGTGGTGTACATGGAAAAGTATCTGGAAAATCCGCGCCACATCGAATTTCAAATACTCGCCGACCAGCATGGCAACGCCGTCTATCTGGGTGAGCGCGATTGCTCCATGCAACGCCGCAACCAGAAAATCATCGAGGAAGCACCGGCCCCGCTGCTCAATGCGCGTCTGCGCAACAAGATAGGCGAGCGCTGCGCCGAAGCCTGCCGCAAGATAGGGTATCGCGGCGCAGGCACCTTCGAGTTTCTGTATGAAAACGGTGAATTTTTCTTCATCGAAATGAATACCCGCGTGCAGGTGGAACATCCCGTTACCGAGATGATCACCGGCATCGACATCGTGCAGCAGCAGATACTCATCGCGGCGGGCGAAAAGCTGTCCTTCCGCCAGCGCGACATACAGTTTAAAGGTCACGCCATCGAATGCCGCATCAACGCCGAGCATCCCTATAAATTCACGCCTTCACCGGGGCGCATCACTTCCTGGCACGCGCCCGGCGGGCCCGGCATCCGGGTTGATTCCCACGCCTATAACAATTATTACGTGCCGTCGCATTACGACTCCATGATAGGAAAAATCATCGCTTACGGCGACACCCGCGAACAGGCGATGGCGCGCATGCGTACCGCCTTGTCCGAGATGGCCGTGGAAGGCATCGATACCAACATCGCATTGCACCGCGACCTGCTGCTGGATGCGGCTTTCATGCGTGGGGGAACCAGCATTCACTATCTGGAAGAACGCCTCGCCGAACGCGGCAAGGGCAAATAATGTCCTGGCTGACGCTCATCGTTGACACGGATGCCGCTCACGCCGAAGCCTTGAGCGACGCCTTGCTCGAACTCGGCGCCCTCTCGGTGGATTTGCTCGATGCCGATGCCGACACACCGGATGAACAGGCCATCTTCGGCGAACCCGGCGAACCTCCGCCCGGTGTCTGGCAGCACAACCGGGTCAGCGCCTTGTTCGACGCTGACCGCGATGTGGCCGCAATCTTTCGCACCGCCGCCGCCCAAATCGGCCTGACACAACTACCCGGCCACCGCATCGAGACGCTTGCCGACAACGACTGGGTGCGCCTGACCCAGTCTCAGTTCGAGCCTATCCCGATTTCATCACGGCTGTGGATCGTGCCGACCTGGCATACACCGTCCGACCCGAATGCGATCAACATCGTACTCGACCCCGGCCTGGCCTTTGGCACCGGCAGCCATCCGACCACGCGCTTGTGTCTGCGCTGGCTGGATGACCACATACAAGGTGGTGAAAGCGTGCTGGATTATGGCTGTGGTTCCGGCATTCTCGCGATTGCCGCGCTCAAACTCGGTGCGGCGCGTGCCGTCGGCGTGGATGTGGACGCGCAGGCGGTCACAGCCAGTCGCGACAATGCCATCGCCAATCAGGTTGAAAACGTGCAGTTCCACCTGCCCAATGCAGCCCCTCGCGACAGCGCCGAAAAACAATTGGCCGGACACCCGTATGATCTGGTGGTAGCGAACATCCTGACCAATCCGCTGCGCCTGCTCGCGCCATTGCTGGCGGACGCCACGCGGCAAGGCGGTCAAATCGTGCTTTCCGGCATACTGGAATCACAGGCGCAGGATGTGATGAACATCTATCAGCAATGGTTTGACTTGAATCCGCCTATCTTCGAAGACGGCTGGTCATGCCTGTCCGGCCGCAAGCGTTGAGTGCAACACTAATGAGTGGCACGACGCTCTGTCCGCACTGCACAACCCGCTTCAAAATTAGCGAAGCGCAACTGAGCACGCATCACGGCATGGTACGCTGCGGCCACTGTCTGGAAGCCTTCGATGCGCGCCCGAGTTTCGTTTCGGAACAACCCAGCCCGCAACTCGATCTGCTCACCGATGAAGTAATCGAACAGGGTATGGCGGAACAGCACGCGCAGGTTCTATCCGACGTAAATGACGCATCCGATGCACGCCCGCCCGAGGAAGACGAGCTCCCGCCACCGCCCGAAGAGGAAGTCGCTGCGAGCCGCGAAGATACACTATCTGACAGCGACATCTCTGATGAATCCGCGTTGGCTATTCCTGATAACTCACTGGATTTCAGCCAACCGCCTGCATCCCTTGACGTACAGGCCGACGATTTTTCCGGAATGCCGTCCGACGCCCCGACTCCCGAAGCACCGCCTGCCCAGACGCTGGCGGAACAGGTAGTCGTGGTTCAAGACGAGATTGAAGACGCGCCCCCGGCCTCACCCGAACAACACACCGCGCTCTGGGCCATTGCCGCATTTGGACTGACTGTATTGCTGATGGCGCAGGCGGGATATTTTTTCCGCGTCAGCCTCGCCGCACATTTCCCCGCACTCAAACCTGCACTGGTCGGCTACTGCCAGTTACTAAATTGCACTGTGCCGCTACCGCAAAAAACTGAACTGATAGGGATAGAATCTTCCTCTCTCGTCGCGGAAACCGAACACGAGAACCAGATTACCCTAGACGCCTTGCTACGCAACCGCGCCAGTTATAGCACGGCCTTCCCCATGCTGGAACTCACCCTCAACGACAGCCGGGACAAACCACTGGCACGACGTTTATTCCTGCCCAGGGAATATTTGCCCGCCGATGAAAACGAACAATCAGGCTTTCCGAAAAACCATGAAATCAATATCAAGCTGCATATGGATATTGCCGATCTCAGGCCGGAAGGTTATAGACTGGAATTGTTTTACCCGCGCTAATCTCACGCCTGCGAACCTTCAGAACTGACTGAAGTATAAAGATCAAGCCTGACCGGTGACGCTATCGTCAAATGCCACATCACCCTCTGCCACTACCTGACCCAACAGCATTCCCTTGAAATCGAACAGCTTCCCGTCCAGCAAATGCGAGGGCGCAACGTTCTGCATCGCGGTAAAGATGGTCTGGCTGCGGCCGGGATATTGGCGCTCCCAGTTGGTGAGCATTTCCTTGATATTCTGGCGTTGCAAATTTTCCTGCGAACCGCACAGATTGCACGGAATAATGGGGAATTCCATGCCTCGCGCATAACGGGCAATGTCTTTTTCCACGCAATAGGCCAGTGGACGAATCACAATATGATCACCCTTATCCGTCACCAGCTTGGGCGGCATGGCCTTGAGCTTGCCAGCAAAAAACATATTCAGAAACAAGGTTTCTATCATGTCGTCGCGGTGATGACCGAGCGCGATCTTGTTCGCACCCAACTCGCCCGCCACCTTGTAAATAATCCCCCGGCGCAGCCGTGAACACAGGGAACAGGTGGTTTTCCCCTCAGGAATTTTGTCCTTGACGATGGAATAGGTATCTTGCGTTTCGATGTGATATTCAACGCCGAGCGACTTCAGGTAATTGGGCAATATTTCCGCAGGGAAACCCGGTTGCTTCTGATCCAGATTCATTGCGACGATGCGAAAATCAACCGGCGCACGTTTGCGCAAACTGAGCAGAATATCCAGCAGGGTGTATGAATCCTTGCCGCCGGAGAGACACACCATCACCGAGTCGCCGTCTTCTATCATATTGAAATCAAAGATGGCCTTGCCGACCTGGTGTTCCAGCCGCCCCTTGAGTTTATTGAAGTTACCGGAATGGTCAAAATGGACAGCTTGTGCGATTACGCTCATAAAATTTCCAGACTAAATGTTAATACTACGGCCGCCATCAACCGCGATGACCTGCCCGGTGATGTAGGGTGCATCCTGTATCAGAAAGGCGACTGTCCGGGCGATGTCATCCGGCTCGCCTTCGCGTTTGAGCAGCGTATGCGCAACAATTTTTCGCCGCTCTGTTTCATCTTCCCATTGTTCATTCTCAGGCCAGAGGATGACCCCGGGCGCAACGGCATTCACGCGTACTTGCGGTGCCATTTCCTGCGCCAGACCCCGCGTCAACGCGACCAGACCGGCTTTAGCCACGCTATACAAAAGATGCCCGTGCATCGGACGTTCCGCGTGTATATCGACGATATTGACGATGCAGCCATGCCGGCGACGCAGCTCCTCCGCTGCCGTCTGCGCCAGAAATAACGGAGCACGCAGGTTGGTGCCGAGCAGATCGTGCCACTGCTGTTCGTCCACGCCAGACAACGGGGTTGCGTAAAAGCTGGAGGCGTTATTAACCAGCGCATCCAGCCGCCCAAAGCGTGTGATAATTTGCTCCAGCAATGGCGGCAAGGCCGCCAAATCAAGCAGATCGGCCGAAAAAACCGCAACGCTGTCCGGTCGCAGCGCATTCAGTTCATCCTGCAACAGCAGCGCCTCTTGCGCAGATGATCGGTAATGCAGTGCGATGTTTGCGCCTGACGCGTGCAGGTGGCGACAAATTACGGCGCCCACTCGCTTGGCGCCCCCTGTCACCAAGATAACTTTGCCTTGCATCCAACCCTCCATTAAACTTGCAAACCCTGCGAATTATACCTGACCATGACCCCATTACCCGCCACTTCACTTCCTGAGCCCGGCACCGAAGCCGCACAACACAGCGCACGCCTGATTGACACGATACGACACGAGATCGCGGCACAGGGCGGCTGGATTTCCTTCGCGCGCTATATGGAACTGGCCTTATACGCCCCGGGGCTGGGTTATTACACGGCAGGCGCTCACAAATTCGGCGAATCAGGCGATTTCATTACCGCGCCCGAGCTCTCGCCGCTGTTCGGACGTACGCTGGCCAGACAGATTGCCGAAATCATGGCGGGCAGCGCGCCGCATATTTTGGAACTGGGCGCGGGCAGTGGCAAGCTGGCTGCAGACATGCTGGGTGAGCTGGAACAGCTGGATTGCCTGCCGGACAGCTACGATATCCTCGAAGTCAGCGCCGACCTGCGCGCGCGTCAGCGAACCCTGTTACACCAGCGCCTGCCGCATTTGCTGGATCGCGTGCATTGGCTGGAAAGCTTACCGGAAACATTCAGCGGCGCTATTGTTGCCAACGAAGTGCTGGACGCACTGCCTGTGCATCTGGTGCACTGGCAGCAAGGCGCATTAACCGAAACAGGCGTCGCCTGGGCTGAACACGGCCTGGCACGAGAACAACGCGCCATCAGCGATAGCGCACTGCTGCACGCCGCCCGTCACATCGATAATACAAACAAGCTGCCCGACCATTATGTCAGCGAAATCTGCCTTGCCGCGCGCGGCCTGATCAACAGCCTGTCCGGCCGATTGACGCAAGGCGCGATGCTGTTCATCGACTATGGTTTCGGCGCGCGCGAGTTCTACCATCAGCAACGTAACACAGGCACCCTGATGTGCCACTACCGGCATCGCGCCCACGACGATCCGTTTTTTCTGCCCGGCTTGCAGGACGTCACCGCCCATGTCAATTTCACCGACATCGCGGAATGCGGCATAGATGCCGGTCTGGAATTGCTCGGTTACACCAACCAGGCCTTCTTCCTGATCAACAACGGCATTACCGAGTTGCTCAAAGACACGCCGCCCGAGAAACTGCTCGACTATTTGCCGCTCTCTTCACAATTGCAGAAATTGACCAGCCCGGCGGAAATGGGCGAACTGTTCAAAGTTATCGCATTGGGAAAAAACATGGCGCAGCCCTTATCCGGATTCGCCCGTGGCGACCTGAGCCGATTGCTGTGAATTACTGCGTCGCGTCAGCACCAGACGCTGCATCCGCATTGCCCTTCGCGCGCACATAATCGGCGATTTCCTTCATGACCAATTGTTCGTCATGATTGCTGTCTATCGCGTCAAAATTTGCGCTCATATTGGGCAATACCTTAGCCTCATCGCGTGACAATTTACCGTCTTTATCCTTGTCAGCCGCATCCAGATTGCGGCTAAACTCGCGCCGCTTGTTATCCGCCGCCAGGAAAGCATCCTTGATTTCCTTTTTTGTCAGTCCGCCATCGTGATTAACATCAATATGATCAAAGTTTTCTGCGATGGCAGGCGCTTTTAGCTCGGCTTCCGCTCTGGATATCTTGCCGGTATTATTGGTGTCCAGATTACGGAACATCTGGTTAAATCTCAGCTCCTGATTGCGGCTGGCGGCCGGCTCCGCCGACCACGCCATGCATGGCGCGGCAACCAGCAATACACCCATTATCCATTTACCCATTACTGCTCCTTTCCTTGTTTATTCATCTGTTTATTCATCTTTTCCTTGATCGCGCTGATGCGTGCCTGTTCGACGGCGGCAGGTATTGAACCCTGGCATGAGCGCGCAATCTCACCCGCATCCAGCGCACGCGCCACCGCCAGCAATTGCAGCAAATAATCCGCTTGCGGATAAGGTTCATGCTCGCTCCCGCCGCGTCCGCGCGCGTCGGAGGCACAGGCTTGCAGCAACTGCGCAAACCGCTCTGGGCGACGCCAGGCATCGGCAAACTGGAACAACTTGACTATCGTATCCGCGCGCAGTTCCATGGCGCGGTGAATATCACCGTGATAACGCGCTGCCAATAAGGCCAGATCGCGGCATTCCCCCGTCGCACGCAAGCGCTGGGCCAGCGTCTTCACCAGTCCCACACTGCGCAACTCATGTCCGATATGGCGCGGCCATTCCTGCCTGGGTGTCGTAGCCTTGCCCAAATCATGCGTCAACGCGGCAAAACGCACTTCCAGCGCATAGTCATGGCGCGCAGCATCGTCAACCACCATCAGCGTATGCACACCGCAATCGATTTCGGGATGATATTTTTCCGGCTGCGGCACGCCGAACAAGGCATCCACTTCGGGCATTATCTTCGCCAATGCACCGCAACTGCGCAGCGTGGTAAAAAAACGCGAGGGAATTTTCTCCATCAACCCCCGCGCAAGCTCCTGCCAGACACGTTCGGGCACCAGCGCATCCACTTCGCCGTTGTTCACCATGTCGCGCATCAGTGCCAGTGTTTCCGGCGCAATGGTAAAACCGAATCGCGATGCAAACCGCGCAGCGCGCAAGATGCGCACCGGATCTTCATTGAATGCCCCGCTGACGTGACGCAAAATCCCGGCGCGCAAATCAGCGACGCCGTTATGCGGGTCAATCAGATTGCCGTCGGCATCCTGTGCAATGGCATTGACGGTAAAATCGCGACGCAGCAAATCCTGTTCCAGCGTGACATCGGCGGCGGCATGAACGGCAAAACCCTTATAGCCGCGCGCCGTTTTGCGCTCGGTGCGCGCCAGTGCATATTCCTCATGGGTGACGGGATGCAGAAAGACCGGAAAATCCTTGCCCACCTGCTGAAAACCCTGCGCTACCATCGCTTCCGGCGTGCTGCCCACCACGACCCAGTCATGATCTTTTACCGGCAGACCCAGCAGACGGTCGCGCACCGCCCCCCCTACGCAGTAAATGCTGCCGCTCATTGCGTCGCCCCCGGAGACTTATCATCAGCGAGCGTACTGTCGCCGGGTTTGCCGGTAATAATCCCCACGCGCTGCTTCAGGGAGCGCGGAGGATCACCGAATTGCCTGGCGTAATACACCGTATTGCTCATCACTTTCTTTACATAATCGCGTGTCTCGTTGAACGGAATCGACTCGGCATAAATCGCGCCCTCCATCGGCGTTTCTGCGCGCCAGCGCCGCGCTCGTCCCGGCCCAGCATTGTAGGCAGCGGAAGCCAGCACCGGACTATCATCCAGCGATGACAACATATTTTTCATATAAAACGTACCCAGCCGCAGGTTGGTATCCAGCTGGTGTATCAGCGACTCCCGATAATCCTTTAGACCCAGCTTCTTGGCTATCCAGCGTGCCGTCGCCGGCATGACCTGCATCAATCCCGCCGCGCCTACCCCGGACTTGGCAGACGTCACAAAGCGACTCTCCTGACGCATCAGGCCATATACCCAAGCCTCTTCTAGGCTGTTTTCCTGAATATGCTCGCGCAGCGCGGCACGGTAGGGTGCCAGATAACGCAGACCAAAATCGTGAACCCTCACGGTTTTCTCAGCGGTGTTGATGGCGCGATCATACATTTCGTTGCGCCGTGCGATTTCTGCTGCGGCCAGCAATTCCTGATCGTTAAAATTGCGGATGACCCATATCCACTCCCGCATCGCATCGGTACGCAAATCCATACGATACAAGGCCAGCGCGCGCTGCACCCCCGGTAACGCGGCAATGGCTGCCACATCATTCTTACCCGGCTGATAAATCGTTTGCTGCGCACTGAGCATCGGCGTGTCAGCCAGCTCATCGCCGGCCATCTGACCATAGAAATCATATTCCACGCTCAGCGGCACGAAGATTTTCGTCGCTTCAGCACGTCTGCCCAAGGCCTGCAGCGCGCGCGCCTGCCAGTATCGCCAGGCGGTTTCGCCGCGCTGTTCCGCGCTCATCCCATTAATGGCTGACAACACTTCGGGCCAATCCTGCGCCCGCAGTGCTGCACGCACCCGCCAGGCGGATTGTTGCTCATTCAGCGATATTCTGCCCGCTTCCCTGAACCATTGCGGCGCGCGCGCATCATGCTTGCGCGCCCCCTCATAAGCCAGCCAGCCGAAGAAGTAATGCTGTTCGCTTTCAGGAAAATGTAGCGCCAGTTTCTCCCAGTGCCTGGCCGCCAGATCAGGCGACTGCTTGGCCAAACGCTGCAAGGCAAACAACGCGACTGCACGCTGGCCTGCGCTGGCGTTATCGAGCGACTCACGTTCCAGATAACGGCCGGGGTTTTCCATCGCACGGCTCAGCGCGTCTGGGGAGATTTCGCGTTCGCCCACAAGTTGCCCGGCAAGATATTTGGCCAGCGAGGCATTGCCAGCTTCCAGCGCCAGGCGCAGCCGTTGCCAGATATCCTGTTGGGTAATCACACCCGCAGTCAGGGCCGCCTCGAACACCGTGCCGCAACCATCCGGCATATCCTTGCCGCTGAACCACAAGTCACGCGCCTCACGCAACACGGCCTGCTGCTGGCTTCTCAGACGCGATTGCAAGGCATAACAAGTCAATTCCGCATTGTCAGCAAGCAGGCGCGGATACTCGCTATCGAACAGCGTCCATTGCTGTTTCTTGCCCAGCGTCTTGAGCCACTCGGCGCGCATTTTGTCTATCAGCGGCGTATCATCAGGACGCGCCAGATAAGCACGGATAACCCCGACATCAACCGTTTCCAGCTTCATTCTCAACTGGTAATAGGAAATATAAACTTCCAGCGGCGAATGCTGGAGACGCTGCGCAAGAATGGCCAGTTTGGCGGCATCACCCGCCCGAAACGCATCCCGGGCAGCCAGGAAGTCGTCATCCTGCCCTGCCAGCGCGGTGCCGGCAATCAGTGACAATAACAACAAAAGGAATTTCATCAAGGTAACAAGTGACTAACAGAACTGCCGATAAGCATACCATAACGCCGTCGGACACCCGCTCTGTGTATGGCGCAATTTTTCAAGGGCGGCAAGCGAAGCCAGTTTACCTGTCTGCCCGCTCGTGATAGCCTCCTTACCACACCTAAATTAAGGGCAATCCATGAAAATCGGCATCCCAAAAGAACTAAAAACCAACGAGAACCGCATATCGCTGACCCCCGGCGGCGCGGAGGCACTGGTCGCGAACGGGCATTCTGTTCTGATCGAAACAGGTGCGGGCACAGGCAGCGGCTTTAGCGACGAACAATACCTGCTCGCCGGTGCGCAAATCGAATCAGCAGCCACGATCTGGGCGACAGCAGATATGATCGTAAAGGTAAAAGAGCCCATCGAAGCCGAGTGGCCGTACATCAAACCCGGCCAGATCATTTTCACCTATTTTCACTTTGCCGCCAGTGAGCCGCTAACCCATGCACACATTGCCTCGAATGCTATCTGCATCGCGTATGAAACGGTCGAACTGCCCTCGCGTGAGTTGCCCTTGCTGACTCCGATGTCCGAGGTAGCCGGGCGCATGGCCGTGCAGGAAGGTGCAAAGTATCTGGAAAAATTGCAGGGGGGTCGTGGCGTGCTGCTAGGCGGCGTACCCGGCGTACCGCCCGCCAGAGTCTTGATCCTCGGCGGAGGCGTGGTCGGAATGAATGCGGCCAAAATGGCCGCAGGTCTGGGCGCCACCGTAATTATTCTGGACACCTCACTGGAAAAACTGCGCCAGCTCAGCCATACCATGCCCGCCAATGTGCAGCTGGTATTCTCCAACCGGCACAATCTGCTGGAACAAATCACCAGCGCCGACCTGATCATCGGCGCGGTATTGATACCGGGGGGCGTGACACCCAAATTACTGCGTCGCGAAGATCTCAAACTGATGCGCAAAGGGACGGTCATCGTGGATACGTCCATCGATCAGGGTGGCTGCAGCGAAACCATACATTCGACCACGCATGAAAATCCGACTTTCATCGTGGACGGCGTGGTTCACTACGGCGTGACAAATATGCCCGGCAGCGTACCGGTCACCTCGACCCTGGCACTCACCAACGCCACTTTCCCCTTCGTGCTGCAACTGGCTGACAAAGGCTGGCAACGTGCGCTCAAGGAATCACCCGCACTGCTCAAGGGACTAAATATCGTCGACGGCAGGGTGACCTACAAAAAGGTGGCTGAAGCGTTCAATCTGGAATATCACCTTCCCTATACTTTCCTCAACTGAGCCATATTGAATTTTCCCGACCGCCTTTTAGACAGACGCTGATTTATACACCCGAACCTCATTGCGGACGCAGCGCACCCTTAGCTTTTTCGTAGCCAATTTTTTGGGCTGGTCTGTATAATCGGCGGTTTTTCGGGAATCCTGCCATGTGGTTTAAAAATATTTTCATTTATCGCCTGCCTGCTGAGTTTCCTGCCGTGGCGATGACCGCCTGGTTCACACCAGCAACGGTCAAATCCTGTTTGCGCTGGGCGTAGAACAAAAATTATTGCCAGCCACCATCATCAACCGTTTTGCCAAAGAACGCGTCGCCGACATCGAGGCGCAACAGGGCTACAAGGTGGGCCGCAAAGAGCTGAAGGACATCAAGGAAGCGGTTACCACAGAGTTGCTCCCCAGAGCCTTTGCGATTCAACGCACCACCAGCGCATGGCTGGATACGGCCAACGGTCGCTTGATCATAGATGCGGCTTCTGCGGCCAAGGCGGAAGAGTTGCTGGAATTTCTGCACAAAACCCTGGATGATCTGCCGGTCAAGCCCTTACACACCGAGCTA
>Ga0208863_1001500_pt1 | contig 14544 bp, 14 predicted proteins | sample RifOxyD3_FD_184040 | JGI IMG/M metagenome (GOLD analysis project Ga0208863, IMG submission 184040) | Soil microbial communities from Rifle, Colorado - Rifle Oxygen_injection D3 (SPAdes) | ecosystem: Environmental > Terrestrial > Deep subsurface > Rock core/Sediment | place: Rifle, Colorado...
CCGGCCCATCGACTGAACGCACGGCCTCGGCTTGCTCTGGGTTGAGGCGAGACAGCCACGCCCCGCCAGGGTCCGCTTGGGCGGCGGCCTGTTGAGAGACGGTCAGCGCAGGATCGTCGTCAAGGGAGAAGGGATCGGACATGCGCCGTTTTTAGCCCACGGCCTTTCGCAGGTTGGTATTCAGGGCTTCCAGAAACGCCGTGGTGGTCAGCCATTTTTGTTCCGGGCCGACCAGAAGCGCCAAATCCTTGGTCATTTGCCCGCTTTCCACCGTCGCCACGCAGACGCGCTCCAGGGTTTCGGCGAAATTCACCACGTCTGGGGTGGCATCGAATTTACCGCGAAACTTCAGCCCTCGCGTCCAGGCGAAGATGGAGGCGATGGGATTGGTGGAGGTGTCCTTGCCTTTCTGGTGCTCGCGGTAATGCCGTGTCACCGTGCCGTGGGCGGCCTCGGCCTCCACCGTTTTGCCATCGGGGGTCATGAGCACTGAGGTCATCAGCCCCAGCGAGCCGAAGCCTTGCGCCACGGTGTCCGACTGCACGTCGCCGTCGTAGTTCTTGCATGCCCAGACGAAGGCTCCGTCCCACTTTAAGGCCGATGCCACCATGTCGTCGATCAGGCGGTGTTCGTAGTGCAGGCCACGGGTCTTAAACTCGTCCTCGTAGACCTTCTGGAACAGGTCTTTGAAGCGCCCGTCGTAGGCTTTCAGGATAGTGTTCTTGGTGGACAGATAGACGGGCCAGCCCCTTTCCATCCCATAGTTCATGCAAGCTCGGGCAAAACCAATGATGGACTCATCCAAGTTGTACATGGCCATCGCCACGCCAGGACCGGGGAAATTGAATACCTCTTTTTCGATCACCTTGCCGTCCGCGCCCTCGAACTTGATGGTCAGCTTGCCCTTGCCGGGGACGGTGAAGTCGGTGGCCTTGTACTGGTCGCCGAAGGCGTGGCGACCGATGACGATGGGCTTGGTCCAGCCGGGCACAAGGCGCGGGACGTTGCGGCAGATGATCGGCTCGCGGAACACGGTGCCGTCCAGAATGTTGCGAATAGTGCCGTTGGGGCTCTTCCACATCTGCTTGAGGTTGAACTCCTTCACCCGCGCTTCGTCGGGGGTGATGGTGGCGCACTTGACCCCCACGCCGTGCTTCTTGATAGCTTCCCCAGCGTCGATGGTGATTTGGTCGTTGGTCTCGTCGCGCTTTTCGATGCCCAGGTCGTAGTAGAGCAGGTCCACGTCCAGGTAGGGCAGGATCAGCTTGTCCTTGATGAAGCGCCAGATGATGCGCGTCATCTCGTCCCCATCCAACTCGACGATGGGATTCTTGACCTTGATCTTACTCATGGCGGGCTCCTGGTTGAGATGGGCGAGAAACGGTACGCCCCCGCACAGGCGAAATCAAGGCGCGGCTAGAGCAAATCCCGAGCAAACGGAATCGTTTGCGACGACATATTTGCTTTTGAAATAATTCTCTACTGCGCGGCTTTTGTGTGGCGTAGGCCAAGCGCGGTCATGGCTTCGCTTACCCCTGGCACAAACTGGAACAAACGCCCATGCTCGGGTGAAGCAAAGCCTTCGCCAACCGTGTCAGCCACCATGGCGCGCAAGGGATCGAAGAAGCCCTGGATATTGACCACCACCAGCGGCTTATGATGGACCTGAAGCTGGGACAGGGTGATGGCCTCGAAGGTTTCATCTAAGGTGCCAAAGCCCCCTGGTAAGACGATGAAGGCTTCGGAAAGCGCAAACATGCGGTGCTTGCGCACGTCCATGTCCTCTACCAGAATCATTTCGGTCAGCCCCTTGTGGGCGGCTTCCAAGCGGGTGAGAAAGTTGGGAATAACCCCAATCGCCCGGCCCCCGGCGTTCAGACAGGCATCCGCCATAGCCCCCATCATGCCCATGTGGCCACCCCCGTAGACAAGATCGACCCGAGCTTCAGCCAAAGCTTTTCCCACCGCTCTGGCGGCCGCCATATAGGCGGGATCGGCTCCTGGCTGATGGCCACAGAAGACACAGACAGATTTTGGCGCGTTCATGAGTAAAGCCCTGCGAAAAACAACCTCTTGATGGGTAGATATATGGGCTTCGCAGGAAAATGCCAAGATCGCTTGTTCCACCTTGCCAGCTTTCTTCGTCGCACGGTAAAGAGGAGAGGTTGTGATTTCACATAAGGGAGATGTTCTATGCACCGCCGACTTCGTATTGTCACGTTGGCCGCCGTCGCTACGGTGGCTCTGGGAGCGACGACCGCCCAGGCCGAATCCGATCCGGATAAGCAAGTCCTTTATCGCCGCGCCGTGTTCCAGGCCATGGGGGGCAGCGCCAAGGCTATCAACTCCATCTTGAAGCAAGAAGCGGGAGATCCGGCCAACCTCGGCTTCCATGCCGCGTCCCTCGCCGCTGCCGCTAAAGCGGTTCACGCGGCCGTGAAACCCAAGGCTATGCCCGTGGTGGAAAAAAGCGCCGCTCTGCCCAAGATTTGGGATGAATGGGACAAGTTCGCCGAAGGGGTCAAGGTGCTGGAGCAGGAAACCGCGAAGCTGGCGGCGACGCCCGCTGACGATCTGGCCGCTTTTGGCGCGCAGATGGGCGCGGTTGGCAAGGCCTGCAAGGAGTGCCATGACAACTACAAGGAAAAGCCTCCGGAAACCGCTCCGGTGAAGAAGTAAGGCAAAACATAAAAAAACGCCGCAGACCGAAATCTGCGGCGTTTTGATTTCAGGAGAAACCTGAGGGCTTAGTGAGCGCTCTTGATGTACTCAATCACAGCCTTGATATCTTCGGGCTTCTTCAGGCCAGCGAAGGCCATCTTGGTGCCGGGGATCATGGCCTTGGGGCCGCCCGCAGACTTGTCCAGCCACTTGGCGAGGTTTTCCTCGGTCCAGGTGATGCCGGAATTCTTCACGGCGTCGGAGTAGGCGAAGCCTTCCGCCGTGCCGGCGGCGCGACCAACCACACCACCCAGCATCGGGCCAGTGGCGTTCTTATCCAGCTTGTGGCAGGCCTTGCAAGCCTTGAAAGCCTTTTCGCCATCATCGGCGGCCAGAGCGGAGAAAGCGGTCAGAGAAACGGCAACAGCCATGGAAGCAGCAAAAAACTTTTTCATTTAAAGAACCTCCCTATTCGGTCATTTTTCTTATACCGGCGAAATGCCGACGGAACCTGATGATCAGGCGGAACCCCCGTCTTGTTCGGCATCCCCTCGAAATGGTCCGAACAGCAGTGAGCACCTAAACCGGCGGCTTTATAAAGGGAACCCACACAAAAAGCAAAGACTCTCTTTTGAGGGTCATTTGCCTCTGGTCGTAGGAAGAAGGCTCCCTGAACCGCCATGAGAACCACCTTGAATGAGGAATCTGGCAAGACTAAGGCGATCATTTTCGGCGTTGCGACTCGCGGGATTTCCTCAGAATCAACGAAATTTAAGAGCGATGGGGACTCCGTATGGTGGGTGGGTGAAGAATAACCCCCAACATCCTGGGATGGTTGGATTTTTATCAAGTTTTCCTATTCGTTAACGGGGGACGTGGTTATAATCCACCCCCCATGCTGAGGTTGAATACATATATCGGACGCCAAGTTCTGATCGGGACGATCCTCGTCACCGTCGGGCTGGCGTGCATCTTGTGGCTGACCCAGTCCCTGCGTTTTGTCGAGTTGATCGTCAAGAAGGGGCTCTCGGTCGGAGCGTTCATCCACCTGACCATGCTGCTGTTGCCCAACTTCCTGGTCATCATCATGCCGATTGCTTTGTTCGCGGTGGTGCTGTTCACCTACAACCGCCTGAGCACGGACCGGGAGTTGATGGTGATGCGGGCGGCCGGGATGAGCAATTGGCAACTGGTCCGCTCGCCTGTGTCCATGGCGCTGCTGTTTATGGGCTTGGGCTGGCTCATGACCATCATCATCGTTCCGTCCACCGTGCGGCAATTCCGGGAAATGCAGTGGAGCATCCGCAGCGATGTCTCCCGCGTGCTGCTCAAGGAAGGCGTTTTTACCCAGGTGGCGGCGGGCGTGACGGTCTATGTCCGCTCCCGCAATGAGAACGGCGAACTGCTAGGGATTTTGCTGCACGATCAGCGCGATCCGAAAAAGCTGGTCACTATGATGGCCGAGCGCGGCGCGTTGATCCAAACCGGCGAGCGTCCGCGTGTGCTGATGGTCAACGGCAACCGGCAAGAATCCAAGCCCGGCACCGGGCAATTGTCCCTTCTTTACTTCGACAGCTACACCATGGAAATCGGTGGGCTGGAGGGTGAGAACGAGATCCGCTTCCGCGACGCCCGCGAGCGCCCTTTGAAAGAATTGCTCGCCGCAGATATCGCTCAGCCGAGTTTGGACGGTTCGAGTCTGAGTGATGTCGATCAGCGACGGTTTAAGGTCGAGGGGCATCAGCGCCTGACCTCGCCTCTGTATTTCCTCACGTATGCGCTTATCGCCCTTGCCTGTTTGCTGACCGGAGCCTTCAACCGTCAGGGCCAGGGCGGTCGGATTCTCGTCGCCGTGGGATTGATGATTACGGTTCAGGCCGCCACCCTGGGGGTCAGCAATCTGGCGACCCACCACACCGCGCTCATTCCCCTGATGTACTTAAATCCCTTGATTCCGGCGGCGGTTAGTCTTTATGTGCTGCTGCGCGGTGGGCGCGTCCGGGGCGGTGGTCGGCTTGGTCCCCTCCCTGCCGCAGCCCCAGGACATTAAACAGATGGGCGAGCGCGTGGATCAAATCAGAACGGCTTGGATGCGACTTTTGTCGGGCGCGCGGGTGTGTTTCTGCGTTTTAAGCCTTGTGCTGGCCTTTTCGTTCTCCGCTTGGGCGCAGGCCGTTTCCGACACCGCCGGTCCGGCGCAGATCAGCGCGGATGAGCTGACTCACGACGAGGCCTTGAACATCGTCACCGCGCGTGGAAACGTGGAAGTGGTGCATGGCGAGATGGTTCTGAAGGCCAACACCATGACCTATAACGTCGGGGCCGATATTATCTCGGCTTCGGGCGATGTCAGTTTGTTGCAGCCGGACAAGTCGGTTCTGTTTGCCGAGTTTTTTGAGATTCACGGGGATCTCAAGGTTGGGATTGCCAAGAACATCCGCTTGCTGCTGGCTGATCAGCAATCCCGCCTCGCTGCCCAATCGGCCGAGCGAACGGACGGCAACACCACGGTCCTTAAAGATGCCTCCTACACCCCGTGTCTGCCATGCAAAGACAACCCGGATAAGGTGCTATGGCAGCTTAAGTCGGTTAAAGTGGTTCACGATCAGGCTGCCCGCAAGGTCAGTTACGAGAATGCGTGGCTGGAATTTATGGACGTCCCGGTCGCTTACACGCCCTACCTTTCCCACCCCGACCCGACGGTAAAGCGCGAAAGCGGGTTTCTCGTTCCCAGCTTTGGCAGCAACCGGTCTTTAGGGGCAAATGTCAGCACGCCCTATTTCTGGGCGATTGATGAGTTCAGCGACGCCACCATCACTCCCACCATCACCGCCAACGAGCGGGCGGTGCTGTCTGGGGAATACCGAAAGAACTATACCCGTGGTGATCTAAAGACCACCATGAGCGGCACCGTTGATAGTCAGGAGCGGCATCGCGGCCACATTATGGGCAAGGGCACTTACGAGCATGACCCCAATTGGCGCAGCACTCTTGATCTCCAGCGCACCACAGATGATACCTACATGCGCCGCTATGGTTTCGGGAACCTTCCCTATCTGACCACGCACGGGGCTACGGAAGGTTTTTCCGGCAACAGCTACGCCTCGGCGGAGTTCTTCAATTTCCAAGGACTCACCACCAGCCACGACCCGGGCACCACCCCCATGGTTCTGCCGCTGCTGGGATACAACTACGTCGGCGATCCGAGCCGCCAGGGTGGGCGGATGACCTTTGACGCCTCCGGTCTGGCCCTATCCCGCGATCAGGGAGCGGAAAGTCAAAGGGTTAGCACCGAATTCGGCTGGAACAGGCCCTATACCTCTAAGTTCGGGGAGGTTTACAATTTCCGCGCTTCCTTGCGCGGGGACGCCTATCACATGACCGACCAACCCCTCAATAACGGCACGTTTAACGGCAACGCCACCCGCGTCTTGCCGCAAGCGTCCTTGGACTGGCGCTTTCCCATGGTCAAGGAAAGCGGAGAGACCAGCCAGGTTCTGGAGCCCATTGTAGTGGGCGTGGTCAGTCCCTACGGCGGCAATCCCGAAAAGATCGCCAACGAAGACAGCCGCGATTTTGAATTCGACGATACCAACCTGTTCCGCGCCAACCGCTTCACCGGCTTTGACCGGGTGGAAGGCGGCCCCAGGGTTAACTACGGGTTGGGCTGGAGCATGTACGCCCCAAGCCTGGGCCAGACCGAGGTTCTCGTAGGGCAGAGCTATCGCCCCCATGTGGACAGCACCTTTGCCCCAGAGTCTGGCTTGGAAAAGGACTTTTCCGATCTCGTGGGCCGTATGAAATACAATCCGTCCGAGAATCTCGGCTTCAATTATCGCTTCCGCCTCAGCCAACAAGACCTGGGAGCACGGCGCAACGAACTTGGCTTCAACGTGGGTCCAAAGGCGTTGAATCTTCAGACGACCTATTTCTTCGTCAACCAAAACCCCAGCCGTGACCCGACGGCGGAGTTTGGTGACCGGGAAGAGGTTTCCTTCGTTCTGTCCTCCGCCATGACCCAGTACTGGTCAACCCAGTTGTTCAGTCGTCATGATCTGGCCCAAGATGGGGGTCCGGTGCGCACCGGGCTGCAAGCCGTCTATGAGGATGAATGCTTTATTTTTAACACGGCGTTGATTCGGGACTACACCTACGACCGCGACATCAACACCGGGGTGTCGATCATGTTCCAGGTCATGTTCAAGACCTTGGGCGGGGTTACCTCCGGCTCCCAGATGATCGGACAGTGACCATGCGCCGCCTTTTCCTGTTCAGCGCACTCCTTCTGGTCCTTGTTGGCCTCCCCGTTTCGGGTAAGGCACAGGACGGCGGGATGCAGCGCATTGCCGCAGTGGTCAACGACGATGTGATCACGGTCTTGGACTTGGAAGCACGGCTCTACATGATCGTCGTGACGTCGCAGCTTCCCGATTCAGCGGAGCTTCGCCAGCGACTTCGGCCGCAAATACTCCAAAGCCTGATTCAGGAAAAGCTGCGTCTGCAAGAGGCCAAACGCCTTGACGTTACAATCAGCGACGCGGAAATTCTGGATGGTTTTTCCCGCCTTGAGAAGCAAAACAAGACACCCCCTGGCTCATTTGTGAAATTCTTGCAGGCCAAAGGGATCGACCTTGAAATTGCCAAGAGCCAAGTGCGCGGCGACTTGGCGTGGTTCCAGGTTATCGCCCGCACGATTGAGCCCAAGGTTATCGTCGGGTCACAAGAGATTGAGCTTGAGTTGAACCAGTTGCGCAATAATCTTGGGCGTCCCCAGAACTTGGTGGCGGAGATTTTCCTGCCCGTGGACAGCCCGGCCAGGGATGGCGAAATGAGCGCTCTGGCGCAAAAGCTGGAGCAGCAAATTCGCGGGGGCGCGTCGTTTCAATCCCTAGCGCGTCAGTTTTCTCAAAGCCCCACTGCGGCGCTCGGCGGAGATTTGGGCTGGGTGTTTAAAGGCCAACTGGCGGCGGAACTGGAAAACGTCTTGGACAGTTTAAGTCCCAGCCAGATGAGTTCTCCCGTCCGCTCCTTGACCGGCTACCACATTCTTCTTCTGCGGGATCGGCGGGTTTCCGACCAAGCCAAGCTGGGGGACATCAAACTCACCCTCAGCCAGCTCTATCTGCCAACCGATGGTGCGGCAGTCCTCACCGAAGACAAGCGACGGGAAATCGCTCTGCGCGCCAGCGAAGCCAAAAGCTGCCCCGTGTTCGACGCGCTGGCGACCGAGTACGAGCTGTCCTCTTCCGGCCCCAGCGGCGTCCTCGCGGCGACCGATTTGCCAGAAAATGTGCGCAAGGTTCTCCTGTCTCTGCCCGAAAACAAGGCCAGCCCCGCTGTGCCCGTCACCGGAGCGGATGTGATCTTCATGGTTTGTAAGCGGGAAGAACCCAACCTGTTGCCTTCAAGTGAAGCGGTGGCCGAGCGGCTTAAGCGCGACCGCGTGGATATTTTGGCTCGCCGGAAACTGCGTGAGTTGCAGCGTGCGGCGATCATCGACATTCGCCTATGACCTCCCCGACGGTCCTCGCCCTGACCATGGGCGAACCTGCGGGAGTGGGCGGGGAGATCACGCTTAAGGCGTGGTTGGGGCGTGCCGCTCACGCACTTCCTCCGTTCCTCGTTCTGGATGACCCGCAGCGTCTCGCCGCACTTGCCCAGCGGCTTGGGCTAAACGTTCCGCTCCAGGTCGTGAACACGCCGGAAGAAGCGGCGGACGGCTTTTCTCACGCCCTGCCAGTCCTGCCTCAGGCGTTGATCCGTGCGGTGGAGCCCGGCCATCCTGACCCAGCCAACACTCCGGCTGTGCTGGCATCCATCCAGCGCGCGGTCGAGCTGACGCAAACGGGGAAGACCGCTGCCGTGGTCACCAACCCCATCGCCAAGTCGGTGTTGCAGGCCGGGGGCTTTGCCTTTCCCGGCCACACGGAGTACCTCGCCCACCTTGCCGGTCTCACCGATGAGCCGGTGATGATGCTGGCCTGCGCTGCGTTAAGGGTGGTGCCGGTGACCATCCATGTATCCCTCCGTCGCGCCATCGAAACGCTGACCACGGAGGCGATCGTCCATTGCGGACGGGTGACGGCGCAAGCGCTGACACGGGATTTTGGGATTACCCATCCCCGGATCGCCGTTGCCGGACTCAATCCCCATGCGGGCGAGGATGGGGCCATGGGGAGCGAGGACCGGGACATTGTCGCCCCCGCCGTCGCCCGGCTTAACGCCCTTGGGATCGCGGCATTCGGTCCCCGCCCCGCCGACACCTTGTTTCACGCGCAGGCCCGTGCTGGATACGACGCGGTGCTGGGCATGTACCACGATCAAGTGCTGATCCCCATTAAGACCCTGGATTTCGAGAATGGGGTCAACGCGACCTTGGGGCTACCTCTCGTGCGCACCTCGCCCGATCACGGCACGGCCTTCGATATCGCCGGGCGTGGCCTAGCCAGTGAAAAGAGCTTGGTTGCCGCTTTGAAGATGGCCGCCGATATGGCGGAGAAACGGCGTGGCTGATCTTCCCCCACTGCGCGAGATTTTGGATCGTCACGGACTGAGTGCGCAAAAACGCCTCGGCCAGAACTTTTTGCTCGACCTTAATTTGACGGGGCGTATCGCCCGTGCTGCTGGGGACTTAAGCCAGGGCACGGTGATCGAAATTGGCCCCGGCCCCGGCGGTCTGACCCGCGCTCTGTTGAGCGAAGGTGCGAGCCGGGTCATCGCCATAGAGCGCGATCCCCGCTGCCTTCCCATCTTAGCGGACATCGCCGCCGCCCACCCCGGACGTTTGGAGGTGGTGGAAGCCGATGCTCTGGAGGTGGACGTCGCTACCCTTGGACCTGCTCCCCGGCGCATCGTCGCCAATTTGCCCTATAACGTAGCCACGCCCCTGTTGATCGGCTGGCTGCGCCAGATTGCCGCGTTCGAGGTGTTGGTGCTGATGTTCCAGAAGGAAGTGGTGGATCGTCTGACCGCCGCTCCCTCCTCGTCCGCTTACGGGCGGTTATCGGTCATTGTCCAGTGGCTGTGCGAGGTTGAAGCCCTCTTCGACATCAATCCCAAGGCCTTTATCCCCGCGCCCAAAGTGACGTCCACCGTCGCTCGCTTGACCCCTCGGGTGTCTCCTCTCGCCCCGGCTCGCATGGAAACTTTAGAGCGAGTTACGGCGGCGGCGTTCGGCCAGCGGCGCAAGATGCTGCGCTCCAGCCTCAAATCCCTCGGCGAGCCACTTGCTCTGTGCGAGCAAGCCGGGATCGACCCCACCCGGCGGGCGGAAACCATTGACGTGGAAGGCTTCTGCGCTTTGGCCCGGGCGGTGGATGGGGCATAAAAAACCCCCCGCTTTGCGACGGGGGGTTTTTAACGAGCTTGGCCGTCAATTAATCCCCGAAGCAGCCCTTCATGTTGCGCGGCAAGAAGCCGATGCTGTCTTCCGCATCGCCGCTTTTGACGATGCCAGGGTGACACGCCACGCAGTTGGCCCACGATTTGACCTTTTCATGAGAGGCCACAGCCTGGAACACATCCTTGGAGCAGTTGGCGTGCTTATCCTTGAATCGCGGGGCGTCTTGGAGACGCGCCGGAGCGCCAGTGGTGCGCCAGCGGCTGGCCGCACGGCTGTTGATCACATCGTTGGAATTATCCAGGTGATACTTGAGAACGGCCGCCTGAGCTTCGGCGGAAATGCTGGCGTCTTCGCCGAAGTGGTCGGAAAGATTGCCGATGATCTTCTGCCAGCTCGCCTGGGGCAGGGTTTCCGGCGGGAAGGGCATGTGGCAGTCGGTGCCGCATTCCTTGATCACGACCGGGTCTTTGACCACGGCAAAGGATTCGGCATTAGCGGTGGACGCGACGGCGACGACAAAGGCCATCGTCAAAAAGAAAGCACGCATAATTTCTGTCTCCTCTTTTGCTCCCGGCAAACTCTCCAGGAACTCTCCGGCCGCGCACCCTAAGGTAACCGGCTGAACGTGGCGTGAATATGGCGGCGCAGAACCTCTTTACCATTTATTGAGGTGGTGGGGCAATCATCAGTCCTGAGCGATGAGGGAGTTGAACGTGCGCATAGGCTTGGCGTGGCCGCCGGGAGTGACCAGCGGCTGGGGGGTTTTGGCTCTGAACATGACCTTGGAGATGCTCGACCATCCCGAGGCCAGCCCCTTTCTCATCTTACCACCCCACACTGATCTTAACGCCGATCCGGCCCTTGCTGCGCGTCTTGCTCCCCTGGCCGCCGAGCAGGTTCGTCTGCAAGCCTTGCTGGATGGCGAGTCCACCCGCACCGCCACCTTGAACCATCCGGTCATCCACAGCCTGACCAACCACTGCCAGTGGGGAACTCGCATCAGCGAGCGGGTCAAGGGTCAAGGCAACCTCGCCTACATCTTCCTCGAAGACACCAACTTAACCCCGGAGGATCGAAGCCGCGCCGAGCGGATCGACCTGATCCTCGCCGGGTGTTCGTGGAACGAAACGGTGCTGCGTAGCAACGGGATTGCGAACGTGACCACCGTACTCCAGGGGGTCGATACCTGCCGCTTCACCCCCGGAACGCGCACGCCGATCTTTCCCGGCAAGTTCGTCGTCTTCGGCGGCGGAACCCTAACCTACCGCAAGGGCCAGGACATCGTGGCGGCGGCCTTCAAAGCGTTTCATCGCCGCCATCCCGATGCCTTCTTGCTGACCGCGTGGCAAAATCCGTTCCCCGAAACAGTGCGCGACATTGCGACCTCTGGATTGATGCAGGGCTTTCCCGCCGCGCGAGCTGCGGGGGGGATCGACATCAAAGGCTGGCTGGTGGGCAATGGTATTCCCCCCGAGGCGTGCCACGACGTGGGGGCTGTGCCCAACTCTTCCATGGCGGACATCTACCGCCAAGCCGACGTCGCTTTGTTCCCCAACCGGGCCGAAGGCGGAACCAACATGGTGGCCATGGAAGCTATGGCGTGCGGCATCCCGTGTCTGATCTCTGAGGGTCACGGTCATTTGGACTTGATCGCCCCGAACCGCGCCAATTGCTTGCCCCTGCCGTCCAGCGGACCCTGTCCCCCGGTCGCTCTGGGCCGCCTCGCCCATGCGGGGATGGATGGTTGGATTGAGGTTTCGGTGGAATCCTGCGTAGAGGCCCTGGAAGTCCTGTATCAAGACCGCGAACGGGCGGGGGACATGGGACGCCGGGGCGCTGACTTCATGCGCCCCTGGTCCTGGAAAGCTCAGACGGCAAGGGTGGTGGAATTGGCGATGGAGACGTTGGGATGAAGGTTCTCCGGGTTCTCCCGCTCCTTCTCCTCCTTGCCGCGTGCGCGGGCGAGCCCTATGCCGGGGTGGGGCCTTTGCAGATCACGCCTCAGGTGGCGGCGGGCTACGCCCGGTATTTAAAGGAGCTTCATCCTCTGGCTTTTGCCGTATCGGAGGACGGAGCCTATTACGACTACATCCACTGTCCGTATTCTCTGTGCGCCGGGGGCGAAGCGCGACAAGCCAGGCAAAGGTGCGAGATGCAAAGCCGTGGCCTACCCTGCCGGGTTTACGCCCTGGGACGCTTGGTGGTGTGGGACGGGCCGGTCACGGTGCGCTCCATCCCGGATAAAGTATTTAGAGCGAAGACTTGAGGAACGCCAGGGTGCGTTGCCACGCCAGCTTGGCGTCAGCGTCGTCGTAGCGGGCACCGGTGGCGTTGGCGAAGGCGTGGTCGGCCTCGTACCAATGAACGGTGAGGGTTTTATCCTTCCCGGCGGCCTTCATTTCCTGCTCGAAGCCCCCCACCATCTCAGCGTTGATGGTCTTATCCAAGGTGGCGAAATGGCCGAGCACGGGACCGTGGAGGCGGGCCAGTTCCTCGGCTTTGCGGGTCACCCGCCCGTAGTAGATGACCGTAGCGTCCACCGGTGCTGCGATGGAGGCGTTCAAGGACCAGCCGCCGCCAAAGCACCAGCCGCAGGTGGCGACCTTGCCATTGACCTTGCTTGATGCCCGCAACCAGTCGATCCAGGCGGTTAGGGTCTGGGTGGCCTCAACCGCATCCACTTCGTTCATGTACTTTTTGGCCGTGTCGATGTCGGTGGCGACTTGGCCCTTATAAAGGTCGATCGCCAAGGCGACGTAGCCTTCGCGGGCGAACTCGTGGGCCATGCTCTTGATCTGGTCGTTAAGCCCGGTCCACTCATGAATGAGCAGCACCGCCGGGGCCGGAGTGACCTTGGGCAACGCCAGTGCGGCGGACACGGGCAACCCGGAGCTTGTTGTCAGACCCACGGTTTCCAAGGTTTGAGCGGTGGCGTGGGCCAGCTTGGAGTCGGCCAAAATGGCCGCCAAGGGAATTCCCGCCAGAGTCTTGATCAGGGTGCGGCGCTTGAGCATGTCGGAGTCTCCCGGTTCTAGAAGTTCCAAGATATCCGATTCTCGGTCGGATCAGATATAAAGATTGATATCTGACTTCACGGCTTCTTCGATGTAGGTGGCCGCACCCGCGTACTCCAGCCCGTCAATAAGATCGGACTTGTCGAACTCAAAGAGGTCCACAGTCATCTGGCAGGCGATCATCCGCACCCCGCATTCCACTGCCGCGTCGCGCAAGTCCTCAATGGAGGCCACCCCCTTTTTCTTGATCAGGTTCTTCATCATGGTCGAGGCCAGCGCGTCCATGCCCGGCAAGGCACCCAACAGATTGGGCATGACCATGTGCCCGCCCATCAAGGGCATCTCCATGGCCGGATTGCCTAGGGTGGTGACCTTAAGGTCCAGGTTTTTCTTGAGCAACGTCAAGCCGTAGAAGGTAAAGAACAACGTCACCTCCAGCCCCAGACTTGCCGCCGTGGTGGCGAGAATAAAGGGCGGATAGGCCCAGTCCAAGCTGCCTTTGGTGACGATGATGGACATGCGTTTGGTGGCGGCTTCGGTCATGATGGGGCTCCAAAGGGGGGCGTGTGGCTGTAAATTAGAATGATTTAATATACCATTTTGCCACGACACGCAATACTTTAACGTGGTTTGGCGTTCGGTCTTCTTGTAGAGTTCTTCCAAGATTTGACAGCGGAAGCGGGAATGATCAATTCACAGGGAACGGCGTCTGCGACAGAGGACTCTCCGAAGGTGGGGATGTCCTTGGGCGTGCGCATGACCCTGATCATCCTCAGCGGCTTTCTCATCGCCGTGACCCTGGTTACTCTGCTGGTGTGGCTGACCATTTTGCCCGGTTTCGAGCGCTTGGAGCGCGAGGCGGCCTTGCGCAATGTGGAGCGCGTGCAGCGTGCGGTCAGCAAGGAAGCCATCAATCTGTCCACCCAGGTCCGCGATTGGGCGTCGTGGGATGACACCTATCAATTCGTTCAGGACGCCAACTTACGCTACCGCGACTCCAATTTGGTGGAAACGGCCTTTACCAATTTGAACCTCGGGGTCGCCATAATCATCGACGCCCGTGGCAAGGTGGTGTGGAGCCGCGTCGTTGATCCGGGAACTCTGGAGCCCTTGTCCCTGTCCGCCTTTCCCCCCGTTACGTTTCCAAATGACCATCCCCTGTTAATTCCAAAAGAGGGGGGCGAGGTGAGCGGTCTTCTGGCGACCGAGAAGGGTCCGATGATCGTCGCGGCCAGCCCCATTCTCAACAGCGAGGCAACCGCGCCCAGCCGGGGCACTTTCATCATGGGGCGTTTTCTCGATGGGGCCATGGAAACCCAGTTTCGGGAAAATCTCAGCCTGGAGCTGAGCTTCCACCCCTATTCCGACGCAATCACAACCCCGGAGGTGGAGAAGGCGCGCTTTGATGTTGTGGACGAGGCGCTTCGCATTACGACCGATCTGCGGGACATATCCGACACACCCATTCTTCAGGCTGTGATCACCATGCCCAGGGATATCGTGAACGAAGGCTGGCGGGTGCTGTCC
>Ga0208863_1001503_pt1 | contig 14503 bp, 14 predicted proteins | sample RifOxyD3_FD_184040 | JGI IMG/M metagenome (GOLD analysis project Ga0208863, IMG submission 184040) | Soil microbial communities from Rifle, Colorado - Rifle Oxygen_injection D3 (SPAdes) | ecosystem: Environmental > Terrestrial > Deep subsurface > Rock core/Sediment | place: Rifle, Colorado...
GTGCAAACGGGTGCACTGGAGTTCCTACCCCATCAAGACATAGACGGCCTCCACAAGCCCCTCAATTTCATCGAGTAACGCCGCATTCGTCCCGTCATCCTCCGCCCGCAACTCAGCCACTTCCCTCCTAACCGAAGCAACCGTATCCCAAGGCACCTCACCCTCAGTCATCATCCGCTTCCGCCGCCATGCATCAAACCTTGCCCGCGTTTCCTTATCCAGCACATCGGGCCGTTCCAGGTAGATCAGGCGCTGGCCGAGTTCCCTCATCCGCTCGTCCTCGATCCGGGACACCACATCCCAGCGTTCCTCCCACGGGACGGCGTGAAACTCTTCCATGAGGGCGCTGTCCTTGTAGCTGGGGAAGCCGTCATACATACGGTCTTCCACATAGGCGGAGGGTTGGCGCTCTTCGTAGCGGTTGGCGACAGCCTGGGCGATGTAGGCTCCGAAAGTGGGGTGCTCTTTTACCCGACGCGCACGATCCCGCAGTTCCTCCATTGGCAAGTCGTGTCCGGCCACCCTTTCGTTCCTGAGATCGGCGGGCATGAGGATCGGCTGCTGGCTGGTCTTGACGATCCGTATGGGCCTGGGGCTGGTCTTTAGGAGGGACGCGGCATCCTTTTGGGGGATGTCCAGGTAGTTGGCGGAGTCGTGGGAGAGATCGAAGACCACCACTTCCGACCCATTGTCCGGGTTCACGGCCAGCTTGGTCGCCATGATGGAGGACTGGCCGAACATCATGTCCGTGCAGCAGAACACCTCCTCTTCTTCCAGGAAGTCCAACGCGCCCTGCTTGGAGCGCATCCGGTAGAGGGCCTCCCACACTCGGGGAGCCTTGCCCCGGATCAGCCGGGCCAGTTCCAATGTGGCGTGGGTGTCTGACATGGCCTCGTGGGCGTCGTCATGAATCAGGCCGTTGGCCGGGGCCAGGAGCTCCAATTTGAACCGCTCCTTGCCTTTGTCGTCCGTGGGGATGGTGAGCACCCCTGGAGCAAACTCTGAGGCTGCGTGAGCGGCCCGTAGAGCGTCCATCCGCATGTTGCCCTTGGTGTTGGTTAGGTAGATGGGGTTGAGGGTCTGGTAGAAGGCATGGCGCAGCATGCCCTCGTCAAAGCTAATGCTGTTATAGCCGACGGAAACCACGGGCTTGTACTTCTCGAACAGCGCCCGGATGGCCCGGATCATTTCGTAATGGGAAAGCGGAGCCTTCTCCACATCGGAGGGGAGGACGTGGGTCACGATCAAGGCCGTCGGGGAAGGCACCACATGGGGCAGAAACCGGCAGCGGAGGTTGGATTCTTCCAGGACATTGAAATCATCATCGGTGACGATGGCCGCGAACTGGAGGATTTGATCGTACCCAGCGGCAAGCCCCGTGGTTTCGGTGTCGTAGAAGATGAAGGTCATTTTCCCGCCCCTGGCCTGTGCCGATGATCACCCCTCTCCCACACTCGTCTCTCCGTCTTTATAGGCCCCCACGATCCAAATAAAGCTCTGCACGTCAATGTGGTCCTGCGGGTTCAGGCTGGCAATTTCCTGTTCCGTTGTACGCACGAGATCGAGCAGGATTTCGTAGACGTCCACGGTAATGGCGGTTTCGTAATCCGTGAAGAAGGAATGCCCCACCCGCTCGGCAAAGTCCTTGGTGATCTCCGGCTTCAGGAACATGTGGGAGTCCGGACGCCAGAGGAATGGCAGATAGGTCACCGCCGTCCACTTGGCCGCATCATGGGGCTTCAGGGCTTTGGCCATTTTGCTGAGGCCCGCTTTGGTGTCTCCAGAGGCCATGATGGCCGCGCCATGGATGAAATCGTAGGCCTGATCGCTCGTTAGGCAATCAATCACCCGCATCTTCTCAAACGGAGATAACAGATTGGTTTTGTTGAAAACGGATTTAATGGCGTCCGCATGTCCAGTCCCGTTCAACGCCGATTCAAGGGGCACACTGGCCTCAAGGAACTGCTTGGCCTCAATCTTGTAATTGCGCTCGTGGTCCGCGTAGGAGCTTGATGCAAAGCCGTCGGGGAAAAGGGATGAAAACCGGTTTATGGCTCCCCCGTATCCGAAGTAGTTCGGGCTGGATGCTGCGGCTTTGCTTAGGAGCTCGGCCCACAGGGCGTCAGGATCATTCCCATCCACCTTGACCGAGGGCTTGCCCTCCAGAATAACAATGCCGCCGTATCCGCCACCCGTTTCCACTACGCGGAGGGTTGCTTTGCCGACCTTTTCTTCCCGGATGGTTTTCATATTTATTCCCCGTCCTCATCATGCATAGACCGACTGAAGCGGTCTTGAAAGTGCTCCATGGCGACCAGCCATCCATCCAGTTTGTCTTGCAGTTTCTCAATGCGTGGCCCACGCCCGCCGACCATGACGTAAAGCGATCCGTTCGCTGACTGGGAAATCTCCCCGCCAAACAGTTCCGCCAGTTCCCCCACATAGCTCTGGGCATGCTTGCCACTGAAGTCCGTCCAGACCTGGCCGTTGCGGGTAATGTAGCCGAGATTGATGGTTTCCCCCGAAGGCGCATCCCACTTGAAATTCAGGGAGCGGCGGAACTCAGGATACACACCGATCCCAGCGCACCTGTCTGTGAAGTCCTGGAGCGCATCCGGTAGGCTTGAACTGTGTTTGCTCATGGCCTCGAAGAACTGCTCGGAGGTGATGGACTGGGCAGACGTAGCCTTTGGCGCTACCGCATCCACCGTCACGGAAACGGCGTTGTTTTTGTTGTCCTCGATCCGAACAATCCCGCGCTCGATCATGCAGGTTTTCGCCAGGGTGCGGGGTGAGACAATCAGGTCTTCATCCGTCCGCCCCTGGAATACTGCCAGTTCCACCAGGGCGAAGGTGAAATGAAATCCGGCGTGGGATTGGAGGCCATTCACCATGTCCTCCGCATCCGACCTGATGCCGTCTCCCGCAACCAGCACAACAATCTGCCCCCTCGCCAGCTTGGCGTTCACGGCGTCAATGAAGGCGGGTTCCTCCAGGGTGTCGGCTTCGGGGAACAGGCTGTAGAGACTGTCGGGTTTCCCCGCCCTGTCAAAGTCCGATTTCAGAACGGCCTCTTCCAGGTCCGCATAGGTCATGCCAAACAGGCTGGAGGCGTAGTCGAGAGCCTGGGCGACCACTTCCCGGCGGGCCTGGGGATTGCGGAAGAGCTTGACCTCGACAATGACGATATCCCCTTCCGGGGTCATGAACAGATTGTCGAGATAGCCGCAGGGAAGCCCCAGTTCCATGCAGACGGGAACCAGTTCCGGAAAGCCCGGCTCAATCTGATCCATGGGTAGGCAGGTGGGGTGACGATGCAGAAGGGTTTGGAGCCACTTCTCGTCATAGGGGCTGTCAGGTCCGCCAATGTGTTGCTTCTTCAAGGAGCGTGAGATTCCCCCACTCACCACAACCGGCGTTCCATCGGCTCTCATGCTGACCTCCCCCTGAAAGCCGTTGCCTGTGCATTACGGTGACAGCGCGCCCAATCCCCGCCTACTCGAACCTTCATCGGGTTTGAAGTCAACAGCTTTGACGCCGGAAAGACGCGGAAAGCATGGGTTTCATCCTAACGCCCAAAGGCGGAGAATTCATTCTGAAAGAAAAATGGCGGAGGGACGGGGACTCGAACCCCGGGACCGCTTTAACACGGTCACGGATTAGCAATCCGCTGCATTACCACTCTGCCATCCCTCCGCAATGAACCTAGGATGCGTGGTTCAAGGTGGGTGGTATAGAGAGTTGGACCCACCCCGTCAATTGGTTATAGCCCCCTACCAGGAGCGCGGCTTTACAACTTTGGCACCGCCATACCCCGGATCACCGCCGGACGCGCAGAGATATCGGCAAACCAGCGGGCGATGTGGGGAAACTCCTCCAGAGCCACCCCCTGGCCCTCGTGGCGGGCGATCCAGGGATAGGTGGCGATGTCGGCGATGGAGTACTCCCCAGCCATGTAGGGAACCTCCGCCAATCGGGCGTTCAACACCCCAAAAAGCCTCCGGGACTCGTTGCTGTAACGGGTGATGGCGTAGTCGATCTGCTCCGGGGCCACATGGCGAAAGTGATAGCACTGGCCAAAGAACGGGCCAACCCCGCCCATCTGCCACATCAGCCACTGAAGGGTCTGCGAGCGTCCGCGTGGATCAGTCGGCAGGAAAAGTCCGGTCTTTTCCGCCAGATAGATCAAGATGGCCCCGGATTCGAACACGGTGAAGGGCTCACCATTGGGACCGTTGTTGTCGATGATCGCCGGGATCTTGGAATTGGGGTTGATGGCCACGAACTCGGGCGTGAACTGATCGCTCTTCATGATGTCGATCACATGCACCCGGTAGGGAAGTTGCGCTTCCTCCAGCATGACCGAGACTTTCCGCCCGTTGGGCGTGGCGAAGGTGTAAAGGTCGATCATAGGCGCTCTCCAAGATCGTGATGCAGAACATCTGCATCACTATAGCCCTCGCCGGGCGCGCTCCGCGCATTATTAAGACTCGCGCTCCGCGCTTGGCCGCCGCCGCAATGGCGGCTGAGCATGATGCGAATGAAGGCATCATGCTCTAGCAGGCAAGGCAAGTTTAGGAAATGCCTCGGCCCTTGTCGAGGTCCGCTGAGACGCCTATGGTGAGCGTATGAAACTGCATATCGGCGGACATCAAACCAAGACCGGGTGGACCCTGCTCAACGTCCAGGACGGGCCGGGGGTGGACATTGTCGGCACCTGCACAGACCTGTCCATGCTCCCCGACGCCTCGGTGGAAGAGGTCTACGCCTCCCACGTTCTTGAACATTTGGGTTACCGCGACGAGTTGCCCAAGGCGCTGGCGGAAATCCACCGCGTCCTGCAACCGGGCAGTCTGTTCGGGATCAGCGTTCCCGACGCGGCGGTGCTGTCCGTCTTGATCGCCGATCCCACAGCAACCGGGGACGAGCGCTTTCAGGCCATGACCATGCTGTTCGGCGGCCAGTCCGACCCCTTCGACTTCCACAAGGTGGGCTTTACAGAAGAAATCCTCGGCTCGTTCCTGAAAGTCGCCGGGTTCTCGCGGGCCAAACGGGTGGAGCGGTTCAACCTGTTCGATGACGCGTCCAGCTTGATCTTCGCCGGTCGCCCAATCAGCCTGAACCTTGTGGCTAAGAAGTAGGTAGGGGTCCGGACCCTATTACTTCGCCGCCTTCTTCTTCGTCTTCGCCCCGCCCGCCGCCTTGGCGGCCAGGAGTTGAACCGCCTGCTCCAGGGTGACGGTTTCCGGGTCAATCGACTTGGGCAGGGTGGCGCGGACTTTCAAGTGCTGAACATAAGGCCCAAAGCGCCCGGCGTGGCGGGTGATGGGTTTGCCGTCCTTGGGGTGTGCGCCAACCTCGATGGCCGGAGTCTTAGCCCGCGCCCCGGCCAGCAAATCCACCGCCCGGTTCAGTCCGATACTGAGCACATCGTCCCCGGCGGTCAGGGACTTGAACATGTTTTGATACTTCAGATAAGGCCCGAAGCGACCCACCCCGGCCGAGATAGTTTCCCCCGTCTCGGGGTGCGCCCCCACCACGCGGGGCAGGCTGAGTAGGGCCAATGCGATTTCCAGGGTGATGGTGGCCGGGTCCATGCCCTTGACCAGGGACACCCGTGCGGGCTTGGACATTTTCGGCTTGGCCGGTTTCTTGGGAGCCTTCTTGGCCTTGACGGTCTTGGGCGGCTCCTCGGGCAGAGCTTCGGCCTCGCCCAGTTGCACATAGTGACCATAAGGCCCCTTGCGCAGGGTGACGGGCTTGCCGGTGGCCGGGTCGGCCCCCAGAACGCGAGCCTCCATCGTCCCATTGGCCTCGCCCTCCTCCCCGCCGTCGGTCAGGCGTTTGGTGAAGGAGCAGCCGGGATAGTTGGAACAGCCGATGAAGGCCCCGAACTTGCCCAGCTTCAACCCCAGCCGTCCATCGGCGCACTTGGGGCAGCGGCGGGGGTCGGAACCGTCATGGGGATCGGGGAAGAAGTGGGCGGATAAGTCCTGGTTGAGGGCTTCGAGCACTTCGCTCACCCGCAGAGCCGCCGTGCCCTCCACCGCTTTGGCGAAGTCCGCCCAAAAGTCCTTGAGCACGTCCTTCCAGCGCCGCTCCCCGGCGGAGATGTCATCGAGCTGGTTTTCCAGATCGGCGGTGAAGGTGTACTGCACATACTTGGAGAAGAAGTTCATCAGAAAGGCGGTCACCACCCGGCCCCGATCCTCGGGCAGGAAGCGGCGCTGATCAAGACGCACATATTCCCGGTCCTGCAACACGGACAAGACGCTGGCGTAGGTGGATGGCCGCCCGATGCCCAGCTCTTCCATCTTTCGCACCAGGCTGGCTTCAGAATAGCGCGGCGGCGGCTGGGTGAAGTGCTGCTCCGGGGTCACCGCGCCAAGGTCCAAGCGGTCGCCAACCTCCATGGCCGGAAGCAAGCGGTCCTCCGCTTCTTCTTCGTCGTCATGGCCTTCCTTGTATAGGGCGAGAAAGCCGTCGAACACCACCACCGAGCCGGTGGCGCGCAAAGCCGTCTGGCCGTCCGTTGCGGCGATATCCACCGCGACTTGATCCAACTGGGCGCTGGCCATCTGGCTGGCCAGAGTGCGTTTCCAAACCAATTCGTACAGGCGCAACTGGTCGGAATCGAGGTAGGCGGACAGCTTCTGAGGCACACGGGACGCATCGGTGGGGCGGATGGCCTCGTGGGCCTCCTGGGCGTTCTTGGCCTTGGCCTTATAAAGGCGGGGCGCGTCGGGTACGAAGTGAGGGCCGAAGGTCGCCTTGATCTCCCCACGCACGGCACTGACGGCCTCTGCGGCCATCTGCACCCCGTCGGTACGCATATAGGTGATCAAGCCCACCGTCTCGCCGCCGATGTCCACACCTTCGTAAAGCTTCTGGGCCACCTGCATGGTGCGCTTGGCGGAAAAGTGCAGCTTGCGCGCGGCTTCCTGCTGCAAGGTGGAGGTGGTGAAGGGCGGAGCCGGATTGCGCTTGACCCGCTTGCGTTCCACCGCGCTCACCGAAAAGGCGCTGGCGCGGATGGCGCTGGCGGCGGCAAAGGCGGCGGTTTCCTCGCCCAGGTCGAACTTGTCGAGCTTGGTCCCGTGCAGATGGGTCAGGTGCGCGGCGAAGTCCTTGGCCTTAGGCGTCTTGAAATCGGCGTCCACGGTCCAGTATTCACGGGCGGTAAAGGCCTCAACCTCGGCCTCACGTTCACAGATCAGGCGCAGGGCCACCGACTGCACCCGTCCGGCCGAGCGCGATCCGGGCAGCTTGCGCCAAAGCACCGGCGACAAGGTGAAGCCCACCAGATAGTCCAGAGCGCGGCGGGCCAGATAGGCGTCCACCAATTCCCGATCCAACTCGCGGGGATTGCGCAAGGCCTCCTGCACGGCGGACTTGGTGATCTCGTTGAAGGTGATGCGCTTGACCTCAATGCCCTTGAGCGCCTTTTTCTGCTCCAGCACGTCCCACACATGCCAGGAGATGGCCTCGCCTTCACGATCCGGGTCAGTCGCCAGATAGAGCCGGTCGGCACCTTTGAGGGCGGCGGTGATGTCCTGGATGTGCTTACGCGCTTTGGCGTCCACTTCCCAGTCCATGGCAAAATCGTCGTCCGGCCGCACCGATCCATCCTTGGCGGGCAGGTCACGGATGTGGCCGTAAGAGGCCAGGACATGGTAGTCCGCGCCAAGATACTTGTTGATGGTCTTGGCCTTGGCGGGCGATTCAACGACCACGACTTTCATGTCAATTCCCGTACTTCCAAGGCGTTAAGCGTCAACCCAGGAGCGAAACCCGGTTGCCGGGGTGGCGTTCCACCCGTCCCGCCAGCTCCATCTCAAGAAGGATCATGGAGACAACGGACGGAGACAATTGGCACTGACGAACGATTTCGTCAACCGTCACGGGGGAAGGGGACAAGGAATTCGTGACCGTGGACCGGTGCTTGTCCACCTCCCGCTCGTCTGGGGGAAGGCTGGGCGGGGCGGCGAATCCACCCCCTTTGCGCTCGGACAAAGGTCGCCGCAGGGCTGGGGCCAGCACCTCCAGCACGTCGGCGGCGGTTTCGGTCAGCACCGCACCTTGGCGAATCAGGCGGTTGGGGCCCTCGGCGCGGGGATCGAGCGGCGAGCCGGGTACGGCAAACACCTCCCGTCCCTGCTCCCCAGCCAGCCGGGCGGTGATCAGGGAGCCGGAGCGGCGTGCGGCCTCCACCACCACCACGCCGTAGCTCATGCCCGAAACGATGCGATTGCGCTGGGGAAAATGGCGGGCGATAGGGCTCAAACCAAAGGGCATTTCAGAGATCACCGCGCCACTGTCCCGAATGCGATCATAGAGATTGGCGTTTTCCTGGGGATAGACCACATCCACCCCGCCCGCCAGTACCGCCACCGTGCCCGTGGAAAGCGCGCCTTCATGCACAGCGGTATCAATGCCCCGCGCCATCCCAGAGACCACCAACAAGCCCGCCTCGCCCAAATCCCGCGCCAGCTTGCGGGCCAGCTTCATGCCGTTGAGCGAGGCGTTGCGCGCCCCCACCATGCCGATGGCTTGGCGCTTGAGCAAGTGCGCGTGCCCCAGCACCGAGAGCACCGGCGGAGCATCTTCAACCGCCGCGAGGGGAGACGGGTATTCCGGATCGGCCTGAGTGATCAGCGTTCCGCCCGCTTTCTCTAAAGCCGCCAACTCGCGCTCCGCCTCGGCCGCAGGGCACAGGAAGAAGGCCTTGCTGCCCCCGCGCCGCGCCAGATCGGGCAAAGCCGCGAGCGCCGACTCCGCTGCGCCGAATTGCTCCATCAGGCGGCGAAAGGTGATCGGCCCCACATTCTCGCTGCGGATGAGCCGCAGCCACGCCAGTTTTTCCCTAATCTCCATTCGAGTGCGCCTCCCGCCTTTTCGCTACTGTGTCGAAAGTAGGGCCATCTGGCAAGCCGGAGAGATGGACCGGATTGCGACTCGGGAAGTCTCGACTTGAGAAGTCTTCGATAACATTTTGATTCCATTGTTAACGAGCATTACGGCCAAGCCTTAGGAGTCGTCTAATAAAACCCATGCATCTACCTGTTTTGTTATATTTTTAATACGGACACCTAACCTTCAGCTAATCTGATTTAGCTAATCCACGCCTTTTGTCGATAGGCGTATAACCTTTGGAGGGGATGCAAACACTGCCATTTTTGATATAGTTCTAAACGTGGAGCGGGGGCGCTTCTTGCAAGGTAGGAAACCATGACACAGGACTTGCTCAAATCACTCAACATCCTGCTGGCCGATGCTAGTCCCCATGTGCGGCATCTGCTCAAAGCCATCCTCGCCTCGCTGGGCGCTCAAAAGATTGTCGAGGTCGCAGACGGTGCGGAAGCCTTCAAGGAAATGCGTCATTTCCGCCCCGACCTCGTGTTCTGTGACATGGTTATGTCGCCGCTGGATGGGATCGACTTCACCCACCTGGTGCGCAACGGCACCGACAGCCCGGCTCCCTTCGTGCCGATCATCATGGTCAGCGCCTACACCGAACGGAACAAGGTGTTCGCCGCCCGCGACGCCGGGGTGAACGAGTTTGTGGCCAAGCCCGTGTCGGCAACCATTATCAGCCGCCATCTCCACGCCACGCTCACCGCACCGCGTTCCTTCGTCCTCACCCGTGGCTTCTTTGGACCCGACCGCAGACGCCACCCCGACGCTTCCTTCCGGGGGACTGAGCATCGCAGCGAGCAGGGGGAATGCCAAATTTTCCATCCCTCCGTATCGGGGCCGCCGTCGGAGTGGTTATACATGCCGCACAATCCGCCCACCGCCCAAGCCGTGAACGCCTCCATTCCCGAATTGCGCCGTCAACTGCATGGGGAGAAGAGCCGTAGCGTTCCGTCAACTGGGCCTGAGCCGACGGGAAGAACTCCGGAATTTTCCGCAACGCTTCAGGCGGCCCCGCCACCCCCTTCCCATCTCGTTCACTGACCTCTATCAGGTCTTGCGATAGGCGATACAGGTCTCGCACGCGGTTCCGGTGACATCCTTCTTAAGATTGGCGGCGCGCAGAGCCTGAAAAGGTTGGGCGCGCCACGCCTCCAGGAACGAGGTGTGATTAAGGTCGCCCATGTCGAAGCGCCCGTCGTGGTCGAAACAACACGCGGCCAGCTTGCCATCCCACGTGACATGCCCCTCGGTAAACAGCGACCAGCAGGGCAACGGCGCACGGCGATTATCGGCCCGGCCAATATTTCCCGCCACCGGCGTAGTGCCCCGCGCCCCCGCTGTCAGCCCGGCTTGGCCATAGAGCGGCAACCAGTAGTGCTCGTCCACATAGGGCGTGATGGTCTCCACCGCTTGCTTCATGCGGCTTAACTGCTCCCCATCGTAGAGGATGGAAGACGCATAGAGGCCGCAGCAATGGCCGGTCCTGGCCTCCACTTCGTCCCGCGCCGCCTTGGCGTCTTTGATGTTCTGCACCACCTTGTCGAAGGCATCGACCTTGGTGATTTCCTTGCATTGCTCGGCGTCGGCAAAGTTGAAGGAAAACTTCAGGCTGTCCAGCCCCGCCTCAAAACAGGCGCGGGTGCGGTCCTGGGTCGCCAGCCGCCCGTTGGTGGTGAGGAAGATGTAGGGGTAGCCGATCTTGCGGGCCAGAGCGATGGCCTCGGGCAGTTTCTTGTAGAGGAAGGACTCGCCGAGATAGAACATCCCGATCTCCTCCACCCCCGCTTCCCGCATCTCCACCAGGATTTTCTCCAGCAGCGCCCAGTCCATCTCCCCCTTGCCCCGCAAGTTGGACGACGTGGCGCAGAAGAAGCATTGGAAATCGCAACGGGCCGTCAGCTCGATCTTGACGCTGGGCGGACAGGGTGGAGTGGCGGTGCGGAAGTCGTCGGTCAGTCCGGTGATGCGGTCCACGCGCTTGGTAATGGTCATGGCGGCTTCCTTCGTGTCGGTGTCTCAGCGCCAGTGTAGCACTGTTTTCCGCTTAGTCGCCTGAGGGTTTAGACGCTTCCATAATCATCTTCATGGCATCAAAGCGCTTGAACAAGGCCGTCACTTCATCCTCCGAAGCGAAATCGCCCTGCTCAGCCGCAGCGAGACCTTCTTCAACCTTGGCAATCCAGCGGCGCTCATCGGCCAGGTAGCGCTCAAGGGCTTCGTTGACGATGAAGTTACGTGAACGGTTATGAGCCTTGGCGATTGCATCGATCTGCTCCAGCCGGTCGTCCTCCGTGCGAACGGAAAAATTACGTCCATTCATGCGAAGTGGCTCCAAGAGTTGTCATTTGTAATCGGATGTAATCATGGGCCGATGTTTGCTAAAAAGCAATCCCATCCCCGGCCCATCTCCGGCCCATCTCCGGCCCATCTCCGGCCCATCTCCGGCCTTGCTTACGACGGGATTCGGTCGATTCCCATGATTTCTTTTACTCCGCCTTCTTCTTCCCGATCTGGCTTTTTACCAGCACTTCGCTGTACAGCCCGCCCCCATAATCAGATGCGCTTGTAAGCGCTTTGGCGCTTGAAATTCGAACAATATTGTTCGATACTTTTGTGTCATTATGGGAGTCGCACCTTGAATGGACATGAGTTCCTACGTCTTCTCAAACGGTACGGGCGCTCCCGTGGCTTGAAAGTTGAGATGGACGAAAAGCGCGGCAAGGGCAGTCACGCAACCGTATTCCTTGGTGACCGCTACACGGTCCTGAAAGACCGGAAGAAGGAACTGGGAAAGGGTTTGCTGCGCGCAATGCTAAGTGACCTTGGAGTAAGCCCAGAGGACTTCTTTCGATAGGAGAGATCATGGTTATGACCCGTTTTGCATTTCCCGCAGACCTCGACATTGACGAGGAAGCCCGCGTTGTGGCCCGAATCCCCGATGTGCCGGGCTGCGTCACCGATGGCGCAACGCGGAGCGAGGCCTTGCACGAGGCCTCCGACGCCCTGGAAGAGGCCCTAGCCGTGTTGATTGAGCGTCGGGGGGCGATTCCACAGCCGTCGCCGACGAAAGGGCGTCCTCTCGTATCGCTGGGGGCTGTCATGGCGGCAAAAGTCGCGCTCTATGAGGCCCTGCGCGAAACAGGACTGAGCAATGTAGCGCTGGCCGGGCGGCTTGGTGTCGCCGAAACAGAAGTCCGTCGCATGATTGATCCACGTCATCGGACGAAAATTGGTCGGATTGAGGAGGCTCTGGCGCTTCTCGGACGAAGGCTTGTGGTAAGTATCGAAGCCGCTTAACGCGCAGGCGTGACTATTCGGGTTTCTTCTTCCCGATCTGGCTTTCCTCGCCCCTGAGCAGGCGGCGAATGTTCTGGTGGTGTCGCGCCCAGCCCAGTGCGGCGAGCAGAGCGAACGCGAACGCCTCGTTGGGTCGATCCAAGAGATAAGCCGCCACGGGTGCCGAAGCCAAAGCGATCAGAGCCGCCAGCGAGGAATAGCGAAACACGGCTGCCACCGCGCCCCAGGTCAAGCACGCGATCAGCCCCACCGGCCACGCCGTGGCAAGGATCGTACCCAGGGTGGTTGCCACCCCTTTGCCGCCCTTGAACTTGAGCCAAACCGGGAAGTTGTGGCCGATGACCGCCCAAAAGCCCGCCGCTAGCCCGGCATTGGCGTCGCCGGTCAGGGCGGCGACCGAAAGGGCCGCGATGGCCCCCTTGCCGCTATCTAAGAGAAGAGTGGCGAGGGCTAAGTCCTTGCGCCCGGTGCGCAGCACGTTGGTCGCCCCAATGTTCTTCGAGCCGATCTGGCGAATGTCTCCCACTCCGGCCAGCTTGGTCAGCACCAAGCCGAAAGGAATGGAGCCCAGGAGATAGCCCCCCACCCCCGCTAGGCTGTGAACCAAAGCGATTTCGGGCACGAATTGATAATTCACGTCAGAGGTCTCCGCTGTCGAATACGCTGCGTCCGTCCACCATGGTGCGCAGCACCCGGCCCTGGACCAGCCGCCCGTCGAAGGGCGTGTTGCCGGACTTGCCGATCAGACTGTCGGCGTCCACTTTCCACGCCCGGTCGGGGTCGAAAATGGTCAAATCGGCGGGGGCACCCTTTTTCAAACGCCCGGCCTCCAGCCCCAAAATATCGGCGGGGATGCAAGTCATGCGTTTGAGCACTTCGGATAAGCCGAGATGCTTGTTGTGATAAAGCTCCAGAGCCACCGGCAGCAGGGTTTGGAGCCCCACGCCCCCGGCTTCAGCCTGATGGAAGGGGCGGCGCTTGGAGTCCTGATCCTGAGGCGCATGATCGGAGGCGATGGCGTCAATCAGGCCCTCCTTGATGGCCTCGACCACGGCTTGACGGTCGGCTTCTTCCCGCAGCGGCGGGGAGAGCTTGGCGAAGGTGCGATAATCGCCCACCGCCAACTCGTTGAGCGCGAAATAGGGCGGCGCGGTGTCGCAGGTAATCGGCAGCCCACGCGCTTTGGCCCGGCGCAAGATTTGCAGCCCTTCGCTGGTGGAAACATGGGCGGCGTGATAGCGCCCGCCGGTCAACTCCACCAGACGCACATCACGCGCTAGGATGATGGATTCGGCGCACACAGGGATGCCTGACAAGCCCATGCGGGTCGCCAACTCCCCGGCGTTCATGTCTCCGCCTTTGGCCAGCGACGGCTCTTCCGGGTGCTGCACGATCATCAAGCCGAAGGTGGCGGCGTAAGACAGGGCGCGGCGCATGACCTGAGCATCGCCCACCGCCCGCACCCCATCGGTGAACCCGAGCGCTCCGGCCTCGGCCAGCATGCCCATTTCCGCCAGTTCCTTGCCTTCAAGCCCCTTGGTGACCGCGCCGTAGGGATGGACCTTGGCCAGCCCGGCCAGACGGGCGCGCCGTGCGACGAACTCCAGGGTCGCCTCGTCGTCAATCACCGGATCGGTGTTGGGCAGACAGACCATGGTGGTCACCCCGCCCGCGACCGCCGCTTTGCCCGCCAGGATCAGGGTTTCCTTGTGCTCAAAGCCCGGCTCGCGAATCTGCACCCGCATATCCACGAGGCCGGGACAGAGAACGTAGCCCTGACAGTCCACCACCTGCGCACCGTCGGGGGTTTTACCGTCGGCGAATAGACCCGCGCCGAAATCGACGATCTGCTCGCCCAAGGTCAGCACCCAGCCCAGCGCGTCCAAGCCAGAGGCCGGGTCAATCAGGCGGGCGTTGCGGTAAGCGATCTTTCCGGGAATCGGCAGAGCCATCAGCGCCCACTCCCTGTCCGGTTGACCAGCACGTCAAGCACCGCCATGCGCACCGCGACGCCCATTTCCACCTGTTCACGGATGACCGAACGCTCCACGTCGTCGGCCACGTCGCTGTCAATCTCCACCCCGCGATTCATGGGGCCGGGGTGCATAATCAGAGCATCGGGTTTGGCTTGGGCGAGGCGCTGGTAGTCCAAGCCAAAGAAGTGGAAGAACTCGCGGATGGAAGGGATGAAGTTCCCCGCCATGCGTTCGGTCTGCAAGCGCAGCATCATCACGATGTCGCAGCCCTTAAGCCCAAGGTTCATGTCGTGGAAGACCTCCACGCCTAAGCG
>Ga0208863_1001504_pt1 | contig 14495 bp, 14 predicted proteins | sample RifOxyD3_FD_184040 | JGI IMG/M metagenome (GOLD analysis project Ga0208863, IMG submission 184040) | Soil microbial communities from Rifle, Colorado - Rifle Oxygen_injection D3 (SPAdes) | ecosystem: Environmental > Terrestrial > Deep subsurface > Rock core/Sediment | place: Rifle, Colorado...
CTCCGGCTCGCAGGCGGTAGTCGGCGATGATAACCTCGGGGCGCAGGTTACGGGCCGATAGGGCGGCGACGACGTGTGCCGCACTCTCTCCCCCCACCATTTCGCACCCCAAATCCTTGAGCAGCACAGCCATGGCGGACAGAACTTCCTTGTCGTCCTCCACCACAGCGATGACCCGACCCGACAGAGCCGTGAGGCTGGGCGAGGGAAGGGGGGCGGCAGGTTTCTCCGTCGGTTTTTTGGTCGCTAGGGGCAAGGTCACGGCGAAACAGGAGCCGACCCCTGGCTGAGAAGAGACGGTGATCTTGTGTTTGAGCAGGGCTGACATGCGTTCGGCGATGGCCAGACCAAGGCCAAGCCCCTGACTGCGGTCGCGCTCAGGGTTGTCCACTTGGTGGAATTCCTTAAAGACATCGCGCAATTGATCCTTGGGAATGCCCTTGCCGGTGTCCAGGACTTCTAGGCGCAGACTTAAGCCTCGTCGGCGACACCCCACCAAAATGCGCCCCCGTTCTGTGTAGCGGACGGCGTTGGCGATAAAATTGCTGACAATGCGCTCCAGCATGGCCGGATCGCTCCGAACCGTGTGATGACAAGGTACTATCTTGAAATCCAGACCCTTTTCCCGCGCCAGTACGGCAAAACGGTTGGTCATGGTTTCTAGAATTTGGGAGATCGGCAAATTCGTAAGGTTGGGCTTGAGAACATCGGCGTCCAGGCGGGAGATGTCCAAGAGCGCGCTGAACAGGGTGTTCATGCTGTCCAGGGAGGTTTGTAGGTTGCGCACGAGGTCTTGACTGCGTTCGTCCTGGGCACTTTTGGATAAAGACGCCAGGAACAAGCCCATGGCGTGCAGTGGCTGGCGCAAATCATGACTGGCGGCGGCGAGAAACCGGGTCTTGGCCCGATTGGCCTGTTCGGCCTCCTCGCGGGCGTCCTCCAACTCCATCTCGCGTTTTTTGAGTTCGGTGATGTCCACACCGATGCCGACGGTGCCGCCATCGTGGGTCTTGTGCTCAGTAATGCGCACCCATCGCCCATCCGGGTAACGTCGGGTCATAACCTCGGAGACGTTGCTGTGATGGCGGACGCGCTCGGCAATCCACTCTTCTTGCTCCTCCACGGGGATCTTGATGGCTTGGGTTTCCACCGCCTTGCGGATCACCTCTTCAAAGGTGCGTCCCACCACCATAATATCGTCGCTCAGGCCGTACAGCGCCTTGGCGCGACTGTTGAACACCTCCAGCCGGTCCTCGGCGTCCCACAGCACGAAAGCGCCCGCAAGATTCTCGATGGCGTCGAGGAGCCGCGCCTCGAAAGCGCGCTGCTCTTTAAGAGCAAGCGCAACGTCTCGACACTGTGAATCGTCGGATGGCCCTGGGGTGGTGAACTCGATCATCGGCTCCCCTTACCGAGTTTCATACATTCCTAGAGATGGTGCGTCGCGAATCCCTTAAGAAAACGTTATCACAGGCTTCCGTTTGATCGCAAATAGCGCTAGATTACGAACCGTTCCGACGCTCTTGGGGTTTGCTTGCGCCATGGGGATATGGCGCGGCGGGGGTGGACAGAATGCAGGGGATACTGTATCTAGTTGACGTAATCAGGGGAAACACTAGATGAAGGGCGTTGAGATGGTTTGGACGGATGAAAAGGTCGCCGAGTTGGCTCGCCTCTGGGAAGAGGGTAAAAGCACGGGCGAGATTGGCAAGGCCTTGGGCGTTTCGAAGAATTCCGTGGTCGGCAAGGCGCATCGCCTGAGTCTGTCTGCTCGTCCTTCTCCGATCAAGCGTGTTGCGCGCCCGGTTGTGGAAAAAGTTCGGGTTAAGAAGCCCGCACCGGCTTCGGATGCGCCGAAAACTTCGGTTGGGGATCTGTCTGGCGCGTCTTGTCGCTGGCCTTTTGGTGATCCACGGGAAAAGGACTTCCATTTCTGCGGTAAGCGCGCCATGGCGGGCAAGCCTTACTGTGACGATCACGCGGCTCTGGCCTATGTCAGCTCCCGGCGCGATACGTCCGAGAACGTGGCGTAAGGCGGCTCACATTCAGCAAGTTCAGCCCCTGTTTCTCGGTCAGAGAGGCAGGGGTTTTTCGTTCCAGGATTTGTGAACTCGTCCTGCGACGACGAGGCCGACCAGCGCGCTGGCCCCGGCGGCGAGGAACGCCCCTGAATGATGGTGCTCGTAAAGGGCTCCCGCGCCCAGAACGGCGAGCCCTGGACCTACCCCGGCCACGATGGAGGAGTACAGGGTTTGTGCTCGGGCCGACAACCCTACAGGTATGGCGCGGGCGAGAAAGTGCATGGCGGCTAAGTGGGTGGCTCCGAAGGTTAGGGCGTGAAGAGGCTGAAGAAGGATCAGAACGTTCACGTTCGTAGTGGCCGCCATCAAGGTCCAACGCACCACCGCCCCAACTCCACCCAGCACGAGCAATCGGGTTGGCCCCAGACGGGCCACAACGGGGCCTGCAAACAGGAACAATATGATCTCGGCAACCACGCCTTCCGCCCACAAGGCCCCGATCACGGTGGAGGATATTCCCGCCTCGCGCCAGTGCAAGGTCGCAAAGCCGTAGTAGGTCATATGGCTGGAGGAAATCAATGTGGCCGCTAGCAAGAACAGCCAGAACAGTTTTGAGGTCAGGAGACGGCCAAAAGGCCGGGGGGCCGCTGCGGCGTGTCCCTCCGCATGTTCCGGCAAACCCCAGCAGGACGCCAGGAGCAGCGCCAACCCGCCCCACAGGCCGTAGAGCACCACATTCGTATCGGCCCAGCCAAGAATCTTCCCCATGATCAGGGCGCTGAGGATGAAACTCACCGAGCCCCATAGGCGTACCCGCCCGTATTCAATTTTTTTGGCGTAGGCAATCAACATGGATAGGTTCTCGCCAAGAGGGATCATGGCGGAGAAGGCTCCCCCCGCCAGCAGGCTGAGGCCCAGCAGCGGCCAGAACCCATCGGCGAAGGCAAAAAGGATGTAACAGATCAGGGTTGCTGCGGCCAAGGCGACCATAGTCGAGCGTCGTTTGCCTCTCCGGTCAACAACCTCACCAATCAAGGGATTAGCCACAACCTTGATCAGGATGCCGGCAGCCACGAGGTAGCCAATCTCCGTAGGGGACAGCCCTTTTCCGGCGAGCCATATCGGCCAGTAGGGCATATGCACCCCAACGACCGCGAACAGGGCGGCGTAAAACCCGGCAAGACGTAGGCCTGTGGTGTCTTTGGGGGAGAAGGGGGAGAAGGAGAGAAGATTCATGATTAATTGCTTGCTTACCCTTTTCCGTGTACACTGAAAAGCTATGAATCCCAGCAGAAGCGCTTGGGATGTGTGGTTTGTGTAAGACAAAGGCGACAGAATGTTCACCTTGAGCCGATATTCCTCACAGACGGAATCCGTAACGCTCAGCTCCTGGGCGGAGGTGCGTTGTGGTTGAGATTCTGACAGCTTCCGGTTTTTCTCTGGGCGGCGGACTGCGCGATTTGGCTTTGTCGCGCATGCAAGACGCTATGCTGGCCCAGATCGAAAAGGAAACGGCCGTCAACACGGACAAATACCAAGCCAAGTATGAAGAGTATCAGGCTGCCGCCCAAACCTCCCGCGTAGTCAGTGCGCGGCTCAGCCTTGTCGCCAACACCATCCAGCAGAACCTAGATCACATTACGACCATCAAGGACAACCTGTTCGACATGAAGGTTGCCGTTGAAACGGCGGCCACCACGACAGATATGGACTATATTCGGCAAGTTTTTGACTCGGCCATGACGGAGGTCAATCGCGCCGCCGACGCCTTGCCAAAGGTCAGCAATCTCATTGGCAATGTTGGCAAGACAACCTGGAACACGCCGGAGATTTCCTATCAGACCGACGATATCGGCACCCGGATCGACATCACGGGAGAATATCTCGGTTCGGACTTTTATATTGAGGACAGTTCAGGGAACGTTTGGGTGCCGGACTGGTCCATCCGGGCCATGGAGCGCTTCACTGGGATCGGGGAGTATTCTTCCGACACCAAAGTTGACAGTGCGTACTACACATTCGACGGAAACGGCATCAACCTGAACAGCTTGTCTGGGTCGGCCATTGACTTCACCGTGTTCCCCGACGTTGCCTCGGAGACGGCTACCTATACTGGAACTCTCTACAAGGGGGGGCTGGAGGTTATGCCGTCGTGGATGTATTCCGACTTCGCCACAGAGGCTGACCGCACGACGGCTACGGATGATGTGGATACAGCAAGGGATGTGGTCAACCGTCAAGAAGCGATTCTGAAGTCCGAGCTGGCAAAAATCCAGGGCTATGAAAACGCGGCCAAGCAAACCGTCGAGCAGTACAACGAACTGACCTATAAGGCCTATGAAGAAGGGTATATCGCCCAGTACGAGGGCCAGGTTGAAATGCAGAACCGCTATCAGGCCATGATCATCAATCTGCAAGCCACAGCGGCCTCGCAGGGCAATTACACCTCCCTTTTTCGCGGGGCCATTCGCGGCATGGGTAAACTGACCGGCAGTCTGCTCAATCAACTTGTGTGACAAAAACGCAGACTTCAGGTTGATTCCTGTCCAGGATGGGGTTACCTCAACCTTCGCAGATCATGCACGGAGGTTGAGATGAGCGACAACACGACGCCCCGCAATTCAGGCAACGGCAAAATATTGGCTATCGGCCTTCTCGCTTTAGCGATCTTAGGAACGGTTATTGGCTTCCTCGTGGTCTCTACGGGGTAGTCCTGCTTAGTTTTTGTAGTTTTTGCGCCAACGTCTTATTGCACCGGGGAAGGCGTGGCTATAAGCTGGTACTTGTGTGGGCAAAGGCGCAGTACGACGCATGGTGGGTAAGCCAATGGGTTTTAAAGTTAAATTCTGGGGTGTTCGGGGCAGTATCGCTTGTCCGTCACCCAATCACGTGGTCTATGGCGGCAACACCAGTTGCATCGAAGTGGACGTGGGCGGCAACCCCATCATCCTTGATGCGGGGACGGGTATCCGCAATCTGGGCAAGATGTTGGCGGCCCGGGGCCCAACGGAGGGCACCATCCTTCTGACCCATACTCACTGGGATCATATCAACGGCTTTCCTTTCTTTGTTCCGGCCTTCATCAAAGGCAGCAAATACCGTATTCGCGCCGGTCACTTGATCTCGCACGGCGGTATTAAGGGCGTCTTCGCCAGCCAGATGTCTAATCCCATGTTCCCCGTTCCCTTAGAAGCGTTGCAAGCTGAGTTGTTGTTCGAGGATTTCACGGCGGGGGAAACGTTCATTCTTAACGGGGACGTAGAGATCAAGACCCAACCTCTGGTGCATCCCAACGGGGCCACGGGCTACCGCATCAATCATCAGGGCGTGTCGCTCTGCTACATCACCGACACCGAGCATACGCCGGGCAAGCCCAACCAGGACATTATACGGTTCATTGAAGGGGCGGACTTGGTGATCTATGACAGCACCTATACGGATGCCGAGTTCCCCCCCAAGGTGGGATGGGGGCATTCCACATGGCAGGAGGGTATCCGTATTTGCCAGGCCGCCCACGTGCACCGCTTGGCCATTTTCCACCATGACCCGGAACACGACGATCAGATCATGGAACACATCGAGGATGAGGCCCGGAACATTTGGCCGGGTGCTTTGGTCGCCAGGGATAACATGGAATTGACCCTTGCCTGAGAGGGTGGATGTTCAAGCTTCTTCGGTACTTTTCACTGACGAGCTTCGTGGCCATCGCCTTGGTGATCGCCGGGTTGACCGGAGTATATCGCCAACGGGAAGTCGCTCAGCTCGTAGCTCTGACCGAAGATCATAACGTCACACTGACCCGCTCTTTGGCCAATGCGGTCTGGCCTCGCTATGTCCAGTACCTGACCAGCGAGAAGGATACGGACGGCGATACGCTGCGCAAACGCCCGGAAACCGAGGCTCTTCACGAAACATTTCACGTCTTAAGCAAGGATTTGCCGGTCCTTAAGATCAAGATATACACCCGCGAGGGGACCACGATCTTTTCCTCCGAGCCCTCCCAGATCGGGCAGAACGTAATGGAGAACGTCGGGTTCGCCCTGGCGATGTCGGGGAAAAGAGCAAGTCAGCTCGTCCACCGGGATGCCTTCAGCGCGTTCTCTGGCGAGGTGTTCAACCGCGATATCGTGGAAAGCTATATTCCGATTCAGGAGAATGGCGATTCCGTAGCGGTGTTCGAACTCTACACCGACGTCACAGAACGGTTCCGTCTGATTGATGAAGCCGTCCGTCTCCTCCTTTTGGGGCTCCTCGGGGCTTTTGGGGTGCTCTACGGCGTTTTGTTCCTGATCGTCAGTCGCGCCGATCACATCCTCAAACGCCAATACGCGGACATTAAGGCCAAGAACGAGGAGTTGGGGCGGCTGCGAAATACGGCCTTAGAAGCCAGTCGGGCCAAGTCCGAGCTTCTGGCCAACATGAGCCACGAGTTGCGCACGCCGCTCAACGCCATCATCGGGTTTTCCAGCACCATGATGTCACAAATGTTCGGCCCCTTGAGTGCGAAATATGTCGAGTACGCCACCGATATCAACCGCTCCGGGGAACATTTGCTGGAGTTGATCAATGACATTCTTGACGTCTCGGCCATTGAGGCCGGTAAGGTGGAGTTGAGTGAAGCCAGGATCAATATCCTGGAAACCGTGGAAGCTGTCCTGACCCTGATCCGCCATCGTGCCGAAAAGGAGGAGGTCGCCCTTCGGGTTCACCTGGCGGATAACCTTCCCGACCTCTGGGCGGATCGTCGCCGTATCAAGCAGATCCTTCTCAATCTGCTCTCCAACTCGGTGAAGTTCACGCCTTCAGGCGGAGAAGTGACCTTGAGCGTGACGGAGGAAGCCGGGTCTGTGGTCGTTCGCGTCGCCGACACCGGGGTTGGCATGTCTCCGGCTGAGTTGGAGATAGCCATGACGGAATTCGGGCGCGTGGAGAACAGTCAGTCCAGCCAGTGCGAAGGCACCGGGTTGGGGCTGCCCTTAACCGAGAAGCTGGTCAAGATTCACCAAGGCGCGTTCCGCATCGACAGTGAAAAGGGAAGGGGTACGACCGTGGAGGTCACCTTCCCAACGGAGCGGACTCGGGTGTGAGGGCTTACCCTTCGCGGCGCAAGACTTGAATCGGGGTTGGAGCGTGGCGTGCGGGTCTCGCCTCGGGACCGCCCATGTACATGGTCAAGGTGGCGTCTTCGGTCTGGGCCGTGATCCAGTAAATTCCGTCGGTGTCATCAAGCTTGAGCAACACGTTCGAAGCTTTGAGCAGGTCTTTTTCCGTCGCAGTCGGCTCCCGATGCAGGGCCAGACGGAAGCGCCCATCTTCGAACTGGGCGTTGCAATTGCCGAACATGCTGTAGAGAAGCCGCACCAAGGGGGTTTGCTCGGCAAGCCCAAGGCGCGTTTCACGCGGACATGTCACGGTCTTACGCATTAGATTCCCCGTTCTGTGTGAGGAGTAAATTCACCCCTCGTCGTCATCTTAACACTGAAAAGTTTCCCCTGTCTTTGGTTAAGTTACCGTTAGCGACTCGTTGGATTCCTTGATGTAAAACAATTCTCATTTGTCGGATTTCACACATAGCGATTGTCAAAGGAACATTTGCCGGTTATAAACCTAAGTCGCATCATTGGAGCGTCAGCTCTTTCGTGCGCTTCGCCTTGCAGAGGCGATGGGAAGCAGTGGGCAGACTGAGAGGGTAAGGGGATATGGCTGAGATGGGTGGGCTGACCGGTGTTGAGCGGACGTTTCCTGATAACGACATCATTGTCAGCAAGACCGACACAGCAGGTCGGATCACATACGTCAACGACATTTTCCTGAGCATTGCGGACTATACAGAGCGGGAGGTTATGGGCAAACCCCACAACATGATCCGTCACCCGGATATGCCGCGCTGCGTCTTCAAGCTGCTGTGGGACACGCTGGGAACGGGCGACGAGATTTTCGCCTATGTGGTCAATCGCGCTAAATTCGGGGATCACTACTGGGTTTTAGCGCATGTAACACCAACCTTCGGCGCTAACGGCGAGATTTTAGGCTATCATTCAAACCGGCGGGTGCCGAATAGGCAGGCTCTGCCGACGATTAAGGAACTCTACGCTCGTTTGAAGGCGGAGGAGGATCGGCATTCAGACCGCAAAGCGGGAATGGCCGCATCCACGGCCATCTTGTTGGGCTTGCTGAAGGAAAAGGGAATTTCTTATGGGGAGCTTATCTACTCCCTTGAGAATTCGTAAAGGACGACGACCACCGTCGGGGCAATTTGTGAAGGGGATTCGGTAACGTCATGCATGGATTGAAATCTCTTCGCGGCCAATCGCACGCCGCAGCTATCATCTTGGTCTGCGTTCTCCTCCTCCTGTCAGGTGTCGGGGTGTTTAGCCTCTTCAACGAGAGCGCCCTGCTGGATGAGTTGAACACCCAGATTGAGGCTGAAACCGGCAAGGTTGATCCCTTGCTGATGACCACTAAGGACATCCGCAACGACGTGGTCCAAGTGCAGCAGTGGCTCAGCGATATCTCCGCCACCCGTGGTCTTGACGGGTTGAGCGATGGATTTGATCTGGCGGCCCAATATGCCGAAAAATTCGACAAACATGTTACTTTGGCGACGGAATTGGCGACGGTCTTGGGCTTTCAGGACATCGTCACCGCACTTGGGGAGCTGAAGACGGCTTTTGACCCCTATTACACGGTTGGCAAGAAGATGGCTGAGGCCTATGTGGCGGACGGCCCCTTTGGCGGAAACCCCATGATGGGCGAGTTCGACGGACACGCCGAAAAAATCAATGGCGAGATTGCCAAGCTGACCAAGCTGGTGGACGAAGCGCGTAAGAAAAGCGCGGAGGATATGGTCGCCAAGATGCATGAAGCCCAGAGCACAGGAACGACCATGATGATCCTGACTCTGGTGGTGTTCTTCATCGGCTTGGCGGTGACCGCCGTGGTGGCCTTCCGTATGCTCAAGATCGCCAACATCATCTCGGGCGCGTCCCACGTTCTGGCCCGCGCCAAGGACGGCGACCTCAATTCGCGCGTGCTGGATATCACCGCTCAGGATGAGAGCGGGGAGATGCAGCGCAACGTGAACCGAGTGCTTGACCGCATGGAGGCGTACACGCGGGAAACCATGGACGCCATGCGTGCCGTGTCCGAAGGCCAATACTGGCGCAAAATTCTTACCAAGGGCATGGTCGGCGATATCGGCATTTGCACCCGCGAGGTCAATCGGGCCATCGAGTCTATGGGGGCCAAAGTCGCCGCAGAAAAGGTGGCCGAGGCTGAGTTGACCCGCATGGTCAGTGTGATCGCGGCGGGGAATTTCTCCGAGCGTTTGTCCAAAGAAGGCAAGTCCGGCTTCTTCCTGTCTCTGACCGAGGGCATCAACACCATCGCCGAGAGTGTGCAAAGCGGTGTGGATGAGTTGTCCCGGGTCATGGAAGCCATGGCGGATGGTGACCTGACGGTCAGCATGCAGGGCGAGTTCCAAGGCGTGTTCGATCTTCTGAAGAACGACACCAACACCATGGCCGAGCGGCTTAAGGGCATCGTCCAGGACATCCGCAGTTCGACCGATACGGTCAACACGGCCTCCGCCGAGATTGCCCAGGGCAGCGGGGACTTGGCCGGACGCACCGAGCAACAGGCTTCCAACTTGGAAGAGACCGCCGCTGCCATGGAGGAATTGACCGCCACGGTGCGCATGAACGCCGACAATTCCAAGCAGGCCAGCCAGCTTTCGACCTCGGCCCGCGATGCGGCAGAGAGGGGCGGTGAGGTGGTAAGTAACGCCGTTTCCGCCATGTCCAAGATTGAGCAGTCCTCCAGCAAGATTTCCGATATCGTCAGTCTGATCGACGAGATTGCCTTCCAGACCAACCTTTTGGCCTTGAATGCGGCGGTCGAAGCGGCCCGAGCCGGGGATGCGGGTAAGGGCTTTGCCGTCGTGGCGCAGGAAGTGCGCGCTTTGGCGCAACGCTCCAGTGCGGCGTCCCGCGAGATCAAGGATCTGATTTCCCACTCCGGTCAGCAGGTTAAAGAAGGCGTCAAACTGGTCAATCAGGCGGGTGAGACCCTGCATGAGATCGTTACTGGGGTGAAGAAGGTGGCCGATATCGTGTCGGAAATCTCCTCCGCCAGCCAGGAACAGGCCTCCGGCTTGAACGAAATCAACACCGCCGTGTCCAATATGGACGAAATGACCCAGCAGAACGCAGCCCTGGTGGAAGAAACTACGGCCGCCGCCCAGTCTTTGGAGGATCAATCCAAGGGCCTGACGCGTATGGTGGCTTTCTTCAATACCGGCGACGGTGGCGGCAAGATCACCTTGCCTCCGGGGTTTGCGGCTCCGGCTCCGGCTCCTCTCCATCGGCCAACCGCGCAGGCTCATGTTCATCATGCCCCTGCGGCGGCCCGTCCGGCCATGAAATCAGCCCCCGCGCCTATGGAGACGGGCTCCGACGATTCCGATTGGCAGGAGTTCTAGATCATGGCGGGGGTTCCGATCACCCTTGACGCCCTGCGCAAGTCCCCGGCCAAGGCTGCGGAAGCGGCCCAGGGCAACTTTATGCAGCTTATTACCTTCAAGATCGGAAATTCTCTCTATGGCGTGGATATCATGGCGGTCCATGAGATTCGCGTTTGGACGGAAACCAAATCTCTGCCCAACACACCGGCTTATGTGCGTGGCGTCATCAATTTGCGGGGTGTGATCGTCCCGATCTTCGATTTGCGCGACCGCTTCGGGCAAGGGGCGACCCAGCCTACGTCCAAGCATGTGGTCATCGTGGTTACGGTGGAGCGTCGCACGATTGGCCTTCTGGTGGATTCGGTGTCGGACATTCTGACCATCAACACCACGGAAATTCGCCCGGTTCCTGAGGGCGATGCCGGATCGGATTATGCTTTCGTGCTGGGCTTGGTGGCGGTTGAGGAAGATATGGTGTCCTTGATCGCGCCGGGACGGCTGTTCTCCGAACAGGCGATCAACGCCATATCGTCCTAAGGGGCGCAAGGGTAGGAGGGAACGGATTGGAGCCGATGGAGCACACGCTCGATGAAATCCAGAGCGAGGGGGGGCCAGAAGAGGATACCCTGCAACTGATCGCCTTTACCGTAAGCGGTGACGTCTACGGCGTGGATATCATGGCGGTGCGTGAAATCAAGGCGTGGTCTGAGACGACGCCCTTGCCCAATACGCCGAGTTTCGTGCGCGGCGTGATCAACTTGCGCGGTGTGATCATCCCCATCTTCGACTTTCGTGACCGTATCGGTCTGGGGCCGACCGAAGACTCGCCTCTGCATGTGGTGATCATCCTAGGGATTGAGCGGCGCTTGATGGGTATCTTGGTCGATGCCGTTTCCGATATTCTTACCGTTGCTCGGAACGAAATTCGCTCCGTCCCCGACACCGATGGACAAGCTAAAGACTCCTTCGTCACCGGCTTGGTGAGCGTGGGGGATCATATGGTCGGCCTGATTGATCAGGAAAAGGTTTGTTGCCGTAACGCCATCAATTCCGCAGGAAGATAACCACTTGTTCGCCTTGCCGCCGGGGCGCGGTGCGTCTATCGTGACGGAACTGTGACACTTATCGGCAAAAGGATGGCAGCGTCGTGTTGGTCGTGATGATGGTCAATTCCAAGTCGGGCTCCACATTCAAGGAGTTTTCCGACGATAAGGACGCCGAGCTTTACTGGAAGACCGTCAACGAGCAGGTTTCCTCTGCGCATCTTTCCTTCGGGGAGAGCGTGACGCTGGGGATGTACCGCTCACCCTCTGAACGCCCCGCCGACGCCCGCATGGACGTCACCGAAGGCAAAGCCAAAAAGATCAAGGGCGTCATCATCCGGGCGGGTAAAGAGTTGAAGGATAAGGTCTCCCGGACCGGTGTGAATGTGATTGATGAGGCTCTATTAATAAAAGCCGAGCAAGTCATTCAGGATAAGGCGGGCGATTATCTGGGCTGGGCCGCCAAAGACGTGATCGAGTTTCAATCTGCTCTGGACGCCGCCCTCGCCGATCTACCCAATTCCGTGGATAAACTCAAACAGATGGCCGCGATCTGCTACCGGATCAAGGGGCAGGGGGGGACGTTCGGCTATCAAATGGTGACGCTGATTGCCGACAAGCTTGGTGATTTCCTAGCCACCCTCGATCATCTGACCGTAAAGGATACGGAGGTTATCCAGGTTCATATCAATTCCGTCAAATTCGTCTTGTCCAAGGGCATGTCAGGTGCGGTGTCAAGCTCGGGGGAAAGCTTACTGGTGCGACTTGAAGAGGTCTCGAACAAGATTCTTCAAAAGAAGTTGAAAGCCGCTGGCGGATCATCCGCCGGTGGGGATAACTAGGGACGGCACCGCGCATGTCGAAACAATCCTCACTCGACATTTCACGCTTGAAGTTTCTCATCGTTGAAGGCGATGAGAACATGCGCGAAATGGTGGGTGCGGTGTTGCGCTCTTTCCACGTGGAGGATCTCCACCACACAAAGACCGGCGAAGAGGCGGTGAAGTTCTTAGAAACCCAACGCCCGGACATTATCTTGTGCGAGTGGGAGTTGGAGAAACTCAACGGGATTGAGCTGACCAAGAAAATTCGTTCCGGCGAATGCGGTCATGATCGACAAGTGGCCATTATCTTTCTGACCGCCCACACCCAGATGTCTCAGGTGATGCAGGCCCGCGATTCCGGCATCACCGAATTTCTCGCCAAACCGATTTCCGCTCAGACCCTGTACCGCCGGATTGTCTCGGTTATTGAAAAGCCGCGCGCTTTTATTGAGGCCGATGGGTTTATCGGCCCTGACCGGCGTCGCAAGCGCGATCCCTACAAGGTGGGCCTATCCCGCCGCACGGCCGATAAAATGAGCCCGGAAGAATCCGCCGCGTCTGTGGTGTCGGATGACGAAATCGACGCTATGTTGAATATGTAGTCAACGTCTTCTGAGTGCTTCAACCACCCCATCCCACAGTTTAATCCGTGCCCGGATGGCCTCTAAGGCGGTTTCCTCCGCCTCAGCGACCCGCCGATGATCTCCTCCGCACAAGGCCTCGACGAGTACCAAAGACGCGTCCCCGTGCCGCTCACCGTCCACTTCGATATGGCGCTCAAGGTAGAAGTGGAAGTAAGGGGCCTGTGTTTGCCCCATGTCGAGTTGCTTTAGAACATGGCGGAACATGTCGGGAATGATCGTTTCGCGCCCGAAGGCAAAGGCTGCGGCTACCCGATGCGCCTGACCTGAGGCAATGATGGCGAAGGTGGTTTTCATAAACTCAAGAGAAGGCCGGGGCGCGAGATCGGACATCTCAAGGGCGGAAACCACGCCCTTTGAGGAAACTTGCCCCACGAAATCTCTCACGGGACGCGTATCGCACCCCACTTCCTCCATAGCGGCGAGGTAAAGCTCGAAATGGCTCATAAAGACCTCATCCACCGGGGTGATGTCACTTTCCTCATCCAAGACGATGGCGTTGATGTGGCGCACCAGGGCCGTCGGGATGGCCGAACGGGGCGTCCACGGGCTTTGGGTCGGGGTGAGGGCATGCTGAAGAAACTTCAGCAGGCTCATGAAATCCCAAACCGGATAGACGTGGTGGCTCATGAAGGTTTTGATGTCCTGCGCTGAACTTAGAGCGCCGGGGCGAAAGATCGGGTGCGCTAAGAGTTCCTGGCGGGCGGACTGGATTTTGCTGAGGTCAAGTCGGGCGGGATTGTCGAGCATGGGGGCTCCTTTCGGTTAGCTCCAGCGACCATTACCTGAGCACCCCCCCAAAGCAATTTGTACTTCATTTACATTTGAAGGCGCTGTTCCCGCACCCATTTGCGCCAGACAGCCCGATAAAGCCGCTCCAGTTGACGGGTGCGACCTGTCGGGTTGCAGATTGACGACGCGAGAAGGCGGTTACGCAAGTCGGCCCTCATCTCGCTCAGGCGTTTAGGATTTTCAGCTAACGCTTTGGCGATACAAATATAATCACTCTCGCTTGTCGCAATCAAATCGTTAAGGCCGACCGCTTTTAACGTGGAGGCCGTCCAGCGGCTGACCATGGTCGATCCTGGCAGAGTGACCACCGGCACTCCGGCCCACAGGTTGTCAAAGGTGGTGGTCGAGCCGGAGAAGGGAAAGGCGTCGAGAGAAATATCGGCCTGGGCCAGAATCTTTAAATGCTCCCCGATAGGATCGTGGCTGGCCTGAAAGATCACCCGATCCTCTGCCACGCCCGCCGCACGGCAAATGGACAGGACATTCTCCCGGATAATGGTCGAGCGGTAGAAGTCCCGATACTTCATCAAAAGGCGGGAACCGGGGACAGCGCCCAGAATCTCCGCCCATAGATGAAGGGCGTCCCGATTGATCTTGGAAGGATTATGGAAGGCCCCGAAGGTGACGTACCCTGCGCTTAAACAGGGTGGCGGATTGGGTGGCGCGGTTCCGTCCAGGGGCAGGTGAAGATAGTAGCGGGGCAAACGCAATAT
>Ga0208863_1001505_pt1 | contig 14494 bp, 19 predicted proteins | sample RifOxyD3_FD_184040 | JGI IMG/M metagenome (GOLD analysis project Ga0208863, IMG submission 184040) | Soil microbial communities from Rifle, Colorado - Rifle Oxygen_injection D3 (SPAdes) | ecosystem: Environmental > Terrestrial > Deep subsurface > Rock core/Sediment | place: Rifle, Colorado...
CGCGCATGAGTGAAGGACAAGCGAAGGGGCCTCATCAAGGCATGCCGCCGCCCCCCGCAACGGACACCAACACCAGCACCAACACCAGTTCCGACCCGGCTGACAGCAATCGAGATGGAACAGTAAGCGCGCAAGAGGCGGTAGCCTACGCAAACACCAGCGCAAACACAGCAACTGTCGAGTCAGCAGCAGCTTACAACAGTACTGCATCGACCAACAACGACAGCCGCGCGCTGAAGCAAATGATGGATATCATGTCCATGTACGGTTACGGCGATGACAAGAGCAACCGGCTCTCGGTCAGCGCTTAACAGTTGGTAACAACAAAATAGCCCGCACCCCCCCTGCATTACGTGCTTCCAGATGGAATTCACCGTGATGCAGCCGGGCGGTGCGCTCTACGATCGCCAAACCCAGCCCCGCTCCCGTCACATCGCTGCGCGCCGCATCCAGCCGGATAAAAGGTCTTTTGACAGCATCGCGTTTCGCTTCCGGTATACCCGGCCCCCTGTCCATCACCGACAGCGCAACCTTATCCTGACCGGACTCCAGACACACGACGATCTGCCCCCCGCCGTATTTAATCGCGTTATCCAGTAAATTAGCCAGCGCACGTTTGAGCAACAACGGCCTGACCCGCACAGCGGGGAGCGGAGACAATACCCTCTCTATCTGCCATGCCGGATAACGTTGCACCACTTCGTTCACCAGCTCGGCCAGATCGGTGCTGACGGCCTCTTCGTTTTCATCGAGACGTGCATAATCCAAGAACTGCCGTATCACCTGATCCATCTGCTCGACATCGGCACACAACCCTGCACGCAAAGACTCATCGCCTATCATTTCAGCGGCGATACGCACCCTCGCTAACGGCGTACGCAAATCATGCGATATTCCCGCCAGCACCAGCGCACGCTCACGCTCATTGGCAACCAGACTGGCATACATCTGATTAAATGCAGCGGAGACATCGATCACCTCCTGCGCCCCTGACTCCGGCAACGCTTGAGGAACATCGCCCTGCCCCAGTCGTCTGGCTGCCTGCGCCAGTCGTCTTAGTGGCTGCGCGACCTGACGTGCGATGAAATACCCCCCTAACAAAGCCAGCATCAACACCATCCCGCCCCACAGCAAAAAAACCTGCGAGACGGGATGCTCGATACGCTCGCGGGGCATCGCCAGCCAGTACTCTTCATTACCAATCAAGAAACTTACCCATAAGGCTTCGGTACCGTTACGCCTGGCGGCAAACCGGGTCTCCTCACCCAGCACGGCGCGAACCTGTTCAGCCATGATCTGCAACCCAGGGGGATGCTCAGGAAGCGGCTCGATCACATCATCAAATTCACCCGCCTGCACCCTTAACCCCTCCGCCTCCGCCAGCTCGGCAAGCAGCGCACTCCGCCACTCAGGTGCCGCAGACATCACCGCAGCACGAGTCAAATTTACAACAGACACAACGAGTTGTACTACCTGTCGGGTGCGCGGTTCCTGTTCCATATGACGAAAAATAGCCACAGAAGCCGCCAGAGACAACACAATCAGAACGACGATCAGCAAAAATGCACGTGCCAGCAGCGAACCGGGCATGCTCATTTTTTAACGCCATCTGGAACAAAGACATAACCATGCCCCCAGACGGTCTGAATAAAACGGGGATGAGCCGGATCTACCTCTACCAGTTTGCGCAGACGCGAGACCTGCACATCTATCGCACGATCGAACGGATCGTGATCGCGCCCTCGCGCCAACTCCATTAATTTATCGCGTGATAACGGCTGGCGCGGGTGGGTCACCAGCACCCGAAACAGCGCGAACTCTCCTGTTGTCAGTGAAACCGTCACCCCCGAACGCGTCAATACCCGCGTCGCCAGATTCAGTTCGCAATCGCCAAAGAACACCGAGCGTTCCTCGCTGTCAGGCGCACCGATAGCCTGCATCCCCTTACGCCGCAAAACCGCATGAATACGGGCGACCAGTTCACGCGGATTGAACGGTTTGGACAAGTAATCGTCCGCACCCATTTCCAGACCGATGATGCGGTCGATTTCATCGCCTCTGGCCGTAAGTAAAATCACAGGGACGTGTTCACCGGCCGCCCGCAGACGACGCAAAATCGCCAATCCATCCTCATCGGGCAACATCAAGTCCAATACCAGCAGGGAATAACGATTAAATTGCAGCGCCTTGTCCATCGCGGCACCGTCATTGACGGCTTTCACGGTAAAGCCTTGTTCGTCAAGATAGCGCAACAGCAACTCACGCAAACGCGCATCGTCGTCTATGATCAAAATTCGGTGGGGAGTTTTCATGGCTGCATAATACAGAGAGAAAGGAACTGACAGAAGGGAGATGAAACAAACTGTTACAAAGTTGCTGCAATGAAAAACACTCTGCTTACAATTAAAGAATAACATGCCTCACATGTCATCGCAGACATCGAAACCGCTCAACACCCAGAGAGAACAACATGAATATTAAAACACTGATGGCCATCGGCCTCTACGCTGCATTCAGCCTGAACGCCATAGCCGCCGATACCGTTACCAAGTCGCCTATGCAAGAACGCTTTGAGCGCATGAAAACCATGACGCCTGAAGCTCGCCTTCAGGAGAACGAAGCGATGCACAAGGAAATGCAAAGCCTGACACCGGAAGAACGCGCAGAGCGTCGCCGCGAAATGCGTGAACAATTTGAAAAAATGTCACCGGAAGCGCGCCGCGCCATGCATGAAACAATGTACCAGGACATGAAAAAGCTCTCTCCGGAAGCGCGCGCGAAACGTCACGAGGAAATGCGCAAGGAGTGTGACAGCATTCCGCCTGAACAACGCACCGAGCGCCGTCGTGAAATGCGCGAACACTGGGAGAAAATGACGCCGGAAGAGCGCGCAGAAATACGTAACAAGATGCAAGCGCACTGGGAACAGATGCCTGCAAAAGAACGCGCCGCACATCGCCATGAAATGCGTGAAAACTTTAAGAATATGTCGCCCGCAGAACGCCGGAAATTTAAAGGCGACATGCTGCCGCCGCCCGAGTTTTGCGATCCGGCCCCCGCCAAATAACAAAGTCTGTCCTGACCGCTGACACGTTCTGGACAGACTTTATAGCATGAATCAACCGTTACACGCTGTCACCGGTTTCATCCGCAGACAACGGCTCTTCTTGTTGACGCCACTTCGTATAACATTCAAAACCGCAAAAATGTGCAACGTAGTCAACAGCTTCTGGCGTTGTCGCTTCTGATATCGGCACTTCTTTGCAGCAAATTTCGCACGATATCATCTCAGACTGTTCATTGTTCATCATACCCTCCCGATGTTGGTTATCGTCTGCGCAGCTTAACGGGGATAGAGTGTCTTCGCAAGCAGACAAGTCAATATTCCTTTAATGCCCCCCACGATGAGTCATTATTTCAGCGGCATGCTCAATGCTATAATGCGCCACAAAATATTAACTGTCGCCAATATGCTCATTACCCGCCGCCTGGAATTCGATGCCGGACATCGCATTCCCAATCACAACAGCCAGTGCAAACATCTGCATGGACACCGCTATGCCATCGAGATCACCTTGTCCGGCGAGATCATCGACACTGAAGGGCAATCCGAACAAGGCATGGTGATGGATTTTTCCGATGTCAAACGTATCGCGCAGGAAAAACTGGTCAACGTGTGGGACCACGCTTTTCTGGTCTATCGCGGCGACAAACCGGTCTGCGACTTTCTGGCGACGATGCCAGATCATAAAACCGTCATCTTCGATGTCGTGCCCACGGCAGAGAATCTGGCACTGGTCGCCTTCAACATTCTCAATCCGGCCTATCAGGACAACTACGGCAACCACCTCCGTCTGGAGCGAATTCGCCTGTTTGAAACGCCTAATAATTGGGCAGACTGCCTGCGCAGCTAATTTTTTTAGTTTTTTGCGAAAAAATTGTGGACAGGCAGCGCCGCATAGTGGAAAATGCGCGGCTTCGAACAACTGGCATCAGCCGGTTATCAGAACAAGGAAGTGTGGCCGAGTGGTTGAAGGCACTAGTCTTGAAAACTAGCGAGGGTGAGAGCCCTTCGTGAGTTCGAATCTCACCGCTTCCGCCAGATAGTCTATGTTGTTGATTATTAACAACAATATTACACAAGAAAGCCCGCAGAACGCGGGCTTTCGCGTCTCTGGCCATTCTCTGTTTTCGTATTTCCCCCTTGAATACCCACAGGAAACGGCTGCTTTCTCTGTCGTTAACATAGTCGCTACCACTTTCCGCTGAACCCTGGCTCAGATCACACGTTTGGCAGCGAATAAGCAGCGGGCATGAACGAAAAACGCCCGCCAAAGCGGGCAGTGGTTTTTCATGGGAACGTAATCTTTTCTACCAATATTCGTAATGAGTATGCGCATATATGGAATGTAATGAAGCGCAAATTCGAAGGCCAGGCTGCTGATTCTTTAAATCAGCTAATGAGTAACAGTAAGGCTTTCCGTTCTAGGGATGCTAAAAATTGAAGCACTGGTTACTCCGAAGCAGAAGCTAGCTTTAGCCAACTCAAATTATGAGCGTTGCTAAAAATGGGGATATGTCTATGCAGGCTTTATATGCCAGACAGCATGAGCGCTCGGATAGTTTGATCTACCATACGGACAGAGGCTCACAGCATGTTTCCATCTGTTACACTGAGCGCCTCGCCGAGGCCCGGGTTGAACCTTCGGTGACAGTTATGACGACGCGTTGCCCGCCGACAAACTGCCTGATCAAGTGCATCGCCCAATATGAATTCGCATCCGTCTGGAATCCCCCCTGCATTCCGTTTCACGATACGCACACGCTTGCCCGCTTCTAGCAGTTTTTTGGCCAGGAAAAATCCAACCTGACCGGCACCGAAAACCACCTGTAATTCATTTTTCATCCTATTCCCCGTTGTTAATCGCCAATGAGTCTGGCAATGACCTGCCCGACTGTACGAATGTTTGAATTTTTTCAAGTACATTGATGAGCAAAGCCTGAATAATCGGGTGATGCACAATTTCATCTACCGTCAATTTAGAACCCAGCAGCGGCACGGTGGCGCATGCCGCGTCAACAATGTTCGCCGACATCATGGAGAGCGTTTCTCGAAGCGCCGCCTGCGCATGCACCGCCCTGGGTGACGTGTTCAACAAGACGACATGCTTATTTACAAAGGCTTCGCACCCCACCATCCAGTCAAGGGCATTTTTCATAGATCCACTGATACCATGTGCATATTCCGGGCTTGCGATCAGCACCGCATCGGAATCCATAATCTGAGTGCGCAAATTTGCCGGAAATGGTGAATCGGCTATTTCAACATCGGGATTGAACAGCGGCAATTGTCCAAGATCAGCATAAATTTCAACGGTGATGTTGCCCGTCGAGAGATGTGAAATGGCCTTTAAAACAGCAGTATTCATTGATGCAGCGCGAAGACTGCCGGAAATAGCGAATATTTTCATGATGCCCTCCAGGAAATTGCCAGCATCTTAAACATCCGAATATCATGAGACAATTGGCTAAATATGGATGAACCTATCCAATTTTGGATGGGACATATCGGAGGATGTATGCATTTTCGTTGGGATGATTTAAAACTGTTTTTGGCAGTCCATGAACAAGGCAGCCTTAGCGGTGCAGCACGCGTGCTGAAATTAGGTCAGCCCACTTTAAGCCGTCGCATCGCCGAGTTGGAGGAAGCAACCGGTGAGGCACTATTCGAACGAAAAAGTCATGGTGCGGTTCTGACTGCTGCGGGACAAAAACTATTACCCGCCGCGCAAAGCATGGCCGAATGGGCAAACGAAGCGGCTCTTAGCATTGGCAAGCAAACTCATCTGCCTGAAGGTTCAGTACGCCGCGCCACCCGGCGTCGCCAGTGAATTCGTTGTTCCTTTGGCGGCGAAGATACGAAAGCAACATCCGGGCATACAAATTGAAGTGCTGTCAGGCGTTGAGCTTCTGAATCTGGCACGAGGTGAAGCTGATTTATCGTTGCGGACAGGAAAACCGACTGATCCCGATCTCGTCTGTCTGGACGAGATTTCCAGCACCATGCGGATTTACGCATCCTCAGACTATGCGTCCAACCTACCCTCAAAACCTGACATCGGGGATCTCGACTGGATAGGCTGGGCGGAACACTCCGGCGATCAAAGTTACAACCGGGAACTGGCGGCGTTAATACCTGATTTTAAGCTTGCTTTTGCATCAGATGATTTCAGCGTACAAATACTTGCCTGCAAGGCGGGACTTGGCGCAATGATCCTGCCGCACGGTTTACATCGCCATACAAGTTTGCGTGAACTGCATGAACTTGAAATAGATACATGGCCGGAAATGACTGGCACCTTGTATTTAGTGTGCCATAAGCGGCATCGCCATCTCCCGAAAGTGCAATTGGTAATCGATTTTATTACCCGGAAATTTGAGCTGCTGCGAAGTGAAAGATGATTTATAACTATGCGGGGCACCGGAATTCTTATCAGATAATGGGGCTGCTGTTAACTTTGCAAAAAAAGCTTACCCCCTCAAACTAAGAAACTCCTTACCATTTAATTTAATCATCCTGTATTTCCCGGAATTTCAAGGAAGCATTCAGAGCAGCCTCCGTAATTACCGCTTTAAGCATAGGATCAAAATTTTCCCGCCACTGCAGACCGATAACTCTGTGCACGATAAAGTCTGACACGTTTATTGAAACCAGATCTTCAGGAACAAGGCTTCTGGGCGAGAATGTAAAGCCCTCGCCGTCTCTAACCAGCTGAAATGCAAAATCATCACGCGTAGCTCTTGCCTTTACTTTCAATGTGGCTCTAGCTGCTTTTAGCTGAGCGCGACCGACTGCATCAAGCTCACAGCTTAACCGAAATATAAATGGAGTCTCCTCAAGGTCTCTGATTGAAATCGGGGCAGGATAAAAGTCTGCAAGTAGATGCCCCCTCGGCACCACGGCAACGACCGGCTCCCGCCAAAGTGTCAAGGCATCGGGCGAAAGATCACTGACATTTGTCCATGCAAAATCCAGCCTGCCTTGCAGCAACAATGCCGCTATCCGGTCAGGTGAGCCCTCCCATATTTCAATCTGTACATTCTGGAACTGCTGTCGTATTTCCCGAATCACGCTGATAACGGTGTGTTGTGGCAAAGTATCAATCACACCAAGGCAAATCCGGTGCTTCTCTGATATTGGATCAATAAAATTCGCCCGCGCAGCCTCACACTGTCTGAGTATCTCAATGGCATCCAAGTAGAACCTGCGGCCAGCGGGGGTAAGTTTTAACGGTCTGTTCGACTTCTCCGAACGGTCAAATATAAGCTTGCCAAGATTTTTCTCCAGTGTTTTCAACCCGCTTGTAATGGTCGGCTGAGAGAGGTGGAGCCTTTCGGCTGCTTTGATTACACCGCCATAATCCACAACGGCGGTTAGAAAACGCAAATGCTGCAGCTTCACAATAGAAATATCCTATACATATTAATAACTATAATTAATTATATCTATCTAATCGGCGGTGGTAAATTTCAAATTCACAATCAACTGATTTGACGCACAGGAGGCTGCATGAACATTGAAACGAATAAACTGCCAGTATTGAAATTTCTGGAAAAACAGATTGCCAATACACTGGATCAACACGACACCACACACATGGCGTATCCCACACGTATTTCTCAGACACTGGGCATCAGGATTATTGAGGCTGGAAGAGGAACTGCCACCGTTGAAATTGATGCTGATTCCGACATTCACGGCAATCAGCAGGGTACGGTTCATGGAGGTCTGATGTCTGAACTTGCCGACTCTGCAATTGGTACGGCACACTCGACGATGATGAATGAAGGCGAGTCTTTTGCGAGTATCGACCTGAAAGTAAATTTTTTCCGGCCCGTCTGGAAATCGACATTGCGTGCAATTGCCCGGCCAGTACAAAGCGGTAATACCGTCAGTCATTACATGTGCGAAATCTTTCGGGATGACGGTAAACTCGTTGCAATGGCTATCAGCTCGGTTATGACATTGCGCGGCGAAAAAGCTGCGGGGAGATAGATCATGCTGAAAGATATATTACTTCCCTGCATTGCACTTGTTGGACTGACAGCGATTATCTGGCTAATTGCAGTGTACACACGCATTGCAGAAATGCATCTACGCAAACTCCCGTCGCAATCCGTAGCGACTACGCGAGAAATCTCCAAACTGTTAAAAAACACCCGCGCATCCGACAATTTCTCCAATCAGTTTGAATTGCCAGTGCTGTTTTACATACTCTGCATTGCTCTGGCAGTCACGCACACAGAATCGAAGGCCTATGTGACTACAGCATGGATATTTGTGACGCTGCGAATAGCGCACAGCCTGATACAAGTCACTTACAATCGCGTGACCCACCGTCTAATCTGCTGGCTTTTAAGCACATTGTGCCTATTTGGAATGTGGGGAAAATTTGCAGTTGACAGGATATTCGCCTGAGTACGGATGTGAAATAGAACGTTTGTTTAAAGATCAGACTTGAGAAGAGTGAATATATGAAAATTGATGCATTCCGCATTGCTAGCAGCGGCGACTCTGATGAAATCGCACGGCTTATTAACATGGCATATCGTCCGGAACCCGGCTGTGCCGGATGGACCCATGAAACCACTCTGGTTACCGGGGATAGAACAAATCCTGATCAGATCAGTGCCTCATTGCAAAAACCTGACTCAGTCATGTTCGTCGCTCTGCAAGACAACTTAATTGTGGCGTGTATTCATATTGAAAAGGCCGGACCGGACTGTCACATAGGTTTGTTCGCGGTAAACCCGGCATTTCAGGGTGCTGGCATCGGCAAGCAAATACTTGCGCAGGCGGAATACTATGCCGCTGAACATTTTTGTTCAGAACGCTTCGTCATGACGGTTGTGTCAGTCAGACAAGAACTGATTTCCTTCTATTTGCGACGCGGCTACCGGCGAACCGGTCAGATTACAGACTACCCATTGTCGGCGGGTGCCGGCACGCCAAAACAAACTGACCTTAAAGTTGAGACTCTTGAAAAGCTGTCAGGCATTATAGTCGCACACTAAACCCTGGATATATGAAAATTTCAGTGAAGGCCATTATGAACAAACAAGACATTCCAGTAGCCGTCATGGCAACAGAGATTTCACCTCGTGCGAAACCATCAATCTATCCGGAGCCCTTCGCCTCGAGGATGGCTGGGCGTGAGAAACGTGCTCTCGGTGATTTATTTTGCCTGTCAAACTTCGGCGTCAACCTGACAAAACTTGCACCTAGTGCGGGTTCTGCTTTACGGCACTCACACGCAAAGCAAGACGAATTTATTTACATATTGCAGGGGAATCCCACGCTTATTACGGATGCGGGTGAAACCGAACTTCTTCCGGGTATGTGTGCCGGATTCAAGGCTGGCACTGGCAACGCACACCAGCTGGTTAACCGCACTAATGAAGAGGTAAATTACCTTGAGATTGGAGATCGTAGTGCGGATGACATCGTTCAGTATCCCGACGATGACTTACAGGCACTGCTCGTCGGTAATCAGTGGCAGTTTACCCATAAAGACGGATCACCGTATTAATGAGCAAACTTGAACTCGGAGCGACTATGCCACATCAGCATTTATTACCGGGGAATCCCCCGAAAAACGTAAGCGATCCACAAACCCCAGTCTGTTCAGAGCACCATTTCGCTGGTTAAATCCATGGCATGCAAATTCCACGGCAACAGCGCTTCAACTTCTTCAACCGTCTTAGCGGCGGGCAAGTCACGCATGACGCGACGCAGCCAAGCGTAAGGTTCGTGTCCATTGGCTTTGGCGGTTTGCAGCAGCGAGTAGATCACCGCACTGGCGTTCGCGCCGGCTGGCGTATCACTGAACAGCCATGCTTTCTTGTTATGAAAATATTCCCATAACCGCAATTATCCTCAGTCAATTATTAGGCACGGTTCGTACTCCGCCATCCATCAAGCCTAGAGCTAATCAGCCTTCCTCCTTATTTCTGTTTTTCAGAGTCGCCATAATAAATGGTGTTTACTGTGAGTCCGATCCCTCACAACAGGAGTACACCATGCCTACTGATATATGCCTGACGAACCTTGTTCGTCGTGACTGGTTGACTGATGGCCCGTTCGACAAGGCCGTAGTGCCCTATATCGAAGCGCTACGCAAGCAACGCTATTCCGAGCACACCATCCGTGCGTATCTGGGCTGCCTAGCTCATTTCAGCTACTGGATCAAGACTAATAAAATCAGGATGTCGAGCCTTGATGCTTTGCTCATCAAACGCTTCTTGCGCTATCACCTTCCTGACTGTAATTGCCCTGCACCATGCTATTCATCTGTCGCCTCCTCCGGTGCTGCGCTCAGACATATGCTCAGTTTGCTGCCCAATGATCAATTGGCATCTATGACTGCTGATCCGGTGGCGATCGAACTCGAACGGTTTGGCAAATACCTTTTAGACATCTGTGGGTTAGCGCCTGCTACCTGTGACCGCCGGGTTCAACATGTTGGCACTTTCCTCGTTCGCGAGTTTGGAACTAAAACGCCTTTGATCTGGCAGCTGACCACAGCCCGGTTGGATGCGTTCTTTGCCGAGTTGAGTTCACATTTACAACCGATATCTCTTCGGGGCGTCTGCAACAGTCTGCGCAGCTACTTTCGTTACCGTGCCCTGCTGGGTGAGAAGACTGAGACACTGGCGGCAGCTCTCCCAAGAATTGCAGACTGGCGCCACACCACCTTGCCAAAAGCACTTTCAGAAGTCGAATTGGAAGCCTTTATGAATGCGTTCGATCGCGTTGATCCTGTTGGATTGCGGGATTACGCCATTGCTCGCTGCTTAGTAGATCTTGGTCTTCGCGGACATGAAGTGACCTACCTGACCATGGAGTCGGTGAGCTGGCGTAACGCAACGCTAACGATCTGCGGAACCAAAAGTAAACGCGTTCAGCAGTTGCCCCTGCCAATATCCACCGGATCGGCTATCGCCGAGTACCTCTGCCAAGGACGGCCGCAAACCGAGAACCGAGCGTTGTTCGTACGACACAGAGCTCCCTTTGACAAGCCACTGGGCGTCCCAGCTATCCGTAATTCGATGAACCGTGCCTTTGTTCGTTGCGGTCTGCGCGATCGGTTTTGCAATACCCACGTGCTTCGGCGAACTATGGCGACACGTCTGCAGCGATCAGGTGCTTCGGTGAAAGAAATCGCTGACCTCCTGCGTCACCAAAGCCTCGATACGGCAAGCAGCTACGCCCGCATTGATCTGGAAGCCCTGCGTACCGTTACACTCCCGTGGCCGGGGAGTCAGTCATGACTCCCGCCATTTCCTGGATGAGCCGGGTCGAGGCGTACTTGAGGTATCGCCGATGCTATGGTTTTAAGCTCAGCATAGATGCAACGCAGCTTCGATCATTTGCCCGTTTCGCTGACGAAGTTGACACGGAAGATCACCTGACCGTGGCACTTGCCATTGCTTGGGCACGCTCTTCAAAACGCCCATATCCACTCACGTGGGCGCGTCGCATCGAAGTTCTGCGTGGATTCGCACGTTATTGCCTGCGCGATGATCCTGCAACTGAGATTCCGCCGCAAGGACTCTTTGGTTCAGCACACCGGCGCCTCATCCCGCACATTTACACAGATGCCGAGCTGAGCGAACTACTCGAAGCGACCAGCCATTTGGCGCCAGAACATGGCTTACGGCCAGCTACTTGCCGGTGCGTATTCGGATTGCTAGCTTCAAGCGGGCTGCGCATATCCGAAGCGCTCACACTGACTCGTGACGACGTCAATCTCGCGACTGGCATCCTTTGTATTCGAGAATCCAAGTTCCATAAACAGCGTTTGGTACCGCCACACCCGAGCGTAACGGCGTCCATGGTCACCTATGCCGGATGGCGTGATCAGCTTGTTACACGAACTGCCTGCGACCGCTTCTTCCTGCGCGATGACGGTCGCCCCAGCAGTCAGCCCAGTATGTTGTATGCCTTGCAAACTATATGTCAACAACTGGGCTGGCAGCCACGAGGTGACTACCCGCGACACCGTTTACATGACTTGAGGCACACCTTTATAGTGAGGAGTACATTACGCTTCTACGAGCAGGGGATTGATGTCGATCATGCCGTTTTGACCCTATCGAACTACGTCGGACATGCAAAGGTGAGCGATACTTATTGGTACTTCACGGGCATTCCTGAGCTGATGGCCATCGCCGCTGAACGCTTCCATCATTACACTCAGGGAGCGATGCGATGAACCCCTTGCTTGAGGCTCCTGTCGAATTCGCCACCTTACTCCAACGCTTCTTTGTCGAACGCTTGCTCCAGCAGCAGAACGCCAGTCCGAGAACGATTGAGTCCTATCGAGATACCTTTCGACTGCTTCTGAACTATACACAACGAGAACGGGGCAAGCCACCCGCCAAGCTCACGCTGGGCGATTTCGATGCAACGCTCATCCTAGATTTCCTCGCCCACCTCGAAACCGAACGCCATAACACAGTCCGCAGTCGCAATGCACGACTGGCCGCAGTGCGAGCCTTCGCACACTACGTGGCCTTGCAATGTCCACCGGCCTTGCAACTCGCTCAACAGATTCTGGCTATCCCCATGAAACGCTTCGAAAAACCCATGCTCGGGTATCTCTCCCGTGATGAGATGCAAGCCTTGCTTGCAGCTCCCGACGCGGAAACATGGTGTGGTCGCCGTGATCGAATCATGTTCACGTTACTTTACAATACAGGTGCTCGGGTTTCAGAAATGATCGGGATCCGGGTTGTCGATGTCACAATTGCGGCGACGTCATCGGTGCACTTGCATGGCAAGGGTCGCAAGCAACGTACGGTGCCTCTGTGGAAGGAAACGGCTGCCGAAATTAGTTGCTGGTTGAAGTATGCGAACTTGCGTGCCGATCAACCCATCGTGCCCAACCGCAATGGGTTACCAATGACACGGACGAATGTCGCTGACCGACTGACGCTCGCGATCACCACAGCGACAACGCGCTGCCCACAGTTGGCGGGACGTGCGATATCGCCGCATTCCTTGAGGCACACAACGGCTATGCACTTGTTGCAGGCCGGCGTTGACATCACGGTCATTGCATTGTGGTTGGGTCACGAAAGTCCTGTCACTACCCATGGATACATCGAGGCCGACTTGGAAATGAAGGAGCGAGCACTGGCTACTATCGCTCCACCGGAGACCAAGCAAAAACGCTATCGCCCAAGCGATGCGCTCCTCAAGTTCCTCGAAAGTCTATAAAATTATGCAAACTCGAGTACGCGGACCGCCGTATAGGGGGTGCTCTCAACGGCGAACCTTGCCTAATAATTGACTGAGGATAATTGCGGCCAATGACGAACGGGCGAATCGAGTTCTCAACTCTGTTGTTATCGATTGGCAGGTCGCCACGTTCAATATAACGGATCAGCTTGGCCCAATAGTCGTGCATGTAGGACAGTGCACGACCCAGTGCGCTGCCGGGCACAACAGCAGGCTGCGTTTTATTCAACCATTCTCGCAGCTCCGTCAATACCGGCTGACTCCGTTGCTGACGTGCTGCGAACCGCTCCAGATCGTTGGTATCCTTGCAATCCTTCTCAATGCCGTACAATTTACCGATCAGCGCTACAGCTTCGTCGGCGCGTCCCTTCTTACCCTTGGGTTGCACCCGGGTCGCCTCAACAAACTTGCGGCGCACGTGCGCCCAGCACACCAGATGCTCGATGCCCTCGGTTCTGGCGAGCGCGTTATAGCCCTCATATCCGTCGGTCATCAAATAACCCTGGTAGCCCAGCAGCAGACGTGTCGGCACCGCACCGCTGCGACTCGGATCGTAATCGTAAATCACTACCGGCTTATCGGGTGGACCGCCGGCCTGCACCCACATGTAGCTGTTGGAGGCCGGGCTTTTATCTTTCTCCTTGAGCACCTGCACGACCGTTTCATCCATGTGCATGAACGGACCATCGAACAAGGTGTCTCTCATCAGATTGTGCAACGGTTGCAGCAGGTTTGCAGCGCCGATCACCCATCGCGCCAAGGTCTGGCGCGGCACTTTGACGCCATATCGATCCAGTACGTATTCAAAACGGGCCAGCGGCAGACCATCGATATACTTGGTGATCAGCAGCATGGTCAGAAAGTCGGGGCTGGCGTTGCTCTTGGGCAACGGTTGCGCTGGCAAGGCTGCCGTAACCGGGGCGTGTTCACCGCCGGGGCAGCCATAGGTATTGCGGGTGTGGCGCAGCACACGGATTTGCATCGGCACGATGTCGAGCTGTTCGCTGACTTGCTGACCGATGACCACCATGGGCGTACCGCACGGACAGGTGCGTTCAGATTCAGTATTGTGGACCCCTCAGTCAAGACAATAATGTGTCGAGTTTAAGATGGACGCCTGTTTCATGCAGCTGAACGGCGCTGCCCCGGTTTTTTGCTTATATTTCTAAAAGCGTTTTTTCTGTCGCATTG
>Ga0208863_1001506_pt1 | contig 14490 bp, 13 predicted proteins | sample RifOxyD3_FD_184040 | JGI IMG/M metagenome (GOLD analysis project Ga0208863, IMG submission 184040) | Soil microbial communities from Rifle, Colorado - Rifle Oxygen_injection D3 (SPAdes) | ecosystem: Environmental > Terrestrial > Deep subsurface > Rock core/Sediment | place: Rifle, Colorado...
ACGGGAACCCAGAGCTACAAGACCGGTCTCGGCTGTTTCAACGCCTGCCCGCCGGGCCAGATCCATGGAGGCTGCTTCGAGACTTACCACGTCCAACCGGTCATTGATACTGGCAAACTTGGCCAGATATGCGCCACTTTTGTTCTCGACAAGCACCTTGGGTCTGGCCCCACCAGGAGAACTGCCTGCCTCAAATAGCAGAGAAAACTCATCATCGTCCACAGCGCCGGTCTGTTCGAATTTTTCCACAAGCCGAGCAAGTGTCTGCAGATGATGGCTGGAGATTACGGCTGACGAAGGGGAGGGGCTACCTTTCTCCGCGTAGCTCAAGGCCCCCATTCCTTGACCGCCGAGCAATCGCAATAGATTCGGCACCCTTTGTTCGGTACGCCCCAGTCTATAACGGCGCGCCATGAGCATTCGGCCCCAGTTGTCCGGGAGGCTATCTTCAAAGACGCCGTGGACTCCAGCTCGTAGTCGTGCCGCATCGAATAAATCCGTGGTTAAAGGCAGATGTAGAGGGTCGAGAGGGAAGGACTTCGGGTGCTTTAAGTATTCCGGAATATAACGGAATCGTCCCGTTAGCGCCCCCCTTTCATCTGGGTCGTCAACAACCAGCTCACCGGCCTTGAGTAGTTCTCCATTGGGTAAAGTTATCCATACGTCGAGTCTGATCATTTTCCCCTCGGTCGGCTGCCTCCGGCTCGTTGCCGTTTGCTGCTCTTCTTCTCGAACTTAGCGAACAGATCCTCGCGGTCTGCCAGCATGTCCTGCCAATCTCCAAGTTTGCCCAAAATGCTGCTTGCCATCAGCCAGTTGCCGATCGGTGTTTGCCGGGAGCCTTTTTCCATCTTGCTATACGACTGCCTGGTCAGGCCTAGCCGTTGCGCGAACAGATCTTGATTCTCGTTGCGGTTCAGGCGGGCTTCTTTTAACCGTTCGCCGAGTTGTTTTAACAAGTCATCAATATTTAAATTTTGGTTAATCATGATTAACAATATAACTAAAAATTAAGTATTATGTAAAATATTTTTTACTAAATGTCTGACATGGTGTGAACAATTTCCAGCTTCCGCCCTTGCCTTTGAGTAAATCAAGCCTATAGTTGCAGGCAGTTGCACTGCACTATACATTGCCGCTTCCGGCCAAACTTTAACATAGGTGACTACCATGCCGATCTACGAATACCAATGCCTTGACTGTAAAACCGTGTTTGAGAAGATTCTCTCTTTCACGGGATCTTCAGAGACTATCCTTTGTAACCGCTGCGGGAGCGGCAATATTCAAAAGAAAATTTCAGCGACCAGCTATCGTCTGACTAACGCCTCATCCAGCCATATCCCGGCCGGTGCACTCTCAGGTTGTTCGTCTAAATCAGGGTTCTCCTGAAAGTAAAAACGAACGGGCTCGTGCAGCCCGTCCCGGAAGTAACGGTTATGGCAGCAAATGAGAAGTTGCAGGTTCCATTAGATTAGACAACGGGTACTTGCTGTAAGTGAATATGACAGGGGGAGAGAAAAAGAGATAAGGCGATCCAGAATGGTTGGATTAAAACCAGCGAGGCCGGATCAGGTCTAATCAGGCAAAGATTTGTTAAGTAAGAACCGGCGGTGGCACATCTCTATCTGATACCGGAAAATTTGTTCTCCAAGACGAGCGTATTCCTGATCGTGCGCAATCAGCTCAATACCAATCTTGTTTCTCTCTTTGATCTCGGCCGATAACCTGACCACCCCTTTGGTTACGATATTTATTTCGTTCCAGTGGATATATGCAATGACCTCGGTTGCCAAAGAAAGCCTGGCAGGAAACCAAAACGCCAAGCCCTGTTCCGAGATATCGATAACCTCACAATTTTGGGTGGGCAGGCCTTCGACAGTAACAAAGGTGGTAATCATCTCCGGAGTGGATGGCTCAACCCGCACAAACCGTCTTTTTTGGATAAAGGCGTCGCCAAGCGGCAGAAAACCAAGGACGTTGTTTTCGATCAATACCGGCATGGCAATACAGTTTCGGTTGTTTCCCTTGAAAACAAAGCTGAGTTGAACAGTGCTCTCGGGCTGCACTACTTTAGAGGCAACAGCAGTAGTCAAGGTCTGGAGATCCGATTGGCCGACCATTTTTATAAGCAGTTCACTGGCGAAACCTGGTTGGAAATCTCGAAAGATGAGCACCGGATGTTTGGTGAGCAGCGGATGCGATTTTATGCCTTTCAGGCAGGCCATACAGGAGAGTGAGACGGTTCGCGTTCCCTCGACCTTGGAGTCAAAGGTAATCACGAACTTGGGGTCCAGCCTCTCCTTGTCTTTGAGAAGGGCGAGAAATGGGAGTTTTTCCGGCACCTCGGTCGCTTCCTCCAAGAGATTATGCACATCCGAGGATGGGGGAGGAGACTCAGGCTCCCTGGTCGGTTCACGCTGGGCTCGGTAGGATTGTTCCAGGGTCATGGCCACCTGGATGTATTCGGAATAACCATCGCCTTCAAGCCGCTGCAAGGCCTCGGCCAGAAAAAGCAGGAGAAACTTGACAAAGATCGGCCGTTCGTGGTTCACGTCGATCAGGAGGGCGCCCCGTCGGTATATGTCGTCAAGGATTTTGGGCTCAACCGGTTTGTTGGTTACAAAGACTATAGCGCCCCGGCGCTGTTTGGCCCGAAAGGTAGCAAGAAGATTTTTGTACTGGCTGATGTAAGGCAGCATGCAGATATCATTCTCTTTGCCGGTTTCGAGAAAGACCTTGACCATATCTTGGAGCGGCATGGTCACAAGTTTGACATCAATACTTTTTAATTCAAACAAGCCGTCATAGTTGGGGATGGTAAATATCGTCACAGTGTTGCTTTTGGCCATAATTTATAATTCCTTCAACTCCTGCGGAAACGGTTATAAAGAATAGCGGGGGTTAAGCTGCGGGTCACCCCGGGACCGGACAATGTTAACTATAGCTGAAAGTCAAGAAATAACATCTGAGAAATAGACGTAAAAAGACCATATATCCTCTTTTTTTCGGAGAATTACTCCATAGATGATCTCCATCTCTTCTCAGGACGGCAGTTTTCGATCATCTTCGAGGTTTTTTGTCCTCCTGCAAGGGTGTTCTCCGGTCTTTGTCAATGCTTGTGATCTCATGTCAGACAAAAAAAAGCCGCTTTCCTCGAAAAGAAAAGCGGCTGGTTAAAATTCTGCACAAGTCTATTTATCCGGCTTCCAGGCACTGTTATTACCTGGAAGTTGTCATGCGAGTCTAACATTAATTGAGGCTTTTTCCCCGGACATATACAGCAGTGCCGGGTACTATTTTAGCTGCTGATTAATTCGGGATTACCTTCCAGAGGCCCAAAAGCAATACACAAACACCTCCAAGGATAAGGGAAACCTTCAGCACGGCATCAGGGTTTATCAAATCTGTTTCCCTGTAGCCAATAATCCACACACGGTTTGTCGTTCTGCGCTCCTCCATGGTGTGCCTCCTTGTTTAGGGTATTATACTGACAATTCCAGCTTACCCTAATTTGATTATATGGATACATTTTTAAAAATAGATAGAAAAATTTAAGTGAAAATAGATTTTTTTGGGGTTAAACGAGACAGAGGTCAACCAGCCGGAATAAAATTACCGAGGTCAAGACACGTTTGCCGAGACGAGTTCAGCCGCGCATTGACACCATATGCACTTTAAGCTAGGCTGCGCCGATGGAACAATTTCTTGCCGACTACGGCTACTTCGCCTTATTCTCCATGAGCTTCCTGGCATCAACTCTCATTCCTCTTGGTTCGGAATGGCTGCTTATCGCTATGCTGCTTAATCGGCATGAACCTGCCATGGTAGTGACCGTGGCATCTATCGGCAATTATCTCGGGGCCTGCACATCCTTTCTGATTGGTATTTACGGCGGGCCATTGCTTATTCACAAGGTTCTGCGGATCAGCGACCATGACCAGGCCCGGGCAATGCGGCTCTACTCTCGTTACGGATCTCTTTCACTTCTCTTCTCCTGGCTGCCGGTAATCGGCGATCCCCTCTGCCTGATCGGCGGTGTTCTGCGGATCAGCTTCGCACGTTTCTCGCTGCTGGTTTTTAGCGGTAAGCTGACACGATATGCAATCGTTGCATATCTGACGCTTAAAACCATGGCAGTTGCCTCGCCGTAAGCAGTATATTAATCCTTGCTTGCCGGCAACATCTTCTCAATATTAATGATAATACCAAGGTTGACAGCACTATGAAATTCCTGCTCTGCTATCTCTTACTGTTTATGCTTTGCGGTTGTGAAAACGCCGATGTCGGGTTGGCAACGCAAGCCGGCCTCGATGCAGTCAAGGCGATCACCTTGTCCGATGAAGCGATAAAAAAAATGGCGGATCAGGCGATCAATCTCGCCGACCAGAAGAATAAAATTGGCCAACCGGACAGTAAGTATGCCCGGCGGCTCGATAAAATTGTTGCTGCTTTTCTAGACAAAAACTACGACTGCAAGGTCTATTTTAATCCGGAAATCAACGCCTTTGCTATGGCCAATGGCGCCATCCGGATCAACAGCGGTTTGATGGAGATGATGAGTGATGATGAGGTACGCTTCGTTATCGGACATGAGGTCGGGCATATCGACAAGCTGCATATCCGGAAGCAGATGCAGCTGGCTTATGCCGGCAGCGCCCTGCGTAAGGGGCTGGCCGCGCAGAACAGCATTGTCGGAGAGATCGCCGGTTCTCAGCTGGGCGGATTCGTCGAGGTTTTGCTGAACGCCCAGTTTTCGCAGCAGGAAGAGAGAGAGGCGGACGACTATGGCTTGGCCTTTTTGCAAAGGAAAGGCTGCAATCCTGCTTCGGCGGTCTCGGCCTTGAGGAAGCTTGCCACCTTACAGGTTGATCACTCTTTTCTGGCAAGTCATCCTGCTCCTGGAGTAAGAGCTGACCGCCTGGAAGGGAAACCGGATCCCCAGGCGCCGCAGGCCGGCCCTGATTATCTGGGAAAAATCATCTCTGCCGTCAAACATCTTGCTGTCGCCCTGCTTACAAAAATACAAGGTGCTTTATCTGGCGGATAACTGCAAAGGTCTGCCTGGTCATGGTTGAAAAACTACCGGCCGCCAGGCTGGAGAGGGAGTTTGACGGCCTGATTTTAGAATGATACCATGTAGGCGATTAGTAGCTTGCCGGTGATGATCCGGTTTCTTCTCATGGTAAATATCCTGGAGTCAAGATGGCCATTCTCGAAGCACGCGGCGTTTCCAAGTCATACACCATCGGCAACCGGCGGATTGCCGTCCTTGATGAAGTCTCCCTCAACGTGCCGGACGGCGAGTTTCTGGTGATTCAGGGTGAGAGCGGCAGCGGCAAATCGACCCTGCTCTCCGTCCTTTCCGGGCTGGACAGTATTGATCAGGGCGCCGTCCTGATCGAAGGCCGGGAGATCACGAACCTGCCTGAGGATGAGCTGGCGCCGCTCCGCAACGTTTTCATGGGCTTTGTGTTCCAGTCCTTTAACCTGGTGCCGGCATTGACCGCGCTCGAAAATGTCATGTTCCCGGCCGAACTGCGTGGCGACCAGCAGGCCCGGGACAAGGCTGAAAAGCTCCTCGCCCGTGTCGGCCTTGCCGAGCGGGCCGCCAACTTTCTCCATCAGCTTTCGGGAGGAGAGAAGCAGCGCTGCGCCATCTGCCGGGCCCTGGTAAACGATCCACGGATCGTCTTTGCCGACGAACCGACCGGCAATCTTGATTCAGTAAACGGTCAAGCCGTTCTCGAACTGCTCCGGCAGTTGCACCGCGAACGGCAAACCACACTCGTTCTGGTTACCCACAGCCGGGAGATTGCCGGAACAGCGGATCGGGTCGTTACCCTCAGGGACGGCCGGATTGGAGTGGACAACACTTATGTTTAATCCCCGCCTGATCCGCCGGCAGATCCTGGGCTCGCGGCACCAGTCAATCGTCTTTGTCCTCTGCGTGCTCCTCTCCATGTTGACTCTGGTTTCGCTCTCCGGCTTCAGTCGGAGCGTCCGCTCCTCATCTCTGCGGGACGCCCGGGAGTTGCATGCGGCGGATATAATCATTCATAGCCACACCCCCTTCTCCTCGGGCCTGCTTGCCGAACTTAGCGATCTGAAGCAAAAAAAAGTAATCGACAGCGCCCGGATAACCATTTTCTACTCGGTGGTGCGGGCCGAAACCCAGGAAGTCTCGCTGCTTGCCGAACTAAAGGTGGTGGAGGCGACCTACCCGTTCTACGGCAAGGTAGAGCTTGTCTCGGGCCGGTCGTTTCGGGAGGTTCTGACGCCGGGCAGTCTGGTCGTTGAACAGACCCTTCTCGACCGGCTGAATCTGCGCCCGGGCGATAAGCTCAAGATCGGGAATGCCCTGCTTACTATCCGCGATGTGGTGCTCCTTGAACCGGACCGGCCGGTGAATATTTTTGCTCTTGGGCCGCGGGTCTTTATCTCCGAGGTTGATCTCGCTGCCCTTGATCTTATCGGCAAGGGGAGCCGGGTGGACTACCGGATCCTGGTCAAGGTCGCGGACGAGCGGGAGCTGGAGCGGATCGCCGGCCTGCTCGACAACGCAGCGCTGCCGGACCGGGAGAGGGTAGAGACCTACCGGACCGCTGGTTCGGGAATCAAGCGGTTCCTTGATAATTTCCTGTTCTTCCTGAACTTGATCGGCATCTTTACGCTGGTGCTGGCCGGGCTTGGAATCGAGAGCTCTCTTACCGCCTTCCTGGCCGAGCAGGAGAGGACAATCGGCATCATGAAGGCGGTCGGGGCCGGAAGTCGATTTATTATCAGCCACTACTATGCCGTAGTCTCCGTGCTCGGGCTCTTCGGCACCCTGGTCGGGATCGGCGCGAGTTTTCTTTTACAAGGGCTGCTGCCGAATCTCTTTCACGGATTGCTGCCGGCCACTGTCCAGCTGGCCATCTCCTGGAGTGCGGTCGTCGAGGGTTTGCTCCTTGGCCTTCTGGTGGTGACCATCTTCACCTTTCTGCCTTTGTACCGGCTGAAGGAGGTTAAGCCCCGGGCAATCTTCGGCAAGGAGGAGCCAAAAAGGCTGCCAAGCCGCGCCACCTGGATATTCGCAATCCTCATTGCGGTTTTTTTCGTCTCCCTGGTTCTCCTGCGGATCGGTGAGGTGAAGATCGGCGCTTATTTTATTCTCGGCGTTGGCCTGCTAATCCTGGTTGCCTGGCTCAGCGCTACCGGAGTTCTATGGGCGCTCAAGAAATTGCGGCCGGCTAATCTGGTTCTGCGGCAGGCCTTGAAAGGTCTCTTCCGGCCTAGAAACGCCACCTTGTGGATTGTCGTGACCCTGATTGCCGCCCTGGTCGTGATTTTCTCCATCACCCTGGTTGAACAGAACCTTGAAGAGACCTTTGTCCGCTCTTACCCGGCTGATTCACCAAATATCTTCTTCATTGACATCCAACCAGGGCAAAAAGAGGCCTTTGCCAAAGAGCTCGGGATCGCAGCCATATACTATCCCGTGGTTCGGGGCTTGATTACGGCTGTTAACGGCGTTACCATCAACCGGGAGCAGGAGCACCGGAAGCGCGGGGACAACCTCGGTCGGGAGTTCAGTCTCACCTATCGGCGCCAGCTCCTGGACGACGAGCGGCTGGTCACCGGCCAGGGGTTGTTCAGAGATGACTGGTCGGGTCCCCAGGTGTCGGTGCTGGACACAGTGCTCTCGATGGCCAAGATGCAGGTTGGCGATACCATCGCCTTTCGTATCCAGGGGATCCCGGTGGAGGCGCGGATATCGAGTATCAGGACGAGGAGCAGGGCATCACTGCAACCTTTCTTCTATTTCGTCTTCACGGAGGAGGTCCTGAAAGACGCCCCCCAGACCGTGTTCACCGCTCTGCGGGTGGAAAAGGAGCGGACCGCAGCCCTGCAGAACCGGATCGTCGCCCGGTTCCCGAATATCAGCGTTATTGACGTGACTGCCACAGTTGCAGTGTTTTCCCGGATCATGGAACGGCTTTCGCTGATCGTGCGTTTCTTCGCGCTGTTCAGCGTCGCCGCCGGCATCCTCATCATCGTCAGTTCGGTTTTTGCCACCCGCCACACCCGTATCCAGGAGGCGGTTTTTTTCAAAATCCTGGGAGCGCGGCGGCGCTTTGTCTTCGCGGTTTTCGCCGTGGAGAATCTGGTCTTGGGGTTGACAAGCAGCCTGATCGCCCTGCTGCTTTCCCAGATAATCAGCTATATTATCTGCCGGACTGAGCTCGATTTGGGCTACAGGGCATTTCCCGGCATAAGTCTGCTCATGGTTCTGGCAATGACGGCTATGGTTATTGCCGTGGGACTCGGGGCTTCGGTCTCGATTCTGCGGGAAAGGCCGGCTGTTTTTTTGCGGCAGCAGTCGGAAGAGGGGTAGAGGATGCCGCTCAGGCATGATTACGGCAGGAGATATAAGGAGCTTTACCATGAGAATAGCCACGACTATTCAGTTGCTGTTGTTGATCTATCCCCTGTTGTGCCTGGTGGCCGGCTGTGACCGGCAGACCGATCTTTCCACTCGGGCGGCAGCGCGGCCAAAGTCCGCGGCCTTCACGGGCACTATCGTGGCGGTCGGCAACAGTCTTACCGCCGGGCTGGGAGTGAATGAGGAGGAGGCCTCTCCGGCCCTGCTCGAAAACAAGCTCAGGTCTGCAGGCTACCAATGGCGGGTCATTAATGCCGGCATCAGCGGCGAGACCAGCAGCGGGGCGCTGGCCCGGATCACATGGGTGCTTAAGCTCAAGCCCGACATCGTTATACTCGAAACCGGCGCCAATGACGGTCTGCGGGGTGTCGATCCACGGCTGATTCTGAGGAATATCGACGAGATAGTCAGCGTTTTTAAGGAGAACAAGGTCACAGTGGTCCTGGCCGGTATGCGCATGTTAACGAATATGGGATCGGAATACACCAGGGCGTTTGCCGCTGTCTTCCCGGCAATAGCCAGTAAACATGGCCTGGTTCTTATCCCTTTTTTCCTGGAAGGCGTGGCTGGTGAACCGGACCTGAATCAGGCCGATGGCCTTCACCCCACGGCAGAAGGCTATCGCCTGGTTGCCGAGACGGTCTACCCTTATGTCGTCAAGGCAATTGATCAGAGGCAACAGTTATTGCCGAATTAACCGCTCTCTTTCGCCGGGCAAGGAAACGAGTCGATACTTTGCTCTTTAACTATAAGGTGCTAAAGGACAAGTTTGCTGCGCAAAGCAGTTTTTTCCATATTTTTTAAAAAAAATTAGACTATTTATTGAAAATATGAGTAATAGGGTTCTGCTGCATACCTCGAACCTCGCTACGGGATAAAATCTTTTTACGTTTACGCGTGACAATATGAGAAAATCATTGTTTTATTTTCTGTTTTTTTTGTTACTAATCAGCTCTGCACCTCTTTCTGTGTCTTTTGCTGCAACCGCTCTTGCCCCTTTCCAATGTCTGGATTGCCATGAAGATATGCTGAATGCTGATTTGGCAAAAAAAAATGTACACCCGCCCTATCGCCAACGAAAATGCGTTACCTGTCACATCAACAACCAAGTTCAGAAAAGTCCGTTGTCTGATCAGCAAAATGGATTTTCTCCGGAAGACCAGGCTAGTCAGCACATTCAATGGCTGGTTAAAGGCCTCCAGGTCGCATCGACCCACTGGTTTGTGGTTCCAAAAGATTCAATGGCCACTGATCTTTTTATCGGAGGTGAGGATGCCAGGAACAAAATATGGCTGAAAAAATTGCCATTGCCCCCCTGGAAAGAGCTGAAAGAGCTGAAAAACGACCTGGCCCCGCCCTTGATCAAGAACGTGAAAGTAGAATCGATTCAGCGGGGTATTTTTATTTCCGCCTTGATCCGCTGGTCCACCGATGAATATGCCAATTCCAGAATTGCCTACGGAAACAAGGCGTTGGATTCATATTCAGCTCCAGACGATCAGTATGTGACCGAACATCAAATGCTTTTGATGGGATTAAAGGCGAACCTGCAATATCAGTTTGCCGTTATTTCCAGCGATATATTCGGCAACAAGGCAGTATCGGCAACCTTTACCTTGTCCACGGCAGAGGCTAAGACGGCCTCCATGGTCAGCCCGGAGTCATCTAATGTCTTTAATTCCGGTCAGACATACAGCAGTGAGTTGTTCAGGCATGAAAATAGTTTTTTAATCAAGATTGTCGCCGAGAAGCCGGGAGTTCTCAGTCTTGGCACAAATATCCATCCCCTGGCCGCGAAATTGGCGAGCCGGCGGGATGCCATGGTGGAGATGCTGGGTGAAGAACACGCATCTTTGAAGAATAAGCGAGATACCGATATTCAACTCTGCTACACCTGCCATATGGAATATACCAAAGCTCTCTCCCATCCTATCGGCGTCCTTCCCAAAAAAGGCATGGTCATACCGGCAGGATATCCGGTTCTGCCGGATGGCCGGGTAAGTTGTGTGTCATGCCACGAACGGCATGCCTCAAATAATAAAAATAGAATGATCAAACCGACCAATCGGGAAGTGTGTATCGGCTGCCATAAGGAAATGGCTTGAAATGATTTTATGAAAAATTGTCGGATCTGTTTTAAAAGCTGCATTAAAATTTCTGGAGACGGAAGACATGCCACAGTATCGAAGGAAAAAACTTAATCTCGGAGTCAAAAAACAGTTTCAGGTCTGGCTCCTCGTCCGGGTTTTAGGGGTTGTGCTGATTACCTCTCTTATTTCTGCTGCGGTTCTCTATTTTTATGCCAGACAGGAGATTGCCGATTCATTTTTTCAAGCGCACATCAAGATCAGACGAGTAAGCGACCTGCTGTTGCCGGTCATTATGGCCGGTTCTCTGGTGAGCCTGTTCAGCGGCATGGCATTAGCCCTCTTTCTGCCCCAGAAAATCGCCGGACCGGTCTTTCGCATAGAAATGGAACTGAAGAGGATTTTGAAAGGGGATCTCACTACGGTTATCTCTCTGCGCCATGAAGATATCCTCCAGGATCTGGCCGGACAAATCAATATAAACACCGATGATCAGCGCCAAAAAGTCCAGGATCTCAAGAACCGGCAGATAGCCATTGCAAAACTGGCCGCAGACAATGACATGGCCAGACTCCTGCCTCTGTTGCAAGAACAAAAAGAGAAGCTGGACACCTTTCAGGTTTGACGCAGTTTAAAGTCCTGCAAAATCGGTATCGATATTATGAGAAGATCAACAAAATCGGTACTGTTATCAGCGCTGGTATTTCCAGGGGCCGGCCACATTTTTTTAAAGCAATATCTGCGCGGTGCAGCGTTGATGATTGTGGCCGCGGTCGGACTTACGGTTGTCGTAGTCAACACGATACAACAGGCCTTGGCCATAGTTGAAACACTCCAGGAGGGAGGGGAGGTTCCGCTTGACACCCAACTCCTAGCGGGGCTGCTCTCAAAATCGGCAAGTGGTTCAGAAGGAACGGTCCTGGATATCGCGACATACGCTATCATCCTCTGCTGGATTATTGGTGTATTTGATTCTTACAGAGTTGGTAAGAGCCAGGATGCATCGGACGACATAAATAGGACTTAATAAAACCGCTAGCCCCACTTATGGCTTGTCCGGCAACAGAGCAGTTCGGGCCGTCAAGCCGCGACTGGTTAAAAAACGATCAAGTTGATTGGCAAAGGCCTGGCTGTCCCCCTGGTTCAGGGAGGAGGGACCTCCGACCTCGATCCCGCTCTCACGTAATTCACTCATGAAATTTCGCATGCTGAGCCGCTCCTGAATCGTCTCTTCAGTGTAAAATTCTCCACGCGGATTGAGGGCATGGCCGTCATTGGCAATCACCAGAGCGGCCAGGGGAATGTCTGCCGTGATCACCAGGTCGCCCGGTTGCAGGTCTCGGACGATGCGATTATCCGCCCCATCAAAACCGGCCGGCACGACAATGGTCTTAATGTACTGCGATGGCGGAGGACGAAGCGGCTTGTTAGCTACTAAAATAAGCTGGGCGTGGACTCTCTCGGCAGCCCGATAGAGAATCTCTTTAATCGGATTCGGGCAGGCATCGGCATCGATCCAGATCTGCATGTTTTTTCTCCTGCCCTTGGGTTAAGGGGAGGCCGGGAGGGGTTACTCTATCCGACAGCTTCAACAGCACACCATCGATATTCTGTAACACCTCATGATTCCAGAAGCGCATCACGACAATCCCCTGGGCATTCAGATAGTTTGATCTGCTCTCATCATATTCCCGGCACTCGACTTTATTGTGCTGACCGCCATCCAACTCGACAGCAAGAGCCAGTTCAGGACAAAAGAAATCGAGGATATAGGGGCCGATACTGTATTGACGGAAAAACCGTTTACCATAGAATCGCTTGTTGCGCACTTGGCCCCAAAAGATTTTTTCCGCCTCGGTCTGATTCTGTCTTAACTCCCGGCGGCGTTGTTTTAATGCGGGATCATTTCGCATAACATATTGGATGTTCAGGATTTTTCATAACGCCCCCCGGCCCCCTCTTACCTTAAGAGGGGGAGAAAACCATCGCCCCCACCTGATGTCACAAAACTGGACTAAAGGCTTTAATTATTCGCTTGCGTCATAGTGCCGTAGCAGGAAAATACTATCAAGAAAAATCATCGCCTACTTCTGGTGAAAAAATATAGAAGGGACGCATACTTGATAAAACAGCTTTCGGGATTAAAAACATAATATTTTCCTTGTTGCAAATACAAGCAGTACCTGTATATTTTGACGCTATTATCAGTCGGTTTGAGCATTATGAGAGGGTTGAGCATAAAACTGGCCAACATGCAATTCTGCATATTTACCACATATAACTTCTATTAAAAACTGATAGTTACGTCAACGCTATTTTATGTGTTTTGAAATTGTTTCAGGGTGGTACGGTAGATGAGCGTAAAACTGCTCAATAATATGTTATGCTAAACAAATAAGGAGGCCTGAATGATATATCTATACCAAAGGATAATTCAAAACCATTTCCAATGGACAAGACCATCGCCTGGCAGACTGGGGCCATCTGGAGAAGGCGAATATGTTCAGGACAATGGTTTCGGGCATGAAGACTGGAATTTCAACAGAAATTTGATAATTGATGGTTTTCTTTATGGGTATTGTTATTACCGTCCAACTGAAAATAAGCGAGACGAAAAATTCAACATAGCATTTGCAACATATACTAACAAACAATGGTATTTAATCGGGTTTTATTTGAACTGTGAGTTTGTGGAAGATCCGCCAGTAAAAGATGAAGTTCTAACACAAAAAATGCACGATCTTCAGCAGTTGGGAAAAAGTTTGGGTGATGAATGGCAAAAATTGAATGGCAAAAAATTCATCAAAAAACTGGAAAATGAGGCCCAATGGCTTAAATGGAGAGTTTCTCCCGATAACGCCATTAGGTCATTGCAACCTATAGCAATTCCACAAAATATATTTAATACAAAAAATTATCGTATAGTAAAACCGACAGAGCTTAACGAAAAAATATTTAATTCGCTGTATGCTTTAGCGCAAGAATATGTTGCAGATGATGATTATGGATATGAAAGCGAATTTCCTGAAGGAAAAGAGATAGAAAGAAGGCACAAATTAAGAGAAAGAAATCAGGCAGTAATAAAGTCTGCGAAAGATTCATTCAAACAAAAAGAAGGGAAATTATATTGTCAAGTGTGTGGTTTTGATTTCTTTAAAAAATATGGTGAGATTGGCAGCGATTTTATTGAAGGCCACCACACTATACCAATAAGTGAGTTAATAGGAGAAGTTAAAACCAAGGTGAAAGATGTTGCGCTGGTTTGTTCTAATTGTCATCGAATGCTTCATCGAAAGCGGCCTTGGTTAAAAATGGGTGAATTAAAAAAACTAATTGATAAAAGCGCATAACAAGACACTACAGCCGACCGCGGGAAGCATCTATTTTTTTAAACTCAGTTCAGTGGCGCGGTCGGCTGAGTTTGGCGTTAAATAAACACATATTTTTTCTGTTGCAAAGAACAATATTCCCCTGTTAAACACTTATAAATGTAGCTGTTAAGTTTGATGAACTGTTGCCTGGGGGTAGGAACAGGCAGTCTGGTGAAATTTTAATTTTTTAGCGAAGGGGCTGAATATGGAAAAAACAACGGATCGCGCGACGCAAAGCATGATTGACGAGGCTGAAAAGAGAGGAATCCCACTGGTCTGGGATAGGTTCGCCGCCCAGCTGCCACAATGCGGATTTGGTGAGCTCGGGCTTTGTTGCCGGCACTGTATGCAGGGGCCATGCCGGATAGATCCGTTCGGCGACGGTCCGCAGCGCGGGGTATGCGGCGCGGATCGCGACACCTTTGTGGCTCGCGGGCTCGGTCGGGCAGTGGCTGCCGGCACGGCATCGCATGGTGGCCATGCCCGTCATATGGCCCATATTCTGTTGAAATCAGCCAAGGGCCAGGCTCCTGATTACCCGATTCGTGATGAGGCCAAGCTGCGGCAGGTCGCTACCCGCATCGGGGTGGCAGTGGAAGGCCGCGGTACA
>Ga0208863_1001508_pt1 | contig 14468 bp, 14 predicted proteins | sample RifOxyD3_FD_184040 | JGI IMG/M metagenome (GOLD analysis project Ga0208863, IMG submission 184040) | Soil microbial communities from Rifle, Colorado - Rifle Oxygen_injection D3 (SPAdes) | ecosystem: Environmental > Terrestrial > Deep subsurface > Rock core/Sediment | place: Rifle, Colorado...
CGTAACCTTTCCGACGCACTTCGACTTGATGAACTCAAAAACTGGCCGAAATGGCTCGAAGCACGACTTATCTAACGTCGGAACGACCTCTTTGGCGAATGCTGTCTTGTCTCTAGCTGCGTCGATCTGCTTGGCAAAGAGCTTGTTGCCGAAGCAAATATCGCGATCTGTCAGGCCACATTTTTTCCCGGCACTGCCGCCTTCAGCGCAGACCAGAACCGCGCCTTCGTGTGCGAGCTTGAATTTATCTTCGCCGACTGGAATGCAAATGCCATTTTCGTAGTCAAGTGGGTCAAAGCCGTAGCCGACATCCTTGGTGGCAATATAGGGCAGCCCCTTTGCGCCAGCGTACTTCGCTTCCTTTTCTGAGGCATTGATGCTGTTGCCATTGAAGATATTTCCAACCGAACCCAGTCGAACCCACTGCCACCCCCCCGGCAACGCATATGGCATTTCCTCCTTCTTGATCTCACTTCGCGTCTTCGCGCCTTCGCGTGAGCAAGTCTTGTCTTTGATTTTTCCTTCTTTAACCAGCCGTTTCTTCTCGGCCTTAATTCCCTTGAGCAATTGATTCGTGGGCGCGTCGCTCGGGTCTTGCGTCACCAGCTTGCCCTTCATCGCCAGCGTCAGGATCAGCTCGCGCAGTTTTTTGATGCCATTGGGCGCAGAAAACGCCGTGTCGAAGTGTTGCTCCAGCAGGTGGGCGGTTTGCTTATTCACGGGCATCCTCCAGAAGCGCCCAGTGGCCAGCCTTGTCAGAGCCGATGCGCTGCAACAATCCTTTGTCTTTCAGCGCGATGATATTTTTGTCGATGGCGGTGTTGCTGATGCCAATGGAAGCGGCCAATTCACGTTTGGAAATGCGCGGGTTCTCCCTGATCAATATCAAAATGCGTTGTTGGCTTTCTACCAACCCATCTACCAACCCATCTACCAACCCATCTACCAACCCTTGATTTTTCGTTGTTGGCTCCCCCGTCACCTCGCGTTCCAGTGCCAGCGCTTGCTTTGAAATGGGTAAAGTGGTGCGAATGAAATGGCTGGAGAAGGTGTAGGCCTCGCGGGGGTAAGCCTTGAGAATGCGCGGCATACCGGAACCGAGGTATTCCACCATGTCCAGATCCTTGAACACGCGCATCAGGGTTTTGTTGCGTGGCATGGAGTAGCCGGCAAAAAAATCTTCTCGTTCTTGCCCAGCGTGAACGGAGCCTGCCGATGTGATCTCCAGCCGGTCGGTGAATAGCTCGAATTTGGGCACCAGTTCGGTACTGTAGTCGCTGTGGATGATGGCGTTGATCACTGCTTCGCGCAGGGCTACCGGATTCCAGTAGGGGCGACTGATCCGCTCGCGCGGTGTGATTTTGTTGACGACGCGGTTTTCCACGCCTTCCAGACGATCCAGAACCTGTTTGCAGGTTTTGACCAGGCAGCAGAAGCCGTAATCCTTGCTGTCGAGTAGATCAATACGGTCGGTTCCGGCATATTTGGCGACCTGTACGGAGTTGCCGTTTTGATCGGCCAGCAGGTAGGCGGCATAGTTGTATGCGCCATCATCAACAAGCAGTTCCAGATTGGCCGCGAATTTGTCGTTCAGCACGAAGCCGGCTTCCTGATAGTAGATTCTCAGTTGTTCAAAGCTCAGGTCTTGCCTTGGTGAACGGATGCGGGAGATGGAGTTGCGGGTGCGGCGAGCAAAGAGTTCCTCGATCATGCGTTGCGGCATGGGCTCGCAGGCACTGCCGATACGGATGAAGCAGCCCTTTTCAGACATGCCGAATTTGCGCAAGTGGTACGGTTTTTCCGAACCGCTGGCGATGATGATCTTGACGATGTGTTTCTCATCGCGTTGTTCGAGAATGACATCAAACAGACCAAGCGCTGAGGGCTGGATGTTGTTTTTCAGCCGGTCCTTGACGGCAAGCTGGATAGCATCAGGGGCGGCAATGCCTATGGCTTCGCCATTGTTGCCTACGCCCAAATAGATCACGCCGCCATCGTGGTAGTTAAGGAAAGCCACGACCTCTTTTTCCAGGCCTTCAGTTAGCTCGCGCTTGTATTCGAAGCGGTTGGATTCGGTCATGGCGCGACTCCTGTTTCTGCGATTGGAGCCAACCGTGACAAATCCAGCTCGCCCTTGATGGTGAACGACTCAATGATAGTGTGGGTTTCAACGTCATAGAGCAGCCCCATCATCTTCTGGGTGACCCAGACGTTTTCATCAGCATACACCGCTTCGACGCCACCATAGCCACTGGCGGCCACAAAGGTCAGGTATTCGGCCGCTGAGGAACGAACGAGGGATACCTCGTTTTTCCTGGGAATTTTCGGCTTCTTATTCAAGCTACCATCTTTTTCTTGTGTGCGGACCGATTTTTTTTCGTTGCTCATGGCGTAACTCCTCCGGTGCATTTCGCCTTGAGGAACAAACATCGGGCGAAAAACCTCAAAGCAAGCCGAGTCGAGGCTGGGAACGATCCCATTAGACCTGCCCCCCCACACCCTTATACTTCTCCACAAATGCCGCGATCTTCTGAAAAACACTCTGCTTTTTGGTTAGGTATTGCGGATTTAACGGACTCATTTTAGGCAGAATGGCATTGAGCTCCGTGCCATTGTCACTGGCAAATTCCCGTTTTAGTGAGTTGGCGATATAGCGCCTGGCCGCCTCTGCATTCAGGCTCTCGGTGCTAATCAGCTCTTGTGCCTCACGCTGTTGCTCTGCTTGTGCAAAGATGAAGAAGGCATCGATAACAGCGGCCTTATCGCCAATCTGATCCAAGTCGGTTTGGTTAATAAAATCCACCAGCAAGCTCTCTTTGGCGCGGTTGCCCAGGCTGGCACGAATCACCCGGCGTACATCTTCAATCAGTACCGCTTTATCTTTAACTTTCTTATTGTTTTCAAAAATCAGTTCCAGGATGTAGTCCAGGTTGATCTCTTGTGACTTAAGCAGATCCACCTCAAAGACCACGTCATCCCAATCAATGGTGGATTTTTCTTTTTCAGCGGAAGATTTTTCCCGACGCAGCCAGTCGCGAACGTCGTTATAGGTTGAGCGGTAATCCTGAATTTTCCGTTCCGTCGGCATCTGAATCGCTTGCAGCGTTGCCAGATCATCATCGTTTAAATAATGCCTGGCCTTAAATGCCTCAACCGCCTGCAGGTCGCTAATATCAACGCTTTGCAAGGCTTTCAGGCTGACGAATTCATCGTAGTTTTGCAGCACATTCTCAACGCGCAAATATTCGCCAAACAATTTCGCGAAAGCTTTTTTATCGGACTCCTTTTCAATCTCGGCAGGGTTGGGAAAGCGCTGCTGCAATTCTGCAACCACATCCACATAACCGCGCCGTGCTTCACCCGTCACCAAATCGGTAAAGCCTTCCATGTATTCCTTATAGCTTTTTTCCAGCACCACGTTTTTAGTGTTCGTATCACCAAACAGGGTAATGGCATCAATCGTGGCTTGCTCCAGATCCCGGAAGGTGACGATATTGCCAAAGGTTTTGGTGGCGTCAAAAATGCGGTTGGTGCGCGAATAGGCCTGCGTCAAACCGTGGTAGCGCAAGTTTTTATCGACAAACAAGGTGTTCAGCGTGGGGGCATCAAAGCCGGTCAGAAACATGCCTACCACAATCAGCAAGTCGATTTCTTTGGCTTTTACTTGTTTAGCCAGATCGCGGTAATAGTTTTGAAAGCCATTGCTATCCACGCTGAAATTGGTTTTAAACAGCGCGTTATAGTCAGCGATGGCCGCGCTTAAAAACTCTTTGGCGCTGCTATTCATGGCGGAAACATCAAAGCTTTCATCCAGAATATCGCCCACGGCATCCTGCTCTTCGTTGGCCGCAAACGAGAAGATGGTGGCTACTCTCAGTGGCTTGTCGCTGCCTTTCTGCAAATCCCTGAACGACTCGTAATACAGCTTGGCGGCATCCACACTGCTCACCGCAAACATCGCGTTAAAGCCTTTGGCTCCCGCTTGCAGGCGATGGGTTTTTTGGCGGAAGTTATTCAGAATGTGCTGTGTAATTTCTTGAATACGATCAGGGTGCAACAAGGCTTGCTTGTTTTCTGCTGCGCTGAGTTTTTTCTCATCCTGTTCGCTTTCAATCGCTTTGAACTGTGGGCGCACATCGTTGTAGTCCACCTTAAACTTGAGCACCTTTTCATCACGAATAGCATCGGTGATCACGTACGAGTGCAACTCACGGCCAAACACGCTGGCGGTCGTCTCTGCGCCGAGCGCATTTTGCGGGAAGATCGGTGTGCCGGTAAAGCCAAACTGGTAAAACTTTTTGAACTTCTTCTTCAGGTTCTTCTGTGCTTCACCAAACTGGCTGCGGTGGCACTCATCAAAAATAAACACCACCTGCTTGTTGTAGATGGGCAGGTCACCTTCGCCTTTCATCAGGTTGTTGAGCTTCTGGATGGTGGTGACGATGATTTTGTTGTCGTCTTTATCCAGATTACGCTTGAGGCCTGCGGTGCTGTCAGATCCATTCACGCTGTCCGGTGAAAAGCGCTGGTACTCCTTCATGGTCTGGTAGTCGAGGTCTTTTCGGTCCACCACAAAAAACACCTTGTCGATGAAATCCAGCTCCGTCGCCAAACGCGCAGCCTTGAAGCTAGTTAGCGTCTTGCCTGAGCCCGTGGTGTGCCAGATAAAGCCGCCACTTTCCGTATCACTCCAGTTTTTGGTTTGCCAGGCGCTGTTGATTTTCCACAAGATGCGTTCGGTAGCGGCAATCTGGTAGGGGCGCATCACCAGCAGCGTATTGCTGACATCAAACACCGAATAATGCAGCAACACATTGAGCAGGGTGTTCTTCTGGAAGAAGGTGGCGGTAAAGTCTTTCAGGTCCTTGATCAGGCCGTTATCAGCTTTCGCCCAGTTCATGGTGAAGTCGAAGCTGTTTTTGTTGCGCGCCGTGGTGTTGGCAAAATAACGGCTGTCGGTTCCGTTGGAAATGACAAACAGCTGCAAATACTTGAACAAGGAATGCCCGCTGTTAAAACTCTCTTTGCTGTAACGATGCACCTGATTAAAGGCTTCACGAATCGCCACGCCGCGTTTCTTCAGCTCTACCTGCACCAGCGGCAAGCCATTCACCAAAATCGTCACATCGTAGCGGTTGGCGTGGCTGCCCGTTTGCTCAAATTGTTTGATCACCTGCACCTTGTTGCGGGCAATGTTCTTTTTATCCAGCAGGTAGATGTTCTGAATATGGCCATCGTCAAACACAAAATCATGGATATAGTCATCATGCACTTTTCGGGTTTTATCGACGATGCTATCACTGGGCTTATCCAGCCAGACCTCCACAAAACGCAGCCACTCGCCGTTGGAAAATTGTATGTTATTCAGGGCTTGCAACTGCTCGCGCACGTTGGCCAGCAGCTTCTCGGGCGTGTTTAAATCGGGCACATATTCATAGCCCTGATTCTGCAAATCCTGAATGAATTCCCCCTCCAGATCGTATTCGCTTTGGTAGCTTTCGTTGACCTGCCATTCCTTGGCGTATTTATCCAGAACGATAAAGTTGTTCGATTCGGCGATGGTCTTGTATTCGCTCATTGCTTACTTTCCTCTGGCTGCACTCTCATGTAGGTTGGGGTGACACAGGAACCCCAACGGTTGTTGTTTCGCCGCGTTTGTCATGTTGGGGTTCGTTCCTCACCCCAACATGACAAGCATTATCGCTCGCCATAGTCGCTCTCATCTTCGATCTCCATACCCCGACCCCAATCGGATTCAACCATTCCATCGGCGATAAAACGGTGGATGCTCGAATGCGGCCAATCTGCCGCACGCAGGACATACCCGTGTTTCACGGGATTGTAGTGAACATAATCCACATGCCGTTCGTAGTCGTGTTCATCACGAATCAAGTGCTCCCAATATCGCCGCTGCCAGATGCCGCGTTCACCTTTGGCTATCCGGCTCGGATTGCGAAGTTCGCCGTGAACGATATGCCGCGAAAAGCCCGCCTTGATCAGCGTCCACCGGGTTGCAAAGTCAGCATCGCCTGTCGGCAGCGTCCAGACCGCATGAAGATGATCCGGCATAACCACAAAAGCGTCGATATGAAACGGATGACGCTGTTTCACGTTTTTCACGGACGCACGCAAAACATCAACATGATCCACCAGCAAACGCCGTTCGCGCTCGGCGAGATTCACCGTGAAAAAATAAGTGCCGCCCATCACATCCGCCCGCCGGTATCGCATCGCCCGTTGTTTCTCCATTCCGTAGGTTGGGGTGACGCAGGAACCCCAACGGTTTTTGTTTCGCCGCGCTTGTCATGTTGGGGTTCGTTCCTCACCCCAACCTACGTGCTATAGCTCCCCGGTTTTGAATTCGCTATAGCCTTCGTAGTAATAACTCACATCAATGCCCTTCATAAACAAGGTACGGTCATCAATTTTGTCAGTGAGGGCTTGTTTGAGCAGGGCTTTGATTTCAAGGTCTTTCACCACACTGCGCTGCATGGCCGAGAGGTATTCATCCTTATCCACCAAGTTCCAATCCACCACCTGCTGGATTTCTTTTTTAAGCATCAGATCAAGCCAGATGCGGGTGGCGCGGCCATTGCCTTCACGGAAAGGGTGGGCGACATTCATCTCCACATATTTTTCGATGATTTCATCGACGTTGCTTTGCGGCATGGCGTCTATATGTTTCAGTGAGGCTTCCAAATACATCAGCGGCGCGAAACGGAAATCGCCTTTGGCGATATTCACCTCGCGGATTTTGCCGGCAAAGTGATAAATATCTTCGAATAAATAGGCGTGGATAAACGATAGACCTGTGAAGGTGCCGACTTCCGCCTTGTGGATGTCGCCCGAGTCAAATAGCTGTTTGGCTTTTTGTTTGCTGAGTTTTTCTTCTGCTTTGGCGAGTTCGATTTGATTGCAAATGTTGAGTTTGTTTTCCAGGATCATTCAGCACCTCCTTCTATTTCAGCCTGTAGGTTGGGGTGACGCAGGAACCCCAACGATTGTTGTTTGGCCGCGTTTGTCATGTTGGGGTTCGTTCCTCACCCCAACCTACGCGCTGCCATTCCTTGGTGTACTTATCAAGAACGATAAAGCTATTCGATTCGGCGATGGGCGTGGTGTAGTTAATCATCTTTTAAATCCTTGCTTGACAGTTGCATCTGTTTTGCATTTTGCTGACTGACGACCTTTTTACCCGTTTCTGCTTCTAATTTCAGTTTGGCTTCTTTGGCAACACCGCCACCACGTTTTGCCACATCCTCATGCTCAGTAAACGATTGCGGGTTGACGACTTCTGAAATCTCTTTGGTGGACAACTCTGCCAGCATATTGATGACCAATTCCTTATTGGTCATGTTGTCACGCAGATTCTCCTTTTTAAGCCCTTTGTGCTGCTTGTATTCTTTGGCGGTTTTTCCTGCCCAGGTTTTGTAAATCACATCGGTTAAAAAGGCGAATTCACCGCCCTCCTGCAAGCCGTGCTTCTTCCACTCGTCGGTTAATTCCTTGCGGATTTCTATACTTTTTAATCGTTGGTTAATCCAGTTGTCCGAGTAACCCAGCCGCTTGTAGTCCAGCATGGCCTGTTCGATAGAGAGTTCGGGGTCTTGCAGTTGGTCCAAGCGTTGGCTGCCCACCTGTGCCAGCCATAGCTTGAAAGGCTCTGCCTTTTTAGAAGGGATGGACTGAACAATTCGCAATAACTGCTGGGTGGACGCTGCCAGCGTCTTTCTCAATTTGCCCGTAGCAGACTGCATGGCTACCTGGGGACAATTTGTCCCTACGTACTCGCCTAATTGCTCGTCCCTCTTGCGCAGCTTCTTTAAATAATCTGTGGGGTTTGCACTATCTGTGAGCGCTGCCACCACATCAACAACAGAAAAATACCACTCTTCCTGCTCGGCATCCCAGTGGCTGCGGATGCTTTTATCTTTAAACAGTATGATTTTAGAGTGCGGGTCCATTGGCAGCCTCTTTAAAACTCAACAGCAGATTGCGGTAATGCTCGTACTGCTTTTGGCGCAATGTAATTTCGCGCGGCAAGCCTTCGCTGATGGAGTGGCTCAGGGTGTCGAATTTATCGAGAATGGCGACGATGCGTTCTTGTTCGGCTAGGGGGGGGATGGGAATTGAAGCTTTATTAAGCGCATCATAAGAAACAAAAGGATGAGATGCACTCTTTGCCATCGAGTTAAAGTCTTGTTTTAATAATTGATAGTAAGCATATTTTGGATGCACAAACTTATTTATCAATTTGCAAATAACTCCGTTATAAGTAACGAAATGTTTGCCCGCACCCCAATTAACGATACCTGCATATGCGCCAATATGGCCAATTACAGGCGAATCCTCGCTGTTGAATACATTGTGAGTACCAACGATGCCATTGCTGCCATAAACAGAATATTCGCCGCCTAATGTTGGGATCGTATTCCCCATTCCGTATTGAAATTTGTAAACATCACCCAACGTCTTCCACTCCACTTCCCCTTCTTCAAAACTCAACAACTGGTCGCGATAATAGTTGTATTGTTTTTTGCGGGCGGTAAGCTCGGCGGTAAGCTCGGCGGTCAGCTCGGTGAAGGTATCCAGAATGCGGACGATTTCGGCTTGGATTTCAAGCGATTTTTTGGGGTTTTCTGGGCAAGGGATGGGGATTTGGAGGCTTTCAACCACTGTTCTTGACAAACGCGGAATGCTTGCCCGACGTACCTGAGCTGAAATCTTATTCTGTTGCGTTAATAAAAAATGATATACGAACTTACTTTTAATATTATTTGGTGTTAAGAAAAAGTAGACATCGTCTGCCGCCCAAAAATCAACATCACTGTAACCAATTTCTCCTGCAGCTCCTGCGCTGATAATAAAAGTCGTATCAGATACGACATTACTTTCATGGTAATAACCAAGTGGGGTCATGCAGTTTTGATAAACAGCATATTTGCCAGCTTCTTCTAACTGGCTTTTAATAAGTCTTTTCCCGCGTTGAAGTTTAACCACATCCCCCAGCGCCTTCCACTCCACCGCTACGCCATCCAGCAGCTTTTCCATAAAGTTCATGCTGCTCATGCCCCCAGCTCCGCGCCTTCGATTTCGGCCACGATGGCATCAATCTCCGCCCGTAGCCCGTAGGTTGGGGTGACGCAGGAACCCCAACGGTTGTCATTTCGCCGCGCTTGCCATGTTGGGGTTCGTTCCTCACCCCAACCTACGTGCTCTCGCTCGCCCTCTTTTTGAACTGTCAACTCGTGGTTGACAGTTGCCTGTTCGTCCAGCTCTTGGTCATCGTAAATGGCTTGAATGTGCTTGCTGATATTTTGCTTGCTGGTTTGAAAAAGCTCAGCGATTTGCAATTGCGACAGCCAAACCGTACCATTTTCCAGACGCAGATCAATCTTGGTGGCACCGTCGTCAGTGGTGTAAAAAATCACATCGCTCATGCCACTAGTCCTCGCCTTCGATTTCGGCCACGATGGCATCAATCTCTGCCCGCAGTTTGTCGATCTTGGCAACCGTGGTTTTCAGCTCGGCATTAAGCTGGGCAATATCCACCACTTCGCGGTTGTCTTTGGCTTCTACATAGCTGCTCACCGACAGGTTGTAGTCGTTGGCAGCGATGGCATCAGAAGGCAGCGATTTGGCAAAGTGTTCAACATCGGCTTTGCTATCGAAGGCCTTCATGATGTGTTCGATGTGCTTGTCTGTGAGCACGTTGGTATTGGTTTCTTTTTTAAACAGGCCGCCGGCATCAATAAACTGGATGGTGGTGTCGGTTTTGTGTTTGGACAGCACCAGAATGTTGACGGCGATAGTCGTACCAAAAAACAGGTTGGGCGCTAAAGAAATCACGGTTTCGACATAGTTGTTATCCACCAGATATTGGCGGATTTTCTGCTCGGCACCGCCACGGTAAAAAATACCGGGGAAGCAGACAATGGCGGCGCGGCCTTTGCTGGAGAGATAACTCAAGGCATGCAGCACAAAAGCAAAGTCGGCTTTGGATTTGGGGGCCAGCACACCGGCTGGGGCGAAGCGGTCATCGTTGATCAGGGTTGGGTCGTCTGCGCCTATCCATTTCACCGAGTAAGGCGGGTTGGAGACGATGGCATCAAAGGGTTTGTCATCACCAAAATGCGGATTTCGCAGCGTATCACCCAGCTGGATATTGAACTTGTCGTAGTTGATGTTGTGCAAGAACATGTTCATCCGCGCCAGGTTATAGGTGGTGTGGTTGAGCTCCTGACCAAAAAAACCGTCTTCAATAATGTGGGCGTCAAAGTGTTTTTTGGCTTGCAGCAGCAGCGAGCCCGAACCGCACGCGGGGTCATAAATCTTGTTGACGCTGGTTTGTTTGTGCATGGCCAGTTGGGCAATCAGCTTGGACACGTGTTGCGGGGTGAAAAACTCGCCACCGGATTTACCGGCATTGGCGGCGTAGTTGGAGATGAGAAACTCGTAGGCATCGCCAAACAGGTCGATGTGACTGCCTTCAAAGTCGCCAAAGTCCAGCCCGGCAACGCCTTTGAGTACGGCGGCCAAGCGGGTGTTTTTGTCGACCACGGTATTGCCGAGGCGGTTGCTGGTGGTATCAAAATCGGCAAACAGGCCTTTGATATCGCGCTCCGATGGGTAGCCGTTGGCAGAGCTTTCGATGGCGGCAAAGATGGCGGCCAGATCGGTGTTCAGGCTCTCGTTGGTGTTGGCGCTGGCGGCTACAGTGGCGAACAACTGGCTGGGGTAGATGAAGTAGCCCTTGGTTTTAATGGCATCGTCTTTGATTTCCGGGGTGATGACCTTATCGGAAAGCGCCGCATAGTTGATGCTGCCATCACCGCCTTCAATGTAGCTGGCAAAGTTTTCACTGATAAAGCGATAGAACAGGGTGCCGAGTACATATTGCTTGAAATCCCAGCCATCCACTGCGCCTCGGACATCGTTGGCGATTTGCCAGATTTGGCGTTGCAGTGCGGCGCGTTGTTGGGTGCTGGTCATGGTGTTGTTCCTGTTTCAATTCGTTTGGTTTGGCTCAAGCATGAGGCGTGAGCCAAAGAAAATAGGCTGCTGTGGCAAGGGCTTAGCCGAGATTTCGCTGAGTTGTGCTTCCAGGCTCACGCGATACCTTCCCCCACTGGATTCATTTTTGCTCGCTGCCGCTCTCTGGCTCGTCATCCGCGCCACCCACGCGCACCCATTCATCGACCTCGGACAGCTGGAATTTCCACAACCGACCAATCTTGTGCGCGGGTAGACCCTTGCGCTCGCGCCAGCGGTAGACGGTGTCTTTCACCACACCCAAGTGCCGGGCAACTTGTTCGGCTGTGACCCAAGGTTCGGTGTTCATGGTATTGGCGCTCAAGCGTTGACCTTTATAGTCGTCTTAAATCGTTTGAAGTCTAGCAGGATGGTGGCTTTGTGGCTATGAAAACCACTTGACGTGCGCATTATTTTCTTGCTTGGACTTGGCTTCCTGATCAACCAGCGCGTTCATGGCGGTGTTGTTAATCAACCACGGAGCCCACGATGAACACCAAGCAAACTTCCCTCGATGCCTACCTCGTCCTTTTCTTCGGCCAATTTTTTCGGTGGCCGTTTTGCCTGTTTTTCGGCATCGAAGCCGGCTGTAAGCCCAGCCAACACCGGCTTTGAAAGGGGTGGCCGTTTTCGGCCAAGAGAATGTGAATTCAACTCCCACCCTTGCAGGGGTGCAAACCGCAAACCCTGCAAACCTCGGTTTGCACTCTGACGGTAGCGCAATGCCGCGCTGTCGCCTCCCGTATTGGAATCTCGCCAGGAAGGACCCCTTTCGCCTGGGCGAGACTCAGAAAGTGTCGGGTTCCTGCATCCACGTCGGGATGTCGCGCTGGCCGTGCAGCACGCGCCAGGCATCAATGTGCTCTGGGCGCTCGACGTAAAACACAAGGTGGGGATAGCGAGTCAGCGGCCAGAAGCGCAGACCGGGCAAATTCAATTCGTGGGCGTAGCGTGGCGATCCAGTTGCAGGGTGGCGAGCGATGTGCGCATAAGCCTGCTCCAAGGCGTCAATGAAGCCGAGTGCCGCTGGTTCAGCATCTTCGCCGATATAGTAGGCAATCGCAGCATCAATGTCCCGTTTGGCCAGCTCACGCGGAACGACAGGCTTGGCCGTCACCCGCGAGCGCCGTCCCTGGCCGCCTTGTACACCCGGTCACGCAGCCCCTCAAAGTAGGCCGGATCGGCCGGGGCTGCCGGTGCAGACGCCGCGCCCGCGAGCAGGAGGCCACGCAGGCGCAGGCGATCCTGATCCTTGCGGATCAGCTCACGCACGTACTCGCTGCTGGTGCCGTAGCTGCCTTGATTGACCTGCTCATCCACGAAGGACTTGAGCGTGTCGGGTAGGGATATGTTCATTGTGCTCATGGCTCAAGATTAGTCGGTTTGGCAAAATTTGGCAAGATTCATGTTTGTGTCTGACCAGCCAGTCCAACCAAGTCGAGTGAGATGAGCATTCCCAATGCTCACTCTCTCTTTAGAGAGCACCCACCGGGAACCGGGAAAGTACCAGTAAATACCGGGTTTCAATACACAAAAGCAGGAAAATACTCACATAATCACCGGACGCAGTGACACTAACTGAAACCTTTTGAATCTGTATGAAACAACGGGTGGAAATGATGTGCTGTTGATTTTATTGGTGTTTTTTGCTATTTTTGGGTGGAAAGTCAATAAAAAAGCCACCTGCGAGGGTGGCTAATTTATTGCTATTGGTGGAGACGGCGGGAATTGAACCCGCGTCCGCAAGCACTCTACAGGCAGTTCTACATACTTAGCCATGCTGTTTAATTTAATCCCGGACACGCCAACTGGCGGGCTGGTACGGGACGAGTTACCTTAATTCTAGCTTCGTGCAAAGTAACCCTGCACGACACGATTCTGTGTTTGTTACCTCACTCATCGCGGCATTGCTGCCTTGAGCCACTCCACAGACAGCATGGTGTGAGGTCTAGCCGACTAAGCGGCTAAAGCGTAGTTTTCGTCGTTTGCGACTAGTTTTTTCCAGCTGATTTACGAGGTTACTGGTCCTCGGTATGCCCTGCTTTGCTTTGCAACCCACGTCGAAGCCATGTCGTCCCCGGTTGGTACTGCTACAAAACGATGTTTTGGAACGGACGGTTAGCCGTGAACCAAAACGTGGCGGATTGTAGCAGATTCAGAGGGGCAGCAAGTCGAGAAGTTCAATCGGGTGGTCGATTATTGCGTGTGCGTTCCAGGCTTCGAGCACGGCATCGGCCCTGATGTAACCGTAGCGCGCGATGATGCCGCGCATGGCGGCGGCATTGGCGGCTTGCATGTCGCGTACATCGTCGCCCAGATAGAGGCAGTGCTCAGGCGCTATGCCGATGATGTCGCAGGCTTTGAGCATCGGTTCGGGATGGGGCTTTGCATTCGCATAGCTGTCGCCGCTGATCAGGCAGGTTGCGCGGTCAGCATAGCCCAGCGCCTGCATCAGGGGCAGGGTGTAGAGGTGCGGTTTGTTGGTGATGATGCCCCATTTGATATTGCGATGTTCCAGTTCGACTATCAGTTCGGCCATGCCGTCAAACAGGTGCGTATGCACGCAGATGTTGTGTTCGTAGTGTTTGAGCAGGATGTCGCGCAGGGCGTTGTAATCCGGTGCATCCGGCTCGATGTCGAAGCCGATTTTAAGCAGGCCGCGCGAGCCGTGCGAGGCTTGGGGGCGGATAGTTGCCAGGGGAAGTGGCGGCAGTTGACGCGCGGCGCGGGCGTGATTGAGTGCAGCCGCCAGATCAGGTGCGGTATCGGCGAAGGTGCCGTCGAGGTCGAACAGAACGGCTTTGACACTGCCTGATCCTGCATCCTTCACGCAATAACTTGGGGCTTCGCCCCTTAGTTGTGCGGGGAATGCCCTTGCGGCATGCATCCTGCCTTCTGAGTCCTGTTTATTCAAGGCGGCAGGCCATCATGTAATTCACGTCCGTGTCTTTTCCTAGTGAATAGACCTTGCTGAGCGGGTTATAGCTCATGCCGATCAGGTCAGTCACATTCAGCCCGGCATTCCGGCAGGATTGGGCCAGTTCGGAGGGTTTAATGAATTTGGCGTAGTCATGCGTGCCGCGCGGCAGCATATTCAGCACATATTCCGCACCGATCACGGCGAACAAATAGGATTTCGGGTTGCGGTTGAGCGTGGAAAAAAACACCCAGCCGCCCGGCTTTACCAGTCTTGCACAGGCCGCAACCACGCTGTCCGGGTTCGGTACGTGTTCGAGCATTTCCAGGCAGGTGACGATATCAAAAGTTCCGGGACATTCGACTGCCATGTCCTCTACGGCTATCTTGCGATAATTGACCTGTTTGCCGCTCTCCAGCAGGTGCAGTTTGGCAACTTGCAGGGCTTTGTCGGATAAATCGATGCCGGTGACGTTTGCATTCAGTCCGGCCATGCTTTCCGACAAAATTCCACCGCCACA
>Ga0208863_1001510_pt1 | contig 14465 bp, 19 predicted proteins | sample RifOxyD3_FD_184040 | JGI IMG/M metagenome (GOLD analysis project Ga0208863, IMG submission 184040) | Soil microbial communities from Rifle, Colorado - Rifle Oxygen_injection D3 (SPAdes) | ecosystem: Environmental > Terrestrial > Deep subsurface > Rock core/Sediment | place: Rifle, Colorado...
TTGCCATACAGTAGAGCCTCTTGCAAAATGAACGTCGTAGCGAGATCGAGAAAAAAATATTCTGAGCAAGGATGAGTTGTGAAATCGCCCGGAAGCGTAGCAGCGCTACGTTGAGGACGATTTCACAAGGAAGACGCCGCGCAGGATATTCTTGGCCGATCGGAGTAGATGTTCATTTTGCAAGAGGCTCAGTAGAAAAGAGTTGTTCGGCATGGGCCTGTACTTCCATATAAGTACACTACGCTGGGCTGGTCATCAACACAATACACAATCAGCGACATGAACCTGTCTGATACCTGGAATTTTTTTGACAAGATCTATTGCATTTCACTTGATGCCCGTATCGACAGGCGGGAGCAGGCGAAAAAGCAATTCTCGGGGGTGGGTCTGCTGGAACGGGTAGAGTTTGTCATTGTCGCAAAGCATCCTGAAAACCGGGTAAAAGGCATTTTTGAATCCCACATGCTTTGCCTGAAAAAGGGGCTGGAGGCCGGAGCACAACATATACTGGTCTTTGAGGACGATATCCTTTTCCGCAGCTTTGATCCCCGATCCCTTGGTGAGGCCTGTTCGTACCTGGACCGCTTCGAAACCTGGAATGGTCTGTTTCTTGGCTGCCTCACCAGCGGGAGTCGCAATACCCGCACACGGTCCCTGGTCAAAATCAAATACCGCTGCCTGGCCCATGCCTATGCCCTAAATGCTCCCTTTGCCAGGCGCATTGTCCGGGAAGAGTGGCGTGATATCCCCTTTGACGAGCTGTTGCGCAGGAACAACTCCAATTTTTTTGCCATCCATCCCATGTGCGCCTTTCAGGGGCTTTCCGGAACCGACAATCAGACTGTGGTCATCGACAGGATGCGCAGATTTTTCGGAGGACTGCCATTCATTCAGAAGGTAAATGAGCTTTATCAGAACCATAAGGCACTTTTTATTGTCGTGCATCTGGCCGTCCTTCTTGTACTCTTGCTATCCTGGCTTATGCTCGTTGATTACTAAGAGGAAAACATGCTCAACTATCGCCTCCTGTCCATCGTTTCCCTCCTGATCATTTGCTGTGCCGTCTTGGGCAACATGCGCCTTGACATCGACACGGACGTGGCTCGATTATTGCCGACCAGCGAACGATTCATTGCCGATGGTCTGGAAATCTTTAAGCACCACCCCATCCACGACCAGATCGCGGTTGACATCATGCTCAACCGTGATGATCAGGATGCCCTGGTGGAATGCGGCGTCTTTCTTGAACAGAAGATGAAGGACAGCGGACTCTTTGCCCAGGTCGGCACCGCTGCCATGGGCGAGCTTATTCCACGCCTTGCCGTTCACGTGGCCCGCAACCTGCCGCTCCTGTTTTCCAGAGAGGATATTCAGAAGATCGCCCCCCTCCTTGATCCTGACCGGATCAAGGAACGGTTACGCAAGCTGTATGAGGATCTGGGCAGCCTGGAGGGAGTAGGGCAGGCTGAGTTCATCGGTGTTGACCCCCTAGGCCTGAAGGACCCGATCCTGGCGAAAATGGCTTTCCTGGCCCCCACCATGAACACTAAATTTTACAGGGGAAGCCTGCTCTCCGGGGATGGTCGTCACCTCCTGGTGACGGCAAGACCGTTTGCCGCAGGAACCAATACGGCCTCTGCCCGTCGTATTGCAGAGTTTTTTTTGCAAACATCCCAAGAAATTGCAAAAAAATATGAACCCAGGGAAATACAGGTAACCTTGACACCCGTGGGGGCTTATCGGGCTGCTCTTGATAATGAACGTATCATCCGTCATGATGTGCAGTTTGCTCTTATTCTGTCAACCGTGGGCATCGGCTTGTTGCTGTTCTTGTCCTTTTCCAGACCCCTGATCGGCCTCCTGTCTCTGGTTCCGTCCCTCGCCGGCACGGCCGCGGCGCTTTTTGTCTATTCCTTATTCCATACTTCCATCTCGATCATGGTGCTCGGGTTTGGCGGGGCCCTCATCTCCATCACCGTGGACTACGGCATCGCCTATCTGCTTTTTCTTGACCAGCCCCATGAAACCAGGGGCAAAGAGGCGGCGCATGAAGTGATGGTCGTCGGGATCATGGCCCTGGCGACCACCGTTGCCGCCTTTCTGGTCCTCAGTTGCAGCGGGTTCCCGATCTTTACCGAACTGGGCGTGTTCTCCGCCATGGGCGTCCTGTTTTCCTTTCTTTTTGTTCATACTGTTTTTCCAAAAATTCTGCCGATCATGCCTCCAGGCAGGGACCGCGCGCTGCCCTTGCAGAGGTTTGTCAACATTCTCTATAACACCGGCAGGCCAGGCGCCATTGCCGCGGTTCTGCTGGCCTTTGGACTGATCTTTTTTGCGCGTCCGCAAGTTCATGTCAGTTTAGAGAGCATGAACACGGTCACTCAGGCCACCCAGGCGGCTGATAGTTTGTTTACCGAAGTCTGGGGGAAGATCGGCGAGCGGATCTTTTTAATGAGCGCGGATGATACGATCGCCGCCATCCAACAGCGCAATGATCTCTCCCTTGCCCGAACAGAAGAGGATGTGCAGCAAGATATCCTGGCCGCAGCCTTTGTCCCGTCGATGATCTTTCCGGGCATGGAAAGAGGAGCACAGAATTTGGCCGCCTGGCATGCTTTTTGGGACAGACACAGGGTGGAACAGGTTAAGGAGGCACTGGGCAGCGCAGGAACAAGGCTTGGCTTTACTTCTGACGCCTTTGCCCCCTTTTTAACCCTTCTTGAATCCGGAGTTGCGGCACAATCCCTGGACATCCCCCAAGAGTACTACGGACTGCTCGGGATTTCCGAGAACACCCATGAGCCCGGTCTGATTCAGTTCATCACCGTTGCGCCAGGAAAAAACTATGATGCCGCCACCTTTCTGGCCCGATATGGCGGGGACAGTAAAATCTTTGATCCCGCCTTTTTTGCCCAGCGCATGGCCCACCTGCTGTTTTCAACTTTTACCGCAACGCTGGTGACCATTGCCGGCGCTGTGGCCCTGCTCCTCTTTTTTGTCTATTTAAATTTGTCTTTGACGCTCCTAACCCTGTTGCCATCTGCTTTTGCCTATATCTGTACCCTGGGCACCATGAACCTAATCGGTCGCCCTTTGGATATTCCTGCGCTTATGTTGTTATCCATCGCCATACTCGGCATGGGCATTGACTATGCTATTTTCTCTGTGCGGGCCCATCAGCGGTACCGGGATATTTCGCATCCATCGTACGCCCAGGTGCGCAGCAGTGTCTTTCTGTCCGCCACTTCCACCCTGATCGGCTTCGGCGTACTCTGTTTTGCCGAGCACAGCCTGTTACAAAGCATTGGTATCGCCTCCCTGCTCGGCATTGGTTATTCCCTGTTCGGGACCTTCCTGTTGTTGCCCCCGCTGCTGGATCGATACTTTTCCGGGAAATTGAGGAAGGACAGCAGGGTGACCAATGGTCTTATCCCCCGAATCCGTAGCCGTTTCCGTACGGTTGAGGCCTATCCCAGGATGTTCGCTCGCTGCAAGCTGCGCTTTGACCCCATGTTCGATGATCTGCCGAGGATGCTGGCCTCGAAAAAGGTTATCAAAACCATCATGGACATCGGCTGCGGCTACGGAATTCCTGCCTGCTGGTGCCTGGAAAATTTCAAGGATGCACGGATCGTCGCCATGGAACCTGATCCGGAAAGGGTGCGGATCGCAGGCCTTGCCTTTGGTGACCGGGGAACCGTCACCCAGGGTTGGGCGCCGGATATGCCACAGCTGCCGGATGATCCGGCTGATGTCGTTTTATTGTTGGACATGCTCCATTATTTGGATGATGAGACGGCGAAAGCAGTTTTCCACAAGAGTTTTCAGAGCCTTGCCCTCGAGGGGATTCTGGTGACAAGATTTACAATCCGTCCTGCCGGCCGGCCGTCGTGGTCCTGGCGGCTGGAGAACACCCGCATAAAAGTATCAGGCCAAAAGGCCTGGTACCGTACATCTGAAAACATGGCCGAACTCCTGAAAGAAGCCGGTTTTGCGGTAATTGTTAATGAGGTTACCGCTGCCAACCCGGAACTGGTGTGGATGGTCGGCCTGGCCCAAAAAGAGGCAGCCTGTGCAGCGCAACGCTAAGCCCTCCACGGCCGAAAAAGCCGGCGTCATTGCCTTGCTGCTTGCCCTCCTGTTCTCCTTTCTCAACCCGGGCTTGGCTGTCCTCCCCCTGTCGCTTTTCCTGCTTTTCTGTCTTGCCGCGCCCTTTGTTTCAGGATTCGGATTTTTTCTGCCGGTGATCAGCCGGGGGAACCCCGCAAACAGGCAAGTTGCCCTCACCTTGGATGACGGTCCCTCGCCTTCATCCACCCCCATCCTGCTCGATCTCCTTGCTCGCCATAAGTTGCAGGCCACCTTTTTCGTGGTGGGCGAAAAAGCGGCTGCACATCCGGAATTGATCGCGGCAATCCTGGCACGGGGGCACAGCATCGGCAACCATTCCTTACGACACGACCCGTTCCTCATGCTGCGGACGCCCAAGACCCTGCAGGAAGATATTCATACTACTCAGGAAATATTAAAAAAATATGGGGTCAGGCCCCTTGTTTTCCGGCCCCCCGCGGGGATCACCAACCCCCGGCTGCGGCGGGTGCTGGCCCGGGAAAACTTAATTGCCATCACATACAGCTGCAGGGCCTTTGACGGCGGCAATCGTAATGTTCGCGATCTGGCCGGAAGAATCCTCCGCCGACTGCGACCCGGGCACATCATCATGCTTCACGACCTCCCCCCACAACGGCAGACATCGGCAGGCTACTGGCAAAAAGAACTTGACCGCCTTTTTGCGGCTTTAAAAGACAACTATCAGGTCGTTTCCCTGGAAGAAATTATCCGGCAGCCCGTGATGATGAACGAATTAGATGGCCCTCATTGCCAGTAGTTATTCGAGCGAATTGTCCGGTGGTCAGAGGTAGAGGCTGGCTCTGCCCGTCCTCAAAGAATCTTGCCCCGAGGAGCGCAAAAAACCGGCTCCGTTCGGCGGACGGCATTGCCTTCATTTCGTTCAGAAGTTCTTCCGCGGTCATGGTATGGCTCATGATGTCGTCCCTCCTTCTCGCAGATAGCGCTTCAACGTGTCGTAGAAATTCTCATGCGAGCCAACCTGATAGAAGTCGATCACCAAGAGATCCACGGCCGGCCTTGCTCGACCGCCATCCGGAATTGCTTGCCGAGTTGAAAACCGGTTGAACTCGCTTCCTGAATAGTTGCGAAACAGAAAGCAAAGCCGAGGCCGGTTCTACAACAAAAAAAGGCGGGGGGCCTCGCCTTTTTTTGTTTCAGGCCGGTTTGTGATCCTTGAGCCAATCGCGGAGGACCTCGTTTACGCGGGATTGCCAGCCGCGGCCCGTGGCGCGGAAGGCCTCGATGATGGCTGCGTCGATGCGGATGGATACCGGCGTTTTACGTGGATCCTTTTGGGGGCCGCGCACGCGCGGCGGCATGTCGGGATGGGTCTTTGAAACTGGCTTCATGCCGGTGAGGAATGATTCGGTGAGTGGCGGAGATTCGACAGAATCCCAATCTTCTTGGGAGATGTTTTCAGGCTTGCGTCTTTTCATAGTATTCCCACTCGCGTTTGTTGGCCAGGCGCAGGCTGATTAAACGGATTATCCTTCGCCTGCGGGTGTAGATAAGCACATGGAGACGCTCGTCGATAAAGCCAAGGGCAACCCACCGCTCCTCGCTATAGTCGAAACGGCTGTCCATGGCCTCAATGGCCGTTGCCTACTCGAACCGTTCGGCCTCGGTGAAATCCACGCCGTGCTTGGCAAGGTTGGCGGCCCGTTTGCCTTCGTCCCACTCATAACGCGTGGCTTACTGTATATACAATTTGGCAAGAGGTCAATCATGAAAATTTTTATTCTGTTTAGCTGCTGTTGACGCGTCTCTGCGGGAGAGGAAATGATCTTGCTGACCATACGAAGCTCAACGCGTTACAATGAGCGCTCGCATGCGGCCAACACGTAATAACTGAGCTTGACAAACGTATTTTTAAAACTACAGCAACGAGATCATCATTCTGCTGTGCGGCGGCGACAAGGGAAGTCAAAGCCGCGATGTGGAAACCGCCAGGCATCTGGCAAAAGAATGGAAGAAGTCATGAACGAACCACTTTACAACTACGATCCGGCGGCCGCCCTGGACAGTCCCGAGGCTATCGCCGTCTTTATGGCGGATGCCTTGGAAACCGGGGACGCTGCCTATATCGCCAAGGCCCTGGGGGTGGTTGCCCGCGCCAAGGGGATGACGGAAATAGCGCATGAAACCGGGTTGTCCAGGGAACAGCTTTACCGCTCGTTCAGCGAACGGGGCAATCCGACCCTGAAAACCATGCTGTTGGTAATGCGGGCGATCGGGGTGGATATGACCGCCAAGGTTCACGCCTGACCGGAATGGGTGGGCGGTTCCAGAAGTAGTTGAGAAGGCCGGAAAGCAGGTGTCAGCGCTCCCGGTAGGTGAGTGAGCAGCGGGCATCCGCTCGGTTGAGCAGACAGTTCGAAAAACAGAAAGTAAAATCGAGGCCGGGCCTACACCAAAAAAAAACGGGGAAAACCCCCGCCCACCACAAAATGACAAAATGACAAATTGACAAATTGACATTTTGACATTATCGCATTATTAATGTCCTGGTATTCTTCTTTATTGCTGGGCAGTCTCGGCCAAAAGGGGAATTGAATCGCACGGTGAAAATTTTCTTTCCGCCGCGCCTCAAACACGGCCACCAGGAGGTTCTCTTATGCTCGTTACCATCGATAAACGCGGCAGCATTAACCTGCCTGCCGCCGTTCGCAAAACACTTAACTTACAGCCCGGCTCCTGCCTTGACCTCAGCATTCTCGACGGCGGCGGGCTTGCGCTTTCCCCCGTTGCGATCTACCCCACCGTGCGGCTCTCCGACGAAGGACTCGCCAAACTTCAGAAAGCCAGGGAGAGCGGCACCGTCGAACTTCCTGCCTGGTTACGAAAGGAAATGGATAATGCCGCGACTGACCCTGTCTAACCTTTTTCTTGAGGATATAGAACGCTTCAGATCGAATTCAATCCTTCGGAAGAAAATCGCCAAGGCTCTTTCCCTGCTGGAAAATAATCCCTTGCACCCCAGTCTCCATCTGGAGCGGATTGTCAACGACCCGACCGCCTGGTCAGCCAGAATAGACGAACGTTACCGCCTCTCCTTCGACCCTGGAGCCTATCACCCTGCCGGCAACCCTGACTGGAATGCCGAACTCACCCTTCTCCGGCTCCTCGACCATGACGATCTATACAAATCACCACGGTAGTTCCAAAAGTCATTGCATCCCACTGAAGCACAGGGTTCGCAGAGGTAAGAGCCAATAAGTTGTTTCAGAACCAGCGTCCCGTCCGGCCCCGTCCGGCCCAGAGGTAAGAGCCAATAAGTTGTTTCAGAACCAGCGTCCCGTCCGGCCCCGTCCGGCCCACATGGCCGGCGGCCGATAGGCCACAAGATACTCCTGTCGGTTAAACCGGAACTTGTAAACCCATATCCCGGCAAGGTCGCCGCCTTTCTGTTCCCCGATGTACGGATCAATGCAAATTATCTCGACATTGTCCTCAATGGCCATAATTCTACATTGTCACATTGTGGAATTCAGAATACAGAATTCAGGAGACAGAATGAATTTAACCGGTTGACCAGAAAAAAGTTTCTCTTTTCTTCTGAATTCTGACTCCTGACTCCTGACTTCTTTCGGAATGTGACAAAGTCGAACTAATATCCACCCTTGCCAATAAGGGCGGATGCTTTTTTTCTTATCTGCGCTAATTCGACTGGGGACACCTTGCCATTGTGGCTGGCTTTGCGCACAACCCAATCGAGACTTTTGATCTGATCGGCCAGCACGGCGCTGGGGCGGTCGCCTGCAATCAACACCTCGAACGGGTAGCCCTTTATCTGCGTGGTCATCGGACAGCACAGCATAAGACCGGTTTTGTTGTTGTAGGACAAAGGACTAACAACTACTGCTGGCCGATGACCAGCTTGCTCATGTCCGGCCTGAGGGTCGAAATGCAACCAGACAATATCGCCAGCATCAGGTACATAGGACCGAACCATTACAGAAGTTCCTTTCCAGTTGGTGTGCCGAAATTAATTTCAGAATGCAGGTTTTCCGGTGTTATGCCGGCAAGGAGCTGGTCAAGGTCGCATTCGTTTGTGCGAATCGGCTCGATAACGATGCGGCCACCTTCTTCTCGAATATCAATCGGATCTTCCAAGCTCAAATGGGCGGCTGCCATTATCACAGCAGGTATACGAACTGATGCGCTATTGCCCCACTTCTTCACGATTACGCGCATAACAACCTCCTTTGTTGAGTCAATGTTGATACAATATCAAAACAAAATCGATGTGTCAACATTGTCGATACCTGTCATCAATTAGCCTGACACCTATGGTTTCCAATCAATAATTACGAAACAGAGAGCATAAAAGTCAACAAGTTGTTTTAGAACCAGCGTCCCCTCCGGCCCTCCTTTGCCGTCTCAATATCCCACGCCTGAGTTGATTTGTCGCCACCGGAGAGCAAACAGCACACAATAAGTTGTGTTAGAACCAGCGGCACGTCCGGCCCCCTGGGTGTCCCCTTCGGCCCACTCCAGGTTGTTTAAAAAAAGAATGCCTTGACAAGAATCGTCGGATAATCGATCTTATACTATAAGCTTACAAGGTAAGGGATGCTCCGTAGTCTGCGTTTTTTTACAACGATGTCCATTGAGGAGGTAGCGGCAATGAGACCTGCAACAGCAGAAAATATCGAGGACAAATTTGCCTCATTATCGCCTGAAGAAAAAGCTTCTGTCATCAGCCATGGAGTAGCGCTGCGACTCTCTGAGTGGAAAAAACGCCTTTTTCTGGCCGAGAGCAAGGTCAGATCCTTTGAGGATAAATACCATACATCTCTGGCCGAACTGGACGCAAAAGGTTTACCAGACAATGCTGGTCATGAAATGCATGAGGATTATATCATGTGGCATCACTGGACAGAAGTCGTTGACAGGGCTGGGAAGCAGGTGTCGGCACTCCAGGTGATAGCCACCTATGGTATTCAGTGCTAGGAATTCTTGATGCTGGCAACTGAACGATTATTAGAGATCGAGGAAAAGATTGGTGCAATGGTGGATCGTATTGTTCCAATCGAACTGGATGAAGAAACCTTGAGGATCACCTTATACCTGAAGGATGGCAGTGACCTGCGTATTGCCGAACAATGGGATGGCAAGACTCTTAAACGATACAGCTACTATTGGCTTACTCCTGCAAACGAATTGAAAGTCGGCTGGGATAATGCACCGCACCATACAAAACTGGAGTCTTACCCCCACCATAAACATGTTGCCCGGCAAGACAATTTACAACCATCTGCGGAAACTTGTTTGGAAGATTTAATGAGAGTTGTTGTTCTGTGAGCTTCTTTTTTAGAAGCGGTATCCTTCGAGGTTTTTTCCACGAACCAGCGCCGATCCCCTTGATTTGTTTGAGACTGTCAGGAAAGGGGCAAGCAAGCTGACCACACGAAACTTGGCGCGGTTCAATGGGCGCTCCTCACCTGCGGGCAATACGCAACGGCGAACAATCCTCAGCCTGCAGCCGGACCAACCTGAATGGTTACGAAACAAAGAGCACAAGAGTCAATAAGTTGTTTTAGTACCAGCGTCCCGTCCGGCCCCACGTCCGGCCCCCCGTCCGGCCCCCTGTCAAGTATCGACTTGCTTAAATTAGTCACAATAAGTATATTGAAAAGTAGTTACAATAAAGGAGACTGATTATGGCTACGATTTCGATACGGATTCAGGATGATATCCTGGCGGAGCTAAATGACCGATCCAAGGCGCTGCACATGCCCAGGGCCGAGTATGTACGCCGAGCCGTGGTCGCCATGAATGAACAGGTAGCCAAGGAGCTGCGGAAAAAGCGTATTATGGAGGCATCCAGACGGGTTCGAGAAGAAAGCATGAGGGTAAATGCGGAGTTCGATGCTGTAGAGGATGCCCCGGATGTATAATCGTGGAGAAATCTGGCTTGCCAATCTCAATCCCGGCAAAGGCACCGAACCCGGGAAAATTCGCCCGGTGCTGATTATTCAATGCCAGGAGCTTCTTGACGTAAACCATCCGTCAACTTTGATTATTCCCCTTACCACGAATCTTATCGACGATGCTGAACCGCTACGATTGCGCATCCCGACCGGAGGACGGCTTAAAAAGGACTCAGATCTTCTTGTCGATCAAGTGCGCGCTATTGATAACCAAAGACTTATTGACGGCCCCTTACGGAGTTGTTCTCCCGCCCTTATGACTCAAATTGACCGGTGCCTGATGGAAGTTTTAGGTCTCTAGTTCTAGGGGCTTGTCTGAAAATTTGCTTCGTATTTGTATCCCCCTGCCTTCCCCACAGAAAAATAATTCGGTCCTTTTTTCTTGGCGGCTGACACGTTCGTTGCGCTACCCCCAACCCGGCCATAAACTAACCAACCTGAGTGGTTACCTGAATAGTTACGAAACAAACAGCAAAAGAGTCAACAAGTTGTTTTAGTACCAGCGTCCCGTCCGGCTGTACAGAGAGCATAAAAGTCAACAAGTTGTTTTAGAACCAGCGTCCCGTCCGAGCGCGTCCGACTCCCCATAAACATGTTGCCCGGCAAGACAATTTACAACCATCTGCGGAAACCTGTTTGGAAGATGTGATGAGAGTTGTTGTTCTGTGAGCTTCTTTTTTAGAAGCGGTATCCTTCGAGTTTCTTCCCACGAACCAATGCTGATTTCCTTGATTTGTTTGAGACTGTCATGAGAAGCAGGCATCCGCCCTGCAGACAGTTCAGGAAACAGAGACCTCACGATCCAATAAGTTGTTTTAGTACCAGCGTCAGGCTGTGAACCAGCGTCCCGTCCGGCTGTCCGGCCCCGAAAAACACTTCTCCTCAGACCCCGTTTTCTCCTTTTTGCCTCTCGTTGGCTTTCAAAAGGAACTCTCGGCAAACGGTAAAAATATCAGTCAGGTCTTTCCAGGCGTCTTCGCTGTCTTCCTTGGAATATGCCTGAAATGGGCTAAGGCCAGGGAGGCCATTTGGGTATCGAGCCGAGATGTAAAAACGGTCAAGGCGCTTGGCCGGTGAATCAATGTGTTTGAAAACCGGATCGAGGCCTGACAAGGCAAATATCATCTCGGCTAGCGAATGCCCCCAAACCTTCCGCTTTCCGGTCGCAAAAAGACAGGCCTTGAGCATCTTCTCTCCAGCCTGTTGGGCCATAAAGCAGACCTTATCGTAATATCCTTCCTGTTTTCTAATCAAGTCGACAAACTGGAGATCGTCCTCAGCCTGGGCACTCCAGCGACGGCTTTCCTTAATGGGGTCGTGCATACAGGGTTTTTCCGTTGGCAACCGCGTCTTGGATAAAAGGATTCTCCCGGATCATCATGTTGAACTCATCCGGAGTGTAGGCCAATATATCAACAGCCTTGGAGAAATTCCAAGCCATATAAAGGTCACGAAGGCGGTCCATAAAACGTTTTTCCGTCTTGTAAACGATGATGAGATCGATATCGCTGAATTCGTCGTTTCCTCCATGGGCCTGGGAGCCAAAAAGAATAATCTTCTCCGGCGCAAATGGAAGAAAAGTCGCTACGATTTGCTGTTCGGTAGTCATAGATTTCCTCATCTAACCCGGTAGCCGGGAACCATGCCCGGTGCCCCCATAATTCATAACAGGCCGGCAGTCTGACTCTTACGAGCCTCTTGCAATATACCTTCATGCCACGAAATAAGCAAAATCTATGGGATGAAGGCAGAGCAGTACGTGCGGCGGCCCCAAGCCGTTGGACAGCCTGCGCACGACGATAAGCTCCGTCTGGCTGGCCTTTCGTGACCGGGTGGATGCCGCGGAAGCCGCCGAATTGGCCCGTATTCGCAAAAAACTGAAGCTCACCCAGATGGAAGCCGCGCAACTGGCTGGGGGCGGCAAAAACGCCTTTTCCCGTTATGAACGTGGGCAGGCCAAGCCGGTGGCTGCCGTGGTCAACCTCTTCCGCCTGCTCGACCGCCATCCGGAATTGCTTGCCGAGTTGAAAACCGGTTGAACTCGCTTCCTGAATAGTTGCAAAACAGGGAGCAGAGCCGAGGCCGGTTCTGCAACAAAAAAAGGCGGACTCCATGAAGTGAAGCCCGCCTGAAGAGTTAAACAGAACCTTTGCTTTGGTTTCGCCTTGTTGATTAAGGAGCCGGGAAGAGATCGCCCCACATTACGGTGTCGGCAATCTGGGCGCCGGATGCATCTATGAGATAAGCGACCCAGGAGACAGCGGTAATCTTCACCGAGCCGGAAACCAGAGTGGCTCCAGCCGGGATAAGACCAGGGTCTACAATACTGTCAAGGGGTACGATTGACACAAGGCCGGTCCAATCATATCCGGTTATCTTACCATTCGGGTTCAAGCGACCATCCTTTGTCACTGTGGCTGCTTTGATTGCTTTCATCCCGCTGGCAGGTAATATAACCGTGGTTGTAACGGTAGTATCCAGCGTATAAGCACCATCGCTTGCCCACTCCGGATTATTGCACGCTCCCTGGCCAATCACCTGTATCTCTCCATTTTTTTTATTTTTAACACACGTTACCGTTCCTGTTGTCGTCGCTATCTGAAATTCAAACGAATAGTCATAGGTCACATCGACAACTACCAATTTGCCGCTCTGGATGGCCCCATGATTCACAGAACCTGCGATGGCAACATCACCACCTTCCGCAGAGCCAGGATTCAAATAAGTAGCGCTTACGACTTTGAAATCACCAGTTACATCGGCTTGCGCGAGATTTACGCCTGCCATAAAACATACAACGCCTACCATCAATCCGAACAGCAACACGTTTTTCTTCATATTCATTCCCCTCTTTTATTTGTTCAAAGCTGGTTTCCGCACCCAGGCATGCCTGGTTTCCCTTTGTTTTCTTTGCAGAGCCACCCCATTCTCTGCCAACATCTTCGAACTGTGTTTTCCCTCCCCTGCTACTCCTCTGTTCGCTTTCAACCTGTTCCGCGCCCCCACGCGGAACGCTGCTTTTCTCGTCTAAGCCAGAAACCGCGACGAGGGAACCCCGCGCGCTCGGGGCTCCCTCTCGGGTGTTTCTGGTTATAAGGCCGGCGGACAATTCCAACCTATGTCCACCGGCCTCGCTGTGCAGCTCGCGCCGCGCCTACTTTGTTTTGAAATACGCCTGGATCTTCGAGGTCCCGTCGCTCGTAGTCATCGTGACCCGGTAACACTTGCCCGCACCCTTAGGTGTCTGCCAGTTCTGGATAAACTGTTTGCCATCCGCGTCGTAACGCAGGCTGGTGCCGCCCGTGGTGGTAAAATCCACTGGATCTTCAACGGCATCGCTGGTGCAGGAAGCCGGGTTCACGGTAAACCCATTGATATCCGCAGTGCTGGTGCGCTCTGTGCCACCTTGCGCCTCGTACACATTGAACTTAAGCGGCACCGTGGACCCGCCCTTGATCGTGTTATAAACAGTGGCCGCTCCCGTCGTCATTGCGACCGGCTGGTAGAATCCGGTGATGTACCAGGGGTTGATCGTCAGCTTCGCACCCACGTAAATCAGGTTGTAGTTGCTACCAGCCGTCAGGCTGCCCAGAAGGATGTCGTACTGGCCAACGTTTTCGCCAGACACACGGCTCAAAACACCACTGAAACTGTCCCCGTTCAGCAAGGCCGGGGCAAAGGTATAGGTCAACGCCGGGTCGGGTTTGCCGAAAATCTTGCTCTTGGCATCCGCCGTCACGGTGATGGGCTTTTTGTTAATGGTAATCGATCCGCTGCTCGTGGCGTTAGTATAGTTGGGATCGGTGCTGGTGAAGCTCGCGCTTACGCTATAAGCCGTGGCGGCCGCATTCACCGGCGCTGAACTTTCGCCCGGAGTGTAGGTAAAGGTAAAACTGCCGGACACTACTGCTCCGCCCACACCCGTTGCCGTGGCTGTTGCCGGGTGGGGGTTGCCGTCATAGGTGAAGGTGCCGCCCACGACGTTTACCGTCGGCGTGGCCTGGGTGATGGTGTAGGTCTTACTGTCTGTGCTACCGTAATGGTTGGCATCACCGAGATAGGTAAAGCTGGCTGTGCATCCGGAGTCAGCTACATCCTTAGGAGCGTGTCCACAACTGTACTCAGGGTCAGGAGTCAGGTTCAGACCGCCTGCGCCGGTCACTAAAACCGTCGCTGGATGCGCGTTGCCATCATAGGTGAAGCTCGCCCCGCCCGCCACCGTTACGACGGTCATGCTGGCAGCTTTACCGATCTCGAAGCTGCCGCTGCCGCTGCTGCCGGCATGGTTGGCATCGCCAGCATAACTCGCGCTCGCCGTGGCCGTGCCGACGTTGGTGTTGTTCGCGTAGCTCACCGCCAGTGACTGGCTCAAGCCGCCCGCGCCGACTACCGTCGCCGTAC
>Ga0208863_1001511_pt1 | contig 14448 bp, 12 predicted proteins | sample RifOxyD3_FD_184040 | JGI IMG/M metagenome (GOLD analysis project Ga0208863, IMG submission 184040) | Soil microbial communities from Rifle, Colorado - Rifle Oxygen_injection D3 (SPAdes) | ecosystem: Environmental > Terrestrial > Deep subsurface > Rock core/Sediment | place: Rifle, Colorado...
CTTTGTACGCATCTTTTTTACTTTTGATAGGCGTGTTGGTTTAAAGCAAATATCTCTCTCTACACCTAGTGCAAATGTTTCAAATAGCTCTTCTAACTCTCTTAGAGAGAAATATCCTAACTCTGCTTCTGCTCCATCTACATAGCCATAACAGGTATCACTGTTCTCTTTGGAGAACTCTATGATGTACCAGTTCCAGTCGCTATTTGGAGTAAAAAGTTTGACATGGCATTTTGGGTTGAGTTCACCTGCTGTTGCGTAGAGGTCTGGGATGTTGTTTAAAATGGTTTGTGGTATAAGTTTATTCATCTTACGCTGCTTGTTGTTCAAGTGGCTTATACCAAAGCTTAGACGCTCCATCCCATCTAAAGCCACATGCCTTAATAGAATCTCTTTTTGAGAAGATATCATCTCCTATGACTACAAGAGAGTTTCCTTGCTCCATGATGGTGAGTCCTAGATTGTATAACGATGAGTAATCTTGTGGTAGATGTTGTGGTTGTTGAGCTTGTTGTTGTGGTGGATTATAGTGTTGAGCATTTGCATTGTTCTGTTGATAGTTTTGATTTTGCTGTGATGGCAGTTGAGGATTATTTGCTTGGCTGTAGTGGTTCTTACCTTTGTCATAAAGTGAATTACCAAACTGATTTCCAAATGTTCTCATGGCTCTCTTAAGGGCATCAGTTACCGCTTCTTTCGCCGCTCCCTCATGCGCATCTGCTAAGGTTTTTGCAACGCCTGTTCCAAACCCTACATCTTCACGCTCTATCTCTTTACTATGGCTTATATCTTGAGCTACTATCCGAACTATGGCTTTATAGCAGATGATGATATTTTGGTTATGGTTTTGTTCTTGGCTTACTTGCTCTAACTTTGAGATGGAGTAGCTCCAGTTACCATATCCAAATATCTTATTGGCACTCTCTATTACATCATGACCTTCAATGTAGGAGAGGCTGATATTTCCTTTTTCTCTTGTTTTTATTCTGCTTGCATCAAGTTCATAGCTAAGAACTTGAAGCTGTTTTTCGTTAAACATTTTGTGTCTCCTTGTATCTTATGCGGCTACTTGTTGATTTTCTACTAATTGGAGTAGTTCATCTGCTTGGGTGTTGTTGGCTCGTTTTGCATTGACTTTTATGCGTGCAGGTATATCTTCTATACAAACTCCTAACTCTACAAATGGGTCTATTTCATTCATCCCCTCTATTGTAAGCATCGCATTTTTGATGGCTTCTTCATCTACAACTACAGAGAAATACCCTAGCTTAATGAGGGCATCTGCATCTTTGATTTTAAAACTCTCTTTGAGTTTGCTCTTTTTGGGTGTGATGGTAATAGAGGAGATAGCAGTTCCATCGAGTCTATCTATTCCATACTCTGATAGTACATCTGCGATAGCTTCTAATGCTGTCTCTTTTGCAAGGGAGAGTGACTTTTTAAGGGTGTTCATCTCTTTGATATCCTCGGATAGATAATCTATCTTATTTTGGAGTTCTTGAATACTCAGTCCTATATAGTCAGCCTTGGCATGGTAGGGTTTAGTACTCTCAAGCACTTGGCGTACATAATTTTTAAACCACTCTTGACTTTGTGGTTTTATATGTTCCATCTCACTTTGAAGTCTATAGTTTGTCATCTTCATCTTTCTTTCTCCTTTATGCTGCTATCTGATAGCTTGGGTTTTTAATAGTAGCTATGCGTTCTGCTAGCTCCCATACCCCTCTGTTTATTTGGGTATCGGTTGTAATGGACTTTATCTCTTTAGAGGTAAAGCGTCTGGTGGTCTCTTTGTTTATACCGCTTACATTGCCACGGATGAGATTTTCTTGTATGATGTTTAGGGTAGTGTAGAGGTCATCTTTATAATCCTCTTCTCTATGAGGGATAAGTAAATCTTGATGATTGACTTCTAAATGCTCTTCAAATCTAAGTGGGATTGAGAGTTTAGCAAAGCTCTCTTTTTCTATATTTGAGAGTTGAATATTAGATAGAGTTTTTATCTTCTCTATGAGTTTCTCTTTTACTGCGGTTATCTTATGAACTGCATTGGCTACATCGTTATCTCTATCTCCTAAGTGTTTGATTTTATAGCTCTCAAATACACTTTCAGAGAGAACTAAACCATTAGCACATACAAATCTAAATATACCAGCACTTATAGAGAAGCTTTTTGTTCTATCGTGGGAGTTAAAGAGTAATAGTTCTACTGCATTATCTTGTGGATTGAGTAAATCTTCAAAGTGACGAAACCTTACACAGTGTTGTTGGTATCCCTCTTTGGATTCATCTCTTACACTTGCTTGGCTTACACTCATAGGATACCAGTTATGGAATTTAATCTCCTCTATGATAGCTATAGTTGGGATAAAGTGATATTTATCGCTTACTTCATAGTGAGGCTCTTGTGTAAAGAGTGTTGGTGCAAGCTCTCTTAGCTGCTCATTGGTTAGTGGTGCTTGTGACATGGGTTGTCCTTTTTACTTTTTATTTTTGTTTTTACTTTAGAGCTATACAAACTCTTTATCTTTTAAAAGCCTTTTTGGCTAAAACTTATATCTTAGCAATCGCAGCTATTGTCATTCTCTATAGAATCTTTTATAACAGTGCCTACTGCTAGAAGTAATCCTAAAATCGATACTGGACTCATTTTTTATGCTCCTTGTAGTGGATGGTAGTATGGGTTGTTTATGGGATTAAACGATAGAGTGCTTTTAGTGTTTAACTCTTGCTCCATATCATCTAGCTCTGCTTCTGTTGGTTGTGTCATGTAGTGTTGTAGATACTCTGCAAATGATAAATCATCCTCAAACTCTACTTCTATGTTTTGCAGCATCTGCTCTTTTACTCTCATCTGCAATATCCTAAATCTTTATGCTCTAAGACCTTGTTGCTCTTGTTGCATAAGGTACATCCGCACTCTAGTAGTCCATAGAGTCTATTTGGCTCTAGTGTGTAAAACTTCATCTCGTTTGGTGTTATTTTCATAGCAGCTCCTGCTTGGGGTTATTTTTCAAAGTCTCTTGGGCTTTGCTATAGTTATGATATGTGGTTGAAAAAAAGTGGAGATAAGGGGATGAGGGTGTGGGTGATTTTTTAAAAGTGAATTTATAAGTAGATGTAGTGGTTATAAAAATTGGTATTGATGGCTTGAGGCAGATATAGATGTGGTTTGCTATTTGTGGTAAAAAGAGTTGTAGTCCCAGACAGGAGAGTTCCTGTCTGTGGCTATTAGTTAATATTTGGTTTTTTTAAATCTTCTATTATAAAGTCTATTTGAATTTTAATCTCCGGCAGCTTGTCTTTTGCGACATTCCAAACTATCTCTTCATCTATCTCAAAGTACCAATGAATTAGTTTGTCTCTCATTTTAGCCATCAAGCCCCATGGTAAATTATTAAATTTGTCTGTGATATCTTTTGGGATTTGTTTAGTGGCTTCACCAATTACTTCAATCTCTCTTATACAAGCACTAACTGTTTTATCATCTCCTACAAACTCATTATAGCTCATACCTGCTATGTATGAGTTTATTTTTTCAATTCGCTCGCTTATATCTTCTAAAAAGAGTATGTGGTTTCGTTTCATACAGCAATCGCTTCATTTAAAATCTGCTCTTTAATAGCCATTTTTAGTTTTCTTTTTGGGACTAAGTCAACATGTTTTTGCAAAGAGTTGCTTAAAAGCTCTTCAAGCTCTATAAAAGTTAATAAATCAGGAGTCTTTTTAAAATCAACAAGTATATCAATATCACTATTTTCAGTTTGCTCATCTCTGGCGTATGAACCAAAAAGATAAAAAGTATCAACACTATACTTCTCTTGGAACTCTTTAGTATGCTCTTTGAGATAGTTTAAAACAGTGATTTTATCAAGTTGTTTTGACATAGATACGCCTCTCTTTGTTTGTATATGTAATGTATTATAGCAATTTTTACTTATCACTTTGCTCTAATAAATCTTGAAGTTCTTTTATTATCGCTTTAAGAGTATCAGGATTATCTTTATATCTTGAGTAAAATCCACTAGCTACTTTTTTAGTATCTATCTTATCTTCTTTACTAGAAGTATCTGGTGTAATAAGCTGTAGTAAGTCTGCCATTGTTTTGCCCTCGAGTTCATTATTCTCTTTTAGCTCTACAATCTTTATATGGTTGGCTATTTGCATATATCGTTGAGCAGAGCGGTCACTTATGCCTATCTCTTTATAAAAAACCTCTTTAAATCCTCTTTGTTTATCTTGTATGGCATTTGATAATGCTTCTCCAATCTCTACAATTGTTTCAGCTGTTTTTCTAAGTTTGCTTTTTATGTCTCTTGCTAGTTTTTTATCTTCTTTTGAAAGCTTTATCTCTTTTAATACTTCAGCTTTTACTACTTCTTTATTTGGCATACAAACCCCCAATGTGTTTTTATTAACCGCCAAGTTGGCGGTTAACTCTTAGATGGTATTGTATCTAAAACCTTATAAAAAATCTTCTATTACAATAGATTCCCAGCACAAGAAGCCGCACTCATCAAAGCTTCATTACTCAAATGAGCATATCTTTGTGTCATAGTTGAAGTTGAGTGTCCTAATAGGGTTTGTACCTCGTATAGACTTCTGCCACTATTAACAAGTGCAGATGCAAAGCTATGTCTTAAATCGTGCATTCTTACATCTTTAAGCCCTGCTTTTACTCTTGCACTATTCCAAGAGGTGTAAATCGTTACATAAGGCTTTTTAGTCTTTGGAGAAGCAAATAAGTATGAAGTGTCATCTTTTGGGATGGAGTGATAGAGTTCTAGTAGCTGTCTTGTTATTGGCAGTATTCTCTTTTTACCGCTTTTGCTTGTAGGGATTGTCCAAGTTTTTTGAACAAGATTAAAATCCTCATGTTTTGCTTTTAGTACTTCCCCTCTTCTAGCTCCTGTTAAAATAAGCATAGGGATGATATATTTTAGATGGATATTCTGCTGGGTTGAATTTATAGCTTCAAGCAGTCTAGTAGCTTCCTCTTTAGTTATATATCTCTCTTTGGCATTGTTTAGGATGTATGGTTTTATCTTGCTTGCTGGATTAGCTTCAATTCCATTTAGTTCTAAATCAATTGCAATATTAAAAGCGTGTGATAGAAATATCAGTACTTTATTAGCAGTTGCAGCTGCTAGGTGTTTCTTTTGAACCATATCGCTATGTAGCTTCATAATGGAAGCTTTTGTAATCTTATCCATTGGAGTATTTTTATACTCTGGCAGTAGATGGTTCTTGAAGATACTTATGTTAGTCTCATAGCTCTTGATATGCTTTTTTATATATGGCAAGTAATATTGTTCGTAAAATGCTCCTAGAGTGATACCGCTATCATCAGCGTCATTTAGAGTGGCATTTTTATCATCTTTTTTATTTTTACCATCTAATATGACTACTGTATCGGTTGATTCCTCTATAGCTCGTTTTAGCTTGATTGCTTTTATCCTTGCACTATTTATATCCATCACTTTAGCATCGCCTATCTTTTTAGCTACTCTTTTGCCATTTGCTACAGTTCTTATAAAGTATGTTTTTACTCCGTTTGCTCTTACTTCTAAAATAAACCCTTTTATTTCGGTATCGTAGAACTCTTGTTTGCTTTTACCTGCTTCACACTCTACTCTTTTAACAAATGCTTGTGTTAGATGCTGCTTCATCTTTAGTTCCTCTTAGATTTGTAGCAGATATGAATTGGTACTTGTGTAGTTTGATTTGTATCTGCTCGTTAAAGAGGATTGTTTTAAAAAATTATTTCACTTCATTATTAAAAATCATCAAGATACTACAGAAGTATCTTGATATTTCTCTTTGCTCTTGTGATTGCGACATAGGCTAGTCTGTATTTAAAATCGTTTGATATCATCTCGTTGTTGGCGATACCTGATAAATCAATATATGCCGTGTCATAAGTGCTACCTTGAAGCTTGTGGATGGTAGAAGCGTAGATATACTGAACATCTGCAAATTTGCTCTTGGTATCAAAGTACATTTTCCAGTAAGGTTTAGCATCTTGATAGCCAGTAGTTTTAGCTATATGAATATAGCCATCCAATGTTTTATTAAAATCATTTTGGCTTTGAGGGTCTATGACACTGATGAAATCCTCTTCACTTCTTCCATAGACTCCAAGTTCCCAGTATTTTATATGTGAGTTTGGACTTATCACCTCTCTGGCTGCTTTTATAGTTACCTCTTCGCCGTTTGCGTAAATGGAGTTATTGCTTTTTGCTCGTGACTTCTGTCTATCGTATGGGCTTTTAAATCTGACTTTATCATTAGGTAAGAAAAGCGGCGGTTCTTCTACTCCTCTCTCATTCCAGTAGCGGTCTCTTATAAGCTTGTTAAAAGCTTCTACATCTTTATTGGCAAAGGATGTAATAATTTTATCTTCACTATTCCACTGCTTATTTTTATAGAAATCTTGAACGAACTTCTCTTTAGAGCTAAAAAACTCTATATCCTCAGTAGGATTTGCAATTGTATCTTGGAGCAGTTCACGGATAGGTATAAACTCTTGCGATATGATTCGCTCTCGAAACATTGTAGCTAAACGGATGATATTGCTATCTTTGGCTTGTCTTACAACCTCTGTTAAGCTGTACTGTTTGTCTAACTCAAATACTGGGTTATAAGAACTATTAACTGGCAGCAGCTGATATCTATCCCCTATGAATAAAACAGTGTTGACTCGTCCACGCAAGAATGCATCTTTAATAAAGACAAATAGGTCATCAGAGACCATGGAGCTTTCATCTACAATAAGGAGTGATACGCTTGGAAGACTTTTTTCAGTTCTGTCAATGGCATAGCTCTCCTCACCAGTGTTGTAGTTGTAAATGGGCTTGATACCTAAAAATGATTGAATGGTTCTGTAGTCTGCTTTGATATTCAAATTCTCAAGCATTGTTTTTATTACTTTTAAAGCTTTGTGAGTAGGAGCGGTAATACAGACTCCGTTATCTTTATGTCCATATCCTACAATACCTCTTATGACTGCTTGAACAATCTCTCCTGTTAAATAACTCTTACCGACACCTGCAGCACCAGTTAATGATAGGAAGTGTGTATCTATGTCGCCTATAAATGGTGAGGACAAATTGCTATATATGTCATGAACAATGGCTTGAAACACCTCTTGCTGATGATGTGTTAAGTTTGAGTGCATTGGATGCATCCTAGTTTTTATGTAAGAGTGATTTTAGAGTTCAACTCTTCATCAGACTTGATGATTTAAAAAAAATATTCATAGATTATTTTTTTATATTCCGTAGTTAACATTATCTTTCCATGTAGGATGAAAATACACTTATAAAACGCATATTAAAGCCGCTAGATGCCAATAAAACTACAGATGAGTACAAAACCATACTTAAATTAGTTCAGGCTATAAATATGCCATTATAAATCAGCAATAAAAATGGTACAGTTGTCTATAAAAATGTAGATGAATATAAAAAGCACTAAAGAGAAAGAGAAAAAAAGAAAGAATAGAAGAAGTAAAGATATATAGTCAAAAGACAATCTACTCTAAAGCTATCATTCCCCAGAGCATACAATCCCTATCTATCAAACAGACAGGAGAGAAGTATCCAATTGCATAGAAACAAATCTACCTCTCTCTTGGTCTGCCTCTAGTCTCTTTTTGCTTAGGAGCTATACCACGAGTAAATGCTCTGGCTTTTTTGTTGGTCTTAATAGACTCTATGGTCTGTTCATCTTTACATAGGTATGGAAGTACATCTTCATCCAGTATCTTGCGTTTATCAGTATCCTTATAATCAAGCATACCTATACCCTTGTCTTTGTACTCATTGCGATTACAGTTATGGAATGTGCCTTTGCCATCTGTTATCTGCTCCTTCCAGTAGTCGCCTATCTGTTCACCCTTGGTTATATCTTCTCGTACCTTTTGACCATCGTATATAAGTATGGTATGGAAATGCACACCTCTATCTGGTGTATGTTCTGTTTTTATAATGTGACCTACTTTATCTGCAAACACACTAGGCTTAGAACGCATATTGTTAAGCATACGATTTATGTCACTGTTGGCATCTTCTAGTGTTACTGTTTGAGAATGCTCTTTATCATAGCCTAAATCAACACGAACGATATTAAGCTTAGAATGGGTACTACTCAAATCATCGATGTACTTTTTTGTGCTAGCTAGACGGTAGTTACTGGTTTTACTTTTTGACATATGTATTTACTCCAATGTTGAATTTCATATAAAGGGATGTATACTACAAATGACAATTTTTATGGACTAGCTACAGTAATAGTAATGTCATAATTTTAATTATGTTTTAGTGTTTAGGTTTTAGTTCTTGTATGGTTAGTAGTACTCCTAATATTGTCTTTTTATATAATTATGTTTTTATTTGTTATAGATATGTTTTGTAGAACTACTACTGCTACTACTAGCTATATTATTCTTTTTATTTATTGCTAATGCAATATGGTTATTGTTATGATTAGTACTATTACTACTCTCACTAGTTATATATTTTATTTATTATTTATATAATAAGTTATTATTATAATATTAAAACCTAAATTAGCACCAATCAGACTCTCCGTCAAATCTTTGTATACTGATATTTATTTTGTCGGTTTTATGGTGCATTTTAAAATTATTGTGATGTACGAAGTTATAGAAATTATTTGGTTTGTTGTTAAATGAAATTTAGTCATTTTAGGGCGTATTTTGAGGTTTTTTCAGAAAGAACACTTATAGTCAAAAACTCTCAAAAACCCCATAAATAAAGTATTCCAAGAGATATTCTAGGTAAATTCTAGCATATGTGTATAAAACGCAGAATATGACTAGAATATTGATGGAATATTCAAAATTAGTCTCTATTTGTGGTGCTAATTTTATATCGAAAGTACTCTTTATACTTATTATTATTTTTTACATTTTGCTTAAAGAAATCATCTTTACTTTTGAGTTTTTCTAGTAAACCTATGTTTTTTTCAAAGTATTTTTTACCATAGATAGCATTAAAATATAAGCTAAGTTTTGGTTGTAATATATATCCATCTGCACCATCATATTTATCGCTAAAATTATCTTTAAATGCTTGATACTCATTTTCACTAATTGTATCTTTTAGCTTACCAAAGTAGTTTTCATCTTTCGTTTTAATAGCATTGATAAACTCATCTATCATTTTATCAAGTTCTTCTTCCGTATGCTTTGAAGTTACCTGTTTTGCCATTATTGGTCTATAGTAGTGTTCTAATTGATATTGCTTATGCTCTTCCCATTGTTCATTAGAGATAGCCCCTTTATCGCCTAGAAGTTTATCGCTATTTTGTATTTTTATTATATCGTTAGTACCGGCTGAGATATAAAACTCTCCTACCGATAAGCTCTCTACATCTTCTAGTTTTACATTAAGTGTTTTATTCATTGCTTCAAGCGTTTTATTGCTATTTTGACCGATGATTTTTACATTGGTGTTGCTTAAAATAATATCTCTTAAATCTGAATCTTTGATTTGCGAAACAGCTTGATGCACAAGCGTTAAGAAAAGTTTATACTTCCTACTTTCGGTTAATATCTCTTCAATTGCAGGAGTTATAAAATTATGAAATTCATCTATATAAAGATGAGTGTGAGGTCTTAACTTTTCAGGTCTATCAGCTCTTTTTAATGCGATAATTTGAATCAATCCTATTATAAACTTAATATAGTATTTGTAGGTATTGAGCATTTTACTTTTAGGTATATTAAATATAATTATTTTACCTTTGGCGTTCATTTCTGCTTCTAGGTTAATTGTATTATTTCCATTTGTAAGGTTTGAAAATCTACCGTCCTTTAATATTTTATTTAGTCGTCTTCTAACTGCTTGTATCGTATTATTAGGTACGCTTCTAAACTCCTCTTTAAAATATTCTCTTATAAATTCATTGTTACTTTTCATTCCAATACTAAGCAATTTGTTGTAATCGGAATCATCATCCACAGAATAGTTATCCTCTTTATTCATATTATTTCTAGTTGCTTTAGAAACGGTTTTCATAAAACGCTTCAAATCATAAAAATCACGCTGCTTATCATTTTCTATAAGTGCTGATATACAGTTCTCTAGGACATCAAGCATCCCTCCGCTTAGTCCGTCGCCAACATTTATATCACTTATCACGCTTGTGACCATTTGAGAAACTTGCTCAATGTTATCATCAGATTTATCATCAGTTTGAAACAGATTAATCGTAGGTGTCATATCTTTTTCTAAATCTGGATTTATAAACACAAGTCTTTCTTTATCGACCAATTTAGCTATACTTTGGGCTAGGTCTCCGTATATATCTAACAATATAACGCTGCAATCATCGTTAAGTATATCCCTATAAATCAAAGTTTTAATAAGCTCACTTTTACCAGAACCTGTTTTGCCTGTAATATAAGTATGCTTATATCTATCCTCTTTTGGAATAATTTTATCAAAACTATCATTGGATGGATTGAGTATTGGATGTTTGCTATTATTAGACATCGCAAGCTTCATTAACTCAGGATTTCTTATCCAGTCTTTAAAAAATTCATTATCAGTTACATAATCTTTCTCTTTAAACTTCACAGTGTCATTGAGTACAATTTTAGGTGAATATATCAACATACCTCTTTGATTTTGTACTTCGTGATGAGCAAAGTCTATATAATAAAAACTATCGTGTTGCTTAACTAAAGAGTAATCCAAAGCTGCAAGTTGTTGTGAAAATGGATCTAAGTTTCTAGTTATATTGCTAAGAAGAGATACTCTGTCAGGTTGATATAACTTCATATTAACATTATCCATAGAATCCACGAAGAACACTTTGGAGTGGCTAAGGAAATCATTTAAAAATGGGTGTGGATGCTCCAGTGTAAATATGATTTGACACATAAATTTAGTTGTTTCAGCCATATCATAAACGATAAGAGATTCTATTAAATCTTTCAATTTTTTTTGAGTGGCTTCATTCTCGGGTATATGGTCAATATGCACAAAAAGTTTATTGCCAACAATGATATCAATCGTTAGGTTCTCTAACATGTAATCAGTAATAGTTACACAATTATAATGCCCAAAAATTTGCTGCATTATTCCATCGTAAAACATCTCTTTTGAAACATCTTTATTGCCGATAAATACTAAATTATTTTTAACTCTTCTGAGTGTTTTAAAAAAGTAAGTAACCCACTCTTCTATGTATGCAGAGTTATTATGCAGTGTCATCGCATTTAAAAAAAGTTTTATAAAGTATTTTTCGGTAAGCTCAATATAGTAAGCTTTTTCATCTAGCGGTACATGCTGAAAACTAAATTTAGAAACATTCTCTAGCTCTTGTTTATCTATTGGTATCGAATTATAAAGTCTATAAATTAAATAATTTGAATATGTGAAAAGATTAAAATAGTAGCTTCCATTTTTAGTGTTGTCGTAAATATCAAAAATTAAAAGAGGTTCTATTCTTGTAGGTATAAGATATAAAGGTATATATATCTTTTGTGGATTGTTATTTTTTATTTTTACTATATTAGCTGTATCCAGAACTATTTCTACTTCTCTTAAGAAAATGCTACTAAGCTCATTTTTTATTTCTCCCAAATCATCAAGCTTTTTAATTAAGCTCTTACTGTTAAGTATTAGGTAAATATTTTGAGAGTCTCTTGCTATCGTGTTGCCTTGATGCTTAGTGATTTCATTTATCAACGCACGAGCTTCATTAACAATATCGTCATATTCTTGTATTAAATCTTGTCGTATTGCTTGCCTGTACCACTTTTCTATCTCATAGTTAGCACTTTTGTTAAAGCCACTATTATAAGCTTGCTGGTAAGGTTGTTGGTAATTTATACCTATGGGTACTTGCTGATTGCAATAATACGACATTAATATCTCCTATATTTTATAGGTTCGATTATACCAAAATCACACTGCAAACCCCTCTAATCTACTTCACCAACCTCCCCGCAAAACTAGAAGCCCTCATAAGAGATTCATTGGATAGATGTGCATATCGTTGTGTCATTTTAGCTGTGGAGTGTCCTAAAAGCACTTGGACTTCATAGAGGGAGCATTTGGCATTGACGAGGGCTGAAGCGTAGGTGTGTCTTAAGTCATGGATTCTGACTTCTGGTAGGTTGGCTTTTACTCTGGCTGAGTTCCATGATTGGAAGATGGAGATGTATGGCTTTTGAGTCTTTGGAGAGGCAAAGAGGAATTTGCTTTGTTTGGGAATGCGATTTAGGAGTTCTTGGAGTGGTTCTGTTATGGGTAGGATTCTTTTCTTACCGTTTTTTGTAATTGGGATAGTCCATAGGTTATTGAGCATATCAAAGTCTGACCATGTGGCATCTAGCACTTCTCTTTTTCTTGCACCTGTAAGGAGTAGCATTGGGATGATGTATTTTAGGTGTATGTTTGGGCTTTTCTCTACTTCACTTAGCAATCTTTTTGCTTGAGCTTTACTTAGGAAGAGTTGTCTTTGGTTGTTGAGTTCATACTCTTTGACTCCTCTGCATGGGTTGTAGTCATCTAGGAGTTCGTAGGTGTTGGCTAGATTGTAGGCACTGTTTAGAAAGATGAGGAGTTTGTTTGCTGTGGCTGGGGCTAGGTTTTTCTTATGGAGCATATTGGAGTGAAGGCTCATAACATCTATTTTCTTTAGGTTTAACATTGGGGTATCTTTTAGGTCTGGGAGGATATGGTTTTTAAAGATAGATATATTTGTCTCATAGCTTTTTATATGTGTTTGGATGTATGGGAGGTAGTAGGTGTCGTAGAACTCTTGAAATGTGATGAGTGGTTTCTCTTTTTGTGGTGATGGCTCTTGTGGGTTGGTTTGGTTCTCTTTTAGCTCAAGGTATTTCTCTTTGGCTTGTTGGAAGTTTAGTTCTGTGGTTGCACCTATGCGTATCATCTTTTGAGAAGTGTTTTCTCTGTATCGGTAGTAGTAGGTTTTAGTTCCTGTGTTTTTTACTTCTAGCATGAAGCCTGTTAGTTCACTATCGAAGTATTGAACTTTGGATTTATCGGTTGGTGGTTTTAGTCGTTTGATGGAGTCTGTTGTAAATCTTAACTTTGGCATCTTTTTACTTCCTTTTTTACTCTTATTTTTAGTTTGATTTTCATCTGTTTTTTGTCACTTTTTATATGCAGCCGACCAGTTAGGAAAGTATCTGGCTGTTTGGGGAGTATATAAAACTCTCAAAAACCTTGTCAAGTAGGCATTGCCGACCAATTGCCGACCAAATGGAGGGTGATTGCATAAGAAAATAGTATTGTAAGCCTAAAGGAGATTTTGGGACGGTATACAAATGAGAGAAATGTAGATAAATAGGTAGTTTAGAGAGTCTTTTAATAATTTTAGATAGATGAAAGATGATAGCCCACCAGATTGCCGACTTTTAAGTGGATGTTAAGGATAAAAGAAATTTATAAATTTTTGGAAGTGTTACGGGTGGTAGCAAAAAGGGATTTTTGAGGTCATTTTAATTTATGCTGGATTAAGATTTAGGAGTGATTTTATCATTGCTTCTTGAAGTATGATTTTAGTTTGGTCGGCTGGAGATTGGAATGATACTAATCTAAATTACACTTCGTTTTTGTCTCTTTTAATTTATCAATTTTGCTCATGAGAAAATTATACCGCAATATAAAAAATAAGAGAAATGGAAGAAGAGATTTATTGAGAAAATAGAATTAAGTATTATGTTAATGAGAGTAAAGTTTAAGAAAAAGCATAAAAGAGTGCCTGACACCCTTTTTTAAATTAAGTTTTTGCATAAAATAGTGCCTGACACCCTTTTTTTTTGAGGTTTTAAGGTGGCGACTGACACCCTTTTTAAAAGAAAAAAGCCTCACCAACTCCTAAGAGAAAAGTGAGGCTTAAAGTTTAGTAACTTTTGTCTGCATTACACCTCGGGAGAGGTGGAGCGATAAAGCTTAATTGGATTAGGCGAGTTCTATAGTATTAGCTACAGGTGTACCACTTACTCCAAGAGCAGCAGTAGCAGCAGCTGTTACACCAACAAGTTCAACTAGTGTATCAGTTGCACCATTTTGGAATACGAATGTTGATGTTTCATTTAAATCACCAACATCGCCATCTGCATTTAAATCTTGAGCATAGTGGAATGCAATTGTATCAGTTCCACCAACATTTGTAGCTAAAAATGCGATAGCATCAGATAGAGTTGAAGCATTGATAGTGTTTTCAATACCAGCCCACGCAGTAATAACGCCGTTTGCAACTGTTACACCAGTGATACTACCAACAGCTGTTGTTCCAACTACAGAAGCGATATTTTGAGAGTCAAGGTTCAATTTATCACCAGTTGTTACAACAGTACTAAATCCATAAACTTTATCCCATGCTGTAGTTAATGAATCACCCGCTGCAATATTAATCGTAGCTATTTCTCCAGCAGTTGCGTCA
>Ga0208863_1001513_pt1 | contig 14401 bp, 19 predicted proteins | sample RifOxyD3_FD_184040 | JGI IMG/M metagenome (GOLD analysis project Ga0208863, IMG submission 184040) | Soil microbial communities from Rifle, Colorado - Rifle Oxygen_injection D3 (SPAdes) | ecosystem: Environmental > Terrestrial > Deep subsurface > Rock core/Sediment | place: Rifle, Colorado...
ATTAAATAGTAAAAATATAACGATTATGGACGGATAGCGCAATAAACGGCGTCGAAATCACTAGAAAATCTCACTCACGGGTGAGACGAAATCTCTTTGACTTCGGTCATTCGGGAGTTTTGCAAGATCCTCAATGGAAATATAAAAGGGGAATCGAAGGATAGACAAGCAAATAGATCACCAGCCATAGCGCACTCGCGACCATCCCCAGCCGATACCACCTTGGAAGTTGGTATATATAGCCTGCACCGGAATACTCGCTATACCACTCGCCACGCTCATCGTATCTGTCGTTCATATTCAGCTCCGTTGCCACTCCCTAGCAGTGCGACAATATTTCATGGGGAATGCCCTTGCGGCATTGCGGCATCATCCCGACAAAAAAATCTACAACGGACACTGCACGCTGTCTTTGTATTTGGAATAGACGCCGCCGTTGGCGCAGAGATAGCCGACGATTCTGGAGGCCGCGTCGGCAATTTCCACGAGGTTATATCTTCCATTCACCACGTTGTACTGCAAAAAATCCAGGAAAGTGTAGCCATCAGCGGTCGGTGTATTGATCATCTTCAGCCAGGTTGCCTCATCGTGCCGTTTGTTAACCAGATAATCGTGGATCTTGGCTGGAAATTTTTCCGACTTATAAACATCGGTGGCGGTGTTATAAATAATGGGAACCGTGTTGTCATTTTTTGTAGGGCAATGACAAACGGGGTTCGTCCAGAATTCATTGAAGTCCTGAGCGTAAGGACAGTTTTCCATCTCTTCTATCAGCAACTTAATCTCGAACGGGGTTTCGGCCAGTTCAAATTTACCGCAAAAAGTTGTCTGCCAAGATCGCTTAGACTGCACTCCCTCCGCGCTCACATCCGGCACATAAATCAGCGACATCGCGACCAGCAGCAGACCAACCACCTGTTTTGCAGCGTTCATATCCAGCCCCCCATTAAAATCGTCGGAATGAATTCCGACCTACATGTCGGGTTAAAACCCGCCCCACGAATCCGTCAGAATAAATTTCGACCCACAAAACCTGTCACCGTAGGTCGGGATTTATCCCGACAATTTATCCCGACATATCATCATCCAGCCCCACCGCGTCCCACAACGGATAATCGCCGATTCGTTCCACCAGATTCGCCCGCAACGGATTAGCCACAATGTATCGCGCCATCCTCCGTAAATCCTCTTCCTTACGCACGGCTTGATCGTAATAATTTTCCTGCCAGACAACATGCCCCATCGCGTGCGCCGAACGACCTTTCAACAACTTGACCGCCCCGGATAACGTTCCTTTTTTCAACACCATCAGCCAGTGCAGATGATCCGGCATCACGACATAGCACAACGTTTCCGTCCGGCCTTCGGCCTGTAACGCCATCAACTCCCGCACAACCTTACGCCCGTTATCAAACGATGCAAAAAACGGGGTTCGGTTCAACGTCACTGCCGTGACATGATAAGCCATGCCAACTTGCGAAACGCGGCCTTTGCGTAGATCGTTGTATGTCATCACTAACTCTATCATGTCGGGTTAAAACCCGACCCACGAATCTTGTCGGGTTAAAACCCGACCTACGAAACCCGACCCACGAATCCGTCGGGATGAATCCCGACCCGTAGGTCGGGTTTTAACCCGACAAAAATTCCTACATCTCCGCGCCGGCGACTTTAACCACCTGCAGCAACATCTGAAATGCCTGCGTCACACCGAGCGCCATTTTCGTCCCCTGCTTTGATTCAACTTTGGAAATTTCGCCCTGTGCGTCGTATTCGACTTTGATTTCGCCCTTGCCGAGCAGCCTGATGACGACCGGCTTACCCTGGGCGTTGTATTTAAACGTGAGTTCGCGCCGCTCACCCTGAGTGGTTTCTACCATGTGATTGATACGTTTATGACTGTCATAACCCAGCACAATCAACTGACCGTGAGTATTGTAAGCACGAATCAAATTGCCTGTTTTGCTGTAGCTAAAAATGGTACTCACCTGATCCGTGACGACCGCACTGAGTTTGCCTAGCGTCGGGTGATAAAAGTAATCGGCAAATCCACCATCAGTCCTGTCTATGTGGCTCACCCGTCCGCCGCTATCGCAACTGGCCTGACTCTTGACAGGCGGCACCGTATTTTCAACCGTGAGCGGGTCTATGTAGGCGTTTTCATTTTCGACTTCCGCCAGCGCAATGGCAGGAATGAGCAACAGTGCGGCACAAAGTAGTCTGATACTCATGGTCATATTCTTCCGTGAAAAGTGAGTGCCGAAACGGCGGCAAAATCTGTTCAGTTTTTTCTAAATCGCCAGATTTCTGAAGACTGATGCTCGGCTTTAATTCCGAACTGCTGTGGTTGACGGGAACAACGCGATGGAAGCTCTGGTCGTTGACAAGAAGCTCAGCCGTGCGCACCCCGTAGCTCGGGATTCATTGTGACATGGGTCGAGTTTCAACCCGACATTTGCGATTTTCTTGCTATACATATTTGAATGCGTATAATTTGCCCCATGCGCTACATCTGGGACGAAACCAAACGGCAAACCAACCTGAAAAAACACGGGTTGGATTTCAGCGATGCGGAACAAGTCTTTGCAGGGCCTCTGGTCTTGATCGAGGACAACCGGCAAGATTACGGCGAGCAGCGCATGATAGGCATCGGTCTGTTGGATTGTCTGGTGGTGCTGATCGTCCATATTGAAACTGCCGAGACAATTCGTATCATTTCCAGTGCTTAGGCTGACACCGATGAAATCGACCTCTACTACCAAAATGCAGGATACTTCTGACGACGCGCCACGCCTCACCCAGGCGGATTTTGACCACGCCCGTCTGCGTGTTGCAGGCAAGGACGTAAGCCGCGCCGAATGGCAGTCTTCCGTGCGGGCACGCATCGGCAAACAACGGATCAATATCATGCTGGATACTCCCATCGTTGAACACTTTAAAGCGATGGCTGGCGAGCGCGGCTATCAAACCATCATCAACGACACGCTGCGCCGCGTCATCGAAACCGGCATTCTCGAAGCTGATTTGCGCCGTATCATCCGCGAAGAACTCGCACATAATTCATGACGTGGGTCGGATTTCAATCCGACATAAGTTTAGAAAACCGTGGTCTGTCCCCAATACTCCGCCCAATACTCCGTACTCTGTGTCCCCAATACTCCGTGTCATACTCTGCTCCGACTAATCGGTAGTCTGTGTTGCTCCGAGCAGAGATTTCAAATCTTTGAGCATCAAGAACAGATGAAAGGCATCGGTAGGACTCGGCTCAAACTCCCATGACTCGTACCACTGACGTGCGGCATCATCCTTGGCGTGAACCAGCAACGCCCGAACTCCCGCAATGTCCGCAGCTTGCGCTGTGCGCAGCAACGCATCCCTGAGCAACGCCTGCCCCAGCCCTTTACGCTGATACGCCTGATCCACTGCCAATCTGGCCAAAATCATGACGGGTACCGGATGACGCGCCAATCCCTTCAAAACTCGCGTTGGCGCAGTCCCAGCATCAACACTGCCGACAGACAAACTATAAAATCCTACCACCGCGCCGCCGACACAGCACACATAGGTTTGCGCGCTATTCGCCTGCTGATTAAGCCAGGCAAAACGTTGCAGAAATTGATTCAATGCCGTATTTCCGCAATCGAATACATCAACCGAATCAAATGCGCGGAGTTTGACTATCTGACTAAACTCAATATCGCTCAACCCAATATCCCCGGCTTGGACAGCAAGCCATGCAAACGTGGCTTTTCTTGCACGGGACGATCAAGCGCCGACTGGAATTGATCCCACTGCTCGACATTCAGGTTAAAGTGGCGACGATCCGCCAGCGCCTGGTTTGCCGCATTAATTCCGGCATCAAGCAGAAACTCGCTGACATTCTTGTGGCAGGAACGCGCCGCTTCCTGAAGCAATTGCTTGACTGGCGTACTGGCGCGAACGTCAATCCGCTCAGTTTTGGAAATACTCAAAGTGGACATAACAACCTTCTCCCAAAGATTAACTCGACTGACGCAATCATAACGTCCGTACAATATCCTGACAACAGGAAAATTTCATATCCACCTTGCACGAGCATGCCGCCGGGGTTCTTGATCTTCGAACCTGCCAGACTCTCTGTGTAGCCAGCAGGAAGTTGCCAAAATAAACCAACTAGTGTCGTGTCACGCATAATTAGTCGTATATCTTATTTTAAATTTATCAATAAAAACAATTAACTATACTGATTTATTATGCGACATTTAACGCGTGACGCGACACTAGGTTAAAGCTAACTCATGGAGAAACGAAACCCACATTGCAAATTGGACATTGTAAAATGTCCCGGTAGCTGCTGGAAAGGTGCGCACTACACACGCAGCGCGATTTGGTGCAAATGAGCTAGGGCTTGCTTTCTCTGAGATATTGGATGTGGTGCTGGATCTCAATCGAATCTGCCCCCATTGAAGCCCTCGGATGAATCCCGACACACGGTGGCTCTGTAGCAATGTAGGTCGGGTTTCAACCCGACATTTGCGCATCATCCGAATGGCACTGCATTTCGGCCTTGCGGCATTATTCCGACAAGTCCAAGGCTGTTTTCAGCTAGAAAGCTTGCTTGAACGGGACACATTTACCACGAGAACCGCCTCTCGAGTAACTTCCATCCATTCTATTTACCTTCGCAACGGATACTTCCTTTTCTATCTTTCCTCCGTCTTCATTTGAATAATAGCCCCCACCAAACTCCGTTCTATTGATGTAATACGCATACCAGTGATTTTCAATCTTTAGGATGTCATGTCCAGTATGGTGGTGAGTATTTACTGTATATGTTTTTTGGTCGTCAGTTACTGTTCCGGCCGCCTCGTCAAAACCCATCATATGCGTATATGTCTTGCCATTTTCAGTAGTTACATCACACTTCAGCAATACTTCTTTGGCCATCACAGGCAGCGCAAATGACAGCAACAGGATCATCGGTAATAATTTTTTCATTTTAAGTTCCTTTGTAGTTATTTGATTTTTATAGTAAATTTATTAGCAAAGCTGAGGCGATTTTGTTCTGATTTCCGGTAGCAAGCTCCGGTTAAAAACTCCAAAATTTCGAGTTTAATTCAGACACGTCGGATCAATAGGATCAATAGGATCAATAGGGTCAGAGTCGATTGATTCGGAGGTTCTACGCAGTCAGTTTAGAATCAATCGACTCTGACACTATTATTCATGCTTACAGCAATATCATCATGCTCCGGGCCGAGAAATTTTTATCGGATGGACAGTGCCCGCTAGTGCAATGGCAGTGCTTCGTCACACAGGCCTATGGTTTGATATAACTTCGCCAGGTTATCCCGACTGGCCTCGCTGACAGGATGATCCGGGCCGAGATATTCTTCGCAGAAAGTCAGGACGCGCTGATTCAGCGGTAGTGCTTTATCGTACTGCCCGAGCATTTCATACACGTTCGCAAGACTGTTCATACTGAGGACAGTAACGTGGTGATCCTGGCCGAGAATTTTTTCGCGTATCGCCAGCGTCTGTTGGTACAGCGCCAGTGCCTGCTCGTACTGACCGAGATTTACGTACAACTCAGCCAGATTGTTCAGGCTGATCGCAGTATCAGCATGCTCTGAACCCGGAAATTTTTCGCGTAATGTCAGAACGCGCTGAAACAGCGCAAGTGCCTGCTCGTACTGACCTAGTTTTTTGAACACGTGCGCCAGACCGTTCATGGCCTCCGCCGTCCTGTCATGCTCAGTGCCCAGGACTTCTTCATTGATAGCCAAAGCGCGCTGATACTGTGGCAGCGCCATATCGAACTGCCCGAGTGACTGGTACACGCCCGCCAGATTCACCAGGCTGATGGCTGTACCCTCATGAACTGGCATAAGGATGTCCTGTATTGATACGAGGCGTTGATACAGCGGCAGCGCTTTCTCGTACTGACCGTTTTTATTGTACGAGCAAGCCAGATGATCCAAAATAGCGGCGGTCGCGATATGCTCCGTGCCATAAACGCCTTCGCAAATTGCCAATGCCCGATGGAACAGGGGTATGGCCGTTTCGAATTGCCCCAACCTCTCGTAGACGATTGCCAATTTATCCAGTATGTCCACGATGTCAATATGATCCGGGCCGAGAGTTTTTTCGCTGATTTCCAGGGCGCGCTGCAATAAGGGAATCGCCTCAGCATAATCACCTTGTTGATACAGCGCAAAAGCTTGCCGATCTAATTCCTTAATATTTTTCATTAGCTATACTCCGACGATAAATATTCTCTGTGTAAGGTAATCTGCAAGTCGGGTTTCAACCTGACATTTCGCCGGATAATTCAGCCCTTAAGTCGTAGCAAATCAATAAAAATCAATCGACTCTGACCCTATCGATTTGCTATCGATTTGTTAAAGCGGTGGCTGGCGAGCGCTGCTATCAAACCATCATCAACGAAACGCTACGCCGCGTCATCGAAACCGCAAGCAATGTAGGTCTGGTTTCAACCCGACATTTGCGCCGCATCATCCGCGAAGAACTGGCACACAATTCATAATGCGTGTCTGGCGATAGCCCGCCCCCGAAATTGGCTTAATCGAATTTCGAACCTTTGTTGCACGAACGGATTAACAGATTGAATGCCTTTTCAAGGCGCTTCCTCGTGTTCTCATCAACCGTATAAAATTTTCCATAATTAATTTGTCTCGTTCCATTTTCTGCGTCCGTGTACGAAACAGCACCAAATATTGACTCAGCTATTCCCACCGTGCCGTCATGTTTAACAGCCGATGAAATTGCAGACCACTCGATACGTAGGCTAGTCTCATCACTACCATCCTTCCTAACATAACGCGCATTGGAGGTGCAACCACTGCCTGCATAGTAGCTGTAAATTGCATGCTCCCCACCTGTTTGCCCATCGGGCGACAGTAAGCCTCTCCCAATCAGATCGCCTATCAGTTCGTGTGCATCACTGACCGTAGGGCCGCTATCAGCCGCAAACGCATTCGCGCCGCCAAACGAAACAATTACTGCCAGAACACTTGCTTTGATTAATTTGTTCATTCTTACCACCCTTATTATTTGATTTTATTGAAGTATCTCGGCATCAGCGCTTCAATTTGCCGACCTTGAGAAAAATATTATTGAATATATTCAATGTGATATAAACAGACAGCGACACAATAAGCGCCAGTACGGTCAACACTGCGATACCCAGAGTGACCACCCCCACCGTCAAACAGTTTGTTTTGGCCTTGCGCAACCACGGCAACACTTTGAACCATTTGCGCATTGTGGATGAGATAGGCAACAAACCAAAAATTACGGGCACACCCCATACGATCAGCTCTCCCCAGGAATGGTTAATTGCCGGTAGTGAAACGGTGCTATTCCAGTGATCGCAAAGCCAGATACCTGCAACAAACAACCACGGAAACAGCAAAAGTGTCAGCCATGTCCAGGATGCAAGGGGCGCGAGACGGAAGGGTTTGAAAAACATTTTTTTGCTGACTGTCAGATGTTCAGCCAGGCGACATAGGCCATGCTTGATAACCTCACGAATTTCCAGGAATCTCCATGGGCGCAACGGTGCCGAGATCGCCCGTGCCGCGAAAACATTGAGTTTTGCCTGCGCCAGAACATACCCTTGATACATCAGGGTATAGGCTTCCATATCGCTGAAGGAATCAAAATCGGTGCGCATTCCAGACAAGCGATAAACTACACCACCTTGTCTATCCACCGGACCGGGTAACGCGGGCATCTCGAGTGTATTCGCTGCCTGTTCGCGCAAATGGGTAAACGCGCTGGATTGAATAAAGCAGATTTTTGTGTGAGATGTCGCCGCACCCGCTATCCCCTGACAGCGCTCGCCACGCATATACAAGTCAAAATAGCCGTAACCACGAATGCGCTCCATCATGATATTGTTGGCGCGCATCCCGGCACTCAGCATATCGGTAGGCAACAGGCGTTCGTCCTCCAGTTGCCCGCTGGCATCGCTGACGATGATATGTGTACAAGCGGATGCAAATAAGGCATCCAGCCCTTGATTGTCGAATACCCCGCCATCGGATAGTTCGACGACAATTTCCTCGCCACCGTCGTTCTCATAGAGATTATGAATCGGCAAGGGCGGGAACAAGCCCGGTACGGCAGCAGAGGCGGCCACCGCATCCGACAACAAAATCGTGGACAGTGTCTTGAGTTGCCTGTCGGCAATACGCTCGCCCCGCTTTTCCTGAAAACGCCCGTCAAACCGCATTTGTGGCAGGGTGCAATTGGTATTTTGCTCAAGCGAATACAAATCGCGCCGCAGCGGCTCGCCTACCCATGAACCGGTAAAGTGGAAAGGATGACCGGTATTCAGGCAGGTGGCGTTAATCGTAAGCACCGGGATTTTGCAGGTTGCCGTCCTGTTATAGATATCGACATCGAATACGCCCTTCTCACCTGAAAACTCCCCGGAATTTTGCGGCGTGATATGGATTGCGTTCAGGTGTATTTTTTCAACCAACGAAATATCGTTATAAAACAACTCATTGAGCAACTCAGCCAACTTGTCGCTTCGGGTGTATTCCTCATCAAGCAACATCTTCGCCGTGGAATATGGTCTGAGAAACAATCGCATACGCAAATTTTTCTGCACGGCAACCAGAAAATCCCGCTCGATTTCCTGAACGATGTCGAGGTAGTGATCCGGCGCAGGAATGGGGCAGCCAGGTCGCTTGCCTTCGAGCAATTGTTTGACCTTCAGATAGTAATACGCACCGATGATCGAACCGCCCGAAACCGTGGACAACACCTCAACCTGATGCAAGACCCCGCGCTCCGCCAATGCTGCTAGCGTTCCGATATGAAACAGCGCCGCACGAAACCCGCCGCCAGACAAACACAGACCGAGCTTCCCATCGATAACCAGAAAATCATGCGGCGATTCGTTTGATTTCATATTGCGGCTTTATTGATCAATGGAGTGAAATTCACGGACTGGCCGTTATTAAAATGCTTGCTTGAACGGGACACATTTACCCTTTTCAATTTCTGTGCCGTGCTGCCACGAATACTCGCCATCCATGCGACTAATTTTTAAGATTTTGTCGCTTCGTTCTCCCTTATGGAATCGCCAGAAACCAATTTCTTCCGGTGTAATAAAATACATATTACAGTTACTGATGCTTTTGTCGCATTCCGTCTTAACTCTCTCTTTCTGACCAAATGCAGTGACAATCCCATTAGCTTCATCAAAGCCCCATATCTCTGACCCACCCTTAGCTAGACTACATTTCAAGGTCACTTCCGCAGCCATTGAAGGCAGCGAAAAGGACAGCAGCAAAATCATCGGTAATATTTTTTTCATTTTAGGTTCCTTGTTAATTTATTGATCATCGCCCCCACCAACGCAAGGCCGATTTAAAACGTGCCCATTTCGGGTTTGATGGTTGTCTCAAGTGGGCATGGTTCAATTTTTTGATTGCACATCATTTGCACCCTAGATTTATAGTGACAAAGACTGGACTTCACCAGCCTGGCTTGAACCTGTTAAACGACTCAGCCCAGACTATGACATTTCAGAAGGCTTTTTTGAATGGAACACAGGTGCCGTGACGACTGCTCTCCAAATATTCACCATCCATTCGACTTATAGTGAAGACTGAATACTCTTTATCATTCGCATACGTACGACGACCAAATACTGCTTGAGTGATAAAGAATATACCCCAATATAGATTTTTATCAGAACCATCCCTCCATCCCGCCATAGTTTTTGTATTGATTGGGTATGTTCGATCATCTTCAGTCACAGTCCCCGCCGCTTCATCGAAACCAATTGCTTTTGAGCCCTTGCTGCCATCTGAATCGGTGTAATTGCATTTAAGCATCAATGTCTGAGACAACGCTGGCAGTGAAAATGACAGCAGCAAAATCATCGGTATTATTTTTTTCATTTTAGGTTCCTTGGTAGTTATTTGATTTATTGAAAAAATTTTATTGGCAGTTATGAGGCGATTCAGATTCTCATTTCCCGTTGCCAATTTCCGACCCGACTTTGAGATTTACTTTATGCTTCAAAATAGAAATCGGCACCCACTGAATCGCCAGCACGCTGGCATGCTCACCGACCGTGAGCATTTTGTAGGATTCGCGGTGGTATCCCGCTTTCAAACTGACTATTTACGATCATTCTCAACCGCAGCAATTGAGTTTTTACATCCTTCGATGACAGAAAATTTTGCGTTGCCAGGTAATGGCATGCCATTGACAACTGCCCACACAACAATCTCCGCATCAAAACCGTTGAGTCCCAACCCGGTAATTTCATTCGTAATTCTTTTACAGAAGGTGGTTGCAGTTGCATTTACCAATGCGGGTGTGGCAAATCCTGCTTGGGCTGAAATATACCAATCCTGTTGTGAGAGAAAGGCTCTAATTGTTCCAAGTACTTGGTCTCCATTGAGCAATATGTAATTTAAAACTTGGCCAGTATTGATTTCCTTATGAACATTTTTTTCAGCCTCAACTCTGTTTTTTGTACAACGGGGGAGAGTGTCGTCCTTGCAAATACGCCAATCTGAGAATATCGACGGACGAGGATAATCAAAGGTAATGATCCAACTTCCAACCTCTTGCAACGGGCTATCCCAATTATTTTCTCCACTTGGAATTTTGAACGTAACGCGTACGCCCTGAGGCTCATTCACGCTCGATGTTCGCCAATATCGCAAATCCCGGTCAGTCCAATGCTCTTCTGTAATAGCACTCGCAAACAGCTTTGAGATTGCATCATCTATTGCCCTTGCCTTATCCTTTGCAGACTGTTCAGAAAGTCGAGTTACAACTGGTGCGGCTTGTCCGGTTGCACGTGCAACGCCAAGTGCGACTTGAACTGCTGCGGCCGCGCCACGAGACGAATAAGATTTAGTTCCGTTCACTGAAACTTTGACCACGGGTACTGACGCGCTTCCGTCCGTTTTCACAAGGAATAGTGGGAAATTCAGTGTTGAGTGGTGGATTACCCGACTCCACTTTTCACCTTCGGTGTCACTCTGGTGTCCAATTGTTGCCAGTGGCACCGTGGATTCGAAAGCACCTACTGTAATATTTGCAGTCAGATTTACGGAAAACTCCTTACCAACGAGAGCTCTCGACAACCATGCACGTTTCTTATAAGGCACATTTATCGCACTATCAGCTCCTTCACCGTCTGCTTTCAGAGTGCTGTGAATGAGCAAACGTGTATATGAACCGGGAAAATCCTTCCCTTCTGGCGTACCGCTTTCCCATTCATCCTGGTAAGCACTTAGCGGTGTCAGATTAGCAACTGCTTTATCCGGTGCAGCCGATATATCAACTACCAGCGGCATATTTCTTGTCGCAACCGGCATAACTGCCTTATCCGGTGGAGCCGATATATCAACTCCCCCATCAGGTCGAGTTGCTTTCACAACTGCTGCATTCTGATACGGAGTTGTCGCACAACCCGTCATCAAAGCACAAGACATTGCAAGACCAAACGGTACTATTTTTATCGCTTTCATCATGCGTTCCTTTTTTATCGGAAGTTTGTAAATGTTGCGCACCCAGTCAACCGTGAAATCAGTCAAAAGAAGCTTAGACTACCTTGCAATTACGGATTTTCATCCGGCTTAGAAAGCTTGCTTGAACTTGACGCAAGTGCCGGTCCATTGGCCAGTCCTCTTTCCACCCGAAAATTCACTGTAGACAAAATGCCCCGTCATTCTGTCAACCTCTTGACGCAAGCTCACTTCACCGCCCTCAAAAGTTTCAACCAAAATTTCTGTATCGCTAACATTCGCTCGCCAACAATTACCGGTATCTGATGTGCAAACACTTTCAGCTTTAGGCGTGGCATTGTTCACAGTCCTCGTAGCTTCATCGTACTCGATCATCTTGACCTGGGCATAGGGATCAAGCGTACACCGCAGTTTGATCAAATCAGCTAAGGCTGGTAAGGAAAAGGACAGTAACAAAATCATCGGTATTATTTTTTCATTTTAAGCTCCTTGGTAGTTATCTGATTATATTGAATAAAGCATTGACACTTTATGTAAAACGTGATTAAAAAGACAGTGAAACTCCGGCTCCCAACGTACTATGTCGCTGGTTGTAATCAATCAGACTTTCGCCGTAACCGTTGAAATAATGCGCATGAAAATTCAAATCACTTCCTGATATTGGGCAATCCAGATCCAACTGAAGTGAGCGGATTCTTGCCAGTGCTGACACTTGATAGATGAGTTTATTGCTCTCAGTCTGATTTATATAGCGAACCTGAAGCTCGCCATAGCCCAGGTAATGAGTAATATCGGGGTTGTCATCCGTCACTGGGTTTTCCGAAATTCGTGCCCAGATTTTTGGCTGAACGATCAGCTTATCTCCGTCAGAAAAATCTTTCTCGAACCCCGATTGAATGTATATCCTGTTCCAGCTGCGCGACTGGGGATTCGACTGCCCGTTAGACTGGTGTACGAAACCGGCATTAGCAACGAGGAGATGGAAATTCTGGTCATGAATTTCATCGTAACGATGTGAAAAGATCAGTTCCGGTTCGTAGTTGTTTTCCCTGAAAGGTCTAGAATGTGCGGTATCAAAGAATTGCCATAGCGATTGCTGAGTGTAAGCCAGCCAAAGACTATTATTGTCAGACAACTTTTTTAACTTTCCTTTAACACTTAACTGGAACTTCAAGCCCTTATTATCAACCAGCGTAAAAGGCACCTGATTGTTACGATTCGGACTCGTCGGCATGTAGTTTGGATTGGATGAATTGGCAAGAATCAAATAGCTCTGCTTGTATGGTTTCATGGCTTTGTCATGTTCAGGATTCCATTCCGACAAAAGCGTAGATTGCTCGCATATTTTTGTATTTGCTGGAATAGCCTCCTCGACAAGCGGTTGCTTTGCCATAGACTGACCTTTAGTTTCAACCATTTCAGGTTGTTTTTCTGGATCGTATAAACTCTTCCAGCATGTGTACCGTTGTTCAAGGGAAGCATTAGATTTTTCCAATTCCTGACATTCCTTCAAGTCAGTCGCGTGAGCAACATCCGCCAACGTGCAGCCCAATATAAAAACGCTGCCAAACGTTATATTTTTTACAGTTTTAGCCTTATTCGTCCTCATCCCGGAACATTTTTTCTCTGAATAAGACGGAATCGCTGGAAACTTATTTTTCATATTCCATCCCCCCAATATATTTGTTCTGAATGCTGCAATTCCACAAACTCCCGCACCATCCGCCGGGCAGACTCAATTCCGCATTTCCGGCGGACGATATGGGTAAAACCGTATGCTTTAACTCGGTTTAGTGCCTGTCTTCCAGTTGTGCATCTACACTGCAAGACCAATCGCCATGTTTATCCTGATCGCAGTCACATTTGGTATATCTATCTACCACTTCATCTCGGTAATTAACTTGAGAATCAGCCTTAACCTTTGCGCTTTCACACGCGGCGGCTTTAGTGGTTCTTCCGGTCGAACTGCCACTCACCGTCCGGTCTGCCATGGCGCTTGTTGATGCCAATACCAGTGCTGCTGCCAAAATATAGCTTTTCATAATCTGCCTCTCGTCAATCCCAAACCATTCATTTACCCGCAGGTCTCGCGGATACGTATTCCCATGTTTTTCTGGTTCCCCCCCGATAAGTCGGGCTTAAGCCCGACCTACAAGTTCACTAATCCCGCACCGTCCGCCGGTACACCTCAACTCAAATTCCCCGACGGATGACGCGATTAAAATCGTGCTTTACCTTGGGTGATTATCTTTTTTCCAGGCGTGCATCGACACTGCAATTCCATTTGCCATTCGAATTCTGATCGCAATCACATTTTGAATAACCTTCCACTTGTTCTGAATCGCGTTTGCTGGATAAGGTTTCCCGCTTTGCCCCTTCACATGCACCCGCTTTACTATCGTATTCAACTAGCGGTGAAGAACTTCCACTCACCACTCGATCTGCCATTGCGCTTGTTGATGCCAATACCAGTGCTGCTGCCAAAATGTACTTTTTCATGTTTTGAATCTCCTGTTGGTTGAACTACAAAATATTTGTCGGGATGACGCCGACTTGTTTGTCGGGATAAATCCCGACCTACATGAATGAAATCCCGACCTACTAAATCCTGACCTGTTCGTCGGAATGATGCCGCAAGGGCATTCCCACGCAACAACGCAGCTAAAGCTGCTGTCGCTGAATGAAATCCCGACCTACGCGAATGAAATCCCGACCCACCGCATTTTATGAAATGCCAACCTGCGCATCCGATATTCAGGTACAGTTGCGGAAATTGTCAACCTAGTTGTCGCCTGAACACCTGCGATTATGCTGCCATTTTGAGCTCTAAATCTCCTTCCATTTTCTCGTCTTTTGCAGCGAACTGCTGATCCGGATTCAAATGCACCACAAGT
>Ga0208863_1001517_pt1 | contig 14320 bp, 11 predicted proteins | sample RifOxyD3_FD_184040 | JGI IMG/M metagenome (GOLD analysis project Ga0208863, IMG submission 184040) | Soil microbial communities from Rifle, Colorado - Rifle Oxygen_injection D3 (SPAdes) | ecosystem: Environmental > Terrestrial > Deep subsurface > Rock core/Sediment | place: Rifle, Colorado...
GGTACGGCAAAGCGAACTGGATATGGGGTTATGGAATGGGGTGCAGCAAAGCGATTTGATTATGCCGTTGGATACCCATACGTTTAGCGTATCGCGTCGTTTAGGGCTTTTAAAGCGTACTCAATGCGATATGAGAGCGGCAATCGAATTGACTGAAAATCTTAAAAAATTTGATCCGTATGATCCCCTCAAATACGATTTCGCCCTCTATCGGATCGGGCAAGAAAAGTTGCTTTAAACAAATGTGGTACAATCTCACCTCTAAATTGAACACAATAAGAAGTTTGCAGGTTAATGAAAAAAATTTTAATTGTCAGTGACGGAGCTGTCGGTCACCATTATATCGAACGTGTAATCGGCACCTATACCAGTGAAAATCTCTATTATTTTGTTCAGACACAAGAAAATAGTTTCAAAGGCTACAACCCTGCACGGTTCAAATTTTTTCAATTTGATCCTACCAGTTTTTACAAAATTTCCCATTTGCTGAAAATGGATTTTTGGCAGGTTATTCTGGTGATGGAAAACCAGAGCGATTTGGAACATACGATCAAAAACATACGTCTCTATAAGCCCTCCATGCGTATCATTGCCCTTGATTTATGGAATGCGGCGAGCCCTTGCGACGGTGTCGAATGGGTCAATATGCAAGAGCTGATTGCGGCCAACCTGATCGACTATCTCCCCAATATTCCGGTACTCGCCAAAAATATCGGATTAGGGTTGGGGGAAATCATGGAAGTTTTGGTCCCTTTCGGGAGTTCGTTCGTTTACCGTCATATCGGTTCGATCGAGCAAAAAAACTGGAAAATCGCAGCCATTTATCGAAACCGGCAGTTGATTATCCCCAGTGACAATAAAATGATCCAGCCCAATGATACGCTCGTCGTAGTGGGTGATCCCGGTGTGCTTCGTTCAATCTATCGGGCCATTAAACGCGAGCTGGGACAGTTTCCGGCCCCTTTCGGATCAAAAGTGTACCTTTACATCGATATGCGTATCGAAAAACCTTCCGCAATCATGGCCCTGGTCAGACGCAGTATCTATATCCAGAAAAAGCTTCGTCAACCGCTGATTATCAAAGTGATCAACCCCGGCGATATTGACGTTCTTCGGATGATCAAAGCTTCGGTCCAAACGGGAATAACCATTGATATCTGTTACGATGCAAAGCCCGATGAAGGGATGATACTTGATGATATTAAAAAATATCATATCGGTCTCTTTTTGGTTTCCCACAGCGCTTTTGCCAAGAGTTCGATTCGTAAAAAACTTTATGCGGGTAATGTGCCGGTGCTAAAATTGGCTGAACGCTCTTTTTCATCCTTGAAAGAAAGTGTCGTCATTTTAAGTGAAGAGGGGCATATCGAAAATATTTCGACCACCATATTCGACGTCTCGTCCCAGTTCGGGTTTAATCTGGAACTGATCGATTATGCGCATGAAGAGGGGGCTCATAAAGCGGAAGTAATTGAACATTTCAATAATCTTTCGGCCATTTTTTCGAAATCGATCCATGTCGCCGAGCAAGAGGAAAACCCCATTCGAACCCTCTGTGAAAGAGAGAATTTTTTGCACGTTTTGCCCTTTACGTCTAAAATGTTCATGAATCCGTTGAATACCTTTTTCTCGACCGATCCTGAGGTCCTTTACCGCAAACTCGACCGCTATCACCAACTTTTTATCCCTACGCAAATTTAGCCCTTGTCAAGAGGGTTTTAAGTCGTATTTCTGTAATATATAACTCATTACGCAATAACTTAATCTATCAGGTTTTTCTATGACGATTTCTATCAATCTTAAACGTATTATCGATGACTCTTATCCCCTTCATATCGGTCCGTTGCCGGAGATCAATTTTGAGGGTAAGGTCGCTATTTTGACCAACCCGAAAGTGGCGGGTCTTCATTTGCAAACGCTTTTGGCTTCTCTCAAAGCCAAAGAGGTGTACATCATCACCATTCCTGACGGCGAGCAGTATAAAACGCTTGAGACGATTGAGAGTGTCTTGGATCGGATGTTTGATCACCGGCTCAATCGCAAATCCCTTTTGATCGCGTTCGGCGGCGGTGTCATAGGTGATATGGGCGGGTTTAGTGCAAGTTTGTACAATCGAGGGATCGATTTTATCCAGATTCCGACGACGCTATTGTCCCAAGTGGATGCAAGTGTCGGCGGAAAAACGGGGGTTAACAACCGTTTCGGAAAAAATTTGATCGGTGCGTTCCATCAGCCCCGCGCCGTCTACATCGATCCGAGTTTTTTACATACCCTCCCTTCACGTGAATTTGGCGCTGGGGTAGCCGAGATCGTTAAAATGGCGGTGACCTTCAATGCACCGTTTTTTGAGTGGTTGGAAGAGAATGATTTGCGCGAGGGGGATAATCTTCAGTATGCCATTGCTAAGGCGGTTGAGACCAAAGCCGGTGTCGTTGAAGAAGATGAAAAAGAGCAGGGACTTCGCGCCGCTTTGAATTACGGGCATACTTTCGGTCATGTGATCGAAAACGAAACGAAGTACGAAACCTATCTGCACGGAGAGAGTGTTTCGATCGGCATCGTGATGGCCAATGAGTTGGCGTGCGAAGTAGGGCTGATGAGCCGTGCGGAAGCAGAGCGGGTCAGAGCCCTTTTGGAGCGCTATGATTTGCCGCTCACCTATCCGATTAGCGATGTCGAACGTTTTTACCAAACCTTTTTCCTGGATAAAAAAAGTGCTGACAGCGCGATTACTTTTATCCTTCCCCGCGGAATCGGAGCGGTTGAGATTACCGATACAATCGAAGCAGGAACGGTCAAAAAAGTATTGGCAACATTTAAAGGGATCGGTGCATGAGAAACTATCGCTTTTTTCTGGCAGCATTGTTTTGTGCGGTTTTAACACTGCATGCCGCAGTCAATGACGAACAACCCCTGCCGGAACAAGCCGTAGAACTCTCCAAAGAGGTTGAAATCCAAAAGGCGCAAGAAGAGCTCTCTAAAATTCAAAAAGAGCTGTCGCGGGCCAACAGTATCTGGCTTAAAAGTTATAACTCGTATATGGCGTATCAAGAGTCTCGAAAAAGTCTCCGGGATGTCAAATACCGTATTGAACAGCTTCAGAACCGTTCTCCGAATCTTGAACGCAAACTCGAAATTGAAGCGCTTCAAGCCAAACAAAAAGTTCTGACCGATCAAATCGAACTCCTAAAAGCGCAGGGGACATCCCCTTTTGTTTCGTTGTTAAAGCCCGATGAAGCCGGGGAACTCCCCTCCATCACCAACCCTTTTGATATCGTTACGGGGCTCTCTTACGTTAAACGGCTCAACAGCCAGTATCATGATTATGTTCTGCGTGAAGAGGAGTTACAAGAGCTGATAGCCCTTTTGGAACGTCAGGTCGGTTTGTATAAAGATTTAACCCGGCTGAACCCCACGGTCGATTATGAGGTTGAACTCGAAGCGACATTATTGCAGGTTGAAAAGTTCAAACTCGCCCTAGAAACCCTTATTTCGACCGCCGATGTCTATGAAAAACGGATAGAATCAACCGAAGCTAAAATCAATAAAGAGGTGAAAGACCAGATTTTCAAATTGCTGAATATCAGCATGATTGTGATTATTCTGTTCTTGATCTCCTTTTTGTTCAAGCGGGTCATTAAACGCTACATCGTCGATAATGAGCGGTTTTATATGGCCAATAAAATCGTGACCTTTATCAATGTGACGCTCATTATTTTAATCCTTCTCTTTAGCTATATCGATAATGTCGGTTATTTTGCAACCGTTCTCGGATTTGCCTCCGCCGGTTTGGCGATCGCGATGCGGGACTGGTTTATGTCTTTGCTCGGTTGGCTGGTCATTGTCGTCGGAGGGTCGATTCATGTGGGGGATCGTGTCCGCTTCGTGAAAGACGGGATGGAATATGTGGGGGATGTTTTGGACATTTCGATGCAGCGTATTACCATCATGGAAGATGTTACCCTTACCACCGTTGAAACCAACCGCCGTGCGGGACGGATTGTATTCGTCCCGAATAATTATATTTTTACGTCGATGATCGCCAACTATTCGCACGGATCGCTCAAAACGGTTTGGGATGGGATCGATATTATCATCACGTTTGATTCGAACCACAAAAAAGCGGCCCATATTGTGAAAGAAATCTGTCGTAAATATTCGAAAGGATATACCGATATCACCCGAAAACAGATCAACAAACTACGCGATCGATACAGTCTGAAAAACAGTAATGTTGAACCGCGCGTATTTACGTTTATCGAAAGCAACGGAGTCAAAGTGAGTGCCTGGTATCTGACCAACGCTTACGCGACCTTAACGCTTCGCAGTACGATTTCTGCCGATATCGTTGATGCGTTTAATGCAGAGCATGATATTACGATTGCCTACCCGACCCAAACGTTTTATACCGCTCCTATCCCTCCGAAATCACCCCCTTCTATGGATGTACAATGAAGCCTAAAGTTTATTTCAAAACCTTCGGGTGCCGTACGAATGTGTTTGATTCGCAGGTAATGATGAGTGCGCTCCGTGATTATGACGTGACGGAAGAGGAAAGCGAAGCGGATATCGTCGTCGTCAACTCCTGTACCGTTACCAACGGAGCCGACGTGAGTGTCCGCGGTTACATCAATCAGATGAATAAGCAGGGAAAAAAGCTTTTTTTGACCGGATGCGGCGCCCATACCAAAGGGGAAAGCCTTTTCGGTACCGGGAAAGTGCAGGGGGTTTTCGGACCCTCGGAGAAGATGAAGATTAACACCCTTCTCTCGCAAGAGAGCCGTTTTTATGAGATCGGAGATTTGAATTACATCGATGATGCCATTGTTGATGAGTTCGTCGGGAAATCGCGTGCGTTTATCAAGATTCAGGAAGGGTGCAATTTCCGCTGCAGTTACTGCATTATCCCTTATGTGCGCGGTGACGCACGCAGCATGGATGAAGCTAAAATTTTAGAGCAGGTATCACGGCTCGCCTCCAACGGTTTCGGCGAATTCGTCCTTACAGGGACGAACGTCGGAAGCTACGGGCAGGGTGAAGGGCGAAATATCGCGGAACTCATGAAAAAAATGTCGCTTATTCGGGGAGTTCGCCGTATCCGTGTCGGCTCCTTGGAACCGATTCAGATCAACGATGCATTTCGGGAAATTTTGGATGAACCGTGGCTGGAGCGCCATCTGCACATCGCGATTCAACACAGCTCAGACGCGATGCTTCGGATGATGAACCGTCGTAACCGTCATGCGAGCGATGTTGAGCTGTTCGGTATGCTGAATGCCAAAGGGTTCGCCCTCGGGACCGATTTTATTGTCGGCCACCCGGGAGAGAGTGATGCGATCTGGGAAGAGGCGATGGACAATATCCGCTCCCTTCACCTGACCCATATCCATCCCTTTACCTATTCCAAGCGCGATGGAACGCCGAGTTCGTTGATGAAACCCGAAGTAAACGGAACCCTCTCTGCGCAAAGGATGTCGGAGCTCAATGCGCTAATCGAGTCCAATAATCGCGCGTTTCGACAAAAGATGGCTTCAACGCCGTTGGAAGTATTGGTTGAGTCCGCCGAAGGGAATGATTACATGGGGTATGATCAGTTTTATAACAAAGTCATCATCCAGTCGAGCGAAGATCTCAGCGGTGACTGGATCACGCTGGAAAACTATGAGGTACACGATGAATATAACATGGCCAAATTTTAACCGAAATCAGCTCATCTTTATCGTTTCAGGGGGAATCGTCCTCTTGCTGCTTCTTTTCGCGTTATTGCGCGACAGCGGCGATACAGTAACGCTTGATGAGGCTACCAAACTCATTCAGAATAACCAAATCGAAAAAGCATTCAGCGATGATGGATATACCTATTTTGCGACTAAAGAGAACGGGGTTGTAAAGATTTCTTCGTCGCAGCTCCCCACTGGGCTTACGGCGCATCTTGTGATTGAGCCCAAGGGTGGGAACGGATGGATATGGTTTTTCTTCTTTTTTGCCCTCATTGCCGGAGCGGGGTATTGGGCGTGGAAGAGCAAACTCGGATTTGAGGAAGATACGCCGGTTGACGTTCCCGTGGTTAAATCGGTACCTGAGCCTGAAGCACCCTCATCGAATGTCGCTCCGGTCAAGTCAACAGTCCGTTTCAGTGATATCGGCGGTATCGGTGATGTCAAAGAGGAACTCGAAGAGATCATTGATTTTTTGCGCAATCCGAAACGGTACTACAGTTTCGGTGCCCGTATGCCTCGAGGTGTATTGCTGGTAGGCCCTCCTGGGGTCGGGAAAACGATGATTGCTAAAGCGGTTGCCGCCGAAGCGGATGTCCCCTTCTTCTACCAAAGCGGTGCTTCCTTTGTGCAGATTTACGTCGGAATGGGGGCAAAGCGGGTCAGTGAACTCTTCTCCGCCGCCAAGAAAAATGCCCCGGCTATCATCTTTATCGATGAAATCGATGCGGTCGGCAAAAAGCGTGAAGGGGGACGAAACGACGAACGTGAAGGTACCCTCAATCAGCTTCTCACCGAGATGGACGGATTTGAAGAGACGAGCGGTATCGTCGTTATCGCCGCGACGAACAACATCGATGTTATGGACGCGGCACTCCTTCGTGCAGGACGGTTTGATCGCCGTATTTTTGTCGAGCTTCCTACCGCATCGGAGCGTGAAGCCATTTTGCAAAAATACCTTCGCCATATCCCCCACGACCTCTCGATTGCCGAAATTGCCAAAATGACGGTTGGATTTAACGGAGCCTCGCTCGCCGCACTGGTCAACGAAGCGGCACTGCTGTGTATGCGTCACTCAGAGATACAAGTACGTGCGGAACACTTTATCGCCGTTAAAGACAAAGTGATGTTCGGGAAAAAGAAAATTGCTATGCTGAGTGATGAACAGCGCCGATATCAGGTCCGCTACCAAGCGGGAAAAGTGTTTGCCGCCACATGGTTTGATCTCCCTTATGAAAAGATCACTCTCACGAACGATGCGATCACCCCACCGACGGCGGAACCGCAGCTGCGTCATGAGATAGAAGCCCATGTCCGGGTTCATTTGGCCGGGATCGCATCATCTCATCTCCGTTTCGGTGAACATGCCAGTAACGCGTCGCATGATTTAGGGGTTGCCAAAGAGCTCGTTCATGCGATGGTGTACGAATACGGAATGGGAAATACCTTACAGCCTAGTGCGGAGGATGAGTCGCAACTCCTCGATCGTCTTTATCAGGAGATGAGTATTCTGTTGGAACGGCATGAAAAAATTCTTTCCAAATTTGAAGCGATTCTCGATGAATACGAGCACATATCCAAAGCCCTTGCCAAAGCAACGATGAATGAGATTTTATAGCGGTTTTTCCCTCACGGACGATCAGCATTTTTTTGATCCCTATCTGAAACACAGCGACTACACGGTGGCGGGATTCAGCTACGGAGCGATCAAAGCGGCACAGTATGCGTGTAACGCCCATGAACGGATCGATACCCTCCAGCTTTTTTCCCCCGCTTTCTTTCAGACAAAAAAAGAGTCGTTTCGCCGCCTTCAGATGGGGGGATATTTTAAAGATTCAGAGCGATATCTGGAAAACTTTTTGACGAGCTGTTTTGCCCCTGCACCCGTAGCACCTATTTCGTTGGGGAGTAATGATGCCGAATCGCTCCAAGAACTGCTCTATTTTGAGTGGATACCGGAACTGATGGAGACGATCCGTGGCAAGGGGATACGGATAGAGCTCTATCTCGGATTGGAAGACCGGGTGATCGATGTGGAAGGGGCTCGGGAATTTTTTCTCCCCTACGCCACCGTCACCTCCATACGAAGAGGAAACCATTTTTTACAGGAGTCATAATGAGTACAATCAAGATAGGTGTTATTACCGCCTCAGACCGTGCGAGTGCGGGAATTTATGAAGATATTTCAGGGGTTGCGATCCAAGAGACGATGAAAGACTATTTAAAATCAGAACATGAGATTGTGTATCGCTGTATTCCCGACAATCAAGATACGATTGAAGAGACGATGATGGAATTGTGTGACCGTGAGGGGTGCTGTCTCGTGGTGACGACCGGAGGGACAGGGCCTGCAAAGCGTGACGTTACCCCTGAGGCGACCGAAAACGTCTGTGAGAAGATGATGCCGGGGTTTGGCGAACTGATGCGTCAGGTGAGCCTAAAATACGTCCCTACGGCTATTCTCTCACGACAGACAGCGGGAATTCGAGGTAAATCTCTGATTATCAATCTCCCCGGCAAACCTAAATCGATTCGGGAGTGTCTGGACGCCGTATTTCCTGCCGTGCCGTACTGCATCGATCTGATTGAGGGGCCGTATCTGGAATGCAACGAAGAGGTTATCAAGGCATTTCGACCGAAACAGTAAAATGAACTAAGCGCAAGCGAGAAGGGAAATTCTATGGATGTGTTCATGCAAGAAGCGATCCGCGAAGCGGAAAAAGGTCGAGAAGAGGGGGGCATCCCCATCGGATCGGTACTGGTGCATGAAGGTAAGATCATCGGCAGAGGGCACAACCGCCGTATCCAAAAAGGGAGTGCCATTTTGCACGGCGAAATGGATGCGTTGGAAAATGCGGGGCGTTTAAGCGCCTCCGTCTATAAAAACTGTACCCTCTACACGACCCTCTCCCCATGCCCGATGTGTTCGGGTGCGATTGCCCTTTATGGTATTCCCCGTGTCGTGGTCGGTGAAAATCGTAATTTCAAGGGGGAAGAAGAGATGCTCGCATCGCGCGGCGTCACACTGGAAATCCTCAACGATCATGATTGTATTGAGATGATGGGTACCTTTATACGGGAAAATCCGAAACTGTGGGATGAAGATATCGGGGAATGAAACAAGCGTCTGGAAGAGAGATGAACGCTTCACCTCAAACGGCTGAAATACCGATTAGACGGTATCGAGTTTCGCAGCATAATATTCCGCCCTCTGTGGTCGGCTGAAAAGGAAGCCTTGAAAGGTATTGCACCCCATATCTCTGAGAAGTTCAAACTGTTCCGTTGTCTCAACCCCTTCGGCGATCACTTCAAGTCCAAAGGTTTTTCCGATGGTAATGATGGTTTGGATAATCGTTTGATCGGAGATACTTTCGGGAAGCATTTTGACAAAAGATTGATCGATTTTCAGTTCATCAATCGGGAGATGTTTGAGATAGGAGAGACTCGAGTATCCTGTGCCGAAATCATCAATTGAGAACGAAAATCCGATTGCTTTGAGGATATTGATTTTCTCCATGGCATTTTGGGTGTCTTGTATTAACAACCCTTCCGTCAGTTCAAGCCGTATTTTAGTCGGGTCGATCTGTGCGCGTGCTATGTGCTCTTGAAGTTTGGCTATATAAGCTTCCTCTTCAAACTGTTTCGGACTGACATTGACAGAAATACGCCAATGCTGTTTGACAGAGTCTGCTTTCCACTCTTGGAGTTGCTCGATGACCTTGGTGAAAATCCAATCCCCGAGGGAAATAATGATTCCCGAATTTTCAGCCAGAGGGATGAAATATGCCGGGCTTATGAGCCCTTTTTCAGGATGTTCCCAACGCATTAACGCCTCTACCCCCTCCGTGATCCCCTGAATATTGACTTGCTCCTGATAAACGACATAGAGTTGATTAAGAAGTATAGCCGACCGGAGATCATGGATGAGGCGTGCTTGCTCGGCCATTGTCTCTTGGAGGAGTGAATCATAAAATCGTGCGGTATTACGTCCGCTGTTTTTGGCCGCATACATCGCACTATCGGCACAAGACAACAGCTGGTCAACGCTATATTCTTCTCCGGTAAACAAAACGATGCCGATACTCGCACTCAGATAACAGGGCTGATCATCAATCAGAAAAGGATCCTTGGCGGCTTCAAGAATTTTATAGGCGATCTCTTGTATCGCCGTTGCCGCATCTTGCCGCTGCGTACCGATATTTTCGATTAAAATGACATATTCATCTCCTCCGAAACGGGCAACGGTATCGGTTTGCCGCAAGATATCAACCAACCGTCTCCCCATTTGTCTGAGGACTTCATCACCGGAAATATGGCCTTTAAAATCATTAATACCTTTGAAATTATCCAAATCGATAAAGAGCACGCCGCCGTATTGCAGGGTACGTGAAGTGGAAATCATGGCTTTTGTAAAACGCTCCATCAGCAGTCGTCTGTTCGGAAGTTCCGTTAATGGGTCATAGAAAGAGAGTTTGAAAATATCATCTTTCTGGTAAAAAGAGTTTATTGCAAACCCCAAATCTCCTGCCAGCTCATCGATCATCATCGTCTCTTCGACGGTAAAACCGTTTGGCTGAGTCGTACAGATCATCATGATGCCAAATGCTTCGGGTGTAAAACTGTCTTGGTGCAAAGCGGCTACATAAACCGCGGTGATATGGTAGCGTTCAATTTTTTCACGGCATTCAGGAGAAATGTCGGTCGAAAAATCGGTCAGGACTATCGGCGTATTCTTTTCAAGGGCCATTTTTTCAATCGGAAAAACATTCCATTTAGGATCGATACCGTAGGCTGCCTTTACCTGCAGTTCTCCCTTTTCGATCAGTGAAATTTTAACGCACGAAAAGGCTTCATTCTCGGCTAAACATTGCGCTGTTTTATCGATGAGTTCTTCGAGGGATTGAGAGGTAATGAGAACTTTGTTGCTGTCGGCGATAGTACGGAGAATGGAGAATAGATGTTGTTGAGAGAGGTTGGACACTTCCAGCGCATGCGTTGTTGCTTCCAAATCAGCGGTACGATGATGTACTTCGGCCTGCAATCTCCTTTTCATATCCACATCACGACGCGTAAGTTGGCGGATAGCGTAATAGATCAATCCGAGTAAAAAGAGGATGATACTCCAGCTAAGCAGCGTCTCTTTCCAAAAAATTTCGAGTGTTTCGTCCGCTATGATTTTACGGGGGATTTTGATACTGGTCACACCTCGAATATCACCTACCTTGTAATCGTACGCCGTGTCGTATCGACTGGCGATAAAAGGTAAGACCTCCTCTTTTTTACCGTGACATTGTATGCAATAGGGTTCTATCTTTAGAGGAGAGCTGTAAAAGTAATAGTCTTGATTGTTTTGTTGGATCAAGGTGATATTTTCTTTGAGGGTAGGATTCGCTGCAAAATATCGCATGGCTTTTACTTCATAAACATCAGCGCGGTTGAGAGGATTGCGGGGACGATCGGTGACATTTCGGATGGAAATACCCTCATGTGACCGTTTGGCGAATTCATCGCTGATCAGTGCCGCTGCATGGGCGGGTAAAAATCCGACGGTCGAATCATTGAGATCCAGTCCGCTGTTTAAAAACTGATGGTGATAAACATAACGCATCGAGACAAAATAGGTTTCTAATGATTTCGCTCGGCTGTATGCACGATCTTCAATAATTTCCTGAGCTTGATAATAGAGATAATAGGTTATTAATAAGGTTGCACCGACGATAGATGAAGCAATGATCCAAAAGAGCTGTTTGGTGAGATTTAAACTGCGCATTAAGGATTTCCTCCAAACAGAAGAAGTTATTTTTTGCAGTATATCATTATTAGAAATAAGAGAATATAAAATTTTTTTTTAGGTGATAAAGAACAGGAAGGTTCCCCGTGAGGGGAGAGAAGATCAGACGAAATCGACTTTGGTAACGTGGTGTTTGAGACCTAACTCTTCAGCACTACAGCCAAGAGCCAAACCTACCATTTGCTGCATATGAAGAACCGGAAGGGAAACTTCACGACCGATCGCAACTGAAGCATGGTGTGTTTGAGTATCAAGTTTGAGATGACAAAGAGGACACGGTGTGACCATCCAGTCCGCATTCGCATCCATTGCTCCGGCAACGGCATTACCGGTTAAGATTGCTGCGGTACGAGGCGCTTGAAGTTCGGCATGGAAACCGCAACATTTGTTTTTCTCTTCATAATCTACGCTTGCACCACCACACGCGACGATAAGGTCATCAAGTGAAGTTGGTTTGTACGGGTTTTCATGACCTTTATGCGTCTCATTTTGAAGCTCTGAGGGGCGGATATTATGACATCCGTAAAACGGAGCGATATTAAATTGGCTTAAAGGTTTTACGACCATCTCTTTAATCTTATCAAGACCGAAATCATCGATGATAGCGTATAGGAAATGAGTGATTTGAGAAGTCCCTTTGTACTCCAAGCCTACTTCGGAGAGTTTTTCGTTCACTTTTGCTTTGAGCTCTGCGTTGTGATCAAGGCGGTGTTTGGTCATTGCCGTATTGAGCTGACACGTATTACAGATAGTAACCATAGTGAGTCCGTGCTTTTCAGCATAAGCGATATTACGTGCATTGAGTACAAGTGAAAGAAAGTCATCATAATCTTGTAGATGTGAAGCGCCACAACATGAAGCTTCTGTCAATTCTACAAGTTCAATGCCGAGTTTATTTGCAACCGCCAATGTCGACATCATTTGTTCCGGCGTACTCTCTTTTGCGGTACAACCGGTAAAAAGTGCGTATTTTAATTTTTCCATTGAGTACTCCCTAAAACTTTACTGTTGATGAAGATTTGATTAGTTTCTTGATCTCATCTAATTTATCGGCTTTCGGCATATTCCATGGCAATACGATTTTACCTTTGGCAAACATTTTAAGTGCAACCGGAACGTGTTTTAGTACACCGATATTCCCCTCTGAATAACGGACAAGTTCACCCTCATCGAGTAGACCGTGTTTTTCAATCGAGTGGGCGAATCCGACAGCGTGGCGAGTCGCAACATTGTTTTTCGCAATTCCCGCTTCAAATACCATGTTGTGAAGTTTGGTGATTTTTTCGATCGGATTGACCTCTTTCGGACAAACTTCCGCACACTCCATACATTTGACACAATCCCAAACCCCTTGGGCTTCTTCGTTGACAACATGTAACCGCTCGATTGACGCATCATCACGGACATCGGCAGAGAATCGGTATGCCGCAGCGAATGCCGCAGGCCCGATAAATTCTTCATTGATCGCCAATGCCGGACACGAATAGTGACATGCACCGCACTGGATACAATAGTCCGCTTCAAGAAGCTTTTCGGCATCGTGTGGACTGACAAGGTGCTCTTGCGCCGGATGTTCTTCGATGTCACTCACAAGATATGGTTTAACTTGGGCGTGCTTGTCCCAGAAATCTTTTTTGTCGATGATTAAGTCTTTGATCGCCCGTTTCGTGCTGAGCGGTTCAATCGTGAGTTCGCTTCCGAACACGTCGATCAGATCGAAAAGGCGTGATTTACAGGCCAAAATCCCTTTGCCGTTGACTTTGATCGAGCAGACACCACAAATACCGTGACGGCAGCTTCGACGATACGACAGGCTTCCGTCGTGGTCCCATTTGATACGGTTAAGGATATCGAGGACAACCTCTTCATGGGTTACATCCAAGACATAGGTGTTATAGTAAGGAAGGTAATCGGTCTCTTCATTGAAACGGAAAACTTTAAACGTTACTTGTTGCGATTTTATCGACTCCATACTCTCTCCCTTAATATGATCGTGCTTTGAGTTCATGGCGACCGAGGGTTACGTCCATGTAGTCAAGTTTGATTTCACCGTTTTCATCCATGTAGGCCATGGTGTGTTTCAAGAATTTTTCATCATCACGTGTCGGGAAGTCTTCACGAAAGTGAGCGCCACGGCTCTCTTTACGATCCAACGCACTCGCAACAATAAAGAGGGAATAATCGAGCATGTGACCGAATTCGATTGCTTCTTGGAGTTCGGTATTGAAAATTTTCGATTTATCGGCAATACGAATGTTTTTATAACGGTTTCGCAAATCTTTCAAAATTTCCATTTGTGCACTCAATGTTTCTGCGGTTCGGAAAACGCCGGCATTGTCACTCATTGATTGCTGAAGCTCTTCACGAAGTGCAGGTACCGATTCTTGGCCGTTATTGGTCAAGACCCAGTTCATCTCTTCGATCATCCGCACTGCATCGGCTTCCGTTGCTGGGTGCAGTTTGATGCTGTCGACTTCATCCACCATCGTTTTACCGACAAAGCGGCCAAATAACAAGGCTTCAAGAACCGAGTTTGCGCCCAATCGGTTTGCACCGTGGACGGATGAACATGAACATTCGCCTGCTGCGTAGAATCCCTCGACGAACTCGGAATTGTTTTTACGAACGTGTCCGTGTTTGTCCATCGGGATACCGCCCATAGAATAGTGGGCCGTTGCCGAGATCAAAATCGGCTCTTTAATCATATCAAGACCGAGGAAGGTGATTGCGAGGTCACGAAGCTCCGGAAGGCGCTCCATAATTTTCTCTTTACCCAAATGGACGAGATCGATATAAACGGCATCTTTGCGAG
>Ga0208863_1001518_pt1 | contig 14306 bp, 12 predicted proteins | sample RifOxyD3_FD_184040 | JGI IMG/M metagenome (GOLD analysis project Ga0208863, IMG submission 184040) | Soil microbial communities from Rifle, Colorado - Rifle Oxygen_injection D3 (SPAdes) | ecosystem: Environmental > Terrestrial > Deep subsurface > Rock core/Sediment | place: Rifle, Colorado...
ATTCTTTTACTCATACTTTTTATTTGTTAATGATTATTTTAATAATACATCATCTACCTTTTGAACACAAAAAAGTAGACACTTTCGTGTCCACTTTCTGGGGTACAGATCATATTAAGGTTGTTCTTACAATAATATATTAATAAAATCAACGCTCCACAGTAATCTGACAAGCCTCACCCAAAACCACAACATCTCGACGTTGTAACTTACCTTGCAAAATAAGTTCAGCCAAACCATTTTCTATTTTGTCTTGAATAGCTCTACGCATAGGACGAGCACCAAACTCAGGATCAAAACCAACATCAGCCAAAGCCTCCAAAGCAGCTTCCTCAACACGCAATTCTACACCTCTAGTTTCTAGATCTTTAGCTACACCATTCAGCATAATGCCCGCAATTTTTTTGATTTCTTCACGAGTCAAAGATTTAAATAAGACAATACCATCAAAACGATTCAAAAATTCTGGACGATAATATTGTATAAGTTCTCCATGAATTAAATGGTCTTTTATTGTTTCCAAATCCACACCAGCATTCATTTGTGATTGAACATAACTAGTACCAGCATTGGAAGTAGCAATAATAATAGTATTGGTAAAATCAATTACCCGACCAACACTATCTGTCAGACGCCCATCATCAAAAACTTGCAAAAATAAATTCAACACATTTTTGTCAGCTTTTTCAAGTTCGTCCAAAAGTACCAAAGCAAAAGGATTTTGTCGTACTGCTTCTGTCAAAAGACCAGTACCTTGTTGTCCTGGCTGACCAATCAAACGATAAATACTATTAGTATCTTGATATTCACTCATATCCATTCTAATCATTCTATCTTCACCTCCAAAATATACTTCTGCAATAGTTTTGGTGAGTTCAGTCTTACCAACACCAGTTGGACCTAAGAAAAGAAAGTTAGCAATTGGACGTTTTTGAGATCTCATCTCAGCACGAGCACGTCGCAAAGCATTGGCTACCAATTCTACAGCCAAATCTTGACCAATCACACGTTTATGCATTTCTTGTTCTAGACGCATCAGTTTTTGTGATTCATTTTCACTAATACTAGCAAGAGGAATACCGGTTTTGTGAGCCACTACTTCCGCGACATCTTCACCAGAAACCAAACTATTTTGTCCTTTTTTATTTCTAGTGAAACTACCTACTTCAGCCAGTAAACTAATAGCACTAGCTGGTAAATTTTGATCAAAGAAAAACTTGTCTGTAAGCGTCACACATTTTTCAAGAGCATCATAAGAAAAAAATATTTTATTTTTATATTCTACTTCACCTGCTTTTGATTCTAAAACTCGTATAGACTGATCTTCATTCATTTCATTGACACTTACTTTGGTAAAGACTGTACCAACTTCACTATTTACAATATGACGATTATAACCTTCTGGTAAAGCTGTTGCAAACATAGTAAAATTTCCACTACTCAAATATTCTGCCAAAGTTTCAGAGACATCCAAAGTTTCACCACCATCAGAACCAGACATACCAGTCAAATCATGCAAATTATTGATAAACAAAATAATATTTTTTGCTTTTGACACTTCATTCATGATATTGATAAGACGTTGTTGTGCACCAGAAACAGTAGTACCAGCCAAAAGTGAAGACGTAGAAATCTGGACAAATCTTTTATCAAGTAATTTTTTTGGAGCATCACCTGAAATCATTTTTTGGACGATACCTTCTATAATCGCCATTTTGCCGACACCATGTTCACCTACTAAAATAACATTTTCACTACCAGCTTCAACAATATTGAATATTTCTTCTATCTCTTTTTCACGCGCTACACAAGTTGACAAATGACCATACTTAGCAAAAAGCGTCAAATCTTTGCTATAACTATTCATAAAAGGAGTAGCCACAGAAGTCATGGCTTTATCCATACCATATTTACTAACATTGCTAGCTGCTTTTCTAAATTTACGATATTCATCATACAAATATTCACGCATACGCACCCACTCTACAACATTGTTTAATTTTTGATTTTCTACTTCCAAATCATACAATATTTCTTGAATAATTTCTGACTGCCTTACTGTTGCCAACAAAATTTCACTAGTACGAACAGAAGTATCTTTGAAATTCACAGTAATATCCAAAGCATTAAATAATATCTGCCAAAAATCATCACCAAAATATTTGTTATTAACAAGTTCAGTATTTTTTGTTTTTTCCAAAAGTGAAGAAATTTTACTTTGCAAAGATTTCACCGAAATTCCCAAACGCACAAAAATACCCACAATTTCATCTGAAGATAATAAAGTATAAAAAATATGCAATGAAGTAATTTCTGAACTATGATAATTTTTAGCTAATAAAAAACTTTTTTGTAAAACATCTTCAGACTTATCAGTAAAAAAATTACTAAAATCAAATTTATCTTTATGAGATATTTTTTTGATAACAGACCAATCAAAAACTGACAAATCTGTTTTATGAATATTTTTTTCTAAAAACTTGTAATCTATCCCTTTTTGAACTTTATTTTGTACAGATAATCTATAAAGCAAATAAGTCAAAGAAATAAAACCAAGCCAAAACAAAATACGCATCGGTTCTTTGTCATCCAACCAAAAAGAAATTGTCAAAAGTCTAGTAATATCTTTGTCTGTTTGCCAAACACTATAAACTAACAAAGCCCAAAAACCTAACCAAAAAACCAAAGCACCAAGAATTCTAAAAACATTCAGAATTTTTCTAGCCTTCTTTAGTCTAATGTTATAAAGTGTCAAAGACTTACCAAAATAAACAAAGAGATTATTATAAAAAAATCCAGTATGCATTTTTTTACAATTTGAACATTTACGAAATTGCAAATAGCCTGTGCCCTGACATTTATCACAAACTATAGCTTCTATTTTTTTATTTTTAGCAAAAAGCATATTTTATTCTTTAGGTTGCATCAATGCCCAAATAGCATCTACCAAAAAATACAAAACAACTATTGGCAATAAAATCCAAGCAAAGAATAGAGAAATCACCAAACTAAGCCAAATCAAAAGACCTATAGTTCTAGCAATAATATTGAAAACACGCATCAAAAAACTAACCAAACGACCTTGCAAATCATATTGTCCAAACATTGGCACAAAAATATTTTTTAGCCAAAGTCCTGGTGCAAGCATTGCATTTACATCACGCACAAGACTCACACAAAAAAGTAATACCCGACGAGCACCTTCACTATACCACCAGATTGGAAAATAGAATACATCCCAAATTAATTCTAATAACATGCGTTGTAACAAAATCAGAAACATAAAATTAATAAAAAGCTAGAAAGGCTTAAAATGCCCAAAAGGCTAGAAAGGCTATTAACAAAAAAGCCTTTCAGGCTTTTCAAGCATTTTAAGCTTTTCAAGCCTCATCTAAATTATACCACAAAAACAAAAAACACGTAACTAATTTGTTACGTGTGACTCTGAACTCAATTTTAACGACGTGCGACAGCTCCATCCAAAACTTGTAAATAATCTACATTGGTTACAGAAACAAGGTCTGTCTTAGCAATTCTATCTTGCAAATTTTGCATAGATTTCAATTTGGCAATTTGAACATCCATTTTTCGATTTTCATATTCAAGTTTTGATACTTGACGTTCCAAATCACTAATCATATAACCTTTGGTAGATACAGAAGTTGTTTGTAAAATATACAAAACACCAAATACCAAAACAAAGATACCAACTGACACACGGAAAGAAGTACTAAACAAAAGTTTGTTCAAAGCTTCTTTTTTCTCACGAAGAGTTTGTTTTTTTTCTATGTAAGAATTCATAATTGACAGGCTTTTTTCATCCCGATCCGCCTTGGGCGGAGAGGGATCTTTCTTAAATTTATATTCCTTTAAAGCACGTTTTTAGTCTGACCCTAAAAAACGCAAGTATTAAATTATTTTTATATTTTTTCAACAACCCTCAACTTAGCACTTCTAGATCTTGGATTGTTTTTTACTTCTTCGTCACTCCCTACAATTGGTTTTTTGGTAACAATCTTTATTGTTTTGTTATTTTGTGACTTGAAATAATGTTTGACTATAGAATCTTCAGTCGAGTGAAAAGTGATAACAGCTAGTCTTCCTCCACTTTGCAATATTTCTAATGCCTGCGGTAAAACTCTTTCTATCACCCCGAGTTCATCATTGACCGCAATACGCAAAGCTTGAAATACTTTAGTAGCCGGATGCAATCCACCAACCCAAGGTACTTCTTTGTCAGTTTTCAATTTTTTTCGATAAACATCTAAAATAACATTTACCAAATCTCCAACTGTTTCAATCGGAAACTCTTTTCTTTTTTCAATAATAGCTTCAACAATTTCTTTACTCAATTTTTCTTCACCATATTTACGAAATATTTCTTCTAATCCTCGAAAATCTTTCAAATAAAGTAATTCGGCGGCACTACATGATCCATAAATTGGTTTACCATCTGGTGTCAAAGGCGGATTTGTTACTTCATGACTACACTTGAGATAAGTATCATAACGCATATCAAGTGGTTCATCAGTTTTCAAAAAACTAAATCCCCTACCACGTTCCTCAAACTGAGGACTAGACCAACCATAATCCATCAATATTCCATTTACATTTTCAAATTTATTTTCTTCTACTATTTGCTTCAAATTTTCAAAGTTGTCACGAGCAAATACTACGCGCTTGTCAAACTTATACAAAAATTGTTTCGTTCGCAAAATTGCTTCAGCATCAGCATCAATTCCAAGTAATTTTCCATCTGGACCAGTTAGTTCCAAAATCATTTCAGCATGTCCAGCATCTCCTAGTGTACAATCAATAACATTGCTACCATTTTTTAGTTGCAACGCTTCCAACACTTCATTTAATAGTACAGGTACGTGTCTCATAATAAATTAGTAATTACTAATTAGTAATTATTAATTACTAATTTAATTTAAACTCCAAGATCAAACATCTGTTCAGCAATTTGAGTACTTTCTGCTTCAGTACGTTTCTTATAATCTTCCCAATTTTTCTGATCCCACAATTCTAGACGGTTGTATAGACCGGCTACAATAATTTCTTTTTTGAGACCAGCAAAATTACGAAGATAATCTGGCAAGACAATACGACCCTGTTTATCGATAGTTACATCCATAGCACCAGCAAGCATGAGACGAGCAAAAGCACGACTATTGGCTTGTGAAAATGGCAAACTAGCGAGTTTGTCGGCAAGCACTTTCCACTCTGATTTCGTATACAAAAACAAACAGTTGTCCAATCCTCTTGTGACCACTGCGCCTTTGGACAATTCTGTTCTAAACTTTTTTGGAACAGCCAAACGTCCTTTGTCGTCTAGGTTGTGTGCGTATTCTCCTATAAACATAAAAACACGAATTTTGTCACAAATTAACACGAATTAGAATAAATAGACTGACAAGCATGGTGCCCATTTATAAAATTATTCGTTCAAAGACAACACCAGATGGACTAAATAAAAATATAATTCCTAATCTGATACCCGTTGCCTGCAAATATTGCAATACTTGTTTTTTGAAACGTAAATGTATTTCTCTACCAACTTTCAATTCAACTACAATATGATGTTCCTTTTTCACTAAAAAATCCAAAAAATATTTTCCAACTTGTTTTCCTTTATGAAATCTTCTACAGCACAATTCTCTTTTGAACTTAAATCCTTTTTCTTCCAACTCTATAACATAGGCATTACCATAGATACGTTCATGGTCGCCATAACCAAGTGAATTGAACACACGGTAAGCACAGCCTACCAATTCATAACTTTCATCTTTATATAAGATTTTCTCCTCCATAAAGTTATTCGTGTGTATTCGTGTAAAAGATTCGTGTTCCCCACTTCTTACCACTTGAAACCATTATATACCACTTTCAAACCACTTTCAACCATTTCAACCCATTTATCCACCTTATATCCACAGTAAATAGAAAAAATGGCTAACAGATGCCAATATATATTTTGAATTTGGTATAATGAATGAAAGTAAAATTTTATGCCAAAAAGAATTGCTCAAGTGGAAATCATTGTTTATAAAATGGTAGATAACCAACCATTATTTTTATTACTAAAAAGAATAGAATCACGTGGCGGTTTCTGGCAACCAATTACTGGTGGAGCAAATGATAATGAGACATTACAAGCTGCTGCAAAAAGAGAATTGTACGAAGAAACACAAATAAAAGATTATCTAAATTTTTTTGAAGATGTTTATTATTTTGAATTTGATATCGAAATACATAGTAGAATAAAAGAATATGTTTTTGCTGTAGAGATAGATACAAACACAGACGCAATACTTTCTGATGAACATGAAGAAAAAAAATGGTGCAACTTTGAAGAAGCTTTGAAATTATTAAAATATGAAAATAACAAAGAGGGGTTTAGAAAAGTTTTTGAAATCATAAATATAACTTAAAAAAATATGTTAGACATAAAACAACTTCAAAAAGAAATTTTTGAAAATAAAAAAACTAAAGGATTCAACATAACTGATATTAATCTAGAATTTGCCTATACTTTTGATGAGCTAGCCGAAGCACACCAAGCTTATATCAAAAAACTTCCCGATGTAGGAGAAGAACTTGCTGATGTTATTATCTATTTAATTGGTCTAGCACAAATTTTAAACATTGATTTGGAAAAAGAAATATTAAACAAAATTGAAAAAAATAAAAAACGTGAGTATAAACAAATAGATGGAGTAAATGTGAGGACGAAAGAGGCTTAAAAAATAAAAAACAGTTCTTTCAAACTGTTTTAATATTTTTATGTTTTAATTTTCGTAGCGAACGCTGAAAAGTAATCGCAAATCTGTGTGCCTCATCTCTCACTCTTATCAACAAATCCTGATTTTCATTTACAAACTTAATAAATTCTCTCGTCTTCACACCAAAAATAAAATCATTTCTCTTGCGCTCCGGACCTTTGGCAATACCGACTAGTGGAATATTTAATTTGTGTTTTTTTAAAATTTGCATCGCAGCATTAACCTGAGGTTTTCCGCCGTCAATTAAAATCACATCTGGTGCAGGCCACCTATCTGCGTCATTCTGCGTTAATATCCGCGCTATTCTGCGTTCTAAGACTTCACGCAAACAATCAACATCGCTTTGCCCTTCGACAGTTTTTATTTTAAACTTACGATATGCACTTTTTTCTGGAAAGTAATCTCCGCCCGAGGCGGATCCGCCTTGGGCGGAAAAAACAACCATACTTCCAACTTTTCCGCTAGAGCCTAAATTAGAAATATCATAACCTTCAATTCTAGAGACTTTCATCTTAATCTCACCATAATTACCTCTCCTGTTAGGAGAGGTCGACTGGGACGACGCAGTCCCAGCGGGTGAGGTCTTCACATCATTAAAAAACGAATCGTTCAATAAAGCAATGTCATGTATACGAGACAACGTACCAATCTGATTCCTAAGACGTCCAGCTTCTTCAAAATTTTCTTGTTTAGCTTCCCTATTCATTTTTATTTCTAGTGACTTCACAAGTTTTTTCTTTCCTCCACGCAAAAAAGTAACTAACGGCAAAATTACTTTGCTTTTGTATTCTCTCGAACTTATTTCTCCAGTACATACTCCTAGACACTGTCCAATTTGACGATATAAACATGGTCGAGCCGTAGCTTGGGTGGAAAAGGGCTTACAAGTTGAAATAAAAAATAATCTATTCAACAACTTCATCATCTCGCGTGTTTTAAGACCAGGATACGGCCCAAAAATATATTTGTATTGCTGAGTCTGCTGTATCTGCTGACTCTGCTGGTTGCTAAGTTCATGTTGTCTCACAGTATAAACTCTTGGAAATAAATCATCGCTAACCACGACATAGTTCCAACTCTTATCATCTTTCCCATCTACATTGTACTTCGGCAAAAATTTTTTGATATAATTGGCTTCAAGAATCACAGCTTCCAAGACTGAGTCAGTTTGTTTTATTTTTATATCCATCACTTCATGCATCATTTGTTCTATCGGACGACTAGAGCGTGGACCACGAAAATAACTCTGCACACGATTGCGAAGAGATGTGGCTTTGCCGATATATATCAATTCTTTATTTTTGTTATAGAATAAATAGATGCCGGGTTCAGTCGGGAATTGTTTTATTTTTTCCAGAAGATTCATACTAATTTAATTTATATCACCTCTTCTACCTGTAGAATTATAATAAAAATTCTTTTGTTTTTCTTTAAATTGTACCACTATAAAAAACACTGAATAAATAGTAACAGCCATATAATATAAAATCTCAAAAATATCAAAGTGTACACCTACTTTTTTAAAAAATTTATAAGACTCATAGAAAAAAAAGATAACTGGTAACAAAAAGAAAATAGCAGCGAGATAAAATTCAAATATAAAAGTCATCAATTTTTTATCTTTTTGTTCTTTCTTTTTTATTTCAGTTATTTCTACTCTCAAAATCATCAAGATAATCAATGAAATTGATATAGTTAACATATTTAACATCACATACTTAACAAAAAATAATGAAATAGATTCCCTATTAAAATACAAAATAATCAAGATATTTAATAACATCAAAAAAATACTATAAATAACTTTCTTTGATTTCTTTGGGAATGAACCTTCCAAAAGCAAATAATAAACCAAAAAATAAAAACACAAAAAAACAATTATAAATTTAGAATTAATAAGTGGTGAAATTTTTCCAAAACTATTTCCACCTACAGATACAAAAAAAATAAAAAATGGAATTACTGTAGACAACAAAAAATATAGTAAAAAAATAACAAAGTTAGTTTTTGTTCTATTCTTTTTTATTAAATAATTATTTAAATTATTCCAATAATCATTAATTTTTAATTTATAAAAATTCATATGAAAAATAGTTATTTTCATGTTTTTATGCTAAAAAACGTTTCAAATACTTTCCCGTCGAACTCATCGTCGACTTCCTCGCCACTTCTTCTGGAGTTCCGACAGCAACTACTTCCCCACCTTTGTCTCCACCTTCAGGACCAAGATCAATTATCCAGTCAGCACATTTTATTACATCAAGATTGTGTTCGATAACCATGACAGTGTTTCCTTTTGATACTAAATTTTGCAAAACGCCAACTAGTTTTTTTACATCATCATAATGCAAACCAGTAGTCGGCTCATCAAGCAAATACAATGTTTTGGTAGTATTACGTTTAGCAAGCTCTTTTGACAATTTTATTCTTTGAGCTTCTCCCCCAGACAAAGTTGTCGCTGATTGTCCAAGTCGCAAATAATCTAGACCAACATTATTCAACATCTTTATTTTATCATAAATCTGAGGAATGTCGACAAAAAATTCTTCAGCTTCTTCAATAGTCATGTTGAGTACTTCAGCAATATTTTTATTTTTATAATGTACTTCTAGAGTTTCTTGATTGAATCTTTTTCCTTTGCAGACTTCACAATCAATTTCTACACTTGGCAAGAAATGCATTTCAATAGTTAGTTTTCCTTTTCCTTCACAATTTTCACAACGTCCACCAGGGCGATTGAAACTAAATCTGCCAACTTTATAACCACGTACGCGCGCTTCGACAGTACTCGCAAATATTTCGCGAATAGGTCCCCAAGTTCCAGTATAAGTAGCTGGATTACTACGAGGCGTACGACCAATTGGTTTTTGATCAATCTTGATTATTTTATCAATATATTCAGTGTTCAAGATTTCTTTATGATTACCAATTCTTTTACTAACATGATTGAGTCTGTTGGCAATACCACGATAAAGAATTTTGTGCATCAAAGTAGATTTACCAGAACCAGAGACACCAGTCAAACAAATAAATCTACGCAAAGGAATTTCTACATTGATATTTTTCAAATTGTTTTCAGTAGCACCTTTGATTTTTATCTTTGGCGTATGACCATCTACTTTTCTTCTATCTTGTGGTACTGGAATTTTTTCTTCTCCACGTAAATATTTTCCTGTTAGAGAATCTTCTGCATTGCCATAAACTTTACAATTAAAGGTGTCATCCTGAGCCGCCGAAAGAACGGCCGAAGGATCTTTCTTACCACCAGACGATTTTATCAAACTATTTTTTGTATTATTACCGATTGAATTCTTTGCTCCGTTCAACAAAATAGAAAGGGGTCCAGAATAAACAACCTCTCCTCCATGAACACCAGCTTTTGGTCCAATATCCACAATCCAATCACTGATAAGAATAGTATCTTCGTCATGCTCGACCACAATAATAGTATTACCTTTGTCACAAAGTTCACGCAAAGTAGAAACCAATCTGTCATTGTCTTTTTGATGTAAACCAATAGTAGGTTCATCAAGCACATAAAGTGCACCTACCAATTGCTGTCCAACTTGTGAAGCAAGTCTAATACGTTGAGCTTCACCACCCGACAAAGTACCAGCCATACGATTCAAAGTAATATAGTGCAAACCAACATTATCCAAAAAAGACAAACGATTATTGATTTCGTTCAGTGCAGCCGAAGCAATCGCCAATTTATTTGGAGACAACGTTTCAATCAAACTTTCAAAAAATATTTTAGCTTCACCAATAGTTTGAGACACTACTTCCCAAATATTTTTTTCTCCAATTTTAACACTAAGCGCATTTTCGTTTAGTCGTTTACCTTCGCATTTAGGACAAACATCTTCACTAAAAAGTTCTTTGGTACCAAGACCGGTACAATTACTACAATAACCGTAAGGACTGTTGAAAGAAAAAAGACGTGGTTCAATTTCAGGAAAACTAAAACCATCTTTCGGACAAGAATATTCGGTACTATATACTTCTTCTACATCTTTGCCATAAATAATTCCACAAAGTCCATCAGACAAATCTATAGCACTTTCCACAGCTTCGCCAAGTCGTTGTTTAACATCTGATAATTTTTTTGGATCTACTGTTATTTTATCTACGACTATTTCAATTGTATGTTTTTTATTTTTTGACAAAACAATTCTTTCTTTTAAAGAATGCATTTTGCCGTCCACGCGCACTTCAAGAAAACCAGAATTATACATATCATAGAGCATCTGGTAATATTCCCCTTTTCTACCACGCACGACTGGTGATAAAATTATAATTTCTGATTCTTTTTTATTTTTTTTCAAAGTCGCAAAAATACGCACATTAATTTCATCAGCCGTCATTTTTTCAATTTTAGTACCACAAACCGGACAATGTGGTTCACCAATACGCGCATACAGCACGCGCAAATAATCATAAATTTCTGTGATAGTCGCAACGGTTGATCTTGGATTAGCACTATGAGCTCTTTGATCAATAGAAATGGCTGGACTTAGACCATCTATTTCATCAACATCTGGTTTTTGCATACCACCAAGAAATTGTCGGGCGTAAGCTGACAAACTCTCAACATACCGGCGCTGTCCTTCAGCAAAAATAGTATCAAAAGCTAGACTAGATTTACCAGAACCTGATAGTCCTGTGAAGACTATCATTTTGTTTCTTGGTAACTCAAGGTCAATATTTTTTAGATTGTGTTCGCGAGCACCGCGGATTATTATTTTTTCTTGCATATGTTATAAAGGCTTAAAAGGCTTGAAATGCTCAAAAGGCCTAAAAGGCTTTTGTTTTGTCTAAAAGCCTTTCTAGCCTTTCCGGCTTTTTAGGCCTTTCAAGCATTTGTTCCAAACTACAAAAAGCCCTAAAAAGGGGTTTAATTACTTATAATTGGTTATCTAAAGAACTATGCTAATCATACCATTATAGTAGTTTTTGTCAATGTCAAATAAAAACAAGCTTTTCGCTTGTTTTTGTTTGTGTCAAGGGGGAGATTTGAACTCCCGACCTTAGGGTTATGAATCCTACGCTCTCACCAGCTGAGCTACCCTGACTTAGATAATTTGTAAATTGTCAAAAGTTAATTTTAACTTTTGACTTGTAGCCCGTAGGGGAATTTCCGCCCAAGGCGGATGCGCCTTGGGCGCAGAACCCCTGTTGCCGGGATGATCCCGATATCTGTAGCCTCAAGGGGAATTGAACCCCTGTTGTGTGGATGAGAACCACATGTCCTAGCCACTAGACGATGAGGCCTTAGAAAATCTCAAAGCCCAAATAATATACTATAAAATTCATATTTTGTCAAAAAAACGTAGTAGTTAGATATTTTCAATATATTTTTCCAAAAAAGTCAAAAGTTAATTCTTAATCGTTAATTGTTAATTGTTAATTATTGATTATAATATATCATCTACCTACTCGGCGCTATATGATAATATTGCATAATAAATTGACTAACCTTTGAAAAAGTACGAGCAGCTGTTGTGGAAGCAAATTTCAATCTTGGTTTACCAAATTTAACTAGTATAACAAATTTTGGATCATCCACTGGACCAAAACCAATAAAAGTATGGTTAACCTCTGAGGTATAACCACCTTTACCGGCAATCTGAGCTGTACCAGTTTTACCAGCCACATAATAACCAGGTACTTTTGCTAGACTACCTTCTCCGTCGTCTATCACTCTTACGAGCATTCCTGACAACAAACTTGCATTTCTTTTATCTAATATAGTTTTTATTTCTCTTGGTTTTGTAATTTCTTCTTTACCATCTGGATAGACAATTTTGTCGACAATATAAGGACGCATAAGTTTTCCACCATTGGCAATAACGGCAAAAGCATTCACAAGTTGCAAAGGTGTCGCTGTAAGACCTTGTCCAAAAGAAGCTGTAGAAATATAACAATCTACTTTATTACTTTTATTAAGATAAAGAGAATCAATAGTGCCAGAAGCTTCAGTATCTAACTCAATACCAGTTTTTACTCCAAATCCATAAGCATTTACATAATCTTGAAATTTTTCTTTACCCAATTTATTAGCTACAAAAACCATACCAGTATTGATAGAATTTACCAATATTCCTGTCATAGTTTGCAAACCATAAGCTTTCAAATCAGCATTATAAATAGATTTTTGACAATTTGCATCTACTTGTCCAGAATCTACAAAAGTAGTATCCGGTGTTACAACTCCTTCGTTTAAAGCAGCAGACATAACAATTGGTTTGAACACAGAACCAGGTTCATACGGAGTAAATATTGTCTGATTATTATAAGCCTCTATACTTTCTACTTCATTATATTTATTGAGATCAAATGTTGGACTAGAACACATAGTTTTTATAGCACCAGTCTTTGGATCAATTATAATCAAAGCTGCTGTTTCGGCTTCATACCTTTTTCTTTCTTCTTCCAGAATTCGACAAGCTTCAAATTGCAAAGTTCTATCAATTGTCAAAAATAAATCCACACCATCTTCAGCAAGTTTTAGTGATCTACCTGCCAAAGGAATCCAACTTCCTTGAGCAGTCTTAGAACCTTCTAAAAAACCACCATTACCAGCTAAGGAGTCTTGCCAATAACCTTCCAAACCATAACGTCCGACATCCTTGCCATCTTGATCTTTGCCCAAAAAACCCACAATTTGTGCAGCCAAAGAAGCTTCTGGATAATACCGTTGAGGAAAACTATTAAAAGCAATCCCTGGTAAATTCAGTTCCTTTAATTTTTCGATAGTTTCTTCCTCTACCCTTTTTTCCAAAGGTTCATAAGGATCATCTATCTTCTGCAATTGTGACAAAACTTTAGCTTTCCTTTCATCATCATAATTAAAAAATTTTGCTAATTTTTCCAAAACATCTTCGACTGTTTCATTATCTTTTATTTGTCGGTTATCCGAATAAACAGTATACAAATCACGATTTATTGCTAGAGGAAAAGTTTCTTGTTCATTCTCTGACTTCAAAAAAATCTCTCCACGTTTTGGGAAAAGACTTTCATACATATCTTGAGAACCAGAAGCTAAAGCTGTATAAAAACCATGTTGCAAAATCATCAGTGTAAAAAGCCTCATAGCAATCAACAAAAAGGCTACTAAACAAACAAAAACAGCAACCTTAAAACGAAAGTCAGACGATTCTGTTTTTTCTTTCCTCCTTGGTTGTGGTTGATAATTTACACGCACACGTTTTGAATTTACAAATTTTTAATTTAAAAATTTTAAAACAATGAATTAATTTTTAATTTTTAAATTATTTTGTTTGAAAAAGTTTTTAAAAATTTAAAAATTCTAAAATTGTTTGAAAATTTAAAATTCCTAAATTACTAAATTGTTAAATCTGCTTATGCTTCAACATTCTCTTTTCAGCGACATCTGCTCCAATAATACCTTCTTTCAAAAGATTCTTGATAGAATTTTCCATACTTTGCATACCATTTTTGACACCCGTTTGGATAGCGCTATAAATTTGAGCGACATTACTTTCTTTTATCATATTGGCT
>Ga0208863_1001520_pt1 | contig 14294 bp, 18 predicted proteins | sample RifOxyD3_FD_184040 | JGI IMG/M metagenome (GOLD analysis project Ga0208863, IMG submission 184040) | Soil microbial communities from Rifle, Colorado - Rifle Oxygen_injection D3 (SPAdes) | ecosystem: Environmental > Terrestrial > Deep subsurface > Rock core/Sediment | place: Rifle, Colorado...
GCTTGCCACGCGAATATACCTTGAATAACGCCTGCTCAATAAATGCTTCTGAATATCGTATGACCATTGTTGCCTCCACACCTCAAAGTTAATTTTTTTGAGGCGACAACTAGTCTGACACCGGGGGCCGGCGTGGGGGCAAGCGAAATACATTATGCCCTTACTCGCGCACTTACTGCAGATCCGGGTGATCTTGACAATAGAACAAAAAAAATAGTGTTAGAGCACATTGACCGTATTTACGATAGCAAAAATTTATTAGGCTCACGGCAAGTTTTTCATTTACAAAGAATAGCTGAGCACTTGAGCTAACGATCCCTAACAAAAATGGAATTTTTGCCGCCACAGAACCAAACAATAAGAGGAAATAATCATGTATTCAAATCCGCTCCCTTTATCCGGGCTGACCATTATCGACAATCCGACTGACGTTACCATTCAAATTGAAGAGCGCAAAGTCAAGTTCGACGACTCAGTCACATCAAAAAGCGCAATAATAGGGGACGTACCACGGTTTACAGAAACACGAGATTGCACCTAGCCGACGTTGAAAGTGCAGTTAAAAGTGTAAGAACTTATCTTGGGAGTAAATAATGCAACTTTCAGCTGAACTTCGATGGTTTTCTAAAGAACCAGTTGCTGATTTAGAGAGGTGGTTTACTCAACCATTGCAAAACATTGCTCCTTGGCGTGATCCAAACGACCCACGTTGTGATCTCTATTTGGCTGATCATTTGCAAGATCAGCTAGGTATTAAACGCAGGGGAAAAAAAGATGGCGTTGAGGTAAAGGGGCTTGTATGTGAAAACGCGCGACATATAAGAAGCTTTCCTTTTGTTGGTGAGATCGAAATATGGAGCAAGTGGTCATCTAATGTACTCAGTACTACAACTCATCCGACCTTCGAGACAAATAAAACCCGCTGGCTTCGTAAATTTGACACCTCAAATGGTGTGCGCGAAGTCAAATTGGACAGCGCCGGGAATCTGCCAGGCGGCGCGCAACTCCCCGCGCGTGGCTGCAATGTCGAATTTACAAAAGTGGTAGTTATGCCAACCGAAGACGAATGGTGGTCATTCGGCTTTGAATCATTTGGCGGCCTCGATACAGTTGTAGATGATCTTGAAAGTGTTGCGATGGAAATGGCGCGCAGAATGCCTCCGGCTTTTAATAACGTACTTGTCGCTAGTTACCCAGCATGGATCAAACGATGCCTAGAAAATGGTAAGCTGGTGCAGCAAGTAATATAATTTCAAAAATTAATTTTTTGGCCAACTGGGGCAGTGTATGAAATATCCTTTTTTTACTTTCTTCTTAATACTTTGCTCATTTGATTTGGTGGCTGAAACTTTCCCGTCTCTTGTTGCTATGCCAAAGGAGTATTTGGCAACTTCGGGAGAAATAGTTGAAGTGCGAAATATGCCGGAGGTTCGCAATCAAGGCGGGCTGCCAGAGTGCCATGGTTTTAGTGCATGGTATTTATATATGCAACTTCAATGTAAATCGGCAGGCGAAGATTGTAAAAACCTAGACCCGAAACAAGTTCCATCACCTGTATTGATGAGCGCATACGGTCTGTCTGATGACTCCGAAAAAGAGTTAAAGATCGAAAATCTCCCAGAGGTCATCGCATTTTCTACGGGTGGATCAGCATCGGGGCTATTTTCCGGTATCAAAAATTGGCAGGTCGATCAGTTGTATGCGGACTCCTGCTTTCCTATGGATCAGTTTATCCGTAAGTTCGGCGGTGACAACGCGAAAATGAATAATGCACTTAAAAATCTGAAGAATGATTACTTCGATAAAGTTAAAGGTGGCGCTAAACCTTGTATCACATGCCTGTTAGATACCTTACGAAATGAATTTGATTGGCAGTCCGATCAGGCTAGGATAAAGCAAGCATTATCCAAAAAATCGTTTGATGAATTCTTGTTTGAAATCTTTGTCGGAAAATGTAAATCAAAAGTTTCGATGACAAGAAAGGATGCAGAATTCTGGCCTAAAAGCAGCGGTTTTTACCAAACTCGAAGCTACGATAACTATATCCGTATGCTGGTTGGTCTGTTGAATAATAATATTCCAGTTGCGGGAAGTTTTTGCGTGGATAAGAAGTATCCTTATCATAATACTAATAGATGCGGAGATGCGCATGTAGCAGTAATTACTGGTTATCGCAAGGTGTGCAAAGGACGTGCCTGCACTGAATATCTTAAGATATTGAATTCATGGGGAGATGCTTGGCAAAAGGCAAATAGCGACGGATGGATTGATGCCCCAACATTTTTTGATTATATGGAAAGCATTATGTGGCTCTCCTGGCGCTCTCGTTTTGAGTTGCTTGCTGTTTTGAATGGCCGAAAAAACATTAAGGATACAATAGAAATATTGCTGCCTTTGGCAAATTCAGGCGATGCTGCAGCTCAATACGAACTGGCTCAACTATATAACCCTCAAAATCAAAGTGAAGCCGCGAAATGGTATTTAAAGGCCGCAGAGCTAGGATATTCCAGAGCTCAACTTAAGCTTGGTAAACTTTATATCCAAGGCAAGGGCGTTACCCCGAATCGTAATGAGGCGATCAGATGGCTAAAAAAGGCTGCCGTAGAAATCGATGGAGCCAATTTGGAATTAGGTCTGATTTACAAAGGCGGAAAAGATGTGGATGCTGATAGTAAGGAGGCAATGAAATGGTTCATGGTTGCGGCTAACCTTGGTAATGAACAAGCCGAATTTGAAATTGGCTTACTGTATGAGCAGGGTATGGGTGTCCCAATAAACAAAGCTGAGGCTGAAAAATGGTATCAGTTATCGGCAGAGCATGGATACGCCCCAGCACAACGTTTGTTTAAACAACGGTATTTGGCCTCCGTCAAAGCGGAGGTTTTGCCTAACAAAGCCGAAAATCAGAATGGGACGCCAGTTCTTGACATTCCTATGGTGCGTATTAAACCAGGGGAATTCGTTATGGGGGCGGACAGAAAGTACAAAGAGTACAACGATCAGCCAGCTCACAAAGTTACCATTAAGTATGCGTTTGAAATTGGAAGAACCGAAGTAACGCAAGGGCAGTGGAAATCCGTGATGGGTAATAACCCAAGCAAATTCAAGCAATGCGGTGATGATTGCCCTGTAGAAAGTGTCAACTATGATGATATCCAGAAATTTTTAGAGCGACTTAACAACTTGACCGGAAGAAATTTCCGTTTGCCTAGCGAAGCTGAATGGGAATATGCCTGCCGTGCTGGAAGAAATGACGAACATTGCGGCGGAAATGATATTGAGAATCTGGGCTGGTTTTATGATAACAGCGGTAATGAAACTAGCCCGGTAGCTAAAAAGAGACCCAATGCTTGGGGTATTTATGACATGACGGGAAACGTTAGAGAGTGGGTCGACGATTATTACCACAAAAGCTATGAAGGAGCGCCTGCTGATGGAAGTGCATGGAAATCAAATCCATACGAAATTCGTTCGGGAGGAAGAACTGAAGCCTTAATTGCCCCTTTTTCTTATGTAATGCGAGGCAGTAGCTTCTCAGATGATAAGGAGCAATCAGGAGTAACTGAACGAGGTGCGGAGGCTTGGTCAAGCGGGAAACAAAAAAAGGGTTTCCGCTTAGTTAGAACTCTCCCTTAAGCAATAGAAAATGTGAAATTAAGTCGGTTTGAGAGGATGATGCCTAACTTCTCCAATCAATATAGTGATATTAATCAATGGAGTGTGCGTGCCAATAGTAATTGCATCTTCATTTGCTGATCCCGCTGATATTGCCGCTTACAAAAAGGCAATCGCAGAAGGTAAATCTGAAAAAGAGGCGCTTGCCCTTGGTGATAACGGCATTGGATGTTGGGGGGATGATACGACCTCAGAGCGCCGGCCCATGTGTGCGTTGCCTCCTGAAGATGGCAACAGGACTCGTTCCAAGTTGCGTGGTATGGAGTGTTGGCAACGCAAAAAGTCGCGCCGTCGGCTCATGCGATTGCAGGAATAGCGATCGATGCGGTCAGCATGGGGTTGTTGATTGCACACAGCAAAAAATGTGCTGGATCATAATGAATCGCTGGGATTAAGGTGTGTCGCTTCGCCTGTTGGTTTACGTGGAAATTCGAAGAGAACTTGAGCTTCTCAAAACCATCCCTCCACAAACAGAAGATGATATGAGGGAGTGCTTACAAAAGATAAAACAAAAGATGGATGAGCTAGCCGATAATGCTCCAAGCATTCCATCTAGATTTAAACAGAAAATTGATGAGATGCTTAAAAGTAAGAACCACGACCGTATTTATCAGCTCACACCCAGAGTTGAGCCAAAAAAATAATGAGTACCAGCCCAACCCTCTTTGGATGCTGCTGACGATGGTAATGTTGTTTCAGAAACAGAGCCGCTACAGGAATCGGCTGACTTATGGCCTAGGGGCGCAGCTGTTGATCGGTGCTGCGGGCGTGGTAAGTGGCGCCGTATCATTCCCGGAACTTGGCGCATCGATGTGCCGGGCCTGATCGTCATGTGTCTTAATCGTAGTTGGGCAGGTGACGCGAGTATCAATTCATGAATGGCGACTTGCCGCTAATAGGTCTATGTGCATGATTTCTAAAATGTTCAGTTTTTTGATTCTACTGTCCGTGGCAAGTACGGTTTTCGCGGTAGATGCGCCCACTGGGAAAAACATCACTACTTGTTTTGCGACCTTGGATTCGGCCTATTCGCAGATAAAGGAAAACGTTGAAATCGAGAATATGCCGCGCATACGAAATATGGACGTATTGTTTCCGTTTTGCGCCGGATTTTCATCTGCTACGATTGCCCAACATTATTACTGTAAGTCAAAACACATCAAGTGCACCGACCTTCCTCTAAAGAAGGAGATGTCTCCTATCGCAATGGCAGGATTACTCAACATCGGTGAGATTCAAGCTTCAAATGGAGATTATCGATTCCTGACCAGATATGATTGGAAAGAATACAAGGTGCATCCAGTTCGCTGGAGAGATGGAATACTTGAATCTCGTCAGTTTTGGGATGAAGGAATTTTAGGAGGAGGGCCTAGTGCTAATGCCCTGCACAATTTTAATGAATCTCCTGAAATAACCGCCGAGTCTTGCTATCCATTTGATCGATTGGTAAAGCTTTATCAAGAAAAATACCCAAATGAAAATGACAGAGCTGCGGCCTTTGCCAACGTTATTGCTGAATTGGAAACCCAATTTAGCCGTTCAAATCATGGTGAGAAAATCTGTGTGGAGTGCTTGCAGAAAACTATAAATGAAAAACTACTTTCTCCAATTAAACTCGAACATTTACACGCCTATTTGAAGGTTGATAGTTTCGGTCGATTTTTGTATGGCATAACGGTAGATGGTGATCATGATTGTATGGATTCTGTTCGCCCGCGTCCGTCTCCAGATCGGATGGGTTATTTTCCTAAAGAAGGGCTATCGGCGACCCCGGCTGAAGTTGTCACAAAAATAAAAGAGGTGTTAAAGAATGGGCATCCGATTGATACGGGTGTCTGCCCATATCGCGAAAACGGCAAATGCCTAGGCCGACACTCGGTAGTAATTTCAGGTTATCGCAAAATGTGCAGTCCAGCTTCCGGCGCTTGCCGCGATGTGTTCAAGGTGCATAACTCGTGGGGCATCGATTGGCAGCAGCGTCACAATGACGGATGGGTGGATGCGATCACTTTGTTTGGCGATGAGATGCAAGGAACGGCGGCACTTTCATGGCTGGAATAACCGACCTGAAATCATGAAGATAGTTTTCGGATTGCTGCTTTTTATCTCAGCCAACTGTATAGCGGCAGGTCATCTCGCGCTGACTCCAATGCCCGATAACTACCTGTTAGTCACGGGTAAGGTGACAGAGGTAGGAGGGGTGCCGGGGATAAGAAATCAGGGCGGGCTTCCAATTTGTGAGGGCGTTGCGGCCTGGTATCTGTTAATGCAGTACCAGTGCAAACAGGCTGGTTTGGACTGCGTCAACCTGGAACCATCATCGACACCCGCGCCATTGTTGTTCGCCAGTCTTGGTGCCCACAGCGATTATTACGGCAAGTATGGGCGATCCACAGTATTGTATTCGGAGGGAGCCGGGACGTACGGTATTCTGGAAGAACTAACGTCCACGGGGAAAGCATTGGCTGATTCCTGCTTCGACTACGAGGGCTTGGTATACTCGAAATATCGCGGCGATCAGGTGCGTATGGCAGAGGCTTTCGAGCGCTTGAAAATTGATTATTTTGATGCGTTCAAATCGTCCGGCACTATTTGTATGGAATGTTTTCAGCGCGTGTTGCAGCAGGATTTCAAAATTGCCGTGGATGATGCCATCGTCGAGAAGGCGCTCAAGGAAAAGATATTCGACCAATTTCTTTACGACGTGATGTACGGGCAGTGTCGCACCAAAGCCAGAATTCCATTCGCCTTTGCGCAGCATGGTTGGCCGCGCGAAAACGAATCGGTGACTTACGATGGCTTCCTGAAAAAACTGCTTGGGCTGCTTGAAGCCAATATCCCGGTTGCCGTCGGCGCATGTCTGGACGAGAAGCCGCCTACCGACCACTGCCAATCAGCACACGGAATGGTGGTTGGCGGATACCGCAAGATTTGTGCGGGGAATCCTTGTCAGGATTACATCAGAATATATAATTCATGGGGCAAGGAATGGCAAAGCCGTAATAGCAATGGCTGGATAGACGCCAGAAATTTTTACGAATATATGCAAAAGAGCGTCAATTCCATGGCATGGATCGGGCCGATAAAATGAAGAAGCATCAATGAGAATATTCCTTGCATTGCTATTGTTGCTGGTTGCCGCACCTTGTCTGGCGGAGGAGTATCCGGCCTTGATTCCCATGCCGAAGGAATATCTCACCGCGCCCGGCGAACTGATCGAGGTCAAGAATATGCCAGAGGCCCGCAGCCAAGGAGCGCTGTCCGTCTGTTATGGGATTTCCGCGTGGTATCTCTACGTTCAGACGCAATGCAAGGCGAACCGCTGGGATTGCCGCTTTCTTGATGATAGCAAGGTGCCGTCCGTGCTTGCATTGTCGGCACTGGGAATTGATGCTGCCTCAGCGCAACGGTTAAAGACCTCAAAAATTGTTCCTTACACTGCCAGCGGTGGGGTCACAGATGCTTTGCATGTATTGGCTGGCGAAGAAGACATTCCTGCCGAATCTTGCTATTCACTGGAACGGTTATTGAAGATTAATCGTGGAAATGTTGGAGCCATGGCCGAATCCTTTGCGGGTCTGAAGAGTGGGTATTTTGACAAGGGCGTGGCGGCATGTGTTCCGTGTCTGCTCGATATGCTGCGCATCTCATTCGGTCTTGACCTTGATGAAACCACTGCACGCAAGGCACTCAAGAAGGAATTTTTCGAGACGTTTCTGTATGACATCTTCTTGGGGCAGTGCAAATCCAAAGTAACCATTCCAGAGTTCAGTGGGCGTAGCTGGCCCAACGTGGCAGAACAGAAGTCCTTCGAGGCATTCGTCAATAGACTTGTTGAATTGCTAATCAACGATATACCTGTTGCTGCCGAAATTTGCTTAAACCAGAAGGCATCAGAGAAAAGGTGCGAAAGCGGGCATAGCCTTGTTATTACTGGTTATCGGAAAATCTGTGCGCCTGGAAGCAAAGAATGCCGGAGCTATATCAAGGTGCAGAGCACATGGGGGCGGGAGTGGCAGAGACTGCATTCGGATGGTTGGATAGATGCGCGAACTCTGTATGCGCATCTTGATGGAGGTTTAATATGGATGGACCGTTGGGCTAAATAGGTCAAAGTAAACGGAATACGCCATCGAAAATATTATGAACCCTCCGCGTATATGAGAACCCTACTTGCTATAGTGTTGCTTGTTATATCAACGCCCCTCTTTGCCGAAAGCTTCCCGCCTGTCCCCGCGCTGAAGCCGATGCCGCCTGCCTACCTGAACGCGCCCGGCCAAGTGGTCGAAGTGCAAAGCATGCCGGAGGGGATAACGCAGGGCGGATTGCCGATCTGCTTCGGCGTGACCGCTTGGCATTTGTATCAGCAACATGTGTGCAAACAGGCGCATTCGGATTGCAAGCATCTCGATCCCAAACTAACCGCTTCGCCGCTGGCGTTGTCCGCTATGGGCATATCGAGTGTGTTCACAAGCAAGTACAAAACCAGCAAAGTCATTCCATATTCCACCGGCGGCAGCGTGGACAGTGCCTTGTTTAGTTTGTCCGGCATGGACAACATCCACGCCGATGCCTGCTACCCGTGGACGAAGTTCGCGCAGAAATATCACGAAGACGACCGCGCCATGTGGAAGGCATTCGAGAACCTGCGCATCCGTCACTACGATAAATTCAAGGCCGAAGGCAAAGCCTGCATTGACTGTTTGCAGGACACCCTGAGGCGTGATTTCGATCTGGATGTGGGCAAGGAAAAGATCGAGGCCGCACTGAATGAAGAAGTGTTTGAGAAGTTTCTGTACGACATTTTTCTCAAGGATTGCAAGACTAAGGTCGAAGTCGGTGAGTTTTACGAAGGCGGCTGGCCTGGACCGGCGGATGACATATCTTATGCGGGGTTTATCGGCAAGCTCAAAAAGCTAATCAGTGCCAACACGCCTGTTTCGGCAAGTTTCTGTGCGGACAGGAAGACCACCTCACTCGGCAAAGGCGAGGCGTGCCAGAACCCGCATATCGTCGTCGTATTCGGCTACCGTCAAGCCTGCGCCAAGGGGCAATGCAAAGACTACATGCGCGTGCTGAATTCCTGGGGCAAAGGCTGGCAGGCCGCGAACAGTGACGGCTGGATGGATGCGCAGAATTTCTATAAGTATCTCGATCTCGGCGGCGTATCGGTGGAGTGGATCGCGGCATCGGCTAACGGCACGCTGCGATGATCTGGCAGGAAGCAGGAACTTGGAAATGAACACATTGAAGCGCACCAACGGAGGGATCGCATGTTGAACCGAAAAATCATTTTGCTAGCACTTGGATGCACGGTGCTGTTCGGGCAACTACATGCAGAAGAACTCACCCCGTATCGGCTGCCATCCGAAAGACCCTCTTACCCTTTATCTACAACAATCGCCCAGCCTCAACCGGCAACTCAGGCGCAGCCCAGCGACAACCAAGGCCGGGAAGCGTATTACAAGGAATTCGAAATAAGGGTAAAGAGCCTTTCCGCACCTGAAATCAAGAAGTTAGCGACCAGTTTTTCCAAGAAACAAAGAGCCGCAGAGGCGGCGGGAAAATATGACGAAGCGCAACACTACCTCCGCCTCCAGCAAATTCTGAATGAGGTAGGAAAGAAATGAGACGATTATCTTATTGGGGCTTTCGATTAGCCTCCTATCGCGTATTCGAAATCACCAGGGGCTGATCGAAAATGAACGAGTACAGTCAGCCGCGTCCATTACAGCAAGGCGAAAGCAAGACCATGACGGTCTGGGCCGCCGAGCCCTGGAACACTAGCGGCATCCTGTGTGAAAAAGGCGTCGCCTACTCATTCCACGTCGAATCTATCGACGAGCCGTGGATAGACGGCACCGTGCCCGCCGATCCCGGAGCGGGCTGGGTGAACTGGAAACGCTTCCTGTTCTTCCCGTTCCGTTTTCTGGCACGGTACCCAGCGAGCAACTGGTACACTTTGATCGGAACCATCGGCGAAGAGCGTGAGCATTTTTTTTACATCGGGAAATCGGCGCGCATGACTGCGACGGCCACCGGCGAATTCATGTGCTTTGCCAACGATATGGAAAGCAAATATGGCAACAATTACGGGCGGCTGACGTTGCGAGTTTGCAGGGATTAACAGACGAAGTCTATAGCGAGCACATCCTTTGGGTAAGCAGATGTTGAAGGAGATGAAATTGTTGATGAGAAGATTTTGGATAGTTGTCTTGTCCGCTTTCACACTTTGCAGTGCCTCAGCCTACGCCGGGCCGACGTACGAGAACGTGACGTTCGGTAAGCAGTCAACACATTGCGATGCGAAGAATGCCAGCGTATCCATCATGCTGGAGGGGCGCGGCATCATTGTCGGGTTCGACAAAATGCTGATCGAAGTCGGTAGTAAGGCGAACGGGACTGAGCGTATGCGCTGTGACGTGACACTGAAACTGGCTGCGCCGCTTGAGGCTTCAGCCGTGATTCAGATTGATGTTCACGGGGATTCGCTGCTGAGCGGCAAGGGCACAACCTCTGCGATCTTCACTATGCTGGGGCGCAAGGAGGCGATCAATTTCCATCCGATGGACGATGCCGGAGTTCAGCGTTTTTCGGCAAAGCTCCCCAAAGGCGCGCAACAACTGGATTTCACCATCGAAGCCTCTGCTCAGGGCACCTATCCCGACTCGACGGCCCTGATTTTCATCGGCTCGCTGGATATCGGGTTTGAATGGAGAAAATAGTTCGATGACGAAGGATGTCGGAATGTTGATGAGAACAGTAGCCATGGCAGTCCTGATGCTTTGCAGCACCTCCACTATTGCAGGGCCGACGTTCGAGAGCGTGACGTTCGGCAAGCAATCTACCCGCTGCGACGAGAGCAACACCAGCCGCTCCATCATGCTGGAAGGACGCGGCATCATCGTTGGTTTCAATAAAGTGCGCGCCAAAGTGGGCGAGAAGAATCCTGAATATGACGGTGCGCGTTGCGACGTGACGCTGAAACTGGCCGCGCCGCTGGTGGCTCCGGTAGTGATCCATTTCGATGTGCATGGCGATTTTTGGGTAACTGGAAATGGGACGACGACCGCTTTTGTGACGATGCTGGGCCGCAAGGAAGTGCTGAATTTTCATCCCATGGATGATGCGGGCGTTCAGCGTTTCTCGGCCAAATTGCCGAAGGGCGCGCAGCAACTGGATTTCACTATCGAAATTGCAGCCAGCGGAAAACATCCAGACTCGACCGCTTTGATCTTTGTTGATTCGCTGGACATCGGGTTTGAGTGGAGAAAGTGATGACAAAGGGTGTTGAAATGGTGATGAGAGTTGTGTCCATGGTAGCTCTGATGCTTTGCAGCGCCTCAGCTTTCGCCGGGCCAACCTTTGAGAGCATTACCTTCGGCCCGCAATCCACCCGCTGCGACGAGAGTAACGCCGGGGGAGCTATCGTTCTGGAAGGGCGCGGGGGCAGCGTGTTCTTCAACAAATTCCGCTCCAGGGTGAGCGAAAAGAATCCTGCGCACGACACCGCTCGATGCGACGTGGCGCTGAAACTGGCCGCGCCACTGGAGGCTCCAGCAGTGATTCAGGTTGACGTGCGGGGAGTTGATCGGGTCAAGGGTAATGGCGCGACTTACGCCACCGTCACTTATCTGGGGCGCAAGGAAGTGATCAATTTCCATCCGCTGGACGATGTTGGCGTTCAGCGCATTTCCGCCAAATTGGACAAAGGTGCGCAGCAACTGGATTTGTCATTTGAAATCACAGCCGATGGAGAGTATCCGAACTCCACTTCGCTGATCCACATTGACTCGCTTGATATCGGGTTCGACATGTCCTGGGCCTACTGATTGAGAGGGTTGAGTGGTTTTGAGCTGTCAATGGACGTTTCCGTTTCTAAAGGAAATAACATGAAGTTGGCAACACAAGGTTTTTCATTTCCAGATGATTAATAACCCCGGCTCAACTGATTGAAAAAAATTGCACCAGCCCACAGATATAAATGGACGAGCGTTAGTCCATTGTACTAACATTGTGCAACTGGAGAATAAACTGAGGCCATTCCATGAGCACCACTACAGTTTCAACCATTCCTCGCAACGCGCGTTCCGCCCGTCTTGGACTGCGTGCCACAACAGAGCAGGAAGCGGTTCTGCGCCGTGCCGCACAAGTCGCGCATAAATCATTGACGGATTACATTCTCGATAGCGCTTGCCGGGCCGCTGAACAGACATTATTGGATCAGCGCTTGTTTATGGTTTCAGGCAGTCAATATCAAGCCTTGATGGACTTGCTTGATCAGCCAGTTCAGGAAAACGAAGGGTTGGCCAAACTGTTTTCTCGTTCAGCGCCATGGGACAAGAAATAATGAGCCTGCGGGAACCCGAGCCGCTTGCATCGCATCATCATTTTGAAGATTTTGATTGTGGGACGGCCTCACTGAACGAGTGGCTACAGCGCCATGCTCGACAGACCCAGGCAAGCGGTTCGGCTAAAACTTTTGTCGTTGCTGACAGTGATCGTGTTGTTGGCTATTTTAGCCTTACTGTTGGTCAAATCGATATTCTCGACGCGCCTGATCGCATTCGAAAAGGAATGGGGCAATATCCATTACCCGTTGTCATTCTCGCCCGACTGGCAGTTTCAACACAAGCGCAGGGAAAAGGGGTAGGGGGTGGTCTCTTGCAAGATGCAATCAGGCGAACCTTTTTGATTGCCGATCAAGCGGGGGTACGCGCGATGTTGACGCATCCTATCGATGAAAATGCCGCTCGTTTTTATACTCAATTTGGATTTATTGTTTCACCGCTCAGAGAACAGCAGCTACTTCTATTGCTTAAAGACGCGCGGCGCTGGATCAAGTAACTCGTTCGCACCCGGAAATCCGCGAAATTTGCATTTTGACCGTCCGCTCTCGCAGTTCTTCGTTGGAAAATTTGAGTATCACTCCATTTCGGTAAGCTTTATCGGGACTTATTCCTCCTCTTGTCCTGCATAAATTTCCTCGCTTCGAGCTTCAGTGAGCCTGACCAGGCACCGTAATCGTGAGATGGAGTAGAGGCCGCCATAAGCCTGATTCTCAAAAATGCAGGTCTTGTTACTGTAGTTTATCCACGCTTTTTGCGAGGCGATCAGCAGTGACTTTTCGGCGCTGAACTCTTTTGTTTGATATGACTTCAAGGCGCGCAGATACTTCTTCTGTAATTGGCTTTCAAGCTCCTGCAACCGCTTGGCAAGTTTGTATGCCTCGGCCCGGGTGCTGAAAACAGGGCCTTCGTATGTTTCATCCTGATTATCAATTTCCGCCGCTGCCGCGCCGCCGGACATCAGGAATAAGGGGAGAAGTATGAATGACAGTCTTTGCATGAGTGTAAATATTTCTATCAGAAGGGGCGGTATATCAATATGGCATATCCGCTCCCTAAAGACCTCTTTCAATTAGTTTGTTTGTGTCTTGGTTTTGCCTGCCAGCGCACGCACTTTTTCGATTAACAGTTCGGCCGGGACAGCCCCACCGACAAGTTCGACATCACCGGTTTCATTGTTGCGAAGAATGATAGTGGGCGTGCCATTCACGCCGATCTCACCAGCCTCTTCTGATTCGAGTTGCAACTTCTTCAACGCGACATCAGACTTGATGCAATCCGCCATGCGTTTAGCATCGGTTGCACCCGCTTCTCGAATTAATTTGTCCGTCACGGATTTTCTGGACTTTGCTCCTTTGCCATTTGGAATGCCCTTACCATTTCCCTCGGTGGCATTGAGATAACTGTCAAAAAAGCGGTAATAAGCTGCCGCCCCGGCCTGATCCGCTACGCAGATTGCTGTTAACGCGGCTTCAATAGCCACCGGTCCGTGAAAAGGCAGCGGCAGGAGCCGGACACTCGCATTCGCCACGCCGTCCGATTCATCTGCGACTTGCTGCGGGATGCCAGCAAAGCGTTTGCAGTATGGACACTCGGGATCAGACCAGACGATGATGCTGAACTTGGCCTGTTCAGCACCGTGAATGCGGTCGGATTTGTCCAGTGGTCGCACCTTTTTAGCCGAAGCATTTTGCGCATCCTGCTGGGCTTTTTCATCTGCATCATGTTTTGCGCGCTGTTTGGCTACATAGCGTTCAATTGCGCGATCAACTGCCGCATCCAGCTTGCCACTGGCCTCCAGTTGCTCAATCAAGGCATCTTCATTTGATGCCGCCAGCACAGGGGAAGTCAGCAAGATCATTAACATCAGCAGGGCAGATTTCATTCGATTCTCCAAAAAATCAGGCACAAATATTCGGGTATGGACAAGCTGTTGTCAATAGAGCTGGTTACAATATGGGACACAGTTATCAATGGCGCTTGAAAATAATGAATATGAATTTTGCTGTTTTTTCAGTATTCGCAGTGTTGGTTTCGTCATCAGCTTGGGCTAGTGAGAAGAGGGTTCCTGAAATCGGTTCTGCTACATGCACGATTGAAAGTCGAGCTCATTCTGGATATGAAGCACGACTTGTAATTGAATTTGCGTATTTCGGTCATCGTGACCGGCTGTTTCGGTCTATCGTGACCGTTTTTTGAAGGATGTTGCGCGGGGGTTGAATTCTACCTCAATCGGTCACGATAGCGTCTGCAAAAGTACTTTCCAAGGAG
>Ga0208863_1001522_pt1 | contig 14291 bp, 11 predicted proteins | sample RifOxyD3_FD_184040 | JGI IMG/M metagenome (GOLD analysis project Ga0208863, IMG submission 184040) | Soil microbial communities from Rifle, Colorado - Rifle Oxygen_injection D3 (SPAdes) | ecosystem: Environmental > Terrestrial > Deep subsurface > Rock core/Sediment | place: Rifle, Colorado...
ACATGCTGAAGGTGAAAATCAGGGATTAACCTACATCAACGAAGGAAACCTCTACCGCTTAATCATCAATTCTCACGAAGAAGAAGCGCAAGCCTTCGAGGTCAAGGTAACGAAAGAAATCCTGCCCGCGATCAGAAAAACAGGGGGCTACACCACACCACATGATGCGCGCGCACTCTCCCCTGTCCAACAGAACGCCTTGCAGCAGATCGTCTCCCAGCGCGGAGAAAACACCGATGTGGTTCGCGCCGATATCTGGAGTCGCTTCAACGATCATTTCGAGATTGGCAGTTGTGGTGAGTTGCCGGCAGAGCACTTTCTCGAAGCGGTAGCCTTTCTTGCCACGCTGCCCAGGAACGATACGTTGCCCGGTACACGATACCAGTACCCACGCGCCATGCTAGATCAAGCGCACTTTGTTGCACCGGATGCTGACAAAGCATGCCTGTCGCTGTCGATGCTATCTGATCCAACGCAGTTCAAGTCGCCGCTCATGTTGCTGCTGAATCAACTGTGCAGTGAGGGATACGACATCACCGCACCATTTGAAGAGGCTGTAGCCATGCGATCTGCCATGCAACAAACGGATAAGGTACTGGATGAAATTAGGTTAATTGCACTCAAGGCAAAATCGGGGAGACTGGGATGATTTCTCCTCAACAGATATTTCAAGCTTTTCTAATACGCAGATTTAAGCAAGTCTGGACTATGAATACGAAAAAAGCATGCAGCAAGGAGAGGACAAAATGAACGCACGAGACCTGACATTCGAGGAAATGAAAAAACCGGGGAAGGCACTGATTAACCGCAAGCGTCTCCTCAAAATCGTACCTCTTTCAGAAAGAACAATTCTCAATATGGAAAAACGAGGGGAGTTTCCACAGCGATTTTCTATCACAACGCGTTTGGTTGCGTGGGACTTGCAAGAAATTGAAGCCTGGATCGAACAACGAAAATCCGCAGCATTACTTCCGCCAGCCCCATGGCTTAGGGGCGTGTAGCAAACCTGTCTATCATGTCCGCCCAGTCTTGCAGCATCACGCGCCGCTGATCTGCATACTCAGCCTTGTTGTAAACAGCGCGCACACCCTTTTGCTCATGAGCCAGACATTTCTCAACCCAGTCCGTGTTGTATCCTGCCTCATGCAGTAGCGTCGATGCCGTCCGTCTCAAATCATGCGGCCCAAATTTGTCCAGCGTCTTACCATCTTTCTGCGCGGCCATAAAAGTCAGCTTGGTAACTTGGTTCAAGGTCGCCTTACTCATCGGTATGTCAGGATCGTAGCGTGATGGCAAAACGTAACGTGAGCCGCCTGCGCAAGTCTTAAGAGCGACGAAGATATCCAAGGCCTGTCTCGACAGGTAAATGTTGTGCGGGTTGCGCCGCTTCATTCGCTCACTTGGAATAGTCCAAAGCGCATCAGTGAAATTAATCTCCGTCCATACCGCCTCAACCAACTCTGATTTACGCAACATGGTCAACAGCAACAGTTTTACCGCAAGCCTGATTGTAGGCGCAGTAGAAACGTACTCCAGGTACTGATACATCACGCCAATCTCTGCTGACGATAGCGACCGATCTTTGGGTTGAAATCTGGCGATAGAGGTTGGCCGCACTAAGTCAGCCGGATTGTCATGTTTGTGCCCTTTCTCCAGCGCATAGCGATAAACCGACTGCACAACCTCACGTGCATGTACCGCCGTGGCCGGCGCGCCTCTAGCTACGATCTTTTCACACAAAGCGCGCAAGTCATCATGAGATACTTCACCCATCTTGAGCTTGCCGAACGGCTCCTTGAGGTCACGCTCATAGACTGATCGCCGCATATCGCGGGTTGAATCTGCCATCTGGTGATTCTTAAGCCATAGCTCCGCCCATTCACTAAAAGAATCAGCCCCTTTAGATTTTTGCTTTTCTCTCGCCTTGGCTCTGGATGGTGATTTGCCAGCGACAAGCTCTTTTTTCGCCAATGAAAGCCTCTCCCTGGCTTCCAGCAATGTCAGCCCTCCTGCACCATAGCGCCCGATCACAAGCGTCTCTTGCCGCCCATTGATGCTGTAGTTATAGCGGAACGATACCGTGCCGGTGGTCAAAACGGTGACATATAGGCCGTCACGGTCACTGACCTTATACGCCTTGGCTTCTGGCTTGAGATTCCGTAATTTTGTATCTGTCAGCATGCTCACTCCGCAATTTGATACCATGATTATAAAAGCTCATAAAAAACGCTACAACCCACGTATTTATTGAGCTTTATCTTATTTAATACCATTGTCGAACCGTGTTTTTTGCAATGGTATTGCACTGGACGAATGGTATAAGAGAAAATTATACCATTGATAAAACCATGAAAGAAACTTGCTTGCCGCTACTTGTCATTACCAGATATTGCCAGACAAAAAACAAAAAACCCCGTAAAAACGGGGTCTTATGATTATTCTCTGCTTGTATTTACTGGTCGTTGCCAGACATCAATTCATTCCCACTCAATGGTAGCGGGTGGTTTACCGGAAATATCGTAGACCACACGATTAATGCCGCGCACTTCGTTGATGATGCGGTTGGAGACGCGACCCAGCAGGGCATAGGGCAACTCAGCCCAGTGTGCTGTCATGAAATCCTGAGTCTGCACCGCACGCAGTGCAACTACCCATTCGTAAGTACGCCCATCGCCCATTACGCCCACGCTCTTGACTGGCAAGAACACCGCAAATGCCTGCGAGGTTTTCGCATACCAGGACTTGCCACTCTCATCGAGCGTAGAATTCAATTCTTCCATGAAAATTGCATCGGCACGGCGCAGCAAGTCGGCATACTCCTTCTTGACTTCACCCAGAATACGCACGCCCAGACCCGGGCCCGGGAAAGGATGACGATACACCATCGCGGGAGGCAAGCCGAGCGCCACACCCAGTTCACGGACCTCATCCTTGAACAGCTCGCGCAACGGTTCGAGCAATTTCAAATGCATGCTCTCCGGCAGTCCGCCCACATTGTGATGCGACTTGATGGTGTGCGCGCTCTTGTTCTTACCACCTGCCGATTCGATCACATCAGGATAAATCGTGCCTTGTGCCAACCATTTAGCGGAAGACAGCTTGGCCGATTCGCGCTGGAACACCTCAACGAATTCGCGACCAATGATCTTGCGCTTCTTCTCAGGATCGGTGACCCCGGTCAGATGATGCAAAAATTCCGCGCTGGCATCGACGTGAATCACCTTGACACCGAGATTATCGGCAAAAGTTTTCATCACCTGCTTGGCTTCATTTAGGCGCAACAAGCCGTTGTCCACAAAGACGCAGGTCAATTGCGTGCCGATAGCGCGATGCAGCAACGCGGCCGCAACGGAAGAATCTACCCCACCCGACAGACCGAGGATAACTTCTTCATCACCCACCTGCGCGCGAATCTTCTCGACCGCTTCAGCGATATAGTCCGGCATATTCCAGTCATGACCGCAACCGCAGATGTCATGCACGAATCGCTCGATCATCGCCTTACCCTGACGGGTATGCGTAACTTCAGGATGGAACTGCAGCGCGTAGAAACGGCGCGCCTCATCAGCCATACCTGCGATCGGCGTGGTCGCATTGCTGGCAATCACCGAGAAACCAGGCGGCAGCTGAGTTACCTTGTCGCCGTGACTCATCCAGACATCGATTAAACCGTGCCCCTGATCGTTGACTCTGTCCTGTACCTCGTTGAGCAGCGCCGAATGTCCCTGCGCACGAATTTCGGCGTAACCGAATTCACGAACCAGACCATTTTCGACAGCCCCACCCAGTTGAGCGGCCATGGTTTGCATGCCGTAGCAAATCCCCAGCACCGGCAAACCCAGTTCAAACACAACCTGAGGCGCACGCGGTGTATCTCCTTCGGTCACCGAATTGGGGCCGCCGGACAGGATAATCCCGCTGGCGCCAAAGCCGCTGATAAAGTCGGCATCGACGTCGTATGGGTGCAACTCACAGTACACACCCGCCTCGCGCACGCGACGTGCGATCAACTGGGTGTATTGAGAACCGAAATCGAGAATGAGGATTTTTGTATGGGACATGGTTAAAGCCTGAGAAGGGTAAATGGTGAAGGGATCGCACCTGCGGCGCTCAAGGGGCAAAAAGAGCCGGTGTTACCCTTCCCTCTTCCCCCTTATCCCTTCCCTGTTAGTCTATATGATAGTTAGGCGCTTCTTTAGTGATCTGTACATCGTGCACATGAGACTCGCGGATGCCGGAGGAGCTGATTTCAACGAATTCCGCCTTGGTATGCATGAGATCGATATCGGCACAACCCAGGTAACCCATACTGGCACGCAAGCCGCCCATCAACTGATGAATCACTGCCAGCACGCTACCCTTATAAGGTACGCGACCTTCCACGCCTTCCGGCACCAGCTTATCCTGATTGGACTCGCCTTCCTGGAAGTAACGGTCGCTGGAACCCTGCTGCATCGCGCCCAGACTGCCCATGCCGCGATACGACTTATAGGAACGGCCCTGGAACAATTCGATTTCGCCCGGCGCTTCTTCGGTACCGGCGAACAAGCCACCCAGCATGACAGTATGCGCACCTGCGGCAATCGCCTTGGCGATATCACCGGAGAAACGAATCCCGCCGTCAGCGATCAGGGGGACACCCGTGCCTTTTAAGGCATTGGCAACATTTTGAATCGCCGCGATCTGCGGAATACCGACGCCGGCGACGATACGCGTGGTGCAAATCGAACCGGGACCGATACCCACTTTCACTGCATCCGCACCGTGATCCATCAATGCCAGCGCGGCAGCGCCCGTGGCAATATTTCCTCCGATGACTTCGACGTGAGGGAAATTAGTCTTGACCCAACGAACGCGATCCAGCACACCTTGAGAATGGCCGTGTGCGGTATCCACCACCAGCACATCCACACCGGCTTCAGCCAGCAACGCCACGCGCTCCTCAGTCCCTTCACCCACACCAACGGCCGCTCCGGCACGCAAACGTCCCTGGCTGTCTTTGCTTGCCAGCGGATGCTCGCTGGATTTTAAAATATCCTTGACCGTCATCAGACCGCACAATTCAAATGCATCGTTGACCACCAGAACACGCTCGATACGGTGCTTGTGCATCAAATTGCGTGCTTCTTCCAGGCTGCTGTTTTCCTTGACGGTGATCAGACGCTCACGCGGCGTCATGATGTTCTGTATTGGTTGATCCAGATTGCTTTCGAAACGCAGATCGCGGTTGGTGACGATACCGACCACTTGTTTACCCTGCACCACCGGCAAACCGGAAATCTTGTACTGACGGGTCAGGCCTAGCACATGACGCACCGACATATCCGGCGTAATAGTGATCGGGTCTTTAACCACACCGCTTTCAAAGCGCTTGACCTTGGCCACTTTAGCGGCCTGCTCGCGGGCAGTCATGTTTTTATGGATGATGCCGATACCGCCCTCCTGCGCCAGGGCAATCGCCAGGCGAGAACCGGTAACGGTATCCATCGCGGCAGACAGCAGGGGAATATTCAGGCTGATGTTACGCGTCAGTTGCGTGCGCAAACTGACGTCGCGCGGCATGACATTGGAGTAAGCGGGGACGAGCAAAACGTCGTCAAAGGTAAGTGCTTTTTGAATGATGCGCATGTGGAACTGGCCTCGGCAAAGTGCGCATTATACGCATCCCGGGCGATCGGGTAAATCAACCCGTCGCTCCTGAGTAAAATTAATTAAGAAAAAACTGAAATTTAAAGTGCTGATTCGTTGGATTCGCCGGTACGAATGCGAATAACTTGCTCAACGGTGGAAACGAAAATCTTGCCGTCACCGATCTTGCCGGTATGAGCCGCCTTGATGATCGCCTCAACCGCTGTATCCAGCATCTCACTGGAGACAACCACCTCGACTTTGATCTTGGGCAGAAAATCCACCACATATTCCGCACCGCGATACAACTCGGTGTGGCCTTTCTGGCGACCAAAACCTTTCACCTCAGTCACGGTTAAGCCGCTGATATTCAATTCAGACAGCGCTTCACGCACCTCGTCCAGTTTAAAAGGCTTGATGATGGCTTCAATTTTTTTCATGGCAATTTCCTTTGGTAAATAAATGCGCAGTAAATATTCTGCAAAACATATAACTTATTGATTATTTATATTATTTGCAACCAGTCAAAGCCATGATGACAGACTGGTGTTTAACCTTGGCGGCCAGGTCTATCGGCATCGCGCCGTCCCTGTTCTTCACTCGTGCAAGCGCGCCTTTTTGCAATAGTACAAGCACCTCCCGCAAGCGTCCGGCTCCGGCGGCTTTATGCAAAGGGGTAGAGCCATCATCAGAAGCGGCATTGACATCCGCGCCACGATCTAGCAAGAGCTGCACAATCTCCGAATGCCCGCGCGTCACCGCCTGGAGCAGTGCCGTCCAGCCGTGCACACTATACGCATTCACATTGGCACCGTTATCCAGCAACATCACCACCATCCTGGTCTGACCGTTAAAAGCCGCCCAATGCAGAGGCATATAGCCTGCCATATCTACATGGCCTACATAAGCACCCGCGTCCAGCAATTCCCTCGCCATCTGTTCGTAACCATTGGCTGCACAGATCATCAAGGGCGTCCATTGCCTTTCATCGTAGATATCCACATCGAATCCTGCCGCGATAAAGCGTGAAACGGTGGCAACATCGCCGGCTTCAGCAGCACGAAACAGCGCACCTACGGAGTATTCGCCTGATAGTGAACCGACCGGCTTGCCTTGACGCCCCGGTACGATACTCGTCGGGTGCAGACCGGGATGAGCAGGCTGGCGCGCGTGCATCATGCTCATATAAACAATATCCGATGCCACGTTCGCAGGAAAACCGTTTCTTTCTTTGCGGCTATTGACCATTAACTCTGCAAAATAGCCATCGATTTCCGGACGATTCCAGTAAGCCAGAATTTTACAAAAAATTCGTGGAAACTGACGCGCTATGGCATGCGGATAATTATTTTCCTGAAAGCTCAAAATCCGTAACAACATGACATTCATAACGTACACCACAAAAATTAACTAGAGCGACTCAAATCATTGGTCGGACACGAGGCGTTATTCTAACGCCATATAGCGCACCGTAACCACTTCAATCTCAACAATACCAGCAGGGGTCATCAACCGCGCCACATCGCCCTCACGCAATTTCAACAAGGCACGTGCCAGCGGGGACACCCAACTGATGCGTCCGCGAGAAACATCCGCCTCATCGACACCGACGATACTGTAAACAGACTCGCCACCGCTATCAGTCCATACGGTGACTGTCGAACCAAAAAAAACCTGCTCACAGGCGCCTCGCAAAGCGGGATCGACCACCTCGGCATGATCAAGTTTCTTTTGCAAAAAACGCACTCGCCTGTCAATTTCGCGCAAACGCCTTTTCCCGTAAATATAATCACCATTTTCAGAACGATCGCCATTGGACGCAGCCCAGGTGATGGTGTTAACCAGTGCGGGACGCTCTACTTTCCATAGTTGTTCCAACTCAGCCTGCAGCATTCTATGGCCGCCCGGCGTAATATAATTTTTCACGCCCGTCGGCAGTGACGGCAATACGTCATCTGTCTGTGAAACACTCGCCACCTGAGAATTTTGAATTTTACCAGCCCCTTCATTAACAATCGTCAATAATACGCCAGAACCATCACTTGCAACATACTGGTTTGTCGCGCTCAGCAATTCTAAATTCAAAATCCAAGTAACTACTCAGACACCCTCCTTACTCTAATCGTGTCAACAACGTACAATTTGCCACACGACCTCAGTGCCCGACCTAAATTTACTCAGCGATGCCGAAAAGGACGAACTTATCCGTACCTTGTTTGTTCAGCTGCAAGAACTAGTCGGCACAGTCGCGGAATTAAAAGGACGCTTGGCGTTAAATAGCGCCAATTCCAGCAAGCCCCCTCAACCAACGGTTTCAAAAAACCCAACAACAAAAACAGATCGACGCGCGGTAAAAACAAGGGCGGGCAAAAGGGCCATACGGGAAACCACTTAAAACAAGTCGAGCATCCAGAACGCACCGAAATCTGCACGCCTCCCGGCCACTGTATGGACTGCGGTTTGGCATTGGGTGAGATGAAGAAGGTTGAGTCGCGCCAAGTATTCGACATTCCGAAAATACGCCCGGAAGTCACTGAATATCAAGCGTATGAAACGCGTTGCACCTGCGGAAAAGTGCATCGTGGCGCATTTCCAGAAGGGGTTGCAGGCCCTGTCCAGTACGGCCCGGTCGCTAAAGCGATGGTTGTCGAGTTCACCCATCATGAAATGCAACCGTTAGCGCGCACGGGAAAATTGATGGGCACCATTTTTGATTTGCCGATGTCGGACGCGACCGTACTGGAGATTCAAAAAGAAGCGTGTTGGCGTTTAACCCCAGTTGTCGAGGCCATTGCCCGTGCGCTGAAGGCCGCACCTGCGGTACATGCGGATGAAACAGGCATGCCTGTTTCCGGGAAATGCAAATGGATGCACATCGTAGCGACTGAATCGCTGACCTGGATGGGCGCGCATGACAAACGCGGCAAAGAAGCTTTCGATGCATTGGGCATTCTGGCGGATGCTGCGGGCGTATTGATCCATGATGGATTGAGGGCTTATCGCTTATTCGACGATGCCCTCCACGGCTTGTGCAACCAGCACCATTTGCGAGAACTGCTATTTGTGACGGAAGAGATGAAGCAGGAATGGGCCAAACGCATGATGGCGTTGTTGCGCACAGCGTGCCACGAGGTGAATGAAACGCCCGACAAAACACTGGGGGCGGAGCGGATTGCTCACTACCGGTTTGCTTACGAGCTGATTTTGCAAGACGGCGAAACCGCCAACCCGCCCGCCGGAAAGCCGGCCGGAAAACGCGGAAAAGCCAAGCAAAACAAGGCATTCAATCTACTGCTGCGACTACGAATTTACGCTGATGATGTCTGGCGTTTCACCGAAAACCCGAACGTCCCCTTCACCAACAACATCGCCGAACAAGCTGTCCGCATGCCCAAAGTCAAGCAGAAAATCTCGGGCGGATTCCGTACCATGGAAGGCCTCAAAATCTTCTGCACCATACGCTCCTACCTTGCCACCATGCACAAACAAGGCGAAAACATCTTTGATGCGCTGATACAAGCCTTCCGTGGATGCGTTACCTCGCCTCGTTTTGCGTGAATGGGGGGTATCTGAGTAGTTATGTTCGTTGCAGTATATTCATTGTTTTGATGCTGGACTAAACGATACGTTGTTGTCAGTTCTTAAGGGCGGAATGGTGATACCGCCGACACTTTATCCACTTGTCTTTGCACGGCTGTACTGATGAAGTCGGCAAACGGCTTGATATTTCCATTCACACTTGCCTGCTCAAGCGCGGCCATGTAGCCGTCTCGATCTTCGACATGGATGACCGTCCACGGGTATCCGCCAGATGCGAGCATAGCATTCATCAAAAACCGCGCCATGCGTCCGTTGCCATCCCCATAAGGGTGAATATAGACGAAGATAAAATGGCCTAGCACTGCGCGGACTGCCGCTTGTGGCTCCTTCGAGATCAAGTCGAAAAAAACCGGCATGGCATCTCGCACTGATTCATAGGAGGGCGGAACATGCCGGGCAGAGCGAATGAATACCGGCCATGAACGATAGCCGGCGAGATGTTTGGCTTCGAGGATACCGCTCATGACGGAAGGCTCGAAGAGTTTTCGATACCAGTCATGATGGGCTCGCCGAATCACCTCGCCAGCCTCACTCCGTTCCAAAATACTCGACAAACTCTTGCGAACCTCAACAAATGCCTGATGGTAGCCTTTGGCTGCCAGCGCGTTGCGGTCATTCTTGTCGTCGCTATTTTCTTCAGGATTCCATTTGCCGGATACAATCTTGGCGATCAGCGCTTCCGTCACACGATAGCCCTCGATAGACAACGAATGATAGGCATCTTCGATATGCCGGTCATCAACGTCCGCGATGTAGGACTCGACATCATCCGACACTCCCGGTGCCGGCGGGAATGAGCGGATCACCTCCTCCCGCATTGATTCCCACATCAGCCTGATTCGAATCGCACACGCTGATTCCGCTCGCGCCAGGGTCGGCAATGATACAAGTGGAACCTGAAAGGGATCGCTCTCAGTGACCGCATAACCCGCATCACGCATGGTTCGAACGATACGATCACTCTCATTGGCGCGACCCATTGCGCGCATCGCACCGGCGATTCGTCCGGCGACGACCGAATTACCACCTTCGAGTAGCTTGACCAGAATCTCGGATGCATCCGAGATCTGCGATAACGCTATCTGCGCATCAATCGGGTTCGTCGCGAAGAAGGTCGGTGACACACGTACCAGCGATGCCGGTAACGAGAGCAGACGAATCCCCTCCTTGACGATGATATCCGCCCCGGATGCAAAGTCCTTTGAACGGTAATCAAAAAGGCCTGTCTCGAATTTAAGTGTGAGGTTATTGTTTGATCCGGCCTTGGTGTGGATCATCAGCTGACGAGGGATCGTTGTGTTGCCGGCGTGCCTTTGTAGTGATGCTTCGGGCGACAGATACCAGTCATTGCCGAACCGGACGTTGCAGTATCCGGTAACAAATTCATGGAAAGACGCATACCACGCCGTCGACTCCCCTGCCTTCTCTGCCGGATTGGAAATGATATACCAACCCTTGATGACTTCCTTGATAAAGCCTGCCGCAACCAGTCGATCACGATGAACACGACTGAAGTCTTTGCTCTGAAATACGTGCAACCCCCGATCCTGTGCGCTTTTCAGGAGTTTCAATGATTCTGCCAGCTTTTCATTTGGGGTGGACATAATATACCTTAGCAAGTTTATTGCGCCTCACTATAGCACGTCTATATTGCTTTTCAATAGCACGTTTAATCCGCTTATCTATGGCAAGTTTATTGCGCTGTGCAGGGGATTGGGTTGACCGGTTCTGGCACCCCATATATTAGGCAGCAGCAAAATCTTCGGAGGCAGGTTCGCAGTAAAGAGTGACAAATAGCATATTCTCAGGCACTTTGACCTGGTTTTGCACCAAGCTTAAATGCAGACTGCCGACTTAAACGCCAAAAGTATCATTCCTGATAATAGGAGTTATCAGGAATGATACTTGGCTTTGCGTGGCTCAATACGGATAAAGCAACAGCACGTCACATAGTATCAAGCTCAACTTCTGCAACGGGTATTCACGTAATGATTAAATTGCTGGTTTCTGTATCAGGTGTGTGTCAACCGCGAACAGTAGCCAACTTGATGCAATGCCTTTTCATTCCCGTGAAAATCGCCTCTGCGAGATCCATAGGGAAGTTGTCGGGCAACAGTCTGCTCACGTCAGCAATCACAGCCTCTGTTGACCCAATAATTTCTTCAATCAATTGTTCTGCCGCCGCAGCACCAAACCCGACTTGTTGCGCCTGGGCAATCCAGTGCCGACGCTGGATTTTCTCGATCAGGTAGTAATGATTACTTCCCCGCACCGACATGGCGAGCTTGGCTTTCTGCGGCGGGATTTGATTTCGTCCCTTCCCGATTACAGGGTGGGCAGAAAGTACGTCGTAGATGGGCGTGGCGCGGTAGCGGCCCCCTGCCAGATGAGCAATACTGAAGTTTTTCCCGTGGCCATCAGTGGCAGCAAGCAGCCAAAAAATGAGCTGTGTCTTGAAAAAGTTCCTGCGGTCCTGTTCGGCATGATCCGACCCGAGGAGCAGCTCCATGATCTGAGCGATACCAGGCCCGCCGTCTGGTTGATATTTGCGTAGCGGTGACACACCGGTTGCCTGACACATATCTTCCTGCGGAAGACGGATGATCCAACTTCCATCGCTGGATGGTGTTCGGTCGAATCGCTCGACAACAAGCGTTTTTTGCTCCTCGAAGTGTTCAATTTCGCACCGCGCTATGGAAATTTCGTAAGCATTCACAATTATCGAGCACAACCATTCGTTCTCAACCGAGGTGCGCATATCGGCCTGCATATGGCCGACCAGACCTAAGGGCAGTTTGAAAATGTGCGTTGTCGGGGTACTTCCATGAGGCAGGCACCATTGACCCTTATGGCGCAACAAGGCGGTTTTTTCCTGCGCGCCCGCAATGGAAAGCCTCAGGTCCTCGTCGTGATCAGGTTGCCCCAAGGCTTGAGCCGACGTGGTATTGCGTAGTCGTTGAGCAATCCGCGCTGTGTTCAACACCTCGCCCCTGATTTCATACACATCCGACGGCGTCTCATCTTCGGGAAGAAGTTGTATCGCGCCAACGCAGTCACGGCCCAGCTTCGCCAGCAGCTGGAAGGGATCAATGCCACCTGTTTGATGACGCATAGCAAGGCGACGGCGAATAGTGTCGTTGTCGGGCAAGAGATTGTCGAAATAGTCGGTAACGACCTGCCCTTGGTAAGGCGCATTGCCCGGCAAGAAGGGGAGTGATAACGATAAAGGGCGGGCTTGCTCATCCGTTAGCCAATCATCGAAGTAGCGCAGTCGTTCGCCTTGTCGTGTGGTCTCCCAATATCCTACCGGGATGCCGTTCATCCAGATGTTCAACTTTTGTGTCGTTGAGCGGCGCCCCATGATTACCAACTTTCCTGTGTGATGGAAATAATGCGCTCCGGTTTTATAACCGGTGACGATTTATCTTTCTGAATCGTTTCTGCACTGGCTGTTTGGCCGATCTTCTTATTTGAAGTTTTGATCATAGTGATGTTCTTGCCCATCGCATCAGAGGAATTCTGGCCCATGCTTGTGACGGAAGCTGCTTGATCCAGAGAGATTTCAACACCCAATATGCGCAGCACCATGAAAAGCCTGTCAAGCGTGGCTGTCGCCGCATTGGCTTCAAAGTAGGCATAACTTTGCTGAGTGATTCCCAACTTTTCGGCCATGACAGCCTGAGTGAGCCCTCGCGCCTTGCGAAACCCCTTGAGCATTAAGGGCAGCTGGCTGAGGGTCTTAATGGAATAGTTCACTTTTTCCTCCGTTATGAACTTTGCAAAAATACAAATCAGGGACTGTAAAGATAATTTACAGCTCTGTATTTGTATATTACATTTACATAGTGGCGCTTGTAAACAATATTTACAGTCTGTGCTTGGTATTTTTTGGAATTATTGGCCGGTTTCGATTTAAACAGCTGGAGTATTTGGGGGGCGGGTTTAATACGCGGTTGATCGAAAAAGCCAGCGCAACAACAAATGCGCTGGCTTTGAATGGTTGGCTGTCAAACAGCATCCACTATACGGGGGATTGCAGACGAAGGTGTCTAGCGACTCGGGGGCGATTCAAATTCCATCTCTTCCGCGAAGGTCGCCGGACTTGTTGGACACTTCGGAATATTGTGAGGATTACTGCGTCCAGACTGACTCGAAAAAGCCTACAGGCGTTCGAAATTTCGTTGCAAAAGTGTCGATCAGGCGCTAGATCATCGAATTATCGTTATGCTCAGTCTCGCTGCCAAATGCATCCCGAGTTATAGTTTCGATACAGTCAAGAACATCGTTAGGCAGGTGAATGAACTGCTTGCGCCTGCTCCCCGAGAGTTTGCCCTGATTGGAGTGAATCATGCGAATAAGGGCTGAGATATCCTTGTTCGGCAGGTCGAATTGGGCACCAATCTGCTGAAAAGCAATGTCATAACCGACGAGCCACACCAGCTCACGCGGGATTTCCTCCTGCACTGCTTTCTGGATCATGGTATGGAGGAATGTCACCTCGCAATCAAAGTTAATGTAGCGGTAGCTCCGGCCATTCGCCGCTTCCGTGACGATTGGCGTGATGTCGCTGCGTGTATAGCTCCACAGACGCGTGACTGGTTTGGAGAAGCCAGACAGCACGGTGAGGTAGTCTGGAATATTCTTGAGCATCACAGCAGACACCGGCACGACAACCCCGTTCTCTCTTGCGTGTGCTCGGGCTAGGGCATGGTGTATCAGGAAGCGGTGCAGCCTGCCGTTGCCATCCATAAATGGATGCAGGTACACGAAGCCAAAGCCACTCGCAGCCGCTTTTAGTAGCGGGTTCCGGCAACGGGTCCCGTTGATGAAAGCTTCCAATCCCTTCATGGCTATCCGCATGTCATCCGGTGCCGGCGGAAAAAACGTTACGCGCCCCGTGCTATCTTCGAGCCAGTTCTGCCGGGTTCGATATGAGGCTTCCTGGCTATATACATCGCGAACCACAAGGTTTTGCAGTTCAACCAGCCAATCTTCAGTGACGAGTTCGGTATCGCTGGCGTGCTGCAGAAGCTGTACGAAGCGCTCCTGCTTATCGGCGTTAG
>Ga0208863_1001523_pt1 | contig 14277 bp, 11 predicted proteins | sample RifOxyD3_FD_184040 | JGI IMG/M metagenome (GOLD analysis project Ga0208863, IMG submission 184040) | Soil microbial communities from Rifle, Colorado - Rifle Oxygen_injection D3 (SPAdes) | ecosystem: Environmental > Terrestrial > Deep subsurface > Rock core/Sediment | place: Rifle, Colorado...
AACTGAGGATCGCGCATAAACAAGGAAAGCATCAGGCACGACCCGCCCAGCACATCTTCCGGGGTGATTTGCGTCGCCTTGCGGTTCCCCGTCATGTCGCCAAAGGCCCGCAAGCCCTTTGACAGAGCGGCGCGTAATCCGGCCTCGTGGGTGCCGCCTTCCGGGGTCGGAATGGTGTTGCAGTAGGAGTTGAAAAAGCCCTCCCCTTCCTCCGCCCAGGCCGCAGCCCATTCCACCTGCCCCATGTCGCCAGACAGCTTGGCTGTACCCGCAAACACCTTGTCGGTGACCATCTCACGGCCTTCAAGCACACTCGAAAGAAAGTCTTGCAACCCATTGGGAAAATGCAGAACAGCTTGGGCCGGAGTTGGGTCATCTTCCCGCACGAGGGATGGATCGCAGGACCAGCGTATTTGCACCCCACGGAACAAGTACGCCTTCGAGCGCGCCATGCGGTAGAGGGTGGCGGGCTTAAAGCGCAGACGGGGGCTGAAGATGGTGTAGTCCGGGATGAAGCGTACCGAAGTGCCGCGCCGGTTGGACACCGGCCCCACCTTGACCAGGGGCGAGGTCGGCGCTCCCTTGGAAAAGCTTTGCGTCCACAGGAGCTTGTCGCGGGCCACTTCCACCTGAAGGGTCTCGGACAAGGCGTTGACCACTGAAACGCCAACCCCGTGCAAGCCGCCGGAGACCTTGTAAGCGTCGCCGCCGAACTTGCCGCCCGAGTGCAGGGTGGTGAGAATCACTTCAAGGGCCGACTTATCAGGATACTTGGGATGGGGGTCGATGGGAATGCCACGTCCGTTGTCCTTAACGGTCACAGCCCCCTCGGCGGACAGCTCCAACTCAATGACGCTGGCATGTCCGGCCACCGCCTCGTCCATGGCGTTATCCAGCAATTCTGCGACCAAGTGGTGCAGCGCCCGCTCGTCGGTGCCACCGATGTACATACCGGGGCGGCGACGCACAGGCTCCAAGCCTTCGAGGACTTCGATGTCCTTGGCCGTGTATCCATCCCGTTTCGGGGCAAGTGTTTCAAAGAGGTCCGACATGGCGCGGAGTATAGGCAGGGCGTGCGAGCCGGGCAAGCCTATAGGGGCACGTCGATAAAGTTACCCCCAACATATTGTGCGCTCACGAGGCTACTCGGTCATCCGGCTCATCGAGCAGATCATCGGCGCTGATCACCTTGTCCCGACCTGCGTGTTTGGCGGCGTAAAGCGCTTTATCAGCGCGGGACAAGGCCCGTTCGATATCTTCTTGGCCCCGTCTGACCTCAGCCAAGCCGATACTGACCGAGAAGGAAACCTTACCGCCTTTCCATTCGATGGCGGAGTCGGCCACCTTCTGGCGGATGCGGTCGGCCAGCACGAAGGCTCCAAGCGCGCCGGTTTCAGGTAATAGAACGGCAAACTCCTCGCCGCCTACCCGGCCCATGAGATCGGACTCGCGCAGCATGGATTTCACCCAGCCCACGAACCCTTTGAGCGCCTTGTCGCCACAGCCGTGGCCGTTGACGTCGTTGATCTTCTTGAAATGGTCGATGTCGAGCATGAGCACGGTCAGAGACTCTTCGTAACGGGTGCCGCGATTCAGCTCCTTAGTCGCCAACTCCATGAAATGGCGACGGTTGGAGCACCCGGTCAGAGAATCAGTGGTCGCCAGGGCCCGCAACTCCTCTTCCATCTTTTTCTGGGTGGAGATGTCGATGATCACCCCGTTGAAGACGATTTCATCGTCGTTGACCGGCACCGGCTTTGACACCCCGCGCCACCACTTGGGCTCGCCGTTGGGGGTCAGGAAGCGGCCCTCAAAGGACCATTCAGACTTGTGTTCAAAAGCCGTATGTACGGTTTGACGGTAACGGTCCTCGTCATCAGGATGAATGGTCAATGCCTGCCAGTCGCGGGTCAGCTCTTCCGGCTCTACGCCATAGAATTCCTTGCAGCGAGGGCTGACGTAGACATACCCGCACTCGCCGCTGCGCCGCTCCACCCATTGGAAGATGACGCCGGGCACGTTGGCGGCCAGATCGCGAAACTTTCGCTCGGAGGCCTCCAGCGCCCGCTTTTCCATCTCGTAGGCTTTCACTTGGCGTCCCAAGCGGCGGATCAACCACAGAACCAGCACCCCAATGGACAGTAGAATGGGTATCAGCAATGCGCCCACCGTGATCAACCGACTCCCCGCCTCAGTCGCCGCCGTTAAGTCCTGCCCCACCGCTCGGGCCTGCTGGACCCAGGCCCAGCGCAACTGATCCAGGGCTTGAGAGGCAACCGCCTCATCGGCCTGAAGGTAGGCGTCAATGCGATCCGGTGGGGTCTTACTGCTGAGCATCGCGCTCACTTTCTGTGCCCGCCTCTCCGTTACCCTGAGCACGCCTTCCAGACTTATCAGGGCCTTACTTTCGTCGTCGGAAATGCTGAGCATCCGGTAGCTCTGGATGCTAATCTTGGCTGCATCCAGATCGGTTTCGATACGGGCGGCCGCCGTCTTGTCATTATGAAGAATCCAGTTCTTCAGATGGCTGGTTAGCCCGCTGTAGCCCAAGGCGGAATGAATCTTGGTCAGATAGGTGATCTTTTGCTCGGACACCTGATCGAAGGTTCGCCAGTCATCCTGAATGGCACCGAACAACTGGCCCGCGTTGACCCCGACGAATCCCCCGCCGACCATGGCCAAGACCACGAGCAAGGAGGCAATGAGGTTGAGGTAGACAAAGCCCTGATGCGTTTGCGCCTGTGACAAATGATTTTCCATCCATGATTAGGGTATGTCCAGACTTGCGCTATAACTGTCAAACTCACACGCACTTCACAAATGAAGTTCTGGTGAAGAAATTGTGACAGTTGGAAAATGGGAACGATCATGAACAAGCCTCAAGGCCCTCAGGGGCGGCTCTCCTTACGCACTGTCGCCATGCCCGCCGACACCAATCCCATGGGCGATATCTTCGGTGGCTGGCTCTTAGGCCAGATGGATATTGCCGGGGGCATGCACGCGGCCCACCGGGCTAGGGGGCGGATTGCCACCGTGGCGGTGGACAGCATGGCGTTCCACAAACCCGTGTTTGTCGGCGATGAATTGTCCTGCTATACGGAGGTTCTCCGGGTTGGCACCACCTCGGTCGCTGTCCAAGTCGAAGCCTGGGTCCAGCGGCGCGACGACCATGCCGACAACCGGGAGATTCAAGTCACCCAGGGCCGCTTTACCTACGTCGCCCTGGATACTTCGGGACAAAAACGTCCCCTGCCCAAGGAGGAATGAGCCCGTGTTTCGTCTCGTCGGTCTAGCTGTAGCCCTGTTTCTGGCCGCCCCCGAGGCGTGGGCCGCCGATCCGGCCTCCTCGCCCAATCTGGGCTTGAGCACCAATAAGGACTATTACGACTGGTCCCAGTTCAAGAACATGCCCGAGCCCAAGCGGGCCTGCTTTCTGCGCTTCCTCAAGCCCGACGAGTTGGCGGAGATTGAAAAGGGTGAAAAACCCTGGGAAATCCGCCTTGCGCAGAAAGCCAAGCAGCTCAACAAATTCTGCGCCAACGCGCGTTAAAGCACGCGTGAGATGCTTCGACACGCGGGCTATCGCCCGCTGCTCAGCATGAGGTTTGCTATACGCCCTCATCCTGAGCCGCCCGTGAAACGGGCGTGTCGAAGGATCGCCGCGTTAGCTCCGCCCTTGCAGATACTTCAGCATGGTGTCCGCGTCGGAGACCTCGAACGGGTCGGTGGGGCAGTTGTCTGAGTATCCAGCCTCGGCGAACACTTTCTTGATCTCCCCGTCTTCCACATACATGGAATAGCGCCAGGAGCGCATGCCGAAGCCCAGGTTGGATTTATCCACCAACATGCCCATCTTGCGGGTGAACTCGCCGTTACCGTCAGGCAGCAGGAAGACGTTGGTGGCCCCTTGCGCCTTGCCCCACTGGAACATGACGAAGGCGTCGTTGACCGACACGCAGACCACCTGGTCTACGCCTTGGGCCTTGAAAGCGTCATAGAGTTCCTCATAACGCGGCAAGTGGCTGGTCGAACAGGTGGGTGTGAACGCGCCGGGTAAGGAGAACACCACCACCTTGCGCCCCTTGAACACGTCATCGGTGCTCAAATCCTTCCATTCGAAGGGATTGGGGCCACCCAGGGCCTCATTGCGGACGCGGGTCTTGAATACGGCATGCGGAACGCGGGTCATGGAATGTCCTCCGACAGATGTTTGATGAGCACATGGACTCATGTGCGGTGACGCCGTTGCATTTGCAATAAGGAGGGAGAGATTTTTTCCCCGATTGGGCAAGAAACGTGTTCAGTCTCAGCCCACGCGTTTATGGGCCTTTTACTGATGTTCTTTCATACCATCCTTTGCTTGCATTGACGATCCGCACGACCGACAGCATGACCGGAACCTCGACGAGAACCCCGACGACAGTTGCTAAGGCCGCGCCGCTTTCAAATCCGAACAACCCGATGGCCGTCGCGACCGCCAGCTCGAAGAAATTCGATGCGCCAATGAGCGCCGAGGGGGCTGCGATTCTGTGGGTTTCTCCCAACCGCCAATTCAGCCAGTAGGCTAGGCCGGAGTTGAGGTAGACCTGGATCAGGATGGGCACGGCCAGCAACAAAATGACCAAGGGTTGGTCGATAATCTGCCGTCCTTGAAAGCCGAACAGCAAGACCAGGGTCAGCAGCAATGCGGCAAGGCTGAGTGGATGCACCGCCGCAAGAGCGCTCTGCAATCGACCGGGCTTTTTCAGCAGCACGCCGCGCACAATCTGCGAAATCGCAACAGGAATGACAATGAACACGACGACCGAGAGAAATAACGTATCCCAAGGCACCACGATTGAGGACATCCCCAACAACAGGCCGACGATGGGCGCAAAGGCGATGACCATGATGGCGTCGTTGAGCGCCACCTGGGACAGCGTGAAGTGCGGCTCACCATCGGAAAGCCCCGACCACACGAACACCATCGCCGTGCAAGGTGCCGCCGCCAAAATGATCAGCCCTGCGATGTAACTCTCGATTTGATCGCTGGGCAGCCAGTCGCGGAACAGTACCCCGACAAACACCCACGCCAAGGCTGCCATGGAAAACGGCTTGACCGCCCAGTTGATGAAGACGGTGACGCCCACGCCCCGCCAATGCTCCTTGACCCGATGCAACTCCCGAAAATCGACCTTGAGCAGCATGGGAATGATCATCAGCCAGATCAAAACCCCGACGGGCAGGTTTACCTCGGCAAGTTCCAGCGCTGCGATGGCCTGAAACGCCCCCGGAGCAAGCGCCCCCAGAATGACACCGACGGCGATGCACGCGCCCACCCAAAGAGTCAGGTATCTTTCGAAAACTCCCAGCGGCGCGGCGGAGTCATTTTTCACTGTCGCTTCGCCCTCACCCGAACACCCGTTTGAAAATCGTGTCCACATGTTTGGTGTGGTAGCTGACCGAGTCCTCGTTCAGCAGGGCGGCCAGTTCCTCCACCTTCAACACCTTCGCCAAGTCCGCATCCCTGGACAGGAAGAAGAACAGACGATTGGCGTGGCTCGCCGCCTCCTGGTCCTCGGCATCCAGAGCCGCAGGGCGATCCGGTTGATCGGGATCAACCCCGAAGCTCTTCCACACCCGCATAGCGTTGCGCTGAACGATCTTGTAGGCGTCTTCCCGGCTCACCCCGTTCTGGGTGAGGAACAGGAGCACCCGCTGGGCGTCATGGATACCGCCGAAGTTGTCCAGGTTGGCCTTCATGTTCTTCGGATAGACTACCAGTTGCTCCACCACGCGGGCCAAACGGGCCAGGGCAAAGTCCAGGGTCACCGTGGTGTCGGGGCCGATCATGCGCTCCACCGAGGAATGGGAGATGTCCCGCTCGTGCCACAGGGCCACGTTCTCTAGGGCCGGAACTACCGCCATGCGCACGGTGCGGGCCAGCCCGGTCAGATTTTCAGTGAGGATGGGATTGCGCTTGTGCGGCATGGCCGAGGAGCCTTTCTGCCCCGGCGCAAAATACTCCTGAGCCTCACGCACTTCCGTGCGTTGCAAGTGGCGGATTTCAATGGCGACGTTCTCAATCGAGCTGGCAATGACGCCCAAGGCCGCAAAGAAGGCGGCGTGACGGTCGCGAGGGATCACCTGGGTGGAGATGGGCTCGGGCTCCAGACCCAACTTGTCCGCCACATAGGCTTCCACCCGAGGGTCCACGTTGGCGAACGTGCCCACCGCGCCGGAAATGGCGCAGGTGGCAATCTCCGCCCGCGCCACCTGCAGACGCTTCAGCCCCCGCGAGAATTCAGCGTAGAAGCGAGCGAACTTCAGGCCCATGGTCACCGGCTCGGCATGAATACCGTGGGAGCGGCCCATGGCGGGCATCATCTTGGTCTCGAAGGCGCGTACTTTGAGCGCGGCCAAGAGCTTATTCACATCAGCAATCAGAAGATCGGCGGCCTGGGTCAGTTGCACCGCAAGGCAGGTGTCCAACACGTCCGAGGAGGTCAGCCCCTGATGGACGAAGCGGGCTTCCTCACCCACATGCTCAGCCAATTCGGTCAAGAACGCGATCACGTCGTGATGGGTTTCCCGCTCGATGGTGTCGATGCGTTCGATGCGCTCTGGAGTGTAGGGTTTGTCCCCCTTGGTCCACACTTCGGCGGCGGCGGTTGCCGGGATCACCCCGATCTTCGCCAAGGCGTCGCACGCGTGGGCTTCGATTTCAAACCAGATGCGGAACTTGTTGGCGGGCTCCCAGATCGCGACCATCTCCGGGCGGGAATAACGCGGAATCATGGACGGGGCCTCTCGCTCTTCTGGACGGGAAATGATGCGTTGGTTATAGCCGTTTTGCCGAGCAAGTCCAGTAGGGGCAAAGCCGCCCTCTCAACTCACCAAAGGCAAATCCAGGTGCAGTTCTTTGAACAGAACCTTAGGGATCAGGGTTCCTTTTTTTCCAGGCTCCAGGCTAACCAAGCCATGCTGGCTCATGGTCTTGAGAGTGCGGGACAGGTTGCTCACCTTTCGTCCGGTCAGAGTTTCCAACTCCTTGAGAGACGTGGGGTGCTGTTGATCGATCACCTTAAGAACGGCGCGGTTTGACTCGGACAGGATTTTGGCGAGCGATTCGATTGAAGTGAACCAGACCTTGGGTTCACTCGGCGATCTCTGGCGCGATCCTTGGGCAATCTCTACCGCCCGTTGTTTCAGTTGAGCATGAGAGGCGATCCCAACCTTGATGCTTTTTGTCGTCATTTGTTTTTTTCCTTCAAGACACGCTCGATTTCATCGAAAAAATCCTGCATTAGGCTCGCCGCATCGGTGAAAACGTAAGGACGCCCCTCGTCCATCTCATCCCGATGCCAATGATCGTAAACCACAGACGTGGGCTTGAAGCGACTTCCCCGATGCGCAGCCCCGTGGGCGTTGTCATATCCCATAAGCCGTGCGCCACTCGGAGCATGCAGCGTCAGAGAATAGGAAATGCCGTGAGGCCGCTCCGTTGTCGCCTTAACACGCACGATCTTCATTCGAGCGATATATCCGCCTTCGTAGTGGATTTCCTCACCATCCAGATCGAGCAAAACCTCTAACGCAGCATCGTTTTCCATCGTCGCCCTACATTATCACTTAATGATAAGTCAAAGCAAGCTGCGTCCGGCTTGCCCGAGGAGTTGCCCGCCTCATACCAATTGAAATCGGACGCCATTGCCTATAAACAGCTAGCGCGATTCGTCGATGAAGAACACACGGCTTCCCCCGCTCAGCGGACGGGAAGCGGACAAACGGTGGTGAGACATGCCAAAGCGTACGGATATCAAGAGCATTCTGATTATCGGTGCCGGTCCCATCATCATCGGCCAGGCCTGCGAATTCGACTACTCCGGCGCTCAGGCGTGCAAGGCGCTTAAGGACGAGGGTTATCGCGTCATCTTGGTAAACTCCAACCCGGCCACCATTATGACCGACCCGGAGATTGCCGACGCCACCTACATCGAGCCAATCACCCCGGAGATTGTCGCCAAAATCATTGAAAAGGAGCGCCCGGACGCCTTGCTGCCCACCATGGGCGGGCAGACCGCGCTCAACACCGCCCTGGCCCTGGCCGAGGACGGCACCTTGGCGAAATTCGGCGTGGAAATGATTGCCGCCAAGAAAGAGGTCATTGAAAAGGCCGAGGACCGCAAGCTGTTCCGCGAAGCCATGGCCAAGATCGGCCTGGAAAATCCCCGCAGCCATCTGGTCTGCTCCATGACCGAAGCCCGCGAGGCGATGACCGACATCGGCCTACCCGTGATCATCCGCCCGTCTTTCACCCTGGGGGGCTTGGGCGGCGGTGTAGCCTATAACCAGGAAGAGTTTGAGATCATCGTCTCCGGCGGTCTGGCGGCGTCCCCCGTGCATCAGGTTCTGGTCGAAGAAAGCATCATCGGCTGGAAAGAGTACGAGATGGAGGTGGTACGCGACCGCAACGACAACTGTATCATCGTCTGTTCCATCGAGAACGTGGACCCCATGGGCATTCACACCGGCGATTCCATCACCGTCGCCCCTGCCCTGACCTTGACCGACAAAGAATACCAGATCATGCGCAACGCCTCCATCGCGGTGCTGCGCGAGATAGGGGTGGACACTGGCGGCTCCAATGTGCAGTTCGCGGTGAACCCGAAGGACGGGCGGCTGGTGATCATCGAGATGAACCCCCGCGTCTCCCGCTCTTCGGCCCTGGCCTCCAAGGCCACCGGCTTCCCCATCGCCAAGGTGGCCGCCAAGCTGGCGGTGGGCTATACCCTGGACGAGTTGGCCAACGACATCACCGGCGGGATCATCCCGGCGTCCTTCGAGCCGACCATCGACTACGTGGTCACCAAGATCCCGCGCTTCACCTTCGAGAAATTCCCCGGCGCTTCCGCCCTATTGACCACCTCCATGAAGTCAGTGGGCGAGGCTATGGCTATCGGTCGCACCTTCGCCGAGTCCTTGCAAAAGGGTCTACGCTCCATGGAAACCGGCCTGACCGGTTTGAACGAAGTGACCATTGAAGGAGTCGAGGAAAAAGACGCCAAGGACGCCATCCGCAAGGCCATCGCCGAGCCCCGCGTCAACCGCATCCTCTACATCGCACAAGCCTTCCGCCACGGACTTTCGGTGGAGGAGGTCAACCGGCTCAGCTTCTTCGACCCCTGGTTCTTGCACCAGATCAAAGCCATCGTGGACGAGGAAGCGCGCATCCGCGAGCACGGCCTGCCCATTGACGCGCCCGGCCTTCTACGCTTGAAGAAAATGGGCTTCTCCGACGCCCGGCTGGCCGAGTTGTCGGGCAAGAGCCTGACCGAAACGGCGTTTCGCCGCGACGTGCTCAACGTCAAGCCGGTCTATAAGCGCATCGACACCTGCGCGGGCGAGTTTCCCTCCGCCACGCCTTACATGTATTCGTGCTACGAAGGCGACGGCATCTCCCCGCCCGAGTGCGAGGCCGAGGTCTCCGACCGGGAAAAGATCGTCATCCTGGGCGGCGGACCCAACCGCATCGGCCAGGGGATCGAGTTCGATTACTGTTGCTGCCACGCCGCCTTTGCCCTGGACGAAGCGGGCTACGAGACCATCATGGTCAACTGCAACCCGGAAACCGTGTCCACCGACTACGACACCTCTGACCGCCTGTATTTCGAGCCCCTGACCTCCGAAGATGTCATCGCCCTGTGCCGCGTCGAGCAAACCCGTGGCAAGCTCAAGGGCGTGGTGGTGCAGTTGGGCGGGCAGACCCCCTTGAAGCTGGCTCATGCCTTGGAAAAGGCGGGGATTCCCATCTTGGGGACCAGCCCCGACGCCATTGATCTGGCCGAGGACCGGGAGCGCTTCCAGGTGCTGCTGCAAAAGCTGAACCTGCGCCAGCCCGCCAACGGCATCTGCATGGACGCCGAGGAAGGGGTGCGCATCGCTAACACCATCGGCTATCCCGTGGTCATCCGCCCCTCGTACGTGCTGGGCGGGCGAGCCATGCGGATCGTCCATTCCGACGACTCCTTGCGCCAGTACATGAAAGAAGCCATGGCGGTGACCGGCGACAACCCGGTGCTGATCGACCACTACCTGCAAGACGCCACAGAGTTGGACGTAGACGCCTTGGCCGATGGGACGGACGTGTTTATCGCCGGGATCATGGAGCACATCGAAGAAGCGGGCATCCATTCGGGCGACAGCGCTTGCTCCTTGCCCCCCCGCTCCCTTTCGCCCGCCATCATCGCCGAGGTGCGCCGCCAGACAGAAGCCCTAGCCAAGGGCTTGAACGTGATCGGCCTGATGAACGTGCAGTTCGCCATCAAGGACGGCGACATCTACATTCTTGAAGTCAACCCCAGGGCCTCGCGCACCGTGCCCTTCGTCGCCAAGGCCACCGGCAACCCCATCGCCAAGATCGCCGCCCGCCTGATGGCCGGGGAAAAGCTCAAGGACTTTACCTTGCGCACCCCCACCAACGCCCACATCGCGGTCAAGGAGGCGGTGTTCCCCTTCGCCCGCTTCCCCGGCGTGGACATCGTGCTAGGGCCGGAAATGAAATCCACCGGCGAGGTCATGGGTCTCGACTCCGACTTCGGGCGCGCCTTCGCCAAGTCCCAGTTGGGGGCTGGCGTCAAACTGCCACAAAGTGGGACCGTCTTTCTTTCAGTCAAGGACGGCGATAAGCCCGGCGCGGTCAAATTGGCCCAGCGCCTGACCCAGATGGGCTTCAAGATCATGGCCACGGGAGGCACCGCCAAGCATCTTCAGGCCCACGGCCTGAACGTACAGCCGGTCAACAAGGTTCTTGAAGGCCGACCGCACTGCGTGGACGCCATGCTCAACGGCGAGGTGCAACTGGTCATCAACACCACGGAAGGCGGCCAGTCCCTGACCGACAGTTTCTCCATCCGCCAGACCGCGCTCACCCGCAATATCCCCCACTACACCACCTTCGCCGGGGCCGCCGCCGCCGTGGACGGCATCGCCGCTCTGCAAGCGGGCCCTCTCACCGTCGCCCCCTTGCAATCCTACTTCGGGTAGGGCGAAACGCGCAACACAACCAATCCGACTCGACCTTCCCGCGCAATTGGGGTACCCTGCCACCTTCACGTCAATCGGGAGGGGGCGGAGATGGGGGTAAGTCCGAAAAAGAGCAAAGTAGCAGCGTCACCGCCCGCTCAAGGCCGTTGGAAACGGTTTTCCCTCAAATTTGTTCAAATTCTCGCGAAGACTCTTCGGGCTATTTGGAGCTGGCTGGTTGGACCGAATGTCAAAATGCATTTGGGAAGCATTGGCCTTATCTTGGTGATCTCCGGCATCGCCTTGTCCTTAATTCTGAGCGTGTTACAAGAGAAAAATACTGTTCAAGATTTACAAGTCCCCCCTGCTTTGCAGGAGCTCGGATACACTCCCCGCGTTGTTACAGACATGCTCGTCACAAAGCAGGCAAAGTTCAGTGAGTTGATACAAAGACAGCGAACAGAGCAAGGAACTCAAAGTGAGAACACACCAATCTCTAATGCTCAGGACAAGAATTGGTACAGCAAGATTCAGATGGTACTACCTCAATATTCCCCAAAGTTACCTACGCCTCCAGCAACGACGAGAGATGTTTCCCTACCCGGAATGGGAATAACCTATAACCAATTGATCGGGTTTCTTAGGCAATTATTTGGGGTTCAAGAGAGGGTTTTGTCAGGAGAGATCACTTGCACAGGAAGCAAATGTGACTCTAATAATGTTCGAATTGCCCTTCGCCAGACCACTCTTGATCCCACGTTGTTTAGCGCCAACATTGAAATAACTGTCGAGTCTTCTATTGAAACGACGGGCCCACTTGGGCAGGCTCTAAATGAAAGTGTTTTTGAGCTATTAACAAACAAATCTCCTAAGGGTAAGGGGGCTTCTGAATGGCACGTGGCGGCCGGTTCCGTCCTAGAACAAGAACCAGAGCTAGCAGACCTTGCTATCGATGAATTTTCAGCTGCCCTCAAAGTGGAAAAGACCAATCTAACGGCCCTTAACCATAGAGGGCGACTATATCTATCACAATCAGAGTTCGACAAGGCAGCGGAGGACTTTCTTCTAGCGATCAAGACCGATAAAAATGATGTGCGCGCATTCATAAACTATACAGATCTATTGAGCAATGATGATTATAAAGTAAAGGTTAGCAAGAAAAATGTAAGTAAGCCTGTCGAAATACCAACTGACAGCAATGACCCCGACGCTATATTCAACAAAGGGGTTGCGCATCATGTAGTTGCATGGACGGGAAGTAGCGCAGATGTGAGAAATACTGCCGCTGACTCGGCAATAAAGGAGTTTTCAAACGCTATTGAAGTGAAAAATGATTTCTCTGATGCGTATTTTAACCGGGGATTACTTCGGTCTGGCGTGTGGGAAAATGTTCGCGATCCAAAGTTGGCCATTGAGGATTTCACCAAGGTCATTGAGCTCCAACCCGACAACGAGGATGCTTACCTCAATCGAGGCGCTGTAAAATCAAACACCCAAGACTTCGATGGCGCTATTACGGACTACTTGAATGCGGGAAATAACTTGAGCGCCTCCTTGGGACAGGGCGTCGCGAACTTCAATCTGAAGAAGTGGGATGACGCTATTATCAATTTGACTGAGGCGGGCAAAAAGGAAGGCGCTAACCTTACAATTTACCCCCAACTCTATCTATATTTAGCTCAGGCGCGAGCCGATAAAAATTTACCCAAGGACGGTGGGGTACTGAAGGATTACTGCTCTGACGCCACAACCTCTTTAACGATGTGGCCGGCGGCTGTGACTTGTCGCCTTCTTGATAAAGAGGGGGCAACACCTAGCGCAATTATTTCTGCCGCTGGAAACCTAGACCCAAATTCCCAACGTCCCCCCGCCGTCTTGAAAAACGAGCAGCTTTGCGAGGCGAACTTTTTTCTTGGATACCATGCTTTTCTCAACGAGAAACTTAGCGAAGCTGAGAAATACTTCCAGGCCAGCGTCAACGATTGTCCGAAAAATTTTGCCGAATACAGCGCCGCTCAGGTGGCGTTGGATGAAGTAAAGGAGCTGCTCTCCAAGCTAGCAGAGGCCCCTACCCCCTCGCCGTTACCCCCCGAGACTTCAACGAAAGACGCAGAGGCTGAAACTCCGCAATCTCCCCCCCAATAAACTGATCCGCCCTGAACTTCTCCCCTGCCCCTTGCAATCTAGCTCTTTGTTATAAAAGCAAATACGTCGTCGCAAACGATTCCGTTTGCTCGGGATTTGCTCTAAGGGTACGATTTCGCACTTGGCGCGATGGGGACTTAAGGGCATGGAAAAAATACCGATGACGGCGCAGGGCTTGGCTTCCCTAGAAGAGGAGCTTAAGCGCCTGAAGAACATTGAACGTCCGGCGGTCATTCAGGCCATTGCCGAGGCCCGCGAGCACGGCGATTTGTCGGAAAACGCCGAATATCACGCCGCACGGGAAAAGCAGAGCTTCATCGAAGGCCGCATCACCGAGCTTGAAGGCGTGATCTCCTGCGCCGAAGTGATCGACGTCTCCAAGCTCACCGGCACCCGGGTACGCTTTGGGGCTACCGTCACCCTCGCTGATGAGAACACCGACGACGAAGTGACCTACCAGATCGTGGGGGCTCACGAAGCCGACCTCAAGCACGGCAAAATTTCCGTCCACTCCCCCATCGGGCGCGCCCTAATCGGCAAAGACCTCGGCGACACGGTGGAGGTCATCGCGCCCAGCGGAGCCAAGTCCTACGAAGTCGTGGACGTGCTGTTCAAGTAACGGATTGAGACCTCTTCCTGAGCCCGTCGAAGAAGAGGTCGGTAAGGCCCTCATGCTTCGACAAGCTCAGCATGAGGAGTGTGGAGGCTTCGACAAGCTCCGTATGAGAGCACCGCCTATTGTTACCCCCCGTAATCCACCCGCGTCAGGTACAGCCCTTCCGGCGGGGCGGTGGGGCCGCCCGCCGCGCGGTCTTTGGCGAGCAGAGCGTCCCTAAGATGAGCACGGGTCCAGCGGCCCACCCCGACCCAGGCCAGGGAGCCGACAAAGTTGCGCACCTGGTGATGGAGGAAAGAGCGCGCCTCGGCGATGATGTGAATCTCCTCGCCCGCTTGGCGCACCTCCAGCCGATCCAGAGTCTTAACCGGGCTGGCGGCTTGGCATTCCTTGGCGCGGAAGCTGGTGAAATCATGCTGCCCGATCAGCAATTGCGCCGCATCGTGCATAACCTCGGCATCCAGGGGGGCAGCGTGATGCCACACCCGTCCGGATTCCAAGGCCGGAGGAGG
>Ga0208863_1001524_pt1 | contig 14269 bp, 11 predicted proteins | sample RifOxyD3_FD_184040 | JGI IMG/M metagenome (GOLD analysis project Ga0208863, IMG submission 184040) | Soil microbial communities from Rifle, Colorado - Rifle Oxygen_injection D3 (SPAdes) | ecosystem: Environmental > Terrestrial > Deep subsurface > Rock core/Sediment | place: Rifle, Colorado...
CTCATCGGCGTCATCGAAGCCTAATCCATATCTAACGAATTTCAGGAGAAATAAACATGGCAGCAAAAGACGTGAAATTCCATGATGCAGCACGTGCCAAGATGGTCGTGGGCGTTAACATTCTGGCCGATGCAGTCAAAGTAACGCTGGGTCCTAAAGGCCGCAACGTAGTGATTGAAAAGTCCTTTGGCGCTCCCTTGATCACCAAGGACGGTGTGACCGTTGCCAAAGAAGTGGAATTGGAAGACAAAATCGAGAACATGGGCGCTCAGATGGTCCGTGAAGTGGCCTCCAAAACCAGCGACACCGCTGGGGACGGAACCACCACCGCCACCGTGCTGGCCCAGGCAATTTTTAGGGAAGGGGCCAAAAACGTGGCCGCCGGTGCCAACCCCATGGAACTCAAGCGGGGGATCGACGGCGCAGTTGCGGTAGCGGTTGAGAACCTCAAAAAGATCAGCAAAAAGGTCTCCAACAACACCGAGATTGCCCAGGTCGGCACCATCAGTGCCAACAACGATACCACCATCGGCAAGATCATCGCCGAAGCAATGGACAAGGTCGGCAAGGACGGCGTGATCACCGTTGAAGAAGCCAAAGGCTTGGAGACTACCTTGGACGTGGTTGAAGGGATGCAGTTTGACCGGGGTTACCTCTCCCCTTACTTCACCACCGATGCCGACCGGATGGAAGTGGTCCTCAAAGACCCCTACATTATCCTTTCGGACAAAAAAATCAGCAACATGAAGGACATTTTGCCGGTGTTGGAGCAGATCGCCAAAGAAGGCCGTCCTTTCCTGATCATCGCTGAAGACGTGGACGGCGAGGCCTTGGCCACCTTGGTGGTCAACCGGCTCCGTGGTACCCTCCAGTGCTGCGCCGTAAAGGCTCCCGGTTTTGGGGACCGCCGCAAGGCCATGCTCGAAGACATCGCCACCTTGACCGGTGCCGAAGTGACCTCCGAAGACCGGGGCATGAAGCTTGAAGACCTGACCGTCCAGCACCTGGGCACCGCCAAGCAGGTGACCGTGGACAAGGACAACTGCACCCTCATCGACGGTGCTGGCGACCCAGCTCTAATTAAGGCCAGGGTAGCCCAAATCCGCAAGCAAATCGAAGACAGCAGCTCCGATTATGACCGGGAAAAGTTGCAAGAGCGGTTGGCCAAATTGGTCGGCGGTGTTGCGATCATCAACATTGGTGCCGCTACCGAAGTGGAGATGAAAGAGAAAAAAGCCCGGGTGGAAGATGCACTCCATGCTACTCGTGCGGCCGTTGAAGAAGGGATCGTCCCTGGCGGCGGTGTGGCCCTGATCCGGGTTCAGGCTGCTGTGGACAAATATGCACAGTCCCTGCACGGCGACGAGCGGATCGGCGCTATGATCATCAGCAAGGCCATTGAGGCTCCGTTGCGGCAAATCGTGTCCAACGCCGCTCTGGAAGGTGCGGTGATCATCGCTCGGGTCAAGGAACTCAAGGAAGGCGAAGGCTTTGACGCTAGGGAAGAAACCTACGTCAACATGATTGAAAAAGGCATCATCGACCCCACCAAGGTGACTCGCACGGCGCTGCAAAACGCCGCTTCGATCTCCGGGTTGATGATCACTACCGAAGCTTCGGTTTCCGAGATCCCCAAAGAAAATGAAGTCCCTGCTTCCCCCGGTATGGGCGGCATGGGCGGAATGGGTGGTATGGGCGGCATGATGTAAGCCCGGAGCCTTGGGGCTGCCAAGGTTCAAAAAGGCCGGACTCTTCCCTTGGGAAGGCTCCGGCCTTTTTTTTTCCCACCGGTCCTGAGCCTAGGGATTCGTTGTTTCCGCCGCCCTTAAGACTGGCACCTTCCTTGCTTTTGTAGTTTGTCCCTTTTCGTTTGATTCTTTTGGTTTGTCCACTGAGGGCTGCAACTCGTTGAACCCTACTTTTTTTGGCCCCAGCAACCTCTTTTAAAATCCACCGTGCCTCGAAACACCAAAAAATCCTCCAGCAAACTCAGTATGGGCAACCTCCGATCCTTGCTGTTGTTTACGCTGCTGGGGACCGGACTCCTGGCCTTTATGTTTTGGATGGAAGGCCAAATGGACCACCCTTTGTGGGACAACCGCTGGATTTTTTTGGGTTACCAAGCTGTAGCTACCGTGATTTGGATCCTCTCAGGGGTGCTGGGGATCAAGCTGATCAACCGCAATTTGGTTCCCTTTTGGGTGCACCGTTCTGGCGGGCGGATCGCACCGGCCTTGCTAAGAACCTTGGTAACCATGGTGATTGGGCTGCTGGTGCTTTCGGCGGTCATGGGGCTGGTTTACCGCCAGACCATCACCGGTCTTTGGGCGATGAGCGGCGGGATCGGGTTGGTGGTCGCATTTGCGTTACAAAATGTTTTGGGAGACTTTTTTGCCGGGGTAGTGGTCAACGCTGAAGGGGTTTTTAAGATCGGAGATTCGGTTGAGCTAAACAACAACCGCCTTTCCACCCAGTTGATCCAAGGCAAGGTATTGGATGTAAATTGGCATTCAATCAAGATCAGGACCTCCAGCAACAACCTGGTGGTGATTCCCAACAAAGTGTTTACCCAAATGATCATCACCAACCTCTCCTCTCCAAGCCCGGAAAGGAATTTGACGGTCTCTCTGCGTTTTGATTTATTGGAGTCAGCCGAGCGAATCAGAAGGGTTTTGGAGGCAGGGGCGCTGTTGACCCATGAGGCTTGTCGTTTTCCGGGGCCACAGGTTCTGCTTAACGGGATCGACCATTTGGGGCAGGAGTATCAGGTAGAAATTTGGTTTGAACAGGGGCGCTTTCGAGAAAAGGATGTACGCTCCGCTTTGATGCTCAAGCTGCAAAGGCAGATCGTCCAATCCGGGCTCAAGCTGGCCCATCCGCAAAACGACTTTTATCTGCACAAAACCTTACCAGACAACACCGACCAGCTTTCTGAGCTGGTGTCCCTGCTGAGTCGGGTGGACCTCTTTGGGGTGTTAAACGCCTCGGACCTTAACCTGCTGGCCGCCAACTTGAAGGTGATTCCCGGACGGAACGGTGAAAAAGTGGTGACCCAAGGGGAGCCGGGGGACTCAATGTACCTGATCCGGGAAGGGCTGGTTGAGGTAGAGGTGGAAGAGCAGGGGATCATGGCCCAGGTGGCCAAGCTAGGCAGTGGTGACTATTTTGGAGAGATGTCCTTGTTCTCTGGTGACCACCGCAAAGCCACGGTCACCTGCCGGACCGACTGTCTGTTTTTTGAGGTTACCAAAGACACCATGACCTATCTGCTGGAGCGCAACCCCAGCCTTTCACGGCGGCTGTTCGTGGAACTGGCGAGGCGAGAGGCAGCCAACCAGGCGGTCATGGCCCGAAAAAAGGGAGAGCAGTTGGCCGCACCCCTGGAGGTCGAAGAAACCACCTTCCGACGGATCAAAAACTACTTCTCCGCCCTGACCGATTCTATGTTCCTGGTGGACAGCGAAGCGCAAGACCAGCTGAGCGCTGCGGGCAACTCCCACCTAGGGCTGGTGGCACCCAAGGTGGGGATCGCCAGCCAGCACGAAATGGCGGTTTGCTCCGTAGTTTTGGGGGTCTCCTCCCAACAGCCCAGGAAGTACTTGGTCCAAAAACAATTTGAGGGATGATGAAAAAAAGCCTGCCGATCACCGAAAACTTTGATGGGGTTTCCTACCTGCAAACCCTGATCGCCGTGGCGATGAGCGAGGGGGGGATGAAGCCCGAAGAGATCAATTACATTGAGTTGCAGGCCAAGCTGCTCAACCTGGACCTGGACCACATGCTGGATCGACCCCAGCTGGACCTCAAGAAGATTGCCCCCAGGCTGAGCGGCAAAACCAAGCGGGTGATCATTCGGGATTGTATCACCTTGGCCCACATGGACCGAGACTACGCCGCCTCCGAGCGGCTGCGGATACTGGGGGTGGCCAACGACCTGGGCCTGGGTTCTAAGGTGGTGGAGCAGATGGAAGAATGGCTCAAACAATACTGGTCCTTGCTCGACCAAGGCGAACGACTGCTCAACGGCCTAGAACCTTGACCCCAAAAGACTAAAATAGCGAATGCAGTCAAGGAACTCAGTGCACTTACAAAATTAAACTTCTACCTTTAGGGTTTCGGCTCGTTTTAAAAGTGACGGTTTGGCAAGGTTGATTTAGGCTTTCACTTTTAAACTGAACCTGAAATGATCGAACTTGGGTGGCCCTTATCTAAAACACGGCGGACCAGCCGAAACCCTTGGAAACAGGGACTTTGATTTGCAATAGTTTTTTCCGTCTGTTCCTTTTGGTGTTTTCTCCAGCAAAATTAAGCTAAAAATCATGAAAATTCGAATCATCCTGAGCCTTTTGGTGACCCTGATACTCATAGTGTTTTTTGTGAAAAGCGAGGAAGCGTTAGTCTTTTCACTTGAAGAGCCAGAGATTCAGTTTTCAGAAAATGCTTTGTTCTACTATCCGCTTTTCAAAAACGTTAAAGATGTTTCAGGGCATTTTGGTAGTCTGGTTTACTATGAAAAATCACATTTTTCCAAAGGTGGTTTTGAACTTACAGGCACTACAGTGGACTCAATAGTTTTTGCTTATGAGGAAGCACTTAAGCTTAACCCCAAAGATGATTTCACCTTTTCAATGTGGATTCAGCCCAAGAAGTCTGAGGAGCCCATAGGCCATCGGCTCCAGAATTTGGTGTATTGGGCTGCGGATTCAAAACCTACATTGCCAAGGGTTTCAATTTGGTTCGACGAAGAAAGCCGAGGTCTTCACATCAACTGTCAGAGTCTTCGATTTAACCTTCCACTTGAACAAGAAACACTGTTTTCTCAACCAATTCAGATTACTTTGATCGTTTCCAAGCCAAACCGTTTGCTGGAACTTTATATAGACGGTACCTTAAAACGTCGTTTTGTCTTCAACTTCGATGATTATCCTGATGCTGCAATTTTCCAGATTGCCCAGGGGCGAGCCCCACTTACGGGTAAAACAGCAGTTTACTCCAATATTGAGATGTGGGACAGAAGGTTGCGTGACACGGAAATTCAACAGGTTTTTGACGCAAGGAAAGCGTTTTTTGCGAAGCTAAACACCCAACGAACCCTGTTCAGATGGATATTTCTTCTTTCTATTTTTGGAGTTCTGTTATTGGTCTGGAAAAAGGAAAAAACTAGACCATTTTGATGGCCCGCTTCGGACCAGACGAAAACCGATTTCAGGATAACCACGGTCTGTAGAGACGATTTGTCTCGTCCCACACCGTGCATCCGGCAGTTTTGACAAAAAGGAACCACCCAAAGCCAAACCTGCATTCGCTCCCAAAGCCCGGCTTGGCATTGGCAGACTCCACTCGGCGACATTTCCAATCATGTCATACAACCCCCAAGGATTGGCAGCAGTCACTTTAGTCAGATAATAAAATGGGTGAAAATCGTTGCAAGCAAAAGTGTCGCTTTCACCAAGATGTAATCTGGCTTGCTCGTCAGCTACCATAGCAAATTCGCAAATTTCCTTTCCCAAAGGCACGAAAGTGGGAGTTGATGTTCCGGCTCTACAAGCGTATTCCCACTCTGCTTCGTTGGGTATTCGGTAGTCATAACCAGTTTTTTTGCTCAACCAAGCTGCAAATGAAATGGCTTCCTCCAAGGTTACATTATTTGTTGGCGATCCGGTTTCTTGGGTAAGGGTAATATCACGAAATTTTCCAGGATTATGGTCGGGTCGAAAATTTCTAAATTGCATCAAATTTACTTCGCTTTCAGAAATCCAGTAATCCTCTAAACATATCTTTTGGAAATTTTCCAGACTCGTATGACCTATCTCATTAGCAGGTGAACCCATTTGAAAGCAGTTGCCCTTCACATAAACAAACTTTAGGCCGACAGCTTTTTCCTCATAATTCTCGATGTAGAAAAACGAAATAAGCGGAATCATCGCTACTAAAATCAAAAAACAAACTAACCCTAGGAGGTTCGAGGGGATTGTTTTTGATTGTTTTACAAGCGGTTGTGATATTTTTTCAGGCATCTGCTTGATTTGGTTCGGTGGTGCGCTCCCATGAGCGATACCAGATTAAAAAAGTAAAGATTGGCAAGGCGAAGAGGTGTAATGTGGCAGAAATCCAAAATAGTGTATTGTACCAATTGGTAAAAGTGAACTCTACCAAATGAGTTCCCTTTTCTAAGGCAACACCTTGCAAGTTGTAGGGCAACTTTTTGATTTCTGAACTGACCCCATCCACCTTAACCGACCAACCCGTATCAAAGTTTTCGTATCGGACAAGTGTGCCGGATTGATCCAACGTGACTGTTGCCGCTTTGAAGTTCGGATTCGTGCTGGCAATTGGCTGAATCTCCGAATTTATCTTTGGAGGAGGAACTGTTAATGGAGTAAACTTCACGATTTTCGGTATGATTTCAACTGGCTGCTCCAATTGCATTTCTCCAATGCTAACGCCTTTAGCTGCCCGAAAGGACAGCACCAGAGTGCTGGTCAAAACTGGGTTAGGTATTTCCAGTTCGACTTGAGAATTATTGGCATGAACTACTTTGGCCGCTAGGGGGGTACGGGTTCCATCAGATTTAGCCGAAAAAAGCTTAAGATATTCCCACGTAAAATTGAAAAGCCCTGATGTCGGTGCCAGCAGTTTGACCTTTGATATTTTGGATGAAGGAGTCAAATGAGCATTAAGTTCGGCTTCACTTCCAGGATCAATTCCAGACCAAGCCGAATCCAGGTTGCTATCGGCTACAAAGCTGGGCAAATTGTCAGTCACCGAATCGGAACTGTCATATTGGATTTCTATAGGTATTTGCGGTTGAGTTGTAGCCTCTGGCGCAGGTGCAGGTGCAGGTACAGGGTTGGGTAGTCCAAAGCGATTATTCAGGTACTCAAGGTTAAGATTGGCGGGACCTACCTCGAACAAGTCACCACCAAGTCCGGCGACCTCTTCATCGGGTTTGTGTAGTTTTTGATAAAGCTCGGCGAAGTCTTTTTGGATAAAAAATACAAACTGGTCAGACGGATAGGACCAGATCAACTCTTTGTAGATCAAAGGTGTAAAGTCAAAGGGTTGAGGCACCCTGTACTTGGAATAGTACGACCATTTGTTTGGGTACTCAATTGGCCGTGGTTCTACATTGAGAAGTGCATTTTTGGGAAAATACCTTTCTGGCTTATATTCGAATTGAGGTGTTTCGAATAGGGGGTGTTTGTTGGGCTGAAATACATTTGGGATTTTATTTATTTCAACCAAATGCTCCGCAAAGATCGCAAGCACCAATAACGTTACGCCAATTATTTTTACAGATCTCAAATTAATCGAAATGGCAAAGGCTACCACGCTCATTAAAGTCAGCACAATGACCAGCCACAAGGTGCGAGTTCCATCGTTGGGGCTGACAATAGACGGATATATAATATAGATAAAACAGAATCCTATGAAAAGTGTAAACAATTTTTTGTTAGAATTTACGACTGGGTCTAAGAATATTTTTAGCCCCGCCATCGCACCTACCAGCATTAAAAGCCAAGTTGCTCTGCCAAAATGATAGGAGTGACGCAACTGATTGAATGGAGGAATATGGTCCACTAAAAAAAACCAAAGCGGTGTTGCTTTTCCAAGACTCAAGAAAAAGCAAAAGACCGTTACCAGGAACAGGGTTTTGTGCCCCTTGGTGCCAAGAGGGCACATAAAAAACAATAGAAGTGGCACCATGCCGAGATAGTTGGCGCCCTGGGTGTCTTGCCAGGGTATTAACAACACATTGTAATTAGAAAGTAGGGTGGCAGTTGGAGCTTGAGCTCCATAATTTGTAGAACTTACGGTGCCAGAATGAAACCCACGTGTGGGGCTGACGAAGTTGTTTTTCTGCAGAAAAAAATGGAACATCGGTGCCGAAGCTCCAATAAACAAAAGTATGCCAAGGAATAAAATTGTCTTTTTAGCCAAAAGAGGAAAAGCTTTAGCTTTAATCTGCCCCAACGTATGAGGTGCGAGGGATATGTAACTGACGAAAAAAAGGCAGCAAATGATAGGAATAAAAATAGGGATATACAAATGGGTAGAAAACCCAAGACTTAAACAGAAACCGACAAAAGACAGGGCATGTCCCTCCTTCCAATAACGAAGAAAGAAGAATGCGACCCAGCTCAAAAACAAGATAGACCAGATATATGCGGCTTGGTCGATTTCAATCGAAGGAAGATCGGAGAAAAGAAATAAAAGCAGGCCGAGCAAGGCCAAGCTGCGGTCTTTGCTAAACTGCCACACCAAAAAAAATATGCCTAGCCCGGACCAAGCGTAGGTTACTAGCAAACCGAAAAAAACGGTACCCTCAAAGGTTGGAAACAGGCCTAGTTTGTTATTGAGAACAAGCGTCAGGACCGGTAGAAAATGTGAAAACTGATTGTTAAAAACTGACATAGGCATTCCGCCACCCATATACGGTAGCCAGCCTAGCTTGTTCCCGGAAATCAGCCATTCTGATAACATCAACGCAACACGAGCCAAATTGTAGTGGGTATCTCCTGCAGTGATTCGGTCTAAAAAAAACGTTTCTCGATACATCAAAAAATATGCTACAAACAAAAAAAAGGTGATCGGTGAGACGGTTCGAGTTTTTTTAAATGCCAGGACAGGCATTGTCAAAAGTAGGCACACCACCAGTAAAAAAGTATCCAAGAACATCTTAAATCAACCGAATAAGTGGTTCGTTACATTCGACAACGAGGCTTTTTGCAACCTGAAAAACATATAACCTAGCCCAGCATAGTAAAACGCAAGTTTTCAATAAATCAAGGGCATTGTCTGGAATGAGCGATCGCAACTTTCAAATCAACGCCTGTCACTTTTTGAAACAAAATGAAGGTAAGGTAAAGACAAATTTGAAGACTTCACCTACCAGATTGTCCTGGATCGGGTTAAAAGTGGAATTTTTTCCACCGGGTTTATTGATAGACCATTTCAAGGTTATCCCGCCGTTATCCCGCCAAAAAGGCGGGATCATCAGCCAGCATTTGTGCTAGATTTTCTTTAGCGGCTTTTGCTCACCTTGCCACTTCGGCAGTTTGACCGCTTTTCCCTTGGCGTAAACATCTGTCGAGGCCACAGGGTCCCCGCCTGTTTCGGGAACCTGAGATGGCTGAAAAGGGCCGCTCCATCGACAACATCGGCATTGAGCGGTTATTCATGCCGCTGAAGTACGATGAGGTCTTTATCAACGATTGTCGGAGCGTAGCCGAATTGCGGGCTGGAGTTCAGACGGTATCTGAATGTTACCACTACAACCGGTTTCATTTGGCGCTGGGTTACAATATGCCGATGGAAGCTTATCGAACAGCTACGGTGAAAGCAATTTAAAGAAAAGAACTGAGACCGTTGCACAGGTTCGATTCCAGATTTCCTGCTCCAGGACCGATGGTTTTTCTCGGGTAAACCGGTCTTGTTCTGCTTTGCGCAGTCCTATTTTCCCCGTTTTGGGGGGCTTTGCCCAGTTTTTGGGCGGACTGCTCCCTATGAAACCAATCCAACTGCCCGTTTGAGGTTGTAGGCGAAGCCGTTGAGGTGGAACTCCAACTCTACCTTGGCCTTGCCCAGATAACGGGTTCGGCCAAAGCTGATGTTGAACCCAACTCTAACATAAAAAACTGTCCAGAGAATGGGGCCACGTCAACCAAGAAGGCCGTTCAACCAAGACTTGACGGAATAAATGGGCCTACGCTACGCTGCCAACTTGGAAGTTTTCCGCAGCGCAGCGTTCTTGACTTTTAAGCTTTTAAGGGCTGTGCAACGTTCGGGGAGCAATTCTTTTCCCAGGTTGTCCGTCCTCTCTGGTGCCGAATCGGTCGGTATTTTTTAAATAAATTTGGTTGAGACTTAGAATATGCTTTTGATTTACCCCGCAAAAAAGGATGCCCTTAAAATATTCCAATCTTTTTTGCCTATTTATGTTCCAATCGGCTTAGGGCATTTGCTCGCTGTCTGCGAAAAACAGAACTTGCCTGTAGAAATGATTGATCAACAGATAGAAGATGATTTTTTGGGGACTATAGACAAGTATGTTGCCAAAATGCAGCCGCCCTATATTTTTGGGTTCAGCGTTTTTACCATTGCCATGGGGTCGGCAGTTGAAACAGCAAAATACCTGAAGGCCAAATACCCGGACTGTGTTACTCTGTTTGGGGGGATTCATCCTACCGCCATGCCGGAGGAAACTCTCCAAACGTTCCCATCCATTGACTTGATCTTTGCCGGTGAGGCGGAGGAGCACATTTCCACCATCTATCGCCGCCTTAAAAATCGAGAATCTGTCCATGATGTGCCGGGGATAGGTTATCGCAACGGCGAAGGTGAGGTAGTAATTAACGAGCGCAGTGCGCTCAACATGAACCTAGATCAATATCCAAGCTTTCCCTATCACAGGTTTGAGTCTCCAAAATACGATCTGGGTTTTATTCTCAGCTCAAGAGGTTGCCCTTACAAATGCACCTTTTGCTCAAATCGGATTACTACCGGCTTAGCCTATCGCTACCGAGCCCCGGAGGCTCTGGTCGCTGAAATGAAGATGCTGCATGAAAAGTACGGTTGCAAGAAAGTGCTCTTGCTGGATGATAACTTCTTGGTCAACCGCTCCAGAATTCACAAATTGACCAGTTTGGTGGTCGAAGAGGGGCTGCACAAAAAAATGAGCTTTGGCTTTCAGGCTCGTGCGGATAACGTGCGCCGTGACCAGATGGTAGAACTCTTTGAGGCCGGTTTTAACAGTGTGTTTTATGGGATTGAAACCGCTTCCAACCGGATCATGAAAGTAATTCGCAAAGACGAGACAATTGAGGATTGCATTGAAGCAGTGAAGATATCCAAAGAACTGGGCTTTCATGTGAGTGCAACTTTTATCTTTGCGTTACCCACTGAAACTTCAGCGGACCGGACCGAGGCGATCCGCCTTACCAATGAACTTAAAATTGATATGGTCCGCTATAACAATGCTACCCCATATCCAGGTACCGTGTTTTATAAGGAAGCTCAAGCAGAAGGGTTGTTAAATGTTGTAGGGTATTACGATAACTTTAACTCGGTTTCTACCTTTATTGAGCCACCTTTCAAAAAAATCCCGTTTTCTTATGTCCCGCAGGGCAGCACGGAAAACGAAATTCGCAGTCAAATTCTTTGGGGTTACTGGCGCTTTTACATGAATTTGGACCGTCTTAAACAAGTATTGAACCGTCCTGACCTCGGGGTGGGGTGGTTTGATGCAGGCGGGAATATTAAGGAAAAGCTGGTAAAAATCCCCGCACTGACGTTGTTAGCGTTCAACCTTACCTTGAAGTTTTGTGAAATGTGGTTACAATTGGCTTTTAGGCCCTTTGTTCCTTTGTTTGCTGGGAAAGCCAAAAATGCCAGCCGTACTTACTTTGAACCGGCAATGAATGAGGATTCAATCGGTTCAGCTACATTGGAAAACAAGGCACAAAACGATCAAACCCAATAATCTGTCACGAAATCGCAATATGAATAGCCTTCAAACAAACCGGCCCGCTCATTACAAACAAAATCGTATGAAGACGCTGTGGGCGCGCGGGCAATATTTTTTGTCCTTATTAAAGGTCAGGTTGCTCAAGCAAGATGTACCGGTGATTTGTGTATTGGTGGTCAACAACAAGTGTAACTTTGATTGCAAATACTGCTTTGGCGACTACTATAACCGTCGCAGCGAAGTAGATTATTCTACAGAAGAGTTAAAAGATTTGATTGATCAACTTTATACCTTAGGCAACAGGTACTTAAACATTCACGGTGGCGAAACTTTATTGCGAAAAGACGTTGGTGAGATTGTCGATTACATTAAATCCAAGGGGATTTACTGCTGCTTGATCACCAATGGAGCGTTGCTCCGCAAAAAAATTGACGAAGTACGTCAGGTTGACAATATCACCATCTCCCTTGACGGCACCAAGGAACATAACGACATCAATCGAGGCGCAGGGGCTTATGATGCGGCAATGGATGGAATCAAGGCAGCCCAAGAAGCGGGTATACCGGTCAGGGTTTCAGCTACGTTAACGGCACACAGTTACCAAGACATTGGTTATTTGTCGGAACTTGCAAAAGAGATGAATTTTAGCCTTTTCTTTTCAATTCTTTTTAAACCTTTGCCTCGGGCCAAAGACTGCGAGATGAGCAATGAGCAGATTGCTTGGTCAATGGACGAAATCTTGCGCTATAAAAAACTGGGCTACCCAGTTTTTACCAGCGAAATGGCATTAAATTTTGCCAAAGCCTGGCCATACTCTCAAAATGACGTACACTTCATGCGGGAAGAAGATGTCAAAAAGTTGGATGGGTTTAAACCAATCAAGTGTTTCTATGGCAGCATCAAGTTCACCATTGAAGCCGACGGGAGGGTCTATCCTTGCTTTTTGTGGACCGATGACTTTGATGCTCTGAACTGGAAAGAAGTAGGGGTAAAAAAGGCCATTGAACATGTTCGCAAAACAAACGATTGTGTTTCCTGCCCGGCCCTATCCCAGAATGACCACAACCTGTTGTTAGGTTTGAATTTTAAACAAGTGGTTTTGATTATCAAGGATCAGTTCTTAGAAGCGTTCCGTCGTACCTAATCCAAGCGTTTACACCTCGCTGTACTTTTCGTTGTTTTGATGAATAAAATTGGCCCTCTGACCTTCTCAAAGTCTGGCTTGGCGATCTTCCTGGTAAAGGTAGTTTTACTTTTTGGTGCGTTTTATTACCTCATTAAAACTGGTTTACTGGACCTCAATAAGGTGATGCTGCTTTTCCAACGGCCTGAGGTCACAATTGGCCTTTTGTTGGTCATGCTGATTCCGGTGGCAGGTTTTAACGTGCTGCGCTGGCAACTTTTGCTCCGAACGCTCGAATTTAGAGTCCCCTTCCGCAGGGTGTACGCTATTTCGTCAATTTCCTTATTTTTTGCAACTTTTTTGCCCGGCACGGTAGCGAGTGATCCGCTCAAGATGCTTTATTTGGTGCGTCAATCTCCAGGAGCCAGTAAATCAAAACTTGGTGCTTCTTTGATTGTAGATCGGGTGATGGGCTTAAGTGGCATGTTGTTTCTTCCGATTGTTGCTTGGTTGATTCGACCTGAGCTTTTTAGTTCACCAGCCATGCAGAGCTTGCTGTTTATGGTGTTGGCTCTGAGCATTGGGGTTGCAGGATTTTTAGGTTGGGTAGTGTTGCACATTCCAGAACACCGTGATCCCTTTATCAAACTGTGCCGTGCTCTTCCATTGAGCAACTTTACTCTTAAAGTTTATCGGGCATTCAAGTCATATCAAGGGCACTACAAGGTTTTTTTGCTGGCATTTGTGTATTCGCTGCTTTTACATCTGAGTATGATCTTTATCTATTTGGTGTTGACTCTTGGTCTGGTTACAGATGTTTTTTCAAGTGTCGCATTGTTGATGATTGTCCCTTTGGGAGAACTAGCGGTAGCTCTGCCGGTGGCTCCAGTGGGGATTGGAGTGGGACATGCTGCCTTTGAGTCGTTGTATTCTATTGCCCAAATACCCTCGGGGGCCAACGTCTTTAACCTTTATACGGTTTTGAGGATCATTAGCTCTTTGAGTGGTGGTTTTGTTTACTTTTTCTATCGTAGTCGAGGCGAAGGTCGCAAGATGTTGGAAGATTTGTCCGAAGTTTCAGAAATGGAAAAAATACTCCATTAAACTGGCAACAGGTGTCTTGAAAAGAAGCTCTAGAACGGTATGGAAAGCCAGAAATCTTCAATTCCGACCAGGGTTCTCAATACACCAGTGAAGAGCATACACAGCTCCTAAAAGACCACAAGATCACGATCTCTATGAACGGCAAGGGCTGCTCCATCGACAATATCGCCATTGAGCGGTTCTTTAGGACGCTGAAGTACAACGAGGTCTGCATCAACGACTACCAGAGCGTTGCCGAACTACGGGCTGGGATCAGGCGGTACATAGACTTTTACAACCACAACCGGTTTCACTCGGCGCTGGGCTACAAGAAGCCGATGGAAGTCTATCGGAAAGCAACGCTGTAAGTAGCCAAAAGAACGGAGCGTTTACAACTGAAAAGTTGTCTGGACAAATCGGTCCACTTTACCCAGCGCTGCTTGGGCGGCTTGGACCAGTTGTTGGGCCGCCGGTTCCGGTTCTTGGGTCAGTTCGAGGGGGCTCAGGGAGAGGCGGATGGTGCCTCGGATCTCTTCGTCGGTGAGGCCCAAGGCCTTGAGTGCCAAGGAGAGCTTTTTGGACCGGGCTTGGCAGGC
>Ga0208863_1001530_pt1 | contig 14224 bp, 12 predicted proteins | sample RifOxyD3_FD_184040 | JGI IMG/M metagenome (GOLD analysis project Ga0208863, IMG submission 184040) | Soil microbial communities from Rifle, Colorado - Rifle Oxygen_injection D3 (SPAdes) | ecosystem: Environmental > Terrestrial > Deep subsurface > Rock core/Sediment | place: Rifle, Colorado...
CTCTTAGTCCAGAATCTCAAGCAATTGGTGGAAAAACTCTAACAAAAATTGCTGAAAATTTTGAATCGCTAGAAAACTTCAAAGAAAAATTTACTACCGCAGCCACTTCCCTATTTGGTTCTGGCTGGACTTGGCTAGTAGAGACTAATGATGGAAAATTGGAAATACTACAAACAACTAATGCCAATACTCCCCTGACAGAAGGCAAAAAGCCTTTACTTACTCTAGATGTCTGGGAGCATGCTTACTACATAGATTTCCGCAACGCCCGTCCAGATTTCATTGCTAAGTTTTGGGATCATGTGAATTGGAAGATGGTTGAGGAAAGACTACAATAAAAGCTATAAGGAGTGGTGAACGTAAGTTCGCCCCGTTTACAAAACTTGGCGAACTTACGTTCACCACTCCTGTACTATTCAATTTTAACAATCTCTTGTGAAGGGATTGTTTTTTTGTTATGATTGGGATATCTCTATAAGTAAGTTATGACAAGTATTAGACAAAACTAAACAAATCTTATGAAAACAGTGAGGAAATATTTTTCTTTAATAAGAGTAAAAGAACTAATCGATCTCTACGATAGATTCAACACTGATTTTCTACCTAAAATTAATTGTTTTTCTTTACAAACAACAAAGCCATATATTGACTTTAACTGGGTCAACGGTAAACCTGTTGAAATAAATAATTTAAGCGATGCTTTTAATGAACTTGGTAAATTTCATAGATCAAACTTCATAAAAGACGAAACTACTGGATTTTCTACATTGTGTCATGGGGATTTTCATGCGGGTAATATTATTGAAACTAATAACGGAATAATTTTAATTGATGTCGCATACCTTCATATTGGTAATAATTACGATGATTTGGATTATTTAGATTTTTTCAATTGGTTTGAATCTTCAACTCACCCATGGATGATAAAAGACAAACAATATTTTGAAAAATATTTAGAAGGTGCAAAACTAAAAATAAAGAAAAATGATCAAAATGTTTTAAAGAAAACTGTAACTAAAAAAATACTAGAAAAATTTATTAAAAATGGTATAAAAAATAACATTGATACCAATTTAGAAAAAAGACTACTAGAAAATATTAAAATGGATTTATCTGACATCGTATAATAGTATATATCTGACTACAAAAAAACATCATTAAAATATAAAGTGTAAAATACCACCAACTTATATTTTACAAACATTACAAAAGATATTTTACTTTTTCTTTTCGAAAATCGTTAGTTAGAGTTTACATTGCATATCTAAAAACGTTAACAAAAAAACAATCTCTTGTGAAGGGATTGTTTTTTTGATATGATTACAATATATTTATAAATAGGTTATGAATTCAAGTTTATAAAAAAATTATAGCGTAATTTAGTGATTGTTTTAAGAAGTTCGTATAACAAATGTTATATTCAATTTACCCCCAGACCCCTTTACGAGACTTTTTTAATTATTAAGTATTTTATAACATGAATATGAAGATTTTAATTACAGGTAGTTCAGGATTTCTAGGAAGTGAACTTGTTAATCAACTATCAAGTAAGCATGAAATCATAAAATATGATTTAGCTAATAATCAAGATATTCTGAATTTCGAGCAACTTAAAGAATCTATGAAAAGTTGTGATATTGTAGTACATATTGCGGCGATAAGAGGACCATATCAAGGGAAAGATTTCTCAGATTATTTCAAAATTAATTGTCAAGGAACTTTTAATGTTGCTCAGGCATGTCTTGAATGTGGTGTAAAAAAATTAATTTATTTAAGTTCTACAAGTTATTATGGATTTGAAGAAGTATCTTATAATCTTCCTTTATCTGAAAAAAATTCAATTTTAACTCAAATACAAGGAGAATTGAAATGTGACAATTCTTGTATCTCATACTCAACAAGTAAAGTTATTGCAGAACAAATTCTTGCGAATTATGGTCTGACGAAAAAACTTCAGACAATAATTTTAAGATTAGGTCCAATTGGACCTAATCGCGAAGAAATTTGGAAACTTGATGGAGTTTCATTAAATATTGATAATGCAATTAAAGCAATAGAACTTTCAATTGAAACAGAAAAAGAATTATGGTATGAAACATTTACAATTACTGATGATGTTCCAAATTCAGATATTTCTAAGGCAAAAAAAATCCTGAACTACAAACCAAATTAATGGAGTTTGGGGTAAATTTTGAAATTTCCCTTTGGAATGTTGTATTAAATTTCAGCCCTTCGGGGAATATAACAAAGGATATGAGGTTATAAAGTCTTGTAGATTTTTTTACCAAAATTGCTCCCTTTTGTCGCAACTTCTCATATCCAAGACGTTAGGCGTAATAATAAAAATATGCCCAAAAAACAAATAACCACTTCTACACTCCACAAAATACCGGCTGATTTGAAAGAAACCTTAGCTTCCAATCCAGAAGTACTTGAAAAATGGAACAGCCTCACTCCCCTCGCCCAAAACGAGTGGATATGTTGGGTTACCATCGTAAAAAAAGCAGAAACTAGAAAAGAACATCTAGACCGCTTATGTACCGATCTTCTGGCCGGTAAACGCCGACCATGTTGTTGGCCAGGTTGTCCTCATCGCCGACCAAGTGCTAAAAAATGGTTTAAATAAATAATACAAAAAACAACCGCTTTTTCTCACGGTTGTTTTTATGTTTTAATGTTTTTGTGCTTTTATGTTTTAGTAATCTCTAAGCTTCTTAATCACATCAAAATCCTTAATTTTATCAAGTGCTTTTGATTCAATCTGACGAATACGTTCACGAGTAACACCAAATTCTTTACCTACTTCTTCTAGAGTGTGAGTGACACCATCGTCTAGACCAAAACGCATTTCCAAGATTTTTTTCTCACGAGGAGAAAGATCTTTGACTGCTTCTTTGATATAGTCTTTGAGAAGTTCTACACCAGCGGCTTGTGAAGGACTGACACTTTTTACATCTTTGATAAAATCTGCCAAAGATGTGTCATCATCATTGTCGTCACCAACCGAAGTCTCAAGAGAGACTGTATCTTGTGAAATTTTGATAATATGTTTTACTTTTTCTACTTCCTCACCCATTTCAGCAGCAATTTCTTCCGGAGTTGGATCACGACCAAGATCTTGCAATAAGTGACGAGAAATTTGTTGCAATCTGTTAATCGTCTCTACCATGTGAACAGGGATACGAATAGTACGAGAGTGATCAGCCAAAGCACGAGTGATAGCTTGTCTTATCCACCAAGTGGCGTAAGTAGAAAATTTGTAACCTTTGCGATAATCAAATTTTTTCACCGCGCGAAAAAGACCAATATTTCCTTCTTGAATCAGATCAAGCATTGACAATGATTTACCCACGAATTTCTTAGCAATAGACACAACGAGACGCAAGTTGGCTTCAATCATTTTTCGTTCGGCATTCTTGTCTCCCCTTTCACGACGCTTGGCTAGACTGACTTCTTCGTCAGCTGTAAGAAGTGGCACTTTACCGATTTCACGCAAATACATTTGGATAGAATCTTGAGAAATATTTCCCAAATCAAAAGACAAACCAGTTTCAACATCTGGTTGATCTCCTTGCAGACCAGTCATAACATCATTACGTTGATCGTTGTAGCTCTTACCCAAGAGACTACCTTGTTGGACTTCAACGACAGAAACACTATTTTTGTCCACCAAATCCAAAAAGATTTCGTACAAATCTAGATACTGTTCTAATCTACTAAATAACATGAGGATTTCATGCTCTGTCAAAAATCCTCTTTCCCTACCTTTTTTGACGAGCTTAGTGATTTGATCTTCGGTAGGTAACTCAAAATTCTTGTCAAATTGTGATTTGTCAAGTTTTACAGTATTTTTGATCACGTGCTTGAAAGTTTTTTTGACAAGCTTTGGAGCTGTCTTACTAAAACTTTTCTGTTGTATTTTTTTTGTAACCCGCTTAATTGTAGTTTTTCGGGTGTTAATTTTGGCTTTAGAAACTGGCTTTTGGGCAACAGATTTCTGAGGCTTCTTAGGAGTTGTCTTGCGGACAACTTTTTTGGTGGTAGCTAGAGCCTTTTTACTTACTTTGGCTTTTGCTGATTTGATTGTGCTCTTTGTGCCACGAGGCATGGGATTTGAATTAGTTCTACTTAAAAAAGTAAGAACGGTAAATAATTTTTAAATTAAAAATTTTTCAAAAAAACCACTTTATAACTTTACAAACTTTATGAACTTTATGAACTTTATAAACTAAATCAATTTCTGAAACTGTCTCATTAACTCATCAATTTTTATATTATCTCCATTGGCTTCAGCCATCGCTATTTCATTCTGTATTCTCTTTCTTTCCTCTCTCAACCACTCATCTCTAATAGTTTTAGACAAAGTTTGTAGATCTTCTTTTGTCTCTTTATCTCCAAAGTTCAAAAAATCCTTCTCACCCTGCATAAGAAGAACATCTACTATATTTTCTTGATTTTCTGTACTAAAATCATGTCTGACATGTGTTATGTCATTATTTCCCTCATTATACATGTTTTTTAGCTTTTCGTAAAGAGCACTATATTTGCCTGTGGATAGCGATAAATCTATGGAAAATAGATTAGGTAAGTTTTTACCTTGTTCAGAAAAACGCAAGTACAAAGCCAAAAATCTTTCTATCAGGCTTTCTAGACGAGTCAAAGGCAATACTACTGCTGTTTTTTGAACCAGTTCTTGTTTATTCCTAATTTCAGGAGACTTCTTTTCTTCACTCTTAATTCTCGACAAATCATCACGTAGCACTGACACGTCAACACCAAGTTTATGACCCAATTCTTGCAACCAATGGTCACGCTCGACAGCATAGGGAATCTGCTGGATTTTTTCCAAGAGTTCAGAAGCGATGCTTTGTTTGTCTTTGGGATTGTCCAAATTTTTGTGAGCAAAAGATCTCTCAAAATACCAGTCCATGACATCTCTGGCTTTGTCCACAGCTTCAAACCAGACTTCTTTATTATTTTTTAGACACTCATCTGGATCTTTGCCAGCACCTTCAGGAATTTGAATAATCTTGACATTCATACCTTGAGCCATGGCAAGTTCAATTCCACGACGGGCTGCTTTTTCACCAGCATTGTCAGCATCAAAAGCCATCTTCAAATTGTTACTATATCTTTTTAATAATTTTATTTGATGTTCTGTCAAAGCCGTACCACTTGTCGCCACCACATTGGTCATAGCAGATTGATGACAAGCAATCACATCCATTTGTCCTTCTACCAAAACAACATAATCTTTGGATTTTATTTCTTGTTTAGCTTTGTTCAAGGCAAAAACCAAATTTGATTTATCAAAAAGTGGCGTCTGAGGAGTATTGACATATTTGCCACCACTCTTTTCAGTCTCGACAAGAATACGTCCAGTGAAACCGACGACTGCATCATGCACATCCCAAATAGGAAACATAATACGACCACGAAATCTATCATAAAACCCTTTTTTGCTATAGTAGTCAGCATTGTCGCGCTTGATAGTCAGACCTGATGCGACCAAATCATCAATCGCATGACCTTTTTTGAGTAAATATTGAGTGAGGAGATCCCACTGTTCTGGAACAAAACCAATTTGCCAATTGTCAATTGTATCTTGCATTACTCCCCTCTTTTGCAAATAATCACGCGCGTCTTGAGCTGCTGGCATTTTGAGTAAAAAATTATAAAAAAAATGAGAAGCATCTTTGTTTATTTCTTTCAATCTATTTTTTTGACTTGTTTCTGCTTGATTTTGAAAAGTATTAGTCAATTGTACTCCAGCTTTGTCAGCCAAATATTTGAGAGCTTCACGAAATTCCATACCTTCTATTTCTTGCACAAAAGTGAAGATATCCCCACCCTTAGCACAACCAAAACAATGCCAATTCTGCCTTTCACGATTGACCATAAAAGATGGACTCTTCTCATGGTGAAAAGGACAAAGTCCTTTGTGATTGATGCCAGACGGTTTTAGCTGAACATATTCACCAATGAGGTCCACCACATCGATTTTTTCTTTGATTGTGTTTATGTCGGACATAGGTTATTCGCAATCCCGAGCTGAGAATACAGCGAGAGATCCCTGCCTGCCGGCAGGCAGGTTTTTCAAAATTAAACTTTATATATAACAAAACTCACAAATGATTCTAAATTCCATCTAAACAAGTAACTTTACAACCTAATCTTATGCTATTTGAAGAGAAAAATCAAGTTTGCCATCTTATAACAATTTATTTGCTCTAATAGCTAATTATAGTATATAATATAATAAATTTTAAATAAAATAATTTATGAAAAGAAAAAACATTATAATCTTTGTTTTGGCAATACTTTTACCTATATTTTTGATAATAGCTTATCTATGGCAAAGCAGACAAATCCTCACTTTTTATGTAAAAAACAATCTATCAGCAAACATAAGTTCTGTAAAAATTTCTCTCTTAGAAGAAGATAATCAAGTTAGTAAATATTTTTATTCTATATCACCACAAGAAGAAAAAACATTTATCTGGAATGTTACAAACAAAGTTAAAAGCGATGGAGGATACTTAATAGAAGTTTTTCAAGAGGATGACCTTGTTTTCAGTAAAAATTTTGGTTATTTTACCAACGGAGGACACCTTGATAAAAATTATTATATAGAAATAAATAATGACAAAATAGAAATTGAAATAAATAAAAAATAAAATAAAACAGCTTATAGACATAAGCTGTTTTTTTATTTTTTTAAATTAGCCAATAATAGTACCCCTAAACTTCTTTCCACCCAAAGCCTTCTTCACCTCCATCAAATCCGTCCCTTTCAAAACTCCCACACGCAATTTCAATTTCTCTGCTTCCCTACTCGCAATTGGATCAAATGGTGCATTTTTGCCAGGTTCCCATTTGGTTCCGACTATTTCTTTGCGTAAAGTAGACCAATCTATTTGATCTAGTTTTTTGGCGTCAGCAAAATGAGCAGGATCCTTGTCGTAAATATATTCAATGTTAGATAGATTAAACAATTCTTTAGCACCATAAGTCTTGGCAAAGAGTACAGCGTCATAGTCAGTACTGCATCCTGGTTTGTAACCAGCTGCAACAATGATAGCCTTGTTTGTCTTTACTTTCTTAGTTGGATTGGTGATTACTTCTTTATAAGCCATATCACCAAACATCAGTCTGACAAAATTGGCATTGATAATCGTCGCACTTATTCCCATCCAATCTAAGTCAGTATCACTTGCTATGACAGTTTCTCTAAGCGCTGTCTGATAATTACGAGCGGTAATACCACCACCAATAATCAAAATAAATTTTTGACCTTTCTTTACTTCATCCAAAATCATTTTACGAAACTTTTTTAAAAAAGCAACATCAAAACCAGTTTTTGGAATAATAATTGAACCACCGACAGACAAAATTTTTAATTTATGCATAAATTACGATAAACTCTCCCCTAGCCCCTCCCTTGAAAAGGGAGGGGAACATAGAGTAAAGTATTTTTTATTTAAATTATATTTTTCAAAACTAATAAAACTTGATTAATGTTTTTTTCCACTTCATCATTACAAAATCTTATAATTTTAATACCCATCCCTTTTAAAACATTTTCACGCATCTTGTCATACTCTTTTTGAAATTCATGAATTCCTCCATCAACTTCTATAATCAATTTTTTTTCATTACAATAAAAATCTGCAATAAAATAATTTACTTTCTTATCAAAAAGAAATTTTATGGGATGCTGACGATAAAATTTTAAGTTTTCAAAGATTCTGTTACGTAAACAATTCCACAATATACTTTCAGCTTTTGTTTGGTTAATTCGTAATTTTCGGCATCTCTTTTTTATCTCTTGTAATTGCGAGTCCATAACAAAATTTTTTACACAATTTCCCCTCTCTTTACAAGAGAGGGGTTAGGGGTGAGTTACATGAAAAATTAATTTTCTTTTTTGAGTAGCAGACTAATAGCAAAACTCAAAAGTGAAAACAAAATTGAGGCCAAAAATGCTACCCAGAAACCTTCTACTTCAAATCCTTTGACAATACTTGAGACAAACCAGAAAAGCAAAGCGTTGATAACAAAAGTAAAAAGTCCCAAAGTCAAAATATTGACAGGCAAAGATAAAATAAAAATGATTGGTCTGATAAGTGCATTGACTAATCCCAAGACAATGACCGTAATCAAAGCAGAATAAAGACCTCCCAACTCCATGCCAGGTAAGTAATTGGCGATAAGTAGTAAAGCTCCTGCATTGAGAAACCAACGGAAAATTAGACGCATAGCAAAAAAATTAGTTGAATTAATAAATATATTATAACAAAAAACTCACAAAAAATCAAAAGCAGTCTTCCTATCAGACTGCTTTTTTATTATTAAAAATTGAGAATTGAATTGTGAAAAAAACTCAGTATTAAGCCAAGAACCTTGACAAATAAGCCAAAATATGTTTTATTATCAATGTGATCGCTTCTAGAGCCGCCAACCATAGGTTTATCCTCCCCAAAAGAAAACCCATGGTTGGCGGCTCGTCTTCACACACTGGCGCGTTTGGTATATTGAGACTCTTTTCCTTCGGGGAGATTGAGACTCAAACAGACGCGCCCACAATCTCTCTAAACAAAAAATACCTGCACAAGGTTTTTTTATTTTTAGTTGATTTTAAAAAGAACTTAGATTATAATAAACCCATCAAAAAAGAGACTAACAAAGCCTTGTAGGCATTGTAAGCCTCGTAAGCCTCGTAAGCCTTTATGTTAAAAATCTACAACACCCTCACCCACAAAATCGAAGAATTCAAACCTATTTCAGAAGCGGAAGTAAAACTATATACTTGCGGACCAACTGTTTACAACTACGCTCACATTGGTAATCTTCGTACTTATATTTTCGAAGACATTTTGAAGCGTGTTTTGCAATACAACAATTACAAGGTAAATCATGTCATGAATATTACTGATGTCGGACATCTGACTGACGATGCTGATGCTGGCGAAGACAAAATGGAAAAAGGTTCCAGACGCGAAGGCAAGACGGCTTGGGAAATTGCTGAATTCTATACACAAGCTTTTCAAAATGATCTAAAAAAACTAAATATTGAATTTCCTACAACCTGGTGCAAAGCCACTGATAATATTCCAGAGCAGATTGCTTTTGTGCAAACTCTAATTGACAAAGGCTTTACTTACGAAACCAGCGAAGGCATTTATTTTGATACAACCAAGTTTCCTAATTATGGTGAAATGGCAAATTTGCAAAATCAAGAGTTGGAAGCAGGTACTAGAGTGGAAATGGGAGAAAAGAAAAATCCTCACGATTTTGCTCTTTGGAAATGGAGTGAACGTAGTGAAGAACACCCGGAGGGTTTTCAACCTCAACAAAAAAGACAAATGGAATGGGAAGCTTTTGGTAAAATGGGTTTTCCAGGCTGGCATATAGAATGTAGTGCTATGAGTAGCAAATATTTAGGCCAACATTTTGATATTCACTGTGGAGGAATAGATCATATACCAGTACATCACACCAATGAAATAGCCCAATCAGAAGCTGCTTTTGGTGAACATCCTTGGGTCAATTATTGGATGCATGGCGAGTTTATAGTTCTCAAAAATGATGAAAAAATGAGTAAATCTAGCGATAACTTTGTTACATTAAACACTCTCAAAGAAAAGGGTATCGACCCACTCGCATATCATTTCTTTTTGTTACAAACCCATTATCGTAAACAATTAAGTTTTTCTTTTGAAGCCCTAGAATCAGCTCAAACTGGTTTAGAAAATTTGAGAAGCAAAATTTTGAAATTGAAAAAAGAAAATAAAAAATTAAATACAACAGAATTACAAACAAAGTTCTTAGAAAAAATAAATGATGACTTAGATATGCCAGGTGCTTTGGCTTTAGTATTTGATTCTTTGAAAAACGAAGAAATTGATTATGAAACAATTTTACAATTTGATAAAGTATTGGGTCTTGGATTAGACAAAGTGGAAGAAAAACAAATTGAAATTTCTACTGAAGTGCAACAACTTTTAAATGAAAGACAACAAGCTCGCACCAACAAAAACTGGTTTGAAAGTGACAGACTACGTGATGAAATAGCCAAACTAGGCTTCCAAGTAGAAGACACTAGTGGTGGACAAAAAATAACAAAATAGGTTGAACAAATTCGTTATAATCAGTCAATCACTCCCAATTTTCACTCTTATTTTCAACTCAAAAAAAAATCCTTCAACAAGTTAACCACAGGTTCGAGCAAAAGACTATTTATAAAATAGTCTTTTTTTGTTTTTTTTGCTATAATATCTACATAAAAAACTTAGGTAAACTATTTATGGTTCCAAATAATATAAACAAGTCATCGGAAGAAAAAAATTTTGAACCAAATTTTTTAAACAACCCGGAAAATACAAACAACCAAACAAGTCAGGAGAATCAACCTGGCTATGTTGGTTTTACTCCAGAATCTTCTAAAAAAGAAAACTATCAACCAACAACCGAAAAAACTAGTGAAGAAATATCAGAGAAACAAAAAGAAGAATCTCATATAGAAATAGAAAAAAATTTGGATACCAGAATACAGACACTCAAGAAAAAACTCAAACAAAGCAAAAAGAAAAATGATGTAATACCTATTGTCAAAGATGAAATGACCCTGCGTATAGAAAAAGTAATGGAATCAGGTCTCGAAGATGCCTTCAAAGTTCTCACACCACTCCAACAACAAGAATTCAAGATAAAAGGAGAACAAACAGCTTGGAAAATAAGACAACTCCTCCAAAAAACTCGTGTCAAGATAAAGGAAATATTCAAATTACTTTTAGAATGGCTTAGAATGTTGCCCGGCGTCAACAAATTCTTTTTAGAACAAGAAGCCAAAATAAAAGCTGACAAAATAATTAGTCTCAAAAAAATTATAAATAACAAATAAAGTTAGTCCTCAAAAATTTTCCTATGTATTTGTTTGCCTTACAATTTCTCACCGTAAACGAAAACAATAATCTAAACAATTCTACCTTTGATAATAACTTGCTTTTAAATTTAGTCCTTGTTATTAGTTTGATTTTGTTAATTGTAGGTATTTTCTTCATATTAAAATCTCTAACTAGAGCTTTTTACAAAATTCAACACACTTTTGACAATACTTTACTGCACATTATAGTACCAAAAGAAAAAAAGACAGAAGGTTCAGGCAATTCAAGTCAAGAAGAGAGATTGGAACAAATCAAAGAAGAAATCGGCATCACCGAGACCATCTTCTCCACACTAGCTAGTCAAAAAGCTCAAAAAGGTATTATACGTTGGTTCAAAGGAAGAAATGACAATTTTTCTTTTGAAATAGTAGTACACAACAACTTGATAAATTTTTATGTGTCTGTCCCAAAAAAAATGAAATCATTTTTGGAACAACAAATAAATGCGCAATATCCTTATGCCCATATTGAAGAAATAGTAGACTACAATATTTTTTCAGAAAAAAGTTCTATCATTGGTGCCTATCTCACCAGTACTGGACAAAGTAGTTTTCCTTTCAAAACCTACAAAAAAATGGACTCAGACCCAATGTCCTCTGTTCTCAATGTCTTAGCCAGAATACACGAACACAATAGCTCAGCCAGTATTCAATTTGTGCTTCGCTCCGCTCTCAAAAAATGGCGTCGAAAAGGAATACACGTGGTACGCGAAGTGAAAAAAGGCAAAAAATTTGAAGAAGTAATAAAACAAGATTATTTAAGCAATTTCTTCAAATTTATAGGCAAAGGAGTAGGCGAACAAATAAATTCTAACAAGGACAAAACACCTGAAGAAAGATACCAACTTTCTGGCATGGAAGAAGAAATGCTAAAAGGTATAGAAGAAAAACTTTCCAAAGGTGGTATGGATGTCACAACTAGAGTCATTAGTAGTTCTGATAACCAAGAACTAGCAAAAATGAACTTAGACAATATTATAGGTGCTTTTGGTCAATACAATCTTTATCATTATGGTAATTCTTTCAAAGCCCTAATCCCACGCAACCAAAAAAATATTATCAAAGATTTTATTCACCGTTCATTCAACGAAAAGAAGTACGCCCTATTAAACACAGAAGAAATGGCCAGTCTCTGGCATTTGCCTCTTCACTCGACAGAAACTCCAAATATCCGATGGCTAGGTGCTAGAAAAGCTCCACCTCCACCAAACTTGCCCAAAGAAGGTATCCTCATGGGACATATCCCCTACCGTGGTAGTGATTTTGAAGTTCGTCTCAAAGATGCAGACAGACGTAGACATCTTTATGTTGTTGGTAAATCTGGTAGTGGTAAATCTGTTTTGATTGAAAACATGGCAGTACAAGACATTATAAATGGTAAAGGTGTTGCAGTAGTAGATCCCCATGGTGACTTTGCTGAATATGTTTTATCCCATATACCAAAAGAAAGAGCTGATGATGTAGTGATTTTTAATCCATCAGATTTTGAATATCCGATAGGCTTAAATATGTTGGAAGCTCGTACCGAAGATGAAAAAGATTTTGTAGTCCAAGAAATGATTAGTATTTTCTACAAACTTTTTCCACCAGAAATGATTGGTCCAATGTTCGAGCATCAAATGCGTAATGTCATGTTGACATTAATGGCTGATATCGAAAATCCTGGTACTATCATCGACATTCCTCGTATGTTTACCGATGATGACTATGTCAAATTATATTTGAAAAAATTGAAAGATCCAGTAGTTCGTGCTTTCTGGGAAAAGGAAATGGCCAAAACAAGTGACTTCCACAAATCAGAAATGCTTGGTTATCTTATTTCCAAAGTTGGACGTTTCGTTGAAAACGATATGATGCGTAACATCATGGGTCAACAAAAATCTGGTTTCAATGTCCGTGAGATAATGGACAAACAAAAAATATTGATTGTAAATCTAGCCAAAGGTAAAACTGGCGAAATCAATGCCAAGCTAATTGGTCTCATCATCGTCTCCAAATTACAAATGGCTGCCATGGGACGAGCTGACTTACCCGAAAGTGAACGTAAAGATTTCTATCTATATATCGATGAGTTTCAAAACTTTATTACTGATTCTATTGCTACAATCTTATCTGAAGCCCGTAAATATCGTTTAGACTTGATTATCGCCCACCAATACCTAAATCAGCTCGTAGACGACAAAGGAAAGGCTGAGATCAAAGATGCGGTACTTGGCAACGTCGGTAGTATGTGTCTTTATCGTATAGGACCAGATGATGCAGATATCCTAGCCAAAGAAATGGCTCCAATTTTCGGACCTTATGACCTCATGAATGTAGAAAAATTTACAGCCAACACAAAGATAATTATTGATAATGAACCAACCAAACCATTCAACATGTCTATATATCCACCTCAAGATGGCAACTTGAAGATGGCCGAGGCTATCAAACAACTTTCTCGTCTCAAATATGGTCGTGAAAGAAGCATCGCCGAGGCTGAGATAATGGAACGAACAAAACTGGATCAAGGTGTCAGTGAAAGTAAAGATGATATGATAGAAGCAACATTGTAAAGAGGCTTACCAGGCCTACAAGGCTCACGAGGCTCTATAAACGAGCTCGGCTGAGCTTACAACAAAAATTTGTAGGCATTGTAAGCTCATCCGAGCTTGTCTAGAGCCTCGTGAGCCTTGTAAACACTTTCATTCAAAAATATCTACAAAAAAAATAAAGAACAAACAAAAATATTAAACAAACATAAAATAAACAAATATGGATCAATTTTCCAATATCATGACAAGTCACATGTCTGATCTTTTTGACGATGACTCAATAAATAAAATAAATACTCTAACTCCTATCAAACCTATTGTCCAAGATGACGACATATTTGGAGAAAATAGAGTAAACAAATTATCTGAAATAAACTCTGAAAAACAAAATATTGATATAGTACAAATCAAAGAGTCATTGCTTGCTCTAAAAACACAAATAGATAATATTTTAGGACTTTTAGAAGGCTCCCAAAACCTTTCACCATCCCCTATTAAACCTATTAGCAAGACTCTTATCTTTGACACACTAACAATCGCAGAAACAAGTGATACAGGTGACAAGTTTTTAGAAGGAGTATTTAATGGCGAAAAAATGCTCGGCAGTGATGGTAAGGAATATACGGTACCACCAAATTATGCTAGTAAATCAAAACTAGTAGAAGGAGATATCATGAAACTAACATTTGCCCCCAACGGTCGTTTTATCTACAAACAAATCGGCCCCATTGCCCGTAAAAGAATC
>Ga0208863_1001537_pt1 | contig 14149 bp, 25 predicted proteins | sample RifOxyD3_FD_184040 | JGI IMG/M metagenome (GOLD analysis project Ga0208863, IMG submission 184040) | Soil microbial communities from Rifle, Colorado - Rifle Oxygen_injection D3 (SPAdes) | ecosystem: Environmental > Terrestrial > Deep subsurface > Rock core/Sediment | place: Rifle, Colorado...
AGAGTTGAAGTGAAGGGGAGTTCAGCGAAACCTTTTAAACAAAAAGGGACGGGCAAGGCAAGGTCTGGCAGTAAGCGTTCACCTCTTTGGCGTGGCGGTGGTGTAAGTCATGGCCCTAAGCCGCGGGACTATTCCCTTAAGCTCTCTAAAAAGGCAAAACGATTGGGACTGAAAATGGCATTGAGCGCACGTGTCTCAGAAAATAAATTCATGGTTCTCGATAATTTCCTTATGGACGCTATTAAGACCAAGAATTTCGTGTCGATCATGAATAATTTCGACATTCATAATGCTTTGATTGTTGTTCCTGAACATATAGAATCGCTTGAGAAATCAGCGAGAAATGTCCATGGATTCAAAATACTGCCTACTGTTGGCCTTAATGTCTATGATGTTCTCCACCATAAGCATTTGATTGTGCTTCAGAATAGTATTGAGCAACTTGAAAAGAGGTTATTGTCATGAAAAATTTATGCGATATCATAAAAAAAGCATGCCTCACGGAAAAAGGGATGCTGCTGCAAGAAAAAATAAATCAGGTAGTCCTGAAAGTTGATCCTAGAGCAAACAAAATTGAAATTAAAGCGGCAGCAGAGGAACTCTTTAATTTGAAAATTACTAAAGTCAGAACTGCTAATATGCATGGAAAAAGTAAACGCGTCGGCAAGCATACTGGCACCACGAATGATTGGAAAAAAGCGATAATTAGTCTTCAGGAAGGACAGAAAATGGACTTTTTGGAACAATTATAATTAAAGACGCTTATACTTTTTATACTCATTAATGAAAATTTGAAAATCGGGGTTTGCAATGGCAATAAAAACCTTTAAACCTACTTCAGCAGGTCGGCGGAATATCGCCTTGATCGTATCGCCTGAGCTGTCAAAATCTGGACCACAGAAGAACTTAGTAGCTCCTTTGTCCAAATCTGGAGGGCGAAACAATAATGGTCGGGTGACGGCCCGTCATATAGGTGGTGGGCATAAGCGGAAATACAGAATCATTGATTTTAAGCGTGACAAGCAGAATATTCCTGGCAAGGTGTCGTCTCTGGAATACGATCCAAACCGTTCAGCAAACATTGCACTAATTACCTATGCCGATGGTGAAAAGAGCTATATCCTTTCCCCGCTAGGCATGAAGGTCGGAGACAATGTAGTTTCTGGAGATGAAGTAGATGTGAAAATCGGGAATTGTATGCCCATGGGGAATATGCCAATGGGCAGCATTATCCATAATGTTGAGATGAAAATCGGGAAAGGGGCTCAGTTGGTGCGAAGTGCCGGCGTATCAGCCCAATTAATGGCCAAAGAGGGTGATTATGTATTGATTAAATTGCCTTCTGGTGAAGTTCGTAAATTTCATAAACTTTGTCGGGCATGTTTTGGTCAGTTAGGGAATGTGGAGTATGATTCTCAAAAATTAGGAAAGGCTGGCCGAAATCGTTGGAAAGGTAATCGGCCTAAAGTTCGAGGTGTGGCGATGAATCCTCATGATCATCCAATGGGTGGTGGTGAAGGAAAAAGCTCTGGTGGCAGACACCCCTGCTCACCTTGGGGGATGCCTTCCAAGGGCTTCAAAACCAGAAAGAGAAAAGATTCAGATAAATATATTGTAACTAAAAGGTCCTAACAGGAGGAAACTTGTATGGCACGTTCAATAAAAAAAGGACCCTTTGTTGATGCCCATCTGTACGAGAAAGTGGTCAAAGCTAAAGAAACCAATTCCCGTAAAGTGATCAAGACATGGTCGCGACGTTCAGATATAGTACCTGATATGATTGGACTTACCTTTGCGGTACATAATGGCAAAAAATTTATTCCAGTTTTTGTCTCAGAGAATATGGTAGGTGGCAAATTGGGTGAATATTCCCCTACTCGGACTTTTTTTGGTCATGCTGGCGGGAAAAAAGGCAAAAAATAAAGAGTAATTTCTCATTGCGAGCGCCTCTTTGGACTTGCAAAGGCTATGGATAAGATTAATCCGTTTTGGCTGGAAACACGCTAATAAGGAGCACGGAACAGATGGAAGCGAAAGCAGTTTTGAGATATTGTCGGATATCTCCGCAAAAGGCTAGACTTGTAGCGGATTTGGTCAGAGGTGTGCATGTTGAATCCGCAATTAATAGTCTTCGGTTTATGCCACAGAAAGGTGCAGCGATAATACGTAAGGTTTTGGAATCGGCCGTAGCTAATGCTAGGCAGAATGATTCGATAGATGTTGATACATTATATGTCAAGACAATATTTGTCGATGGTGGGCCGATGCTAAAGCGGATCATGCCTAGGGCGATGGGTAGAGCGAATAGGATCCTGAAGCGTTCAAGCCATATAACCATTGTAGTTGACGAACAGTAAGCATATAAAATAGATAAATTTAATTAATTGTAATGGAGGAAGGTTTTGGGCCAGAAAGTTAATCCTATCGGTTTACGCCTCAATATTATTCGTACTTGGGAATCGACATGGTATGCCAGTAAAGACTATTCAAAATTTTTGCTGGAAGACCATAGTTTAAGAAAGTTCCTGAAAAAACGTCTTTATCATGCTGGATTGTCAAGAGTGCAGATTGCTCGTACTGGAGATAAGATCAGGATTAAACTTTTCACCGCGCGACCGGGCATAGTTATTGGTAAGAAGGGAGCCGAAATTGAGACGTTAAAGGCTGAACTTGAGAAATTAACTAATCGTACATGTGTCCTGGATATTCAGGAGGTACGACGGCCAGAAGCCGATGCGCAACTAGTCGCCGAAAATATAGCCTCCCAATTGGAGCGCAGAGTTGCATTCCGTAGGGCAATGAAAAAGGCTGTAAATATGGCCTTGAAGTTTGGCGCAAAAGGTATTAAGATATCCTGCTCTGGACGATTAGGTGGGGCAGAAATCGCTAGGAATGAGTGGTATAGAGAAGGCCGAGTGCCTCTGCATACTCTTCGTGCAAATATCGATTATGGCCTCGCTGAATCAAGGACAACTTTCGGTGTCATTGGGGTTAAGGTTTGGATATTTAAAGGTGAAGTTCTTTCAGACGCTGAAAACGTAATTTAAGATAATAGGATAAGACAATGCTGAGTCCTAAAAAAGTAAAACATCGTAAACAGTTTAAAGGAAATATGGGCGGTGAAGCGCAACGTGGATCCACCATTGAATTTGGCGAATACGCATTGAAGGCCACGGAATGCGGGCGCCTTACTGCTCAAATGATCGAAGCTGGCCGCATTGCGATCAATCGTAAGATCAAACGTGGCGGAAAAATGTGGGTCAGGATATTTCCGAGTAAACCTTATACCAAAAAGCCAGCTGAGACCAGAATGGGTGGAGGCAAAGGTGCACCAGAAGGTTGGATTGCAGTCATAAAACCTGGAAAGATCCTTTATGAAATTCAGGGAATTGAACCTGAAATGGCGATTGAAGCGCTAGCCTTGGCGCGGCATAAATTTCCTTTTGATACAAAGATTATTAGCAAGGATGCAACATTATGAAAATTTCAGAGTTAAATGAAATGACTCAAGGAGAGCTCGCAGATAAAGCTGATGCCATGGAGAAGGAACTATTTAAGCTAAAGTTTCAGCATGGTATTCGTCAACTTGAAAATACTTCAAAGCTCTCTTTATTGAAAAAAGATATTGCTAGGGTAAATACTGTACTTACCTTGAAGCAACATAATTCATAATTTTAATATTTTTTAATAATATTTTGATAAATTGCCGCAGGAATGACAATGACTGATCTTATAAAAAAAAGAAGGACTCTAGAAGGGGTTGTGGTGAGTGATAAGATGACAAATAGTATTGTCATTGAAACTGCTCGTCTTGTAGCGCATAAATTATACGGCAAAATGATTCGTCGCCATAAAAAATTTATGGCTGACGATCCTCAAAATATTTGTAGCATTGGTGATCAAGTCATCATAGAAGAATGTCGTCCCATGAGCAAAAACAAAAGATGGCGCCTCCGCCAGATTGTTAAAAAAGCCGAATAATAAACTGGTTATTTGTTGGGATTTAAATCAGTCACTTCAGAGTAAGACACTGTTTACCTAGGCAGCAAAAGCAGTGTCTTTGTTGTTAACATCCCTAAAAATATGTATCTGGATGCAAAGTTCAGCTGACAGAAAAGACATGGTAAAGTTATGATACAGACCGAAAGTGTATTGAAGGTTGCAGACAATTCAGGTGCCAAGAGTGTACTCTGTATTAAAGTGCTTGGTGGTTCAAAGCGTCGCTACGCACATATAGGTGATGTTATTGTTGTCTCTGTGCGTGAAGCAATTCCTAACTCAAAAGTTAAGAAAGGTGACGTGATGAAGGCCGTCATTGTCCGTACAGTAACGCAAATCAGAAGACCGGAAGATACCTTTGTGCGGTTTGATGAGAATTCCGCTGTGTTGATTGCCGCCAATGGCGAACCAATTGGGACACGCATATTCGGACCGGTAGCAAGGGAACTTAGAGCCAAGGGATATATGAAAATCATTTCTCTTGCCCCTGAAGTTTTATAATAGGCATGAGTTGAATCTCATTTTACGACGACCGGAGAGGCAGAGAAAATGCAGTACGCGCACCAACTAAAAAAAGATGATCAAGTAGAAGTACTGAGCGGCAAAGATAAAGGAAGGGTTGGCAAGATACTTAGGGTTGATCCTAAGACTAACAAGGCGATAGTTGAAAAAGTGAATATAGTCAAGCGCCACTCTAAGCCGAATCCTGCCAACCAACAGGGTGGTATTATAGATAAGGAGGCCATGCTGAATCTCTCTAATCTAAAACTTATTTGTCCTAAATGTGCAAAAACTGTTCGGATAGGTAAGAAGTTTTTGGACGATGGCTCAAAAGTTCGAGTTTGTAAAAAATGTGGTGAAGCTGTCGAGTCCAAGTAAAAAATCGCGTATTGTTCTAGGAGATCAAAATGGCTGGTTTGAAAGAATATTACTTAAAAGAGTGTGTGCCACAACTCATTAAAGAATTTGGGTACAAGTCAATTATGGAAGTTCCCAAATTGGATAAAATTGTTTTGAATATGGGCTTAGGTGAGGCTGTCCAAAATCCAAAAATAATTGATGGAGCAGTTGCTGAACTTACGGCGATTAGTGGACAGAAGGCTGTGGTGACACGCGCCAAGAAATCTATCGCTGGCTTTAAACTGCGAGAAGGAATGCCCATTGGTTGTTGTGTTACAATCCGGAAAGATCGCATGTACGATTTTTTAGCAAAACTTATTCACATTGCATTACCTCGGGTCAGAGATTTTAGAGGAATTCCATCTAAGTCTTTCGATAAAAGAGGGAATTACGCATTGGGTATCAAAGAAGAGATAATATTCCCTGAAATTGATTATGACAAAATTGACAAGATAAAAGGGCTCAATATTGTTATAGGGACAACCGCGAAGACAGACGAAGAGGGGCGTTTCCTGCTACAAGCATTAGGGATGCCTTTTAGGAAATAATCAGAAGGTCGAGGATAACAGTGGCTAAAAAATCTTTAATTGCAAAAAGTAAAATCAAACCTAAGTTTGGTGTCCGTACGCATAATCGTTGCAAAATCTGCGGGAGGCCACACGGTTATATGAGAAAATTTGACATATGTCGTATATGCTTTAGAAGTATGTCCAATAGCGGATTGATAACTGGGGTTACCAAGTCAAGTTGGTAATCGCAGATTATCTCTTCGGCACGTAATCAAAATAGGTTAACGCTAAAGATTTTATTTAAGTTCTGAGAAGGAGTTTTTCAATGTCGATGAGCGATCCCCTGGCGGATATGTTGACCAGGATAAGAAATGCAGTCATGGTGAATTTGGGCAACGTTGATATGCCTTATTCGAAGATTAAAGCAGAAGTTGCCAGAATTCTGAAACAGGAAGGGTATATTTCTGATTTTCATAAAATTGAGGAGAATTCAGTGCAGGATACATTGCGTATTGTACTGAAAATTAACCATAACTCCGACAAGGTTATCAGTGGTATCAAACGGGTCAGCAAACCAGGGCGCCGAATATATGCTAGGCATAATGAGATCCCCAAGGTGTTGAGTGGACTTGGGATATCGATACTATCCACCTCGGCTGGGGTTATTACCGATAACGAGGCGAGATCAAAGACAGTTGGCGGCGAGATCATTTGTGAAGTTTGGTAAGTATATAGATCAATTCAATAGTATTGCTTGGAGATGACCAATGTCAAGAATTGGTAACAAACCTATAATCGTTCCCAGTGGGGTCAAGTTTGAGATCATTAATGGTCTTGTTAAAGTAACTGGCGCCAAGGGAACACTTGAACAGCAAATTCTTCCTGAAATTGAAGTTGTTAAAGAAGGCGAATCATTATTGATTAAAGCTAACAACGAAAGCAAACGGACCAATGCTTTTCGGGGGATGACTCGCTCCTTGATTAACAATATGATTGTTGGGTCTCAAACTGGTTTCAAAAAAACATTGTTGGTTGAAGGGGTTGGCTACCGTGTTAATATAGCTGGCTCTAAAATTAGCTTGTCTGTTGGTTATTCAAATCCGGTTGATTTTATTTTACCGCCAACTGTTACTGCGTCTGTTGCCAATAACCAGATCGTTTTGGAATCAATTGATAAAGGATTGTTGGGGCAAACTGCAGCTAAAATTAGAGATATCCGTAAACCTGAACCTTATAAAGGCAAAGGAATCAGATATGAGAATGAACATATTGTCAGAAAAGCTGGTAAAGCAGCTGGCAAGAAATAATTAAGGTATCCCACAATGGCAAAGACGAGTATAAAAACACTGGCGCGGCAAAAAAGGGTACAGCGTATCAGAAAAAATATTGAAGGGACAACGGAGCGTCCGCGCTTACGTGTATTTAAAAGTTCTCGTCATATTTATGCGCAGATTATTGATGATACAAAAGGTACAACAATATGTTCCGCTTCAACATTAGCAACTGAAATCAATGGTGCTGATTTGAAGGGTAAAATTGCTCAGGCAAATAAGGTTGGGCAATTAGTCGCTGTACAAGCAAAGGCTAAAGGGGTTGAAACAGTTGTCTTTGATCGCGGTGGGTACATTTACCATGGTCGAGTGAAGGCTTTGTCAGAGGGAGCCAGGGAAGGTGGCTTAGTATTTTAGCAATACGAAAGAAATAATTGGAGGTACAATCCTTGGCTAATTTAATGAATGAAAAAGACGATCAATTAATTGAAAAAATTGTCTTTATAAATAGAGTTGCGAAAGTCGTAAAAGGTGGTCGACGGTTTAGCTTTAGTGCTATTGTGGTTGTAGGAGATGGCGCTGGTAAAGTAGGCTATGGTTTAGGCAAAGCTAATCAGGTCCCTGATGCAATACGTAAGGGGGTTGATCAGGCAAAAAAAGACATGAAGCATGTCGCCATCACAAATACGAGCATTCCACATGAAGTTTATGGTAAGTTTGGTGCCGGTCGGGTAATGCTGAAACCCGCTTCTCCTGGTACAGGGGTTATTGCCGGCGGTGCTGTGCGAGCGGTGTTAGAGGCGGCAGGGATTCATGATATTCTTACCAAATGCCTTGGGTCACATAATCCACACAATTTAGTGAAGGCTACAATAGATGGGCTTCGTAGTTTGCGCACGCCTGAACGGATTGCTGCTAATCGCAATAAGACTGTTGATGAAATTTTCGTGAAATAAAAGTAACTCTCAGGATATATATATGGAAAATCAAGTTAAGGTAACATTGAAAAAAAGTTATATCGGTAGCCCAAAAAAAATTCGCGCTACTTTGATTGGTTTAGGGCTTACACGGACGAATAAGACAATCATTCGTAAAAATACACCTGAAATTCAGGGGATGTTGAGAAAGGTTCAACATCTTATTATTGTTGAGGAATAGTCATGTTGAATCTCAGTAATCTCTCTCCGTATCCTGGGGCAACCAAGCAGCGTAAAAGAATAGGGCGTGGCCAGGGTACTGGCCAAGGCAAACAGGCAGGACGTGGCCATAAGGGGTTTAAGGCGCGTTCTGGTAGCAGCATCAGTCCTGGATTTGAGGGTGGTCAGATGCCGTTGCATCGAAGACTTCCAAAACGCGGATTTAACAATGTTTTTAAGAAGGAATTTGGAATTATCAATGTCAAGGATCTTGAGAGTTTTGACGACAACACCCTCGTTGATACCCAGATTTTGCATAACAATGGGTTGGTTGGCAAAAAATATTCGCTAATTAAGCTGTTAGGTACAGGCGAAATTTCCAAAAAATTGACTATTAAACTAGCGTCTGTTAGTGAATCAGCCAAAGGCAAGATTGAAGCAGCTGGCGGGAAAATCGAGGCTTAGTCATGGCTAGTGGGCTGCAAGGCACGGCAAATATCCCAGAGTTAAAGAGGCGTATAATATTTACGCTTTTGATGCTGGCTGTATATCGGATTGGTGTGCAAATCCCAACACCAGGCATTAATGGTGAGGCCCTTGCAGATTTTTTTGCCAAGAACTCTGGAACAATATTTGGCATGTTCAATATGTTTTCGGGGGGGGCGTTACAAAATTTTTCAATTTTTGCCTTGGGTATTATGCCCTATATTAGTGCGTCGATTATCTTTCAGTTGTTGCAGGTTGTCGTTCCGCAAGTTGAGGCACTTGCTAAGGAAGGTGAGTCAGGACGGAGACGAATTACTCAGTACACCAGATATGCAACAGTTGTACTTAGTATTGTTCAAGGTTTGTTTATCAGTATCGGGCTTGAAAGTATGGCGGCTCCGTCAGGCAATGCGATGATTGTGATTGAGCCAGGTTGGACCTTTAGAATCATGACAGTGATTACCTTAACGTCTGGCACCGCCTTCATTATGTGGCTTGGAGAGCAAATGACAGAACGTGGGGTTGGCAACGGCATTTCACTGATCATTTTTGCTGGAATTGTTGCCAGAATGCCAGTTGCTATAGTAAATACTGTAAAAATGGCTTCTGCTGGAGAGATGCCAATAATTCTGCTTCCTATATTGCTAGCAATGATGGCTGCTGTGATTGCGATTGTTATTTATTTCGAAACTGCACAGCGTCGTATTCCAATTCAGTATGCAAAGCGAATGGTTGGGCGTCAACTATATGGCGGGCAAAGGTCCCATTTGCCTTTAAAGATTAATATGTCTGGTGTAATACCGCCAATATTTGCATCTTCAATCATGATGTTTCCCGCAACGATAGGTGGCTTTATTCAGATAGATTGGGTTAAGCAAGTTTCTTCGGCTCTAGCCTGGGGTACCTTTCTGCATACAGTGCTGTATGTTGTAATGATAGTTTTCTTTTGTTTTTTTTATACTGCAGTGACCTTTAATCCCGTTGATATCGCCGAGAATTTAAAAAAGAATGGTGGTTTTGTTCCTGGCATTAGGCCAGGTAAGAAAACAGCTGAGTTTATAGATAAAATAATGATTCGGCTCACTGTGATCGGGGCTGTATACATATCAAGTGTTTGTGTCTTGCCAGAAATTTTGATAAAAAAAGGCAACGTACCATTTTATTTTGGCGGGACAGCCCTATTGATTGTCGTTGGTGTGGCTATTGATACTGTTGCACAGATTGAATCATATACAGTGATGCGAAATTATGATGGTTTTTTGAAGACTGGCAGGATTAAGGGTCGTTAACTTCAGCTGTATGAGCGCGGCAATCACTATCAAATCAAGTGAAGAATTAGTCTTGATGCGTCGTGCAAATGAAATTGTAGCCGGTGCTCTTAACAAGGTCAATTCGAATATAGTTGCTGGTGTAACAACTAAGGAGCTTGACGACATTGCAGAAGATTACGCCAAAATAAATGGTGCAATCCCTGCATTTAAAGGGTATAGAGGTTTCCCTGCAAGTTTATGTGTGTCAATCAATGAGCAGGTAGTGCACGGAATCCCATCCAAAAAGGTTGTCATTAGGGATGGAGATATTGTTAGTGTCGATTTTGGAGTTAAATATAACGGTTATTTCGGTGATGCTGCCTTTTCAACCGTTGTTGGCGACCGCTTACTCGAAAAAAAACGTCTACTGGAAGTAACTCATCACTCGCTCATTTTAGGTATAGAGCAGGCCAGAAGCGGCAACAGAGTTAGTGATATTTCAGAAGCAATTCAGAATTTTGTAGAGAAAAATTGTTACCATGTAGTAAAGCAGTTTGTTGGTCACGGAATTGGTAGTAAACTACATGAGGCACCAGAAGTGCCTAATTATAAACGTCCTGGGCGTAGTCCAAGACTCTTGCCTGGGATGGTATTAGCCATTGAACCGATGGTTAATGTTGGGACATCAGATGTTGTTGTTATGAAAGACGGCTGGACTGTAATTACTGCAGACAGAAGCTATTCAGCGCATTTTGAGCATTCGGTTTTGGTTACCGATGGAGAACCAGAAGTCCTGAGTGCTGCAGTTAACAGCAGTTTTTCTAATTAGTAACTAGAGGGTAGTTATATATGGCCAAGGAAGAGGCAATACAAGTAGAGGGAACTATTGTTGAGCCTCTACCAAATGCGATGTTTAGAGTAGAGCTTGAGAATGGACATAAAGTATTAGCACATATTTCTGGTAAGATGCGGATGCATTTTATTAAAATTCTGCCTGGTGATAAAGTAACGATTGAACTTTCACCTTATGATTTAACCCGTGGCAGAATTGTTTTTCGTGGAAAAGGCAATAGATAAACCATACACAGAAAGGCGAGAATAATCATGAAGGTTAGATCATCTGTTAAGAAAATTTGTAGTGAATGTAAGATATTTAAACGTAATGGTGTTGTTCGTGTGTCATGCAAGGTTAAAAAACACAAACAGCGGCAGGGATAGTATTGATCTTATGGTCATATTATTACCACTACTGAAATAAACGCATTAATTTTATTTAGGAGTACAACTTTGGCACGTATAGCTGGTGTAGATCTACCCAAAAATAAACATATGGTTATTGCCCTCACCTATATTCATGGAATCGGTAAGACAAGCGCTAAGAAGATACTCGATGAAGTGAAGATCGATTACACGATGAGCAGCGATAATCTTGATGATAATCAGGTTGCTGAGATCAGAAAGATTCTTGAGTCATCTGAGCATAGTGTTGAAGGCGATAGACGTCGTAATGTCGCCATGGATATTAAACGGATGATGGATCTTGGGAGCTATCGCGGGATCCGGCACCGTAAGGGTCTACCCTGTCGTGGTCAACGAACGAGTACTAACGCTAGGACTCGACGTGGCCCACGGCGCGCTGCAAATAAATAATAAATATTTTTAACAGACCATAGATTAAGATTAGGAGATTTACAATGGCAGGTCCTAAAACCAAGGTAAAGCGTAAAGAGAAAAAAAATATTCCCGAGGGAGTTGTCAGTATAAAATCTACTTTCAACAATACCTTGGTGACATTTTCAGATAAACAAGGAAATGCTGTTTCGTGGTGTAGTGCTGGGTGCTTAGGCTTTAAAGGCTCTCGGAAGAGCACACCTTTTGCTGCGCAGAATACAGTTGAGACTGCTGCAAAAAAGGCTATGGATTCTGGTATGCGCAAGGTGCTCGTCAACATAAAAGGCCCTGGCCCAGGCCGTGAATCTGCTTTGAGGGCATTGCAACAAGTGGGCCTTGAAGTAAGTAAAATATGCGATGTGACACCAATACCGCATAATGGTTGTAAGCCACCTAAGAAAAGACGCGTTTAAGCATAATATATAGTTTATAGAGATTGGAGGTAGTCAATTGTCACGATACACAGGCGCATTATGCCGGCAATGTCGAAGAGAAAAGTTAAAGCTTTTTCTGAAAGGTGATCGGTGCTATTCAGACCGTTGTGCATTTGAACGGCGTTCTTTTGCTCCAGGCCAACACGGCCAAGACCGATTAAAAAAGATGTCTGACTACGCCATTCAGCTTCGTGAAAAGCAGAAAGTAAAACGTATGTATGGTATGCTCGAGGGCCAGTTCAATCGGTACTTTCAAAAAGCAGAGCAGAAAAAAGGCATTACGGGTGTAAACCTTCTGGTTTTACTTGAACGTAGACTTGACAATGTCCTGTATCGATTAGGCTTTGCATCATCACGTAATCAAGCCCGGCAAATGGTCCGTCATAACCATTTTTTGGTTAATGGAAAAAAAGTGAATATCCCTTCCTTTTTGGTATCCATAAATGATGAGATTACTTTGAAAGAAAAGAGTCAAAAGGTTGAGGCTATTAAAGACAATTTGTCTGCAGTTGCCCGTCGTGGTGTTCCGAGCTGGTTGAATCTTGACCAAGACGCTTTCAAGGGGAAAGTTAACGCCCTGCCAAATCGTGAAGAGCTCACTATGCCAATTCAGGAAAACCTAATTGTTGAACTCTATTCGAAATAAGACAAAATATGACTGATACTGATTTGAACATCCAATTGGAGTCCGATCCAATTTATCGAAACTGGACGGAACTTATTCTCCCTGAGCGGCTTGAGGTTGATGCTGCGACCCATACCAATCGTTATGGAAAATTTACTTGCCAGCCATTGGAACGTGGATTTGCAACAACAGTTGGCAATTGCTTGCGGCGGATACTTTTGTCGTCTATTCAAGGGGCGGCCATCACTTCAGTGAAAATTGAAGGGGCGCATCATGAGTATTCTACCATTCCAGGTATTCTGGAAGATGTTATAGAGATTATTTTAAACTTGAAGGAAGTCAGACTTCGTTTAAAGTCACAGAAATCAGCAATTATTCGTATCGAAAAAACAGATAAGGGGCCGGTTACTGCCGCTGATATTATTTCGCCTGATGGCATGGTTGAGGTAATGAATCCGGAGCAGCATATTTGTACCATTACTGGCAATGAAGGAAAGATGGTTGCCGAGTTTCAGGTGAAATGGGGTAAAGGATATTCACCATCTGAAAACAATAAGACCGATGATATGAGCATTGATACCTTTCCGATTGACGCAATCTTTACGCCAATTCAGAAAGTCAAGCTTGTGGTTAGCCAAGCCAGGGTTGGCCAACAGACCGATTTCGACAAACTCACCATGGAGATTCATACTGATGGGAGTATTACTCCTGAAAATTCTTTGGCGTATGCTGCCAAAATTTTAAAGGAGCAGATGCAAATCTTCATTAATTTTGATGAAGACAGGGTTGAACCAGAGCTTGAGCATCAATTTGATGGCTCAGTCATCCCCGTCAATGAAAATTTGTATAGGAGTGTTGAGGATTTAGAGCTGTCGGTTCGCTCTGCTAACTGCCTGCGTAATGCTGAGATTAAATATATTGGTGAGTTGGTCCAGAAAACTGAGGCTGAAATGTTGAAAACCAAAAATTTTGGCCGTAAATCTTTGAATGAAATTAAGCAATTACTTTCCGAGATGGGCCTGTCCTTGGGTATGAAGGTTGATGGTTGGGTCCAACCAGCCCCTCAGGATTCTTCAGAAGAACAGTAATTGAACGAGGTTATACAATGAGACACAGGAAAGCAGGGAGAAGATTAGGTCGTAATTCATCGCATCGTTTAGCCATGATCCGTAATATGGTAACCTCACTTTTTGAGCATGAGCGTATTGTCACCACCACACCTAAGGCAAAAGAGGCAAGAAAGGTCGCTGATAAAATGATGACCTTGGCTAAACGTGGCGATCTGCATGCCAGAAGACAGGCATTGTCATTTATGCAGAATGACAGTGTCGTGGCCAAATTATTTGATGTCTTGAAAAATGACTATATGGATAGAAATGGTGGCTACACCAGAATTATTCGGACGGGGAATCGGCTTGGCGATGCAGCACCGATGGCTATCTTAGAATTGGTTAATTATAAGGAAGTAACGAGTGCTGAGGTCGTAGCGGCAGATAATTAATGCAGTTTGCTTGTGATACACCCCAAAAAAGCCGGCTTCGATAAGCCGGCTTTTTTTTGTACTTCGAATACCCGGCGATGGTTAGGGCGAGAAGGTCAAACGATTGAATTGACCGGCTGGAAACCAAGGCCTGGTGGCCTGCAAGCCGAGTATTTCGGTGAGATATACTTCGAGGATCAAATAGGTTTTAGTGCCTTTCCTCACACAACCGGTCATGGTCTGACCGTGATGGCCGAGGGCGGTGTGCAAATGGATTTTAGGCTCACCGACCTCGTCACGAAACACACTGCCAAGTCCCACCACTTCCCGTGCTCCATCCACCACGGCCCACACCGGGACGGGAGGCATTGTGGGCTCTTGGGGACCG
>Ga0208863_1001539_pt1 | contig 14142 bp, 10 predicted proteins | sample RifOxyD3_FD_184040 | JGI IMG/M metagenome (GOLD analysis project Ga0208863, IMG submission 184040) | Soil microbial communities from Rifle, Colorado - Rifle Oxygen_injection D3 (SPAdes) | ecosystem: Environmental > Terrestrial > Deep subsurface > Rock core/Sediment | place: Rifle, Colorado...
AACCCAGGTCATCTTTTCCAACACGGTTGACTCCAATTACAAAGGCCTGGTTTTCGATGGCCCGTGCGATCAGCAATTGTCTCCATGGATAACTTCTCACCGACGGCCAGTTCGCCAGGTACAAAGCCAGGTCGTATTCAAACTCATGGTTGAGGTAACGGTTTTTACTCCATACCGGGAAACGCAGGTCGTAACAGATCATCGGTCTTATTTTCCAGCCATTGAGCTCAACGATTAACTGCTGGTCGCCGGGCTGTATCTGCTTGTCCTCGCCCCCCATAGAAAACACATGGCGTTTTTCGTATAGCCGGTAATCTCCATCGGGTGACATCCAAACAAGGGTATTGGCATAACCCTGGTCATTTTCAAGCAACAGCGTTCCGGCCAGCACAGCACCTGTTTTAACCACCATGGATTTCATCCAGTTCACGGTAACTCCGTTGGTGGTTTCAGCAAATTTCTTTGGATTTACAGGAAAACCGGTGGTAAAAGTCTCTGGTAAGAGAATTAAGTGATGACCCTCAAAGTTTTGATCAATCATCTTTTCAAAAGCCAATCGGTTGGCTTCGGGGTTTTCCCACACGAGATCGGATTGACAGGCCAGTATTTTTAAATCCTGCATAGTATTTCTCCTGCCTTTTGAAGAGTCTCTTCGGTTTTAGCAAAACAGAACCTCAGGGTATGGTTATCTACTTTTTCACGATAAAATGGAGAAACGGGTACTGCCGCCAGTTGATGTTCTTTCACCAGCCATTCGGCAAATTCCATTTCTTTTTTGTCGGAGATAGCACTGTAATCAAGTAATTGGAAATAGGTGCCGTGGCAGCTTAATGGCTTAAATTTAGAGCCTTTAATTGTGTCGAGAAAAAAATCGCGTTTTTGTTGGTAGAATTCGCCCAGGTGAAGGTAATTGTCCGGATCTTTCAGGAAGTCGGCCACTGCATATTGTATGGGTGTGTTGACGGCAAATACCATGAACTGATGTACTTTTCGCACCTCTTTTGTTAATTTTTCAGGAGCCAATATGAATCCCGTTTTCCATCCGGTGGCATGAAATGTTTTTCCAAATGAGCCAACAATCAGGCTGCGCGAAGCCAATTCCTGAAAAAGACAAACACTGTCGTGTTTTAGCCCGTCAAAAATCAAATGTTCATACACTTCATCGCTCAGAATCACAATATCTGTTCCATGGGTGAGCCGTTCCAGTCGCATTAAATCTTCTTTGGTAAGAATACTTCCTGTTGGATTGTGCGGTGAGTTGATGATGATCATGCGTGTACGGCTCGAAATCATGCGTGTTACTTCTTCCCAATTAATGCGGTAGTCGGGAAAATGAAGTTGTGAATGTTTTACCAAACCTCCATTGAGGGTGATAGCAGGAGCATAGCTGTCGTAAGCAGGTTCAAAAATAAGTACCTCATCGCCTTTGTGTACCAGCGCGGTGATAATGGTATACAAGGCCTGAGTAGCTCCTGCCGTAATGGTGATTTCTGTTTCCGGGTTGTAAACGGCCCCGTAATTTTGCCTGAACAGTTTCGACAAGGCATCACGCAAAGGCTTGATACCGGGCATGGGCGCGTACTGATTATGCCCTTTTTTCATGTAATGATTTACCAGCTCAATCAATTGTTTGGAAACAGGAAAGTCGGGAAAACCCTGCGCCAGGTTAAGTGCTTTGTGCTGTGTGGCCAATTGTGTCATGACCGCGAAGATTGAAGTACCTGTTTGCGGTAATTTGGATGTGATATTGCCTTCGTACGCGTTCATGGCTATTTTTTTCGGTGGGTTACAAAAATAGGGAAAAGTATCATTGTTTGTCCAATTGATTCAAATCATCCTGTTCTTTTTTGATTTTGGGTTTAATGAGCAACCTCAATGTTTGGTTATAGCTGAAATAATTCCATATCCAATCCCACATGATAAAAAACCGGTTTTTTACTCCTATAATCGACATTAGGTGAACTGCCGACCACAACACCCAGGCTACAAACCCATTGAAGTGCATGCCGGGTAAATCGGCCACCGCCAGATTATGCCCAACGGTGGCGAGCGATCCTTTGTCTTTGTAAACGAATTTTTGCCATGATTGACCTGCCTTTTCGTTACGCAGGTTTTTGGCTAGATTTTTGGCTTGCTGGATGGCTACCTGAGCTACCTGGGCATGTCCTTTTGGCGTGGTTTCATTTTGCATCAAACAAATATCGCCAATGGCAAACAGGTCCGATGTTCCTAAAACTTTGTTGAATTCATCTACCAATAACCTTCCGGCATAACCGATACTTGAACCGGGTAATCCTTTCATGCTATTGGCCTTAACACCTGCGGCCCAAATCAAGGTATGGGTTCGATGGACACTTCCATCTTTCAGCAATACCTCTCCTTTTGAAGCATCAACCACCTGTGTGTTAAGTTTAACATCCACATCAAGCCGATGGAGGTACTCGAGAGCACGGGCGCCTGATTTTTCTGACATCCCACTTAATAAGTTGCCAGCGGCTTCAAACAAATGGATCTTCATCAGGTTAAAGTCCAGTTCGGGATAATCTTTGGGCAGGATATTTTTTTTCATCTCAGCCAGCGCCCCTGCTAACTCAACTCCTGTGGGGCCACCGCCCACAATTACCATGTTCAGGTAAGCAGCCATTTTCTCCTGGTTGGTATGGTTAAGGGCCTTTTCGTAATTTTCGAGAATGGTGTTTCGGATCAGGATAGCATCCGACACCGATTTCATGGTGAAAGCGTGTTTTTCAATATTGATATTACCAAAAAAATTGGTGGTGCCACCCGCGGCAATAACAAGGTAGTCGTAGTTGAGTTCGCCGATCGTGGTGGTAATTTCCTTTTTTTCGGGATGAATTTCCAATAGTTTGGCAATGCGAAAATGAAACCGCTCCTGTTTTTGAAACAAGATCCTTAAAGGGAATGAAATGGCACTGGGCTCAAGGCCGGCGGTGGCTACCTGATAAAACAAAGGCTGAAACTGATGGTAGTTGTTTTTGTCGATGATCACCACCTGGTATCCTGAATTAAAGAGGCTCTTGGCGAGTTTTAACCCGGCAAATCCGGCACCAATTATAATAATCCGCTTGTAAACAGGCGTCGGAATATGTGCTATTTTATTCATCTATTACCATTCATTTGTTTTATACAAATCATACGAAACCCATCAACCCAGTTAAAATCAGCACTGATAAAATAATGGGTTTTGCGCTCATATATTTCATGCGTGCCAAACTGAATCAACCGGAGTTTGTTAACTTTGCGCAAAGTTCTCAATTTATTTAAAACGAAACCCATTATCATGAAAAATATTGATAATTACGACTTTAGAAATAAAAAGGTGATTGTTCGTGTCGATTTCAATGTGCCATTGGATACTCAATTCAATGTAACTGACGATACCCGCATAAAAGCGACCATTCCCACCATAAAAAAAATACTTCAGGGTGGAGGTTCAGTCATTTTGATGTCGCATCTGGGGAGGCCAAAGGGCGGGCCTGAAGACAAATTTTCACTGCGACATATATTGGATGATTTATCGAAAAAATTGGGTGTGGACGTGCAGTTTGCGGATGATTGTATTGGTGAGTCGGCTCAACACATGGCTGCCGGATTACAACCCGGACAGGTGTTGTTGCTTGAGAACCTGCGTTTTTATAAGGAAGAAGAAGCCGGAGATGTTGGTTTTGCCAAAAAACTGGCCGATTTGGCCGACGTATACATGAACGACGCCTTTGGAACGGCTCACCGGGCACACGCTTCCACTGCTGTGATAGCACAGTTTTTTCCGGAAAACAAACTCTTTGGCTATGTGATGGGTGGCGAAGTAAGCAGCATTAACATGGTGCTGAAGGAAGGTCATAAACCTGTTACTGCCATCCTTGGAGGTGCCAAAGTTTCGGGAAAGATCGAAATCATCAACAACCTGCTCGACAAAGTGGATAATCTGGTGATCGGTGGCGGAATGATGTTTACTTTTATCAAAGCCATGGGCGGAAAAACCGGAAATTCATTGGTGGAGGATGATTTGATAGAAACAGCCAAATCAGCTATGGAAAAAGCAAAAAAGCTGGGTGTTCACTTTTACATTCCCACAGATGCAGTAATTGCTGATCAATTTGATAATGAAGCCAACTATAAAACCTGCGAGGCTGATGTAATTCCTGATGGATGGATGGGCCTGGATATCGGACCCAAATCTGTTGCCGCCATAAAGGAGATCATCCTGAGTTCGTCCACCTTGTTGTGGAATGGTCCCATGGGCGTATTCGAAATGGACCATTTTGCACAGGGTACCATCGAAATTGCCAAAGCCATTGCCGAAGCCACGCAAAAAGGCGCTTTCTCGTTGGTAGGTGGCGGCGACTCAGTAGCAGCTGTCAACAAGTACCACCTCAGCGACCAGATCAGTCATGTTTCAACTGGTGGTGGCGCTATGCTGGAATATATCGAAGGCAAAGAGCTGCCGGGAGTGGCGGCGATAGAGGGGTAGGGAACTCTAAATTTTCCACAAAGTATTTACCCGGATTTTCATTCATAAGCAATAGAATCCGGGTAAGTTATTTTGATATTATCAATAGAATGATCTATATTTTAATAATTTTCTTGACAATAATGCCTTTATTCGTTGTCAAGTAAATGAAGTATATCCCCTTAGAAAGAGATTGTAAATTTAAATTATACTCTTCACTTTGGTTTTCAATATTGACTGTTGGAATAACAGAAAGACCCGTCATATTAGCAATATTGATGTGTTTAATTTGCAAACCTGTAAACGTTATCAAAAGAAAATCTTTAGTTGGATTTGGGTGAACTTCAATCAGAAATGGAATCTGACTTATGCTTACCGAATTATCTACATGTATCGCAAGCGAATCGCTGGCAACGATACCGCATTCGTTAATTGCATATACCTTGAGACTAGCTTCACCAATCCCTTGCCATATTAATGTGACTTCTAAACCGTTTGGATTCAGATTAGCAATCTCGGGAGGAGTGATTTCCCAAAAATAACCGGATGCTCCTGCTGTTGTAGTGGTAAAATAAGAGGTAAAAGATGTGAAATGCAAGTCGACAGTATCAGGTCCATCTGGTTTTGTGGGTTGTTCCGGGATATCCGATACCTCCACAGTTATTGAATCTGTAACTGTAGAATTACCATCGTTAACTTCAATAATATAATCCGTGGTAATAATGGGCGATGCAATAGGGTTAGGAAGATTACTTGTAAAGCCTTGTGGTAAACTAGTCCATGAATAACTATAGTTCCCTGAGCCGTTACTTGCTAAAGCATTAAGTTGAGTATTATCACCGATGCAAATATCTTGAGGAATAGCTGTTGCAACAACAGAAAGAGCTCCTCCAGTAACCGTGACGATCATTTGATCTGTCTCATAACAAGCTGTTGCTTCATCAGTAACGGTTAATGTAAATATTGTAGATGAACCTAACGCAAGGGTATTGGGATTCTGAATATTTGGATTTTCTAAAAGTTCAATTGGAGACCATAACCAAGAATAATTACCAGATCCGCTATTCGCATTTCCATATAAAGTTGTTGATGAACCATTAGTAATAGTCTGATCGCTTCCAGCATCCACAGATAGTAAATTTACCGTTACTTCAAGAATAGAAGAAATACCATTACCGCAATTATTTGAAGGTGTAACACTAACTGTTCCTCCTGTTGAACCAGTTGTTGTTGAAATGGAATTGCTATTCTGCCCACTGGTGATGGTCCACCCTGCCGGTACAGACCAAAAATAACTTACGCCTGAAACAGCAGTAACAGAATAGTATTGGTCTGTTCCTGAACATACATTGTCATCACCAGTAATGTTACCCGGTTGGCTGGGAACTGCACTCAAATTAACACTTAAAGAGGATGCTATTCCATCTCCACATATATTTGAAGGGGTAACGGTAATGTTTCCTGAGATAACTCCCGCATTTGTGATGATTGAATTTGTTCCTTGACCTGAAACTATTGTCCAATCATTTGGTACCTCCCATAAATAGGAGACCCCATTAATATTTGACACGGAATAAGATAGGTTCGTCGTATTTTCACATGCAGATGAAACTCCCGAAATGGCTGATGGCTGTGCAGGAGTTGTTTGGGGAGTAATTAAAAGTGTTGAAAATGGCCCGTTTCCACAAATATTTGATGGTACGACCTGTATGTCACCGCTATTTGGCCCAATATTAATTGTTATTGAGTTCGTTCCTTGTCCTGAAGTGATTGTAGACCCATTGGGAATCGTCCATGTGTAATTAATCCCACTAATATTAGTTACAGAGTATATCTGACTAATACCTACACATGGTTCAGTTATTCCGGAGATAGAAGAAGGTTGATCCGGTATAAATTCTACGGCAGTAACAAGCGTTTGTGTCGGACCATTTCCACATGTAGTACTTGGGGTTACTTGAATATCACCAGATAATTGACCCACATTTACACTAATAGCATTTGTACCCTGTCCTGAGATTATATTCCAATCTCCAGGAAGAATCCAGGAATAATCTACACCACTTACATTCGTAACGTTATAAGTTTCAGAACCGCCTTCACATGGTGTTTGATTTCCATATATTTCCGATGGTTGTTCAGGCAAAACACACTGACTATGATAACGCGCAATTGCAAATTCCATGTTGCCATTTAAGAAACTTGTTCCTGCAACCAATATTTTTTCATCATCCTGAAGGAGAGAACTATAGGCAGCATCAACTGAGGATCCAATAGGACTAAGTACAGTACCATTTAGTCCAAAAGTTAAATCATCACTACTATCCTGATTAAACCTACAAATGAAAAAATCTAGATCTCCATTAAAATAATTATAGTAATATGAACCAGCCGCAATAATTTTTCCATCTGCTTGTACATTTACCGACCTTACGTAATCATCCTCATCGCTTATTGGTTTAATTATTTTCCCAGAGTTTCCAAATTGAGTATCAAAATATCCGTTTGCATTTAACCGTATAAGCAATAGATCAAAATCATTAGAACCTACTCTGGTAAACCCGCCTAGCACTATTTTATCATCCTGCTGAATAGCAATTGAATAGATTTCATCTTTTCCTCCCGCGATATCCAATAAAGTCAAACCATTATTCCCAAAAGAAGAATCCAAAGTTCCATCTGAATTATACTTAGCGACAAATACGTCATGATTATTTCCATTTATTACATAGTACCCACTCACAAAAAATTTTCCATCACTTTGTATTGCAATACAATAACCAAAATCAGAATACGAGCCAATTGCTGTTAATACAATTCCTCCAGTTCCAAATGTATTATCAAGTGTTCCATCACTATTATAGCGCACAATTGCAATATCTCCCTGACCTGAAATATTTACAGCATATCCAACAGCTAGTATCTTCCCGTCTTGTTGAATCGCAATATCATAGATGTAATCATCATATACCAAATCTGTTTGTACCTTTCCTCCTGTTCCAAATGTATTATCAAGGGTTCCTTCTGGCAAATATCTTATTAACGCGAAATCATAATTCCATGAATTTCTAATAAAGCCACCAACAACAATTTTATTGTCGGATTGGATTTCTACAGATTTTGCATATTCGTAATTTGAACCAAAATTAGACACGACCTTTCCCCCTGAACCAAAACTGGAATCTAATTGGCCATCAGTATTTAGCCTAGCCAACGCAATATCACTGTTCTGACCTGTAACAGCTTTCCCAACAAGAATTATTTTTTGATCTGGCTGAATTGCAGACGCATATGATTCATCAGTGCCACTGGCAATGTTTATGGTGGTTTTACCATCTCCGGAGAAACTTAAATCCAAATCACCTGCATTTTGTGCCATTGTGATTATTGCTACTAAGCAGAAAGAAATAGTAATTATTGCTCTTTTCATTTTTAATGGTTTTATATTGAGAAACTAAGAATCATTAAATCTTCTAACAATGGAGTCAGGCTGATTAATTATTTACATTGAATATATATTAAACATTATAATCTTAAGATTAATATTAAAAAATCCAGTTACTTAACGATGTCAAGATTAAATCCATTTGTATCAGGTTTGTCAATTCTGAAAACTAATTTCTCTTTGTTTAACTGACCAGTGGCAAAGACTTCTGTTTTAAGAATGTTAAAAGAAAGATCGAGATAATAGTAGGTAAAATTAAACGTAATCCTCCCATCAGCTTTAATATCCAATTCCTTTAAACTTTGTTTTGGGAAAGTACCACCTTCTGTCCCATACCTCTGTTCAATTGTTCCAGTCATTGTTCCTTCATTAAAGACTAGGCAAATTTCACATGTACCATAGACATCTCCACTCTCAGAGAAACCATAATCATTATAAATGACTTTTATTTCATGAGGGTTTTTATTCTGATTGTATGATATGCACGTTAAAATTACCAGGATAAAACTGATTAATATTGTTCTTTTTACCATTTTTTTTAAGTATTATTGTTCCGTGTAGAATACCTGAATTGATTATAAATAAGACTTCTACTTCTCATTGGTTATAGTTAATATTTGCTACTCAACTTTTTGAAATACCTTCTCATTCCAACCAGACCATCTTCCTCCTAATCCTCGAAAGTAGACCTCGTCTAAGATCCATCTGTTATTAGCATCTATATGAAAAATAAATTGACCACCCATTCTCCCATCTTTGTGTTGAATGATTGCCCTTCCATGCATTTCTGTTTCAGAAATCTTTAGTAATCCTTGCCATTCCAATAAATAAGCTGGATTTGGGCTATTGTCAAGTAGTTCAACCCCTTTTGCAAGTACACTATCTACCGTTTTCAAAGCTTTCTTTTCAGTAAGAGAGGAATTAGTACAACATGAAAGAAATAATAGAATTGCAATTAATATTGGTATTATTGCCAACTTTTTCATAAAAAAAATTTAAAATATGACATACTCAATTAGCTTTTTGGGATCGCCCCATATTTTTATTAGTTATTGTATATCAACGCTTTAATAAATATCTATTTGGCACTTTGATGGTCAATCCTTCGGTTTTTGTAGACCGCAGGTGATTTTTTTCACAACTATACCAGATCGTTTCTTTAATTAAAAGGTTTGACTTGATCATAATTTTTAATAATTGATATTCAATATAATAAACGTTTCAACCGGAATAAACCTTGTCATACTCTGAAAAATCAGTTGAGCCACATTTTGGACAGGTCGTGCCACGACCATTACCACATTCATTGTAATATTTTTTTCCGCATTTACGACACGTATAAACCGGAAAGTAATCTGATGAAACGGTTTTTTTTGCCATTCTCCCACAATTGGGACAGTCTGAATAATTACTCATGAAGTTATTTTTTTTAATTCTGATTATTCAGTTGTTTCCTTTTGTTCTTCTTCCTGTATTTCCTCAGACGGCTTTTTCAACAAATAGTGGTACACATTCTGATTCGATTCAGTAATAGCAAATGCCTGTACAAATTCCCAGCCCTGATCGCCCATATAATTCAATGCATCAATCATTGAATTAAAGACTATTGGTTTGCCTGTAGCTGGATCTTTTAACCGGTTATCTGCATATGATTTTACCTTTTGCCCGAAACTAACCTCTATAGTAACTTTTGTACTCATAAATTTAGCCGTTCCCACAATTTCGGAATAAACAAATTTGGCACTGGTTTGTGCTTGTAAAGACAAACCGACGATAACTACAACCAATAATAATAAAAGTTTTTTCATGATAAAAAAAGATTACAAAAATACCTACTCTTTTGGCTTTTCGGTTTCTGCCCCCACATTAGTTTACCTGTGTGAGCCAGGTTAATATTTTCTTTTTATTTTAAACTTTTTAATTTTTTTTCGATTCACTAAGTATTTACATTTCAAATCTAACAACTTAATATTCACCTTCTACATAAACAGCAAGTAACTTTCCCTATGGTAGTTTTCCGGCTATATTCAGTTATTTTTTCGGTGAATTGTGCAACAAGCTTATTATTATCAATGTATTTTGATTGATATTTTTTTCTAATATTGTAATGCCAAATAAAGCATTTGAGTGTTTGTCCATACCCAAAAGATGTTCAATGTTCAGCAGGCTTATTGTAATGTTATTGTTTTTTAGTCAGGTAATATATTCTCAAACCCCTGCTATAAAACGCTACCTTCCCCGACCGGATGGGTTGCCTCAGGTACAGGTGATGCGGGCACACCTGGCCCCGGATGGTGCTTTATGGGTAGCCACTTATGGCGGAATTGGTCGTTTTAACGGGAAAAAATTTACCAACTATACCATCCGTAACGGTCTGAGTTCAAATTTGACTTATGATATAGGCTTTTTAAATGACACCATCTGGATGCTGACCCGGGACGGATTGGATATTCTTGTACAAAACGAACTTAAAAATTTACTGAAACCTGATTCAAAATTTTCAGATGGCAAGTTGTATCTACATAATACTTTGACTAAGTATGTCTATAACTTAGGAACAGACCAATTTGTAGATCAAAACATGAAGTTAAGATTATTTGACATTAACAATAGGGGGTACACTGATAACATTATTATCGAAACCGATTTGCCATTGATTAATGGTATTATACCCAATAAAAAAGAGTTTTACTATGCATGGGGCCACTATTTAGGAAAATTTAGTTTTCATAGCTTAAAAGGAAAAATCTTACGTGAATTTTCCAACAGGGTTGTTGGCTTATCTGGGGAAAACAACCGTTTTCTGGTTTTTACACTTTCAAAAGATAACGGCCAACAACCTTTATATGATACACTTTTTCTCTATACCATATCAAACAATGATTTTATTGAACAAAGTGTTGACATTACAGGTTGGGGGCAACTTCGAAAACAAGTAGCAATTTACCGGTGTTTTTATCTTCAGGCAAATGATCTTTTAATATTTGATAGAAGCAGCCAAATATGGCAATTTAAAAACAATAAGATAACCAACTTTGCAACCAACATCAATAACCTGAATCATGTGTTGCTAAATAATACTTCGTATTGGCTGTCAACAGAAAAAGGCCTTGTTAAGCGTTTTGATGACGGGTTTCAATATTTCAGGCCTGAAGAGGGTTTTCCTGAGAATGTATGGAGCGTTTTACCCATTGATACTAAAAGAGCGTTATTTGCATCGTTCAGTAATGGTTTGTATATGGTTCAAGACAATTTATCTTCTCTAATTCATGTACCTATTTACCCTGTTTATAACAATATTCAGTACACCTATTACAACGGTGCCTTAAAGGGTTTCAAAAAGGATATTATTATTCCACACAGTGCAGGGGTAACCGTGCTTGATATTCCAACACTCGAAGCAAAAGAAATCACCGAAAACATGAACCAACCTTCCCTGACCCTTTTCAAGGTAGAAGAATCCAAAACTATTTTGATAGGAAATATGTCAACCCTGGTGGAAATGGACACAAATTATCATACAAGGATTCTTTTTAGTATAAACTCGCTGGGCATTAAATCAACCATACTTGCTATTGAGCCTTATGGAGTGCATTACCTGCTGGGGTTAGGACAGGGTATAGTGGAGTTTGACCCAAATACGAATAACGGGAAAGTCCTTATTAAATCAAATGTTAGAGTGAACGATCTCGTAACCGATTCCACAGGAATGATTTGGGCGGCTACTAACTTGGGTTTAATGCAATTTGATGGAGACAGCCTGCTGCCTATATTTTCCTCTTTTGTTAATGAAGATTTGCTTACACTAACCATCTCAAACGATAACAGGCTTTTTATTGGAGGGTCTGGCACTTTGTTCACACTAAATCTCAGAATATATCATCAAGGAAAACCAAACTGTACGTTGGCTTATCGCGAAAGCGCAGGCTATCAGGCAGGTGAACCTGGGCAAAATTCGTTTTATAAAGATGAACAGGGGATCCTATGGCTGCCCACAAGCGAAAATGTGGTGAAAATAAATCCTGATTTAATCCCGGCACCCGATCACTTGGCTATAGCAGTCCTGGTCAGTGGTATTGCAACGAATGCCGATTATGGCGATTCTCTGGTAATTTTAAAAAACACCAATGCGGTATCGTTACCTTTCAGTCATAATAATCTTCATTTGGAATACGAAGCCGTTGAACTTGATTTTCCCGAATCACTTCGCTTTCAGTATAAATTGGATGGTGAAACGGACAACTGGTTGAAACTTGATGATGAAACCAATCTTAATTTCAACAACTTAGATCCTGGAAATTATACATTGCATGTCAGGGCCACAATTACTGAATCGTTTCAGGAGGCCCCCGAATCCATCTTGCAAATCACGATCATTCCTCCCTTTTGGCTTACCTGGTGGTTTATAGGTTCCTTCATTTTGATCTTTTTATTAATAATTTGGTTTACAATACTATTTTTTATCAGAAAGGAAAGAAAAAAAGCTTTACATCACGCTGAAATACTTCGGTTGAAAAGCCTGGCTATGGGCATCCAGATTGATAATCATTTTCTTGTGAATTGTATTGCCAAAATTGCCCTATTGAACCAGGAGGGAAAAACTGAAGCTGCTACTGATTATTCAAACAATTTTATCAGGTTTTTGCAAAGCAATTTACATTCGTTAAGGAGTGAATTGGTTACCCTCGCAGATGAACTGGAAATGATAAAATCGTATGCGAAGATTGAGCAATTGGGGAGTGTTCATTTCGATTTAAACATTAAGATTGATACTGATATTGAACCTGACAAAATAACCATACCGCCGTTTTTAGTTCAACCCCTTGTTGAAAATTCAATCCGGCATGGAATAAAAAAACTTAAAAATCTTCATGGTCTTATTGAGATAAGGGTTTCCCGTAAAAAATCCGGGTGCCTCCTGATTGGTGTAACTGACAACGGAATAGGGTTGAGTCATGAGGAATCAGCAGGAAACCATATTGGCATGAAGATCATCAAAGAGAGATTAATGCTTATTGGAAAAGAATCAGAAATAATCATAACTCCTCTTGAACCGGGGTTCATGGTTGAACTTATCATCTGCATCGATTAAAACTTTTTTAATATGATTACACGAAAACTGAGAACTTTGATTGTGGAAGATGATTTGGACCATCAACGGCATCTCGAAAAACTTATTGAAGAAAATCATCCTGAACTACATCTGATGGGATCTTGTTCATCAGGAACAGAAGCACTATCTACAATTAAGAGTATTCGTCCGGAATTGATAATGATGGATATTGATCTTCGCGATATGAATGCTTTTGAAATGTTGGAACAATTGCATGAAACCAATTTTCACATTGTTTTTACAACGGCCTATAATGAATATGCAATTAAAGCTTTCAGGGTTAATGCTGTAGATTATCTTCTCAAACCGATCATTGCGGATGAATTGGCGCAATCCATACAAAAAGCAATGTTGCAAATGAATCTTCATAAAGATTACGAATCACTTATAACTGATTTTCATCGATTTAATAACCGTTTTTTAACCATAAATGAAAAGAAGAAAGTGACATTTGTCCCTATCGATCAGATTCTCTATATACAAGCCGACCGAAGTTATTCTACCATCTATTATAGAGATGAAGGTGAGCGAAGAAAAATCACAACCTGCAATAATTTGTCATTCTTTGAAAAGCAATTATTAGGCCATGACTTTATAAGAATACATCAAAGTTATTTGGTAAACAGATTACAAATACATGAATTTACAAAGAAAGACAGAAAGGTAAAGCTTATCTGTGGTGATTTGCTTCCTGTGTCAAGAGGTAAAACAGAAGTAATCATTGGGGAGTAATTTTCAAAGCCATTTATATTTTCACGGTTTTAATAGGGTCGTTTTAATATTCTGAACACCAGTCCATGCAACCTCCTGAGTTGCTTATTTAGCATCAATACAAATATCAAACAAATCATTGCTAACGCCAAGTGTACCCGGATTTAAGTCGTAATTTTACCTCTTGTAAACAACCCTTATTTCAATGGATAAACTTTTTAGAAAAGATGCGTTTAACTACCACGCACTCGGTCGTCCCGGAAAAATAGAAGTAGTCCCCACAAAGCCTTATACCACCCAACGTGATTTGTCGCTGGCCTACACTCCTGGTGTGGCCGATCCTTGTTTGGCTATTGAGAAAAACCCCGAAGATGTTTATAAGTATACCGCCAAGGGAAATCT